>Ga0209402_10006441_pt1 | contig 10239 bp, 10 predicted proteins | sample ArcticOcean_MG_C_3_FD_187437 | JGI IMG/M metagenome (GOLD analysis project Ga0209402, IMG submission 187437) | Marine microbial communities from western Arctic Ocean - ArcticOcean_MG_CB8_126 (SPAdes) (version 2) | ecosystem: Environmental > Aquatic > Marine > Oceanic | place: Arctic Ocean... | reverse complement strand
CAGATCCATTTGGTGTATCATAGCATCTAATTCCCTCAAAAATTGATGTTGAATAGTGTAATGCATGAGTGAGTACATGGACTTTGGCATCTTTGAATGGTACTAATTTACCATTCATCCATATTTTACCTACTTCTTTCATAGGAGAGGGAAAAAACTCTACCAATTTAAAGAATTATTTTTAAATATTTTTTAATATTATCTGTAAAATACATATCACATAATTTTCAAGTGATACTATGGAGTGGACAATAGGTTTTGGGGGAATTATTTTACTCATAATTGGTCTTGTTGGCCAGGCATTTGAGATGAGAAAAATTCGTATTTCCACAACTGCTGATAATGAGTTAGCCTCACCCAACATTTTTCTGAAAAAAAATAATTTCAAGTGGTATGTTATTCTGGGAATTGGAATAGTTCTTTGGTATATTGCTGAGCGTGTTTGATTATTTCTATATGGATTACTCTAAATACTAGAAAAATACAGTGTTACTATCGCGTGTTTTGGGTAACGCCGGACTGAATCTAGATAATGGTCCAAGAATAAACCCTGAATGGCGGTACAGGTGTAAAAACCCGTAACGCCTCATTTTATACTAAATAAAATTAATTTTTGATACTTCTTGGTGTATTGCAATTATTGCTTTTCTAATATTATTTTCTGAATCTTCTACCACAATAATAATTCGTGAAGTCTCTTCTTGTGCATCCATGTTTAGAATATTTAATCCAGATTCTCCAATTTTTGCACTAGTTCGTGATGCAACTTGTTGAACTCTCCACATTTCATCTCCTATCAATGTGATAACCCCTCTATTGTATGTGATTGTTGCAAGTGAATCAAATCCTAAAAGATATTTTTCATTTCTCTTTACATATTCACCATCAAGAAACAAAATTCTTGAAAATTCTATTCCGTCTTTTGTAAATGGTGATAAAATAATAAACTCACTATACCTTTTGTCTTTTTCTAATGATATTAGTAATTTTTGAACATTAGATGTTTCAATTCTAAAAATTGCACAATTTTCTTTTCCTGTAACAATCTTAATTGGATGTCCTTTTTGTTTATCTAATGTTCTTTTAATTGTTGTAACTTTTTCTGGATTTTTTATATTTGTAATTGTAATTGGTATATCTACTCCATTTTCAACAATTTCTTTTATTGCAATAGGATCTAGAATTTTCATCCCAAACATTCCAGCTAATCTTGCTTCATTGTATGATAATTGATTTACCTCACTTAATCCAACATCTACAATCTTTGGATCTGCAGATACCACTGCACTATCTTTTTCAAAGTCAACTCTAGTTTCATATTTTTTATGAAATAATATTGCTAAATCAGCAGCTGTCCTATCTGAGCCTCCTCGCTCATATGTAGTTGTAATATTTTCTATGGTCTTTCCAATAAAACCCCCAATTGTTACTACTTCATTATTATTTACCAATTCTTCTATTTTTTGCATTTTTATCCTTGATTCTGATGTAAGAAAATTAGTTGATTCTATGTTGTCATCTGTAATTATTGGCCAGTCATCAAAACTTACAGCATCTGCTTTTACTCCATTACTTCTAATGATGTAGTTCATCACGTGAGAGATTAGAATTTCTCCTGAAAATGCTAGTGCTCTTGAACGTACTTCATCTACAAATTCCTTTTTTTCTAATGCCTCATCAAGGGCTTTTTGTGCCATTTGTAGATGTAAATCAATAGATTTTTTGCAGTCTTCTTTATTTTCTGAATTGACTAATTCTAGAATTTTTTGATAAGTTGATTTCACAATATCTAAATTTGGAACAATCCCATTTTCAGCATTTCTTCCCTGCTCTAAAACTACGTCAGTCAATGAACGTTTTTTGTCATTATGTATAGTCAGAGGAGCTGAAAAAACTGCAATTATTTTTGATTCTTTTTTTAAATTGATAATTCGTTTAATTATTTCTGGAATGGATATTCCATCTAGACCTAATACACTTCCTCCAAATTTTGCAACTATTAGATTTGCCATAGTATTTTGTTAATGTTTAATGGTTCTCTATTAAGCATTTGATTACTCTGTGATTAATTTTTTAATAATTTCTGATGCATCTCTTGCACCATTTGTATCGTGTTGACATCGCTTTTGTTCTATTTTTTCTAAAATCAGTTCTTTCAATCTTTTGATATCATTAAAAACAAATCCTTGTTTACTTGCATTATCTTCTTGTTCAAAATGTCCTTTTATTGGAATGAAAATAGCTGGTGTTCCATATGCATTAGCCTCATCAATTGTTGATTTTCCAGCCAGGGAAATTACCAAATCAGCCGCAAAAATTAATTCATGTAAATTATTTACAAATCCTACATTCTTCACATTTTCAAATTTTTTATTTATTGCCGGACCTGATACTAGAATTGTTTCTATATCTTGGTTAATTTCTGAAATAACTTTTAATGACTCTTCAATTAGAAATAACCCTGCATCGGTTCCCCCAATAGATATTAGAATAGTTTTTTTTGTAAATGCAAATTTTTCACGAAGTTCTTCTCTTGATTTATTTATCTGTCTGACAATTGGTCCTACTCTTTTGATGTTGTCTTGATTTTTTCCATATTCAGGAATAATAACAATATCACATTTTTCTATAATTTCCTGCATTGATTTATTCATTTTTTTCTCAATTATTGATACTATGCCTTTTGTAAATCTTGTTTCTAATACATCTGTGATTAAAATTGAAGGAATTTTCATTTCTTGTGCAATCGATAATGACGCAAAATCTTCATCACTGATTATTAAATTTGGATTATCTGCACGCAGAATCATTTGTGAAATATTTTTACATTCTTTATAATATTTATAATATTTCCATATCCACTTTGCTGAATTTTGTAATGTGCCATTTTTGATTTCAAATGAAGGTGGATTATATTTGTCTGATACTGTAAAATCTAAATTTTTTAGAATTTTTGCAGCCCCACTGCCTGTTACAAAATTTATTGAATCATTTTGAAAATAATTTGCAATTGCAATATCTCGAGTAACGTGGCCTAATCCAATTGGACTCGAAAAAAAATCAAAAACATTCATGGATTCTATTATTTTTAATCCAATTTCTATATTTTTTTCTGTCTCAAAGTTTAAATGGATTTCAACAAGGAAGGTTTTTGGGCTCATAGTCCAGGTCGGTTATGACGTCGCCCTTACACGGCGAAGATCCGGGGTTCAAATCCCCGTGGGCCCATTTTTTATGCTAGTTTTGTAATTAGTTTACGTAATTGTTTTGGCATAAAATGAATCATATTTTCTCAAAAAATTTATCACTACAAATTCCTATCAATAAACTTCTAATAATTCAAGAATCAATGACTGTTATTGGATTATGAGAAATTCTGTTCAGAAATATTAGATGCAGATCCTAAGATTAGATTTGCTACTGTATATGATGAATGGGCAACTCATGTTGGAGGTGGTATGAGAAAAGGAATAGAAAATCTTCTATCAGAACGTGCAGAAAATGAACTTGTTAACATTTCAATTCTTGATTGGAAGGCACGTAAAGATATGTCAAAATGGCTTGGTAAAACAAAATACACTTTGGCAGAATATGATAAGGTGAAGCGTTTTTCATTTTATCTTGGTAATGATTATTTACTTTTAGTAAGTACTGAAAAAGACGCTGATACTGATTTGATAGTTGAACAAGTAATCAAATTGTATTATGAAAATCAAGAATAAATAATTCTGTTGATATTATTTATCCAATTTTACAACAATCTTTACTTTGTAGTCCTCTTGCAATCCAAAAAATTGAAAAAATTAAAACTCCTACTGAAATGAATTTCAATTCCAATCCTTGCATTGGAAATAATGATAATCCTCCCACTGCTCCTAGAATTACTGCTAATGGTGCTGTACATGCAGGACAACCAGGAGTAAATACGCCAAAAACTCCTCCCACCAAAGACGTGGAGTTTGATTTAACAGAATTCATCATTTTCATTCTTTTAATTCTAAATGCTACCATTGCAAAATTAATCCCTCCTAAACCTGAAATTGCTGTTGTTAAACCAATTGATGTTGATATATACCATGGGGACAACTCTATTGCAATATCAAAATGTGCTGGCAGCATTGACATTGTCAAAAAATAATAGATTATTCCTAATCCTAACCCACTAATTATTGCAATTGATGCATATTTTTTTGTAGATAATACATTTGAAATGATTTGTAATTTACTAACCAAGTGAGCATTTTTGGTGTTTATCATATTTTAATCATTTTTATTTTATCAAAGATTATTAGCCAAAAGTTTTTGATATTAATATGACTCAATTTACCTTTGATGAGAAAACAATTCTTGTTCAATATGCTATTAAAAAATTTGAAAATGAAGAAATTGTTTTGGAAAAACTAAAATCAATTATTTCTGAAAAAGATATTCAGAGAAATATTGATACATTAATTGGAACTCAATTAGTAAGGCGGATTGGAACTGATACTATTCAAAATAATGAAAGTCATACTGAATTACCTGAATTACCTGAAAATCTAAAATCTATAATCGAGAATTTATAATTTAAAATCCTCTAATACCTTGAGGACGTACAATTTCTGGATGGTCTTTCATCCATTCTACTTTCTCTAACATTTCTTGTTTATCTTGTGGGAATGTACCTTTTACAGTATATGCATTTGAGCCGTGATTTACTCTAAACACAATTTCTTCTTCTGTATTGATTTGATTAACCAACTCATAAAGTTCTTCTAATCCCTCATCATCATTTATCTTAACAAATTCCCCTTCATACTTGTCGATAAATTCTTGTTTAATTCCATTTTCTAAATAAAGTGTTAATGCTCCAACGTAATGTGGTGAACATGCACTAATTACTTCTGCAGTTCCTTGAATGTGATCTTTTGAATATTTTTTCCCACCTAATCCTAAAATCACCATACATGACATTATGTAACCTGCTTCCTTTGCTTTGTTGACTGATTTGATAATTGTTTTTGCAACTGCACCTTTTGTTACCTTTTTCAAAACAATATCAGAACCACTTTCAATTCCTAAATAGAACATATCTAACCCTGCATCATGCATTTTCTTTAATTCTTCAGGTGTTTTTTTTAGAATATTCATAGGCATTGCATAACATGAAATTCTTTCAATATTTGCAAATTTTCCTCTAATGTATTTTACAATTTTTATCATATATTCAGAATCAAGATTTAATGCATCACCATCTGCAAGAAATACTCTTTTTGTATCAGGTACATAATTGGCCATCATATCAATTTCAGCTTTAATATCATCCCATGATCTTTCAGAATATTCTTTTGATCTATACATATCACAAAAAGAGCACTCATTAAATGAACAACCTAATGTAACTTGAAAAATTAATGATCTAGCTTCTGATGGTGGTCTATACAATGGCGCATCATAATTTAACATCATATTTTAGTTCATTTCATTTTGTTTGATTATCTTTTTTATAGTTTCTACTATGATTTTAGGCACAAGTATTCTAGAATTTAGAAGATTTATCTAATTTTTTAAAATTAGTTTACAATGTTTTTAATTTATTTATGCCAAAAAATAATTAAAAATATGTTACAAGAATATCTAAAACTTAACAAAAATATTCTTGTTGCTTTTGCTGCATCTATTTCTATATCTGCTGTTATTGCACAATTATTATCGGATCAGGCCGATTATCTGAACACAACATATACCACAATTGTAGATTATGTAGTTTATTTTTCTGTTTTCAGTGGATTATTTTATTTTGATAACAAAAAAAAATATCGTTTAGAATCCGGTAAAACTGACACTGTAAAACTAAAACATGATCTTAAAAAATTAATCACATCTCTTGGAATTGCAGAAATCGTTTATACTATTATTCGTTGGATTACTCAATACTATTTTCTTACACTTAGTTACGATCCATATTTTGCATCAATTATGTCCCAAGGTATTTCAACTGTAGTTTACATGGCAGTAATTAATCTAAGTGTAAAATTGACGAGGTTATACAAAGATGACAGTTAGTATCTACGTTGATGGTTCTGGTGGATCTAATAGTGGTTATGGATTTTTTGTAAAGGAGACAGGAGAATCATTTTATGAGAAAAAATCTAATTTAACAAATAATCAGGCTGAATACATGGCAATAATTTCAGCATTAAAGCAATTTGTTGCTTCAAATGATAATATCACAATTTACAGTGATTCAAAAAATACTGTAAATCAATTAAATCATGATTTTGCAATTAATAATGATCAATTACGAAATTTAGCTAGAGATGCTTGGAGTATTATGGGAAAATTTTCTAATCTTTCAATAGTATGGATTTCCCGAAAAGAGAATATAGCAGGCAAAATGTTAGGAAGTTAAAATTAGTGATTAGAAACTTCTATGAATAACTTTATTATATAAAATCTTTTGATGAATTTTACATGGCAGAATCTGTTTTCTTATCTCCAAATTCTATTGCAGTAATTGGTGCATCTGATAGGAGTGGAAGTGTTGGAGCTACAATTACTTCTAACATCATGAATGGTTTTACAGGAACTGTTTATCCAATTAGTCCATCAAGAGATACCGTCTTTTCCAAAAAAGCATACAAGAGTGTTTTAGATGTTCCAAAAACAATTGATCTTGCAGTAATCGTAATCAAAAATACATTGGTTGCGCCTGTGTTAGAGGAATGTGGAAAGAAAAAGATCAAAGGTGTCATCATCATCACAGCTGGTTTCAAAGAAGTAGATGAAGATGGTGCAAAACGTGAACAAGAACTAAAAGATATTGCTAAAAAATACAAAATTCAGATTATTGGACCCAATTGTCTTGGTGTCATGAATCTTGATCCAAAAACAATGATGAATTCAACATTCCTTAAAATCACCCCTAAATCTGGAAAAATTGCACTTGTTTCACAAAGTGGCGCAATTTGTGCCGCACTTGTTGAAGATGCTAGTGCTCAAGGAATTGGTTTTTCTGCAGTAGTGAGTCTTGGAAACAAAGCAGCAATGAGTGAAGTTGATATCCTAAAAATTCTTGCTCACCATAAACAAACCGAAGTTATTGTAATGTATTTAGAAGATATGGGTAATGGTCAAGAGTTCCTAAAAGTTTGTAAAAATATTACTCGAAAACTCAAAAAACCTGTTCTTGTTCTAAAATCTGGACGTAGTCCTGAAGGTGCAAAAGCAGCAATGTCTCATACTGGTGCCTTAATGGGTTCAGATGAAATCTATGATGCTCTTCTAAAACAATCTGGTGCAATTAGAGTAGATACAATGGAAGAATTATTTGATTATGCAACTGCATTTTCTAAACAACCATTACCATCTGGAGGTGATCTTGTAATTGTTTCAAATGCTGGAGGTCCTGCAATTATTTCAACTGATGCATGTTCAAAGATGAATATCAAGATGGCAGAAATCACAAGTGTTAGAAAAAAGATTGATGAGGTTATTCCTCCATGGGGAAGCTCTAGAAATCCAGTAGATATTGTTGGTGATGCTGATTTTAACCGATTCCATAATGTTTTAGATCGTGTACTTCAACATCCAAAAGTAGGCTCTGTAATTTCAATGTGTACACCTTCTGGCACTCTTGACTATGATAAACTAGCAGAAGTTATTGTAAAGATGTCAAAAAAATATAAAAAAACAATGCTTGCAAGTTTAATGGGATTAGATGAAGGAATTACAAATAGAGAGATTTTAGCTAAGGGAAATGTTCCTTACTATACCTATGCCGAAGGTGCAATCAGAACTCTTGCAGCAATGAATAGGTTTTCTAATTGGATAAAATCTTCACCTGGAAAGATTACAAAATTTAAAGTAAACAAAACTAAAGCTCAGAAAATCTTTGATAAAGTCAAAAAAGAAAAAAGACCAAATCTTTTAGAAGAAGAAGGACAAGAAGTTCTAAAAGCATATGGCTTACCACTTCCTTCAAGTGCTCTTGCAAAAAATGAGACAGAAGTAGTAAAAATTGCAAAGAAGATTGGCTATCCTGTTGTAATGAAAATTGCATCTCCTCAAATTATTCACAAATCTGATGCTGGCGGAGTAAAAGTAAATTTGACAAATGATAATGAAGTCAAAGACGCATTCAGAACAATTATCAAAAATGCAAAAAAATATGATAAAAAAGCAGAGATCAAAGGTGTTTTAATTGTAGAGATGGTAAAAGGTGGAAAAGAACTCATTATTGGTTCAAAACTTGAACCTGGTTTTGGTCCTGTAATTATGCTTGGTATGGGAGGAATTTATGTAGAAGTTCTCAAAGATGTAACCTTCAAACTGGCACCAGTTACGGATAAAGAATCTGATGATATGATTGCATCAATTAAAACTCAAAAACTCCTACAGGGTGTTAGAGGAGAAAAGCCTTCAGATATTGCAAAACTATCTGAATGTATTCAAAGATTATCCCAATTAGTTTCAGACTTTAAAGAGATTAAAGAATTAGACATGAATCCTGTTCTTGTAATGGAGAAAGGTAAGGGATGTCGAATTTTAGATGTACGAATAGGGCTTTGATCTACTAATTCCTGAATTCATTAACTGATTTTTATTTAATATTTATACAGCATTACAACGAAATATTATACATGGCTAATGTCTTAAAGACAATTAGAACAGGTGAGGATTATATTGAAAGTCTCAGAAATCGTGATCTCAAAATTTATCTTTTTGGTGAACTTGTTAAAGAACCCGTAGATCATCCAATCATTAGACCATCAATTAATGCTGTTGCAGAAACTTATGATCTTGCTGTACGTGAAGAATCTTTAGCTTCTGCAGAATCATCAATTACAGGACTTAAGGTTAATCGATTTTTACATATTGCAGAAAGTGCAGAAGATCTAGTCTTACAAAATAAAATGCAAAGAAAACTTGGACAAAATACTGGAACATGTTTCCAAAGATGTGTTGGAATGGATGCATTGAATTCTTTACATTCTACTACATTTGAAATTGATGAAAAACATGGAACAAATTATCATAAAAAATTCTTAGATTTTGTGAAGATGGTTCAAAAAGAGAATCTTGTAATTGGTGGTGCAATGACTGATCCTAAAGGTGATAGAAGTAAAGGACCTGCAGAACAAGATGATCCTGATTTATTTACTCGCGTAGTTGCACAGGATGATAAAGGAATCTATGTATCTGGTGCAAAAGCACATCAAACTGGCTGTATTAATTCACATTGGATAATATTGATGCCAACTGTTCGATTAACTGAAAATGATAAAGATTGGGCAATAGTTGGTGCAGTACCTGCAGATGTCAAAGGAATTACTTACATCTATGGTAGACAATCTTGTGATACTAGGAGCATGGAAGAAGGTGACATTGATGATGGTAATGCAAAATTTGGTGGACAAGAAGCCTTGATGGTTTTAGATAATGTGTTTATTCCATGGGATAAAGTTTTCATGCATGGTGAATATGAATTTGCATCTATGTTAATAGAACGTTTTACTTGTTATCATAGACGTAGCTATGTTTGCAAAACTGGACTTGGAGATGTGTTAATTGGAGCAGCTGCTACAATTGCTGATTATAATGGAGTTCCAAAAGTATCTCACATTAAAGATAAAATTATTGAAATGACTCATCTTAACGAAACTATTTTTGCAGCAGGAATTGCATCTTCCCATCAGGGTCACAAGATGAAATCTGGAGTTTATCTTAATGATGATATGCTTGCACAAGTTTGTAAACATAATGTAACCCGATTCCCATATGAAATTAGTAGACTTGCACAAGATATTGCAGGTGGCTTAATGGTAACTCTTCCATCTGAAAAAGACTTTAGACATCCAGAAGCAGGACCACTACTCAAAAAATATCTTGTAGGAAGAAAAGGAGTTGATGTTGAAAATAGAATGAGAATTTTAAGACTAATTGAAAATATGACCCTTGGTAGAAATTCAGTTGGATATCTAACTGAATCAATGCATGGAGCAGGTTCTCCACAAGCACAAAGAATTCAAATTCAAAGACAGATGCAAATAGGATATAAGAAGAATCTAGCCAAAAATTTGGCAGGAATCACTAACGATTTAGAAGAACCAAACGAACCATCTGACTACTTTAAACGAGTATTCAAGACTAAAGATTCTGTAATTTAGAAAACTACCAATTTTTTTACCACACAATTCATGTAAATTTTTAAATAATTTTATGCACTAAACTAACAATTTCTGAAAATCATTTTTTAGT
>Ga0209402_10006431_pt1 | contig 10247 bp, 17 predicted proteins | sample ArcticOcean_MG_C_3_FD_187437 | JGI IMG/M metagenome (GOLD analysis project Ga0209402, IMG submission 187437) | Marine microbial communities from western Arctic Ocean - ArcticOcean_MG_CB8_126 (SPAdes) (version 2) | ecosystem: Environmental > Aquatic > Marine > Oceanic | place: Arctic Ocean... | reverse complement strand
GCCGCCTTCCTCTATACCGAAAGCATCCTTATCTTTAGTCGCTTGAGGCTCAACTGGACGCTCCTTACCCCGGACTGGTTTTATGGGCTCTGTCTCCTGATGCCCAAAAACAGAGAATTTATGTCCGCAATTAGGACAAAAGTTCGGAGGACTTACACCGTATTCCATCGGTTTTGAACAATCTGTACAGTATTTTTTCATAAGTATACTATTATTAGACCTTTTTCTTCAAAAATCTAATCAAAAAATTAAAAGAGTGTAATATTCATAGATGAAGAATAGACCATCCTTTAAGTTTAAAAACTCTCAAGGGGTAGAGTATGAGGTTTACTTCAGAAAACCTAACGAAAGACTTTATGGTGAGGCTGATGGAGTATGCATAGATCCGAAGGAAGAAAAGCCCAAAATAGAGATCAGTCCGTACTTGACTAAAAAGACAGAACTGAACACTTGTATACATGAATTCTGTCACGCCTTCTTCTGGGACAAATCAGAAGCAGAGGTAAATAAATTTGCAAATACTATGGCTAGATTTCTGTACACTAGATGCTCTTGGAGAAAAACGGAGGCGAGGAAACGTGACTCAAAAAAATAAAAAAGCAAAGAACAAGCTTCTAGAGATTGGTAAATTGTCCCTGACAATGTGCACAAGTGATAATGATAATCACGATGTAGCAAGAAAAATCAACAAACTCGCTCGTGAAGTGTATAATATGTTCGATAAGGGAGAACCAGATCCTAAGTAGGAAGGCTTTAGCCGTAAAAACTCTTTCTCTCTTATTCCTTTTGCAAAGATAAAAAAAGAAATCATATGAAAAAACTAGTACTCTCATTATTGGTGTTGGCTGGAATCGCCTCCATCGGATGCACCACAACCCTGAGCGTTGGCCCTAAAGCTAATGAAGGAGATGGTTGGGCCGATGCTTCCGTTAAAAAGGATAGCATCAGCTTGACTATTCCATTCGTTTCTGCTGAATTGAAAGCGGATTAACGATTATCACTGCTGCTCGACAAATCCCCTTAGGACCCCCTGAGGGGATTTTTTTAAATTTAGATATGTTTGACCTAAGTACTCAGTATCCGAGCCCAGAAGCGATCCTCGTCGCTGTAAGCGGCTATTTTGACCCATTCCATGTAGGCCATCTAGAATATCTCGAGCAATCAAAGAAACTCGGGACGGATTTGATCGTAATTGTCAATAACGACGAACAAGCAAAATTAAAAAAAGGTGAGTCCTTTATGAATGAGGATGACAGGCTTAGGATCATTAACGCTCTATATGTTGTCGATTATGCAATAATATCAAAAGATAAAGATCTGTCGGTATGTAAAACTCTCGAGATAATCAGACCCTCAATATTCGCTAATGGCGGAGACAGAAAAGAGGAAGAAATCCCCGAATCCCAAATTTGTAGAGAATTAGGAATAGAAATGGTGGACGGTTTAGGGGAGAAGATAAGGTCTTCCTCGGAAATCGCGGAACAGATACGGGAGTTGTCAGCCCGAGCCCAGTTGGAGTAAGAGGTAACGAGAAAAAGGGTTTTCTCGTCAACGTAAGTACAAGCCGTCAACTATAAGTGAAAAAGTCATCTTCTTATGAACTGTTTAACCCACAAAAACAATAAAACTGACTCAAGAAGAGTATAAGGTAATTAGAAGAAATGAAGAAGATATTTGATATGGCAGACTCTGTAGTCCTTCCCTTAATGGTAGTTTCATTTAGTTTGATTTTGGGGGTACACCTTTCAATCGTAGCAGCATTCTACTATCTACTAAGATGATAATATGAAGTATGAAGAATGGCTGGAATGGAGAGAAGAGTATTTCAAAAAGAATCCGCATGTAAACGGGAAGAAGCAAAAGATAATAGAAGAAATCTAGAGATTAGCTTCCCTCTTTAAGTTGTTTAAGTTCAACCTTCAACTCCTCTATCTCCTTCTGTATATACTCTATCCGTAAATCTTGCTTAGCATCATCCGGTAAAGCTCCCAACTCTCCTCTAGGCCATTTAACCCTGAACTCATTGTTCATCTTGACCGTGTCCTGCATACGAACCACATCCAATTGCAATTGTGCAAGTTGAGCAGTAAGGGTAAACCATACCCCAGCAATAGATAATATAGTCAATACGATTCCAACCAAAGACTTCACATCTAATTTAACCTGAGAATCCTCCTTTATGTCTATATCATGGTCGCCCATCACATTACCTTACACTTTTAGTCCCCCCAAAAACTAACTTAAACCTTCTTCAGTGCCTTTACGATGTATTTTACTAAAGCAGATCTCATTACATCGTCCTCATTGAACTCAAAAGTTTCTATACCCTGTTCTCTAGCCTCCTCATTAGAGAATGCCGTTTCTATCCTGTCAAATCCCCCCTGAAGCTCTTTTCTGTGAAGATCGGTCTGTGCAGGGTCCGCCAAAACAAAGCACCTAGAGCCTTCTCCGAGCCTAGTCAAGACCGTAGTGATCTCTTTCATTGAACTGTTCTGTGCTTCGTCCAAAATAATGCATTTTGACTTCCAACTCATACCTCTAGCAAAGTTAACAGGGTACATTGAGATGCGTCCCTCTCTCTCTAATCTCTCAGCAGTAGCGTCAGTGACCAGTTCGTCCAATTTGTCAAGGAAAGGCAGATTATAAAACCTGAGTTTGTCCTCCGCTGAACCCGGTAAGAAACCCAACTTGCTTTCTGAGCTCTCAACAGCCGACCTTAGGTACATAATGTCTGAGATCTTCTTCTCATTTAAGAGTCTCAACCCGCAATAGACCGATAAGAGTGACTTGCTTGTACCAGCAGGTCCTTTAACGAGCATAATCTTAGTGTTTTCCGCCAAAGCGATCTTAAAAAAGTCTCTTTGTTTGGCTGTCCAAGGAAATTGCTTTAGCTTTAAAGATCTTCTTATAGGATTCGGATTAGCAGAATCTATTGCATCGATGATCTCGGTGGCTACATCCTGTTTGAGTTTAGTCCTTGAAGGGCTCCCGCGCTTTTTGCTCATACGTGACGATACTTACACTACGAAAACCAGCCCGTGAATGATAGCCTGTGATTAGTCACCCCTCCTACGACGTGAGACACGTAATGAGGGACACCTGAGGACTTTGGAATATTGAATATAGTAAGCTGATTATACTTTGGCATAACTACTTTTGAAATTGTTCTGTAATTCCTCTCCATTACATGCAACATGCCACCCCACTCTGGCTTCCAATCTTTAGTCACGTTATATACGAACCCGATTTTGCCTTTATTCGTGTCATGGTGTGGACTTAGAAATTGAAATTCTTTGTACCGTGATATAAATAGCTCCCCTGTGCCCTTTAACTCTTCCCCTGCGAGTCCTCCCACCCATTTCATAGTGTTTGGACTGCGTATCCACGTTTTGAACTTGCACTCATCACAGTCACAACTAGCGTGATGCCCTGTAGACCTATCAAAGTTATAGGAGAAGTGACCATTTATGAATGATTCTTGAGCCTTATCCCTATTATTTTGCAAATGTTCTGAATTCTTGGGATCATGCCGCACATTCTCTACCCCATTTTGATCGCAAGTACTTTGAGACCACCAGTCACTTGGATAATTTGCAATGAAGTTATAAACCCAATCCGCCGATTCTGGCTTTAACCAATCTTCGACAACAGTCGATCCCTTCTCATTATATTCTGTCCCTATTTCCCAAATATTTAAATCGGGGCTAATCAAATCAGACAACTCATTCATTCTTCCTTAATTTTATCCTGTATGCTTAGAAAGCCCTAAAAATAAAAAGGGTCCCGCCGATTTTTTTACTTCTAAGCTCTTTTGATCCCTTCGATTTTGACTTTCATGCTCAAAAGACAGGGTCATCCATGGCGAAATAGAAATTCACCCCCTGTTCCCAAAACGACGTAAACGCCGCCCCACGGCTTTTCAAAAAGGGTGGCCACCCCCCTTATTTAGAGGGGGGGCTTTTCGGCGGTGGAATTTTTGTGGAAAACTTTTTTCAGATTCTGAGATTTTTTTCTTGACACGATTTTTTGTTACCGATCCGAAATTTCAGAAAACACATTTTAGGATTTTGAAAACATTTTTTCTGCCGAGCCACCCCACCCCTAAAATTTATTTTCAGAATTTGTGATTTTTTTCTTGACTCGCCCTAGGCTCCCAGTCCTGCCCTCTAAGCCCTTAGCGGCGGCGGCGGCTGCTGCTCTTGGTTGTTACCCCTACGATGGCTTAGGGAGGCGGTGAGCCTCAAAGGTTGGGGATGGCCGTGACCTTCACTAGCCGCTTGTCGCCGACCTGCTCCCGCACCAGCCCATCCTTATTGATGAACCACACGCCTTTGCCGAGCCATCCGTTGTTACCCGTCACCGCGTAGATTGCTGTGGTGTTGCCCCGCTCGTCGGCCCAAGTCAAATAACCTTCGTCGCAAATATATTCCGCAAGTGACTCGTGCGACTCTGTGGCCCCGTTGGTGATAAAGGCGACCAGCCCTTTGAGGTCGGCCATGTAGGATGCCGCTACGGCTTTGCGCTTCGCCGCCATGGCGGGATGGGTAGCCGCTTCGGCCTTGGCATTTTGCTCGTGCGCGATGCGATTAAAGTTGGTGTAGATGGCTTCGATGGCGGTTTTCAGTGTGTTGCTCATGACCCCATTATCCACATCCCGCTTTGGAAGTCAACCCCAAAACGCATTTATTTTAAGGCACAAAAAAGCCCCCCTTGCGGGGGGCGTGAGTCTTGCCCCTTTAGGCTGCGAGGTCGATACGTTCCCCGTCAATTGCTATCCATTGGATGGAGTCAAGCGCGTAGTCCCGCAGGATGATCTCACTCTCCACGTTGGCCTGTGTGCTGCTCTTGGCAGGGCGATCTTTCAACCATCCCGCAAGGTCGGCCTTGGCGATTGCGTTGCCTTCGCTATCCTCATAGCGTACGCTGTTGACCTTCTCACACTTGGCCTCTAGGTACAGGCGATAGTCTCCGGCTTTGTTGGTATGTTCCACCAGCGGTGTTCCCGCTATACGTTGGCCCCACTTGCGCGGCTTGGCTACGGCGTCGGCTGTTTTACCTTCGCGCCCAAGTTGGTTGTTCACGCTGTTGATGTACTTGAACCCCGCTTGAATGTTCACGTCCGTGACCTTAAACACGTTGCCATAAAAGGGGTTGATAGGGTTTCCCATAGTGCCGCCCTTGTTCATCGCGGGGATGGTCTTGGCGATGATGTGCGCGAACCCGTTGCCCTTGTGGGTGGCAAGTGTGCGTTGCAGTTTCGCCACGCGGTGCTGTACGTGGCCTGTCTTGGTTTGTATTGCTGTGTTGCTCATAACGATTTTGATTATCCACAGATCAGGGTTAGAGTCAACCCCAAAACACATTTTTTTTTCATTTATTTTTACGCTTATAAAAGACCCGCCCCCCTTGCGGGGGGCGAGGTTGTTAGTTGTTCTGCACCACTACCGCCGGAAGCTTCGGAGCCTTCAACAGCTTGGCGAGGATAGCCGCCTCACCCGTTGCAATCTTGGTGAATGCGCGGTGAACGCTTCGGCCTACCTCATCCGCAAACTCGAAACGCTTCGGTGCGATGTCGTGCGTGATGTGCTGCGTGGCTGCGTTGTACAGGTTCCACACGTTGCGTGTCTCATCCTCTACGTGGCGAGGGTTGCCCCACACTGTCGCAACACCGTTGCGGATACGCTCGGAAGGGATAGCCTTGCCGCTGCCTGTTAGGTTTTGCAAGATGACCAGCCCTTGCTCCTGCGTGATAGGCATACGCCCCAGCTTGTCCCACACTTGGCCCGACTTGTGGAAGGCATCCAGTGACTTGTCCAGTGCGTCAACCGTCAACAGGTTTTCAATGTTCTTGGCCGTTTGTTGGCTATGCTTCTTTAGCAGATCAAACGCGGCTGCACCTTCCCCGACCATTCCATTCGTGCAGATAAGACGCAAGGCCCCTAGCACAAACCGAACACGCAGGGAACGATCAAACGAGTTGGTGACCATCAGGCGAAAGCCTAACTCTTCGCCAACACTTGGCAGGTTGATGACCTCATTTTTGAAGTCATAGACGGCTTTCATTCGTTTGCCGCCTTCGCTAATGCAGATGTGCCGATCCGATGGGGTGATGCCCCGCTTTGCAAAAGCCTCCTCTGCTCGGTCTAATAGTGTGCGGTTTTGCACCAGCCCATACTGCTCCGATGCGGCCCCCACAAAGGCCCCGTTATCGGTGCGATAGTGACCGACCATTGGCGAGTTGCCGCCGCCGAACTCTTCGGGGTTAGGGAAACGCTTTTGCACGACCTCAAAATCCCAGCCTTCGCGCTGGTTGATGTCGGTGATGTATTGCTCATTAGCTACTTTAGGCATTTGATTTTTTCCAATCTTGGTTAGTTGTTTTTTTCTTTTCGCCTTGGCCTTAACCTTGGCAGTGGCGTCATTGTATACAGATCACGCTTAAAGTCAACAACAAAATAAATTAATTTTATGCTTGTTATTGGTTGCATTACCTGATAAGATTTTCAACGATGGGGAAGGGACTCTCCCCCGAAATTGTACCCCTAAAAAAAAGCCCCCTTGCGGGGGGTGTCTAGTGGATACCCGCAGCAAAGGCGGTTTCGATGTCCGCTGCCTCCTCGTCTTGCCACTCTTCCCAGCAGTCCCAAACGTCTTGATTGCTCAAGGCGGGGGTGACCGCTAACCATTGGAGGATATCCAATTGAGGGGTTGCGGTGAATAGCTTTTTCAATTCGACTTTTTGTTCGTTGCTCATGTCGCCGCCATTATAGGGATGACGCCGAAAATGTCAACGATTATTTTCATCTTTTTTTTATGTTTGTTCTTGTCTCAAATCTTCGATGTAAGGCGTCTTAATCCTCTGCGCGGTATTATAGACCTGCCTCAAAAAATAGTACGCGTTAGGTCTGAACCTCAAAGCATTAGAGTGCAGCACAAGGCAAACTTTTTTCTGCATTTATTGATAGGGGTTGAAGTTGTTGGCGTCTTGATGCGTAGCGGTAAAGTTTCCTCTGTATCTGTGAACGGGTTTCCAGTTAAGCGTCCGAACCGTGCCGCGAGTCGTGTACTTCTCGATGGCCTCGATGGCCGTGCATAGCCGCCAGAAGTAACGCATTCCGGTGCTGGTCTGGATCATGTACTTGGCCCCTATTAGCTTCATTAGTAAACGCATTATTTTGCCCCTTTGTTAATGTTGAGGTTGTGGAATTTGTCGATGGCCTCCAAGACCTTCGCCGCTAGTTTGTCGAAGTTGTCAAACGCCGCGTCGATCTCTTCTCTCTCCCTGCCTTCGTTTGCCCAATCGGCTTGGCCCATGTCGGCGGTGAAAACTTCCTCGCAGGATACTTGCTCATGTAGTTCGTTGCTCATGTGGTTGATTATAGGGGTTGCAGGTAAAAAGTCAAGAACTAATTTTGACTATTTTCAACGACTACCGAGTGAGGCGTTCCCTGATAAAAGGTGAACGGGGCTTTCACGCCTTCCGCCCAACACGATTTTGAAAGCTGTAAGGCTACCCCTTTCAAGGTCTTGGCTTGATCCCTCGCAAGATAAGCCTCGTCCCAATCCTGCGATTGATTAAACGCGTCCGCTTGATAGTTTAATTTCGAAGCCGCATCGCAAAGGGCTTTCATCGTGTGGAGTGCCTCGTGGGCGTCTAGATTGATTTGTATGTTGCTCATCTTTTTTGATTATAGGGGTTGAGCTCAAAATGTCAACACTTATTTTCATTTATTTTCGGTGTTTGTTCTTGTCCCAAATCTTTGATGTAAGACGCTTTGACCCCGCGCCGCGTATTATAGACACACCCTCAAAATTAGTCTGCGTTAGGTCTGAACCTCAAAGCAACGCAGTGCAGCACAAGGCAAATTTTTATTGCGCTGCTGTCACGCCTCCACCTTATCAAATGCGAATGTCTCACCTTCATCGCTTGAGTAAATCTCAAGCAGTCGCTTGGTGATGGGGTTCCACACTTGCACGGTTTCAAGGTGTGGCCATCCAGCGGTGTGCCAGTCTACAATGTGATACGTTCCCATAGGGTGGGGATGTTTCACCCGCGCATCTGTGTTGCGTCTGTGCAGTGTCACCTTGCCGTGCGGATAGGCAAATGGTGCTTTGCTCGTGTAGGTTGCTTTGTAATCTTTCACTTTGCCACCTCCTTAACGCCTATCACAAACGCACCATTTGGAAGGTTCACGCGCTTCTCGGCTTTTGCGGTTGCGGCTTCCAAGCTCTCGGCTTCGAGGACGTATTCCCTGAATTGATTATAACGGTCTTCGGTTTCGACTCTGAATGTTTTTAGTGTGCTCATTACGTTTTTGATTATAGGGATGGCCCCGAAAATGTCAACAACAAAATGAAAGAAAAAATGCGAAGAATGTTCTGGACAAGCATTGACTTTTCTGATACTCTAACCAACGATGAGGAAGGGGCTTTGCTCCTAGAGTGAAGCCTTAAAAAAAGACCCCCTTGCGGGGGTTGTCTAGTTTTTACTTCCAACAGCTACTTTCGTCGATTTCGTAGTTCCACGCGTTTTGATCGTGGTCTCGGTAATCATGGCCGTGGCTATCGTTGCGAACGCCCGTGAAGGTTTCGTCTTCACTGCTGACCAAACCTTTGACGGTTAACTCGTTCGTGTTTTCGTTTTCGTTTTTGTTAGTTGCGTTGCTCATCATTTGTCTACAATAGCAGCAAGGCCCAAAAAAGTCAACACTTATTTTTATTTATTTTCACTTTTGTTCTGACCTCAAATCTTCGATCTAAGCCGCTCTGACTCCCTCCCGTGTATTATAGACCTGCCTCAAAAAATAGTACGCGTTAGGTCTGAACCTCAAAGCATTAGAGTGCAGCACAAGATAAACATTTTTAAGTTTAGAAATTCTAAAATGCCACTTGCAAAACGTCTCTCGGGTTCTTATGTTTCCTCACCGTTTGCAGAGGTGGCGTCGTGGTATTCAGCCCCACAACTGGCCTTGTCCTGCGCTTCAGATCTTGTCAGTCCACGCTGGGCGGTAAAAATTCAAGCGGTGGTTTGGGCTGGGTGACACCTAGGTGGCTCATCATGTGGATGCAATCCATAGAGCCATTCGGTTCAACCGTCAAACCAGAGCCGAGTTTCAAATCGGGATTCTCACCCGTTTCCTACGCTCGATCCTTTACCGCTCGGTTGGGGTTTCCCTCAACGCTGATTAGACTATAACAGTCACCCCCAAAAATGTCAACACTTATTTTGATTTTTCTTTGGTATTGTTTTTGACGCGTAAAGCCCCCCTTGCGGGGGGCGTTAGCCTTTAGGCTTATGCCCGTTTAAGCTCACCACCACACGCGTCTCCGTGCCTGTACCGCGCTCCACGCCGGACACATTTGTTATGCCTCACCAATGTGAACTCCATGACCTTTTCGCACTTGTCGCATTTGTAGTCCACCGTGCGGACGGTTCGCGCCTTTGTCACCTCGTAGCTATGGCATCGTTTCACCTCCACGCCAAGATCACGCATGATCTTTTTCCACTCAATCCCGTGCGGCTGTATTCTTTGCCCTCGGCTATCTCTATGCCCGTGCTGTAAACGCTGGACAACGTGCGCCCATTCGTGCGGGACGGTTTGGGCGATGAAATCATCCGTGTGTTTGGGGTTGTTTAGGATGTCGAGATTCAAGCGCAGATCCTTGATCTTGGCCCCTTTGTAGTATCTCACCATTCCAGCGGTTTGGCCGCGCAGATTGAAGTTGATAGGTACACGAGGCAAATCCAGATTCGGATAAAGCTCTTTGGTTTTTTCTTTGAGTACCTCGATTTTCTCAAGGCACTTTGTTTGATTCCTGTATGTGTCTATGTTGCTCATTACGTTTTCCATTATAGGCATCACACTTAAAATGTCAACGATTATTTTCATCTTTTTTTCATCTTTGTTCTTGTCTCAAATCTTCGATCTAACGCGCTTTAATCCTCTGCCCGATATTATAGACCCGTGCCAGAAAATATCCTGTGTTAGGGCTGAACCTCAAAGCGTTACGGTACAGTACAAAGCAAAAAAAAAGAGCCGCCCCGTAGGGCGGCGGTGAGTCTCATTGGATTAGGCGGCAAGGTTGATTTGCTCCCCGTCAATCGCTATCCACTGAATGGAATCAAGGGCGTAGTCGCGCAAGATTATTTCCTTGTCAACGTTCGCCTGTGTGCTGCTCTTTGCGGGGCGGGATGTCAACCACTGATCCAGATCAGCCTTGGCAATCTCGTTTCCTTTGCCGTCAAC
>Ga0209402_10006421_pt1 | contig 10257 bp, 8 predicted proteins | sample ArcticOcean_MG_C_3_FD_187437 | JGI IMG/M metagenome (GOLD analysis project Ga0209402, IMG submission 187437) | Marine microbial communities from western Arctic Ocean - ArcticOcean_MG_CB8_126 (SPAdes) (version 2) | ecosystem: Environmental > Aquatic > Marine > Oceanic | place: Arctic Ocean... | reverse complement strand
TGCTGTTGAAGCTGAAGAGGTTGCTGAATTTTGAGAGGACACAGCCGCAGCAGCAGAGGTCGCAGAATTACCAGCTTGAGTGGTTCCTAAAGCAACTTGAGCTGTCGCCAGGGTAACCTGAGCAGCTCCATTCGTTGTAGCTAGTCCAGCTTGAGTTGTAGCTAGAGCAACTTGGGCAGTAGCTAAAGTGACCTGAGCAGCTCCATTCGTAGTAGCTAAAGCAGCTTGGGTAGTCGCGGTGTCCTTATGTGTTGATGCAGTGGTTTCCGAAGTAGCAGCGGCATTTTTAGAGACTAGGGCAGCCACATTTGAAACTTCGGATGCTGTAGCTGAAGTAGCCGCATTTGTAGCTGAGACAGCCGCAGCGTCTTTGGAGGCTGTAGCTTCGTTATTCAGTGAAGTTATGGAAGCTATGTTGTTCGTTGTTGTCCCGGTGTTACTATAGAAACTTGATTTAGTAGCCATGAATAATTCCTCTATTAGTCGTCATAAGTTGCACTAGGTCTCATGACCTGGACTGATCCAGACTGCTCGGCTGCGTTTGCCTGTTCTTGAATTTCTCTCATGAAAGTACCAAACTTCTCTTCGAAGACCCCAGTTCGTTCATCCAGGTAGTAATCAGCGGCATAACCGAGAGCTGCATAGCAGATAAGATCTGAGCCAATCTTAGCGAGCATATTCTCGTCGCTGTCAGCAGACATAGCTGCGAACTCACCGTAGTAATTTAGAGTTACCGTCCCTGACGTTGGCTCCGGGTAAATCAAGATGTTTGCGTTTTCTCTTGTGAAGAACTTAGGTGTACCAGCTTCACCAGCATCGTTAGCTGCAAGCATGTCGTGAAGTGGGAGCCTAACGAGGACAGTCTTATCGTAATAAAGATCAATAATATCGAGCATGTCACTAGGGACGACAATGGATCCAGTCTGGGTACTGATTGAGTAGGTCTGCGTCTTTTCCATTACAGGAATTCTTAAAGTTCTCTGTATCCTGGTGATTGCCTGATCAATAAAAGTGTTCGACAGAGCATCTGTAATATCGGACCTGTTAAGCAGAGCCTTGAAGTGTGTCCGCAGGTTTCCATAGTTCATTTAGTAGTCCTTTAATTAAATGCTTTCTTTTCGGTTGTCATAAAGTAGTCGAGGTTCTGGGCCCTAAGTCTTTTGACAATCTCTTTTCCTGACTCTTCATAAATATTGAAGCCGTCTCGGAGCCATTGATCGACCACAGCGTTCGGGATCGATGCAACACGCATGAATTCTTTCTCTCTCTGTTTACCAGAGTTGTTTCGTACATCTTTAAGCCTATCTAACCATTTCTGATCAATGTGCTGGGTGTTCTTCATAGTGAGGCCGCCATGTTCGGCAATAAAGTCTGTGTTGACGTTATGCAAAACTGTCTTCTCTTTCTTAGTCGTCATATCTTTAGATCTCCTTTGTGGATAGGGTGTCAGAATGCTACTCCGGGAAGGAGAGCACAAAACCAGAGAAACACTCTGACGGTTCTTAGTCCCAGGTGTTAATTTCTGGGACTAAAACTTGTTTTATGACAATCCAGTGATCATGCCGGAGTCAGCAAATGAGTTGTGCTTCAAGCTCATTTCTCCAGTCACAGAATGCTTATCTGCGTCACCAGTCTTAGCTAGAAGTGTTCTAGTGAAGGGTCTGAGCACACACGATTTAAACATTGACGGATCGATCAGGAATGCGTGAGTTGTCATCTGGTGTCTGTTTAGGACAACCTTGTATTCGCCATATGGAGAGACATAGAGATCAATCGCATTGACTAAGGATTTAGTCGAAGCGAATTCTCGGTTTCTGCCCGAGCTGGCTGCCATATCTGCAACGATTTGTGCGTCGGCTGGTTTGATCATGAATACAGATGGATCAGATCCATTAGTGTAACATGACTGCCCTAGTGAGAGCAGCTTGGCCTCTGTCATGGCATCGGTTGAGTTGGAACCAGCATCGATAGTAGTAGAGATCAACTGATCAATACTAGCCATTTCCCTGGCAGTACTTGCGTTACCAGCAGCCACAGCATTTATGGCTCCGCAGAAAGCGTATTCTACGTCTCTCTTAATGTTCTTAAGAGTTCGACCCATTTGATACGCTGTTTCTTTGGCCCTGCCGTACGTCTTGACAGAATCAGATGTCTCAGAGATCTTAAAAGTCTCAGAAATAATCTGACAAGTCCCAGTCCTTTCGGTCGGGTTGCCTAAAGTTATGTCGGCCTGGTCGGCTCCCTCAACTTTCGCATTTGCGGCAGCGGCTCTAAGCGAGTCCTCCAAATAGCTAAAAGTTCTGTTGTGAACCTTCTCACTTTTGAACATGGTGTACATAGGGGTGTCTGAGGGCGTAATTGTAACTATGACGTCACTAACATCCTCAGCAATCCCAATGGAATTGTATGTGGTAAATGTGGCCAAGATGTATTCCTTTCATGGCTTTAGAGTTGGGGTTATGTTTCCCAGCGCGAAAGGAGAACTTCTGCTATATCATCAAGATTACCGGAGAGCTGCGAGCCTTCTTGCATCCGCTTAATAGCGGCTGCCGTCTTTGCTTGCTTCGCATCTTGCGAACTCGCTGGTGCTTTCTTCGATCTCAGAACCTTCACCGGGGGTTTAGCAACCTTTTTGGTGGCGGCAGTTTTCTTAGACTGATCGTATAGTCGGGCTTTATTCAGAATCTTAATCACGGATGGATCAACGTATTGATCGACCTGATCGCTCTGAAAACCCTGAGACACCGCATACGTTCGAATAGAGTTATAGAGCTCGTTCGACCAATCGGGTACATCCGCTGATAGTGTCTTAATACATTCCTGGGCTTGTAGCTGTTGCTGCTTTGCCTGGTCTTGTCTGTAACTATCGTAGAAACTATTGGATTCTTCTTTTAGAAACTTGAGATTGTCTTCGGCTACTCGAGCTTCATTCCTGAGTTGGGCAAAGTCGTCGTCGGACATTTGCTTTGCAGCCAGGAGCATATCCACTTTAGAATATGGTTCCCACTGTTTCTCAGCTCGCTCGAGCATCTTTTGATATTGTACAGACGTTCTTTCTAAGGCTTGGTCGGCCTCTTTCCGTTTTGCACTGGTCTCTTGAGACTTCTTTGTGAGTGAAGCTTCTTGTCCGTAAAGACGTTTCAAATCCTTTAAAGATGCCTGTTTAGCTTCACCATCGACTGAGATTTCAACCATTGAATCATCGGATAGTTCCAATGTCTCAGTAGCATCGTCTTGATCTTCAGTTTCTTCTTGAACAGGGTCTTCTTCGGTTTCCTCGTCGTCAAGGAGTTCTTCTTCATTCTCTATTTCATCCAGGTCGTCTGTCTCAGTGACTTCCTCAGATGTTGCCTCATCAGAGTTCTCAGCTAGTTGATTTTCATCAACGGCCTCCCACCTCTTTAGGATAGCATCTTCGACATCAATTTCACCAAATGCCGTTGTTACAGGTTCTAGTTCTTGGACGTTGGAATTGCTCAATGGTCCATCCTTTCTTCTGTTTCGCTGTTGTCGCGTACTATTTTAGTAAGTATTCCGTCTCTCACAATTACACGTTGCTTTAGAGTATTAACGAGATCTACTAACGCACGATAATGCCCGTAGGAGTTCTCTCTTTCTTCTTTCTCAGTGTACTGTGAATTTACGAATGTTTGGAAAGTTGTCTCAACAATTGAATCTATAGATCTGTTGAAAGCAGGGTGTTCTAGTAGAACTTCGGCGTCATTGCCCTCTTCTACTAAAACCTCGTCAGTTTGGCTCATCCTTATTTCCTTTCGTTAGTTTTTATCCATTAGGGCTTGCAATTGCTCTAACATCGTCAGTTGATTGAGCGAGGATCATTTCAGCTTTATCTATGACCTTCTTATGCTCAAACATTGCTTCTTTGAGGTCGATGCCGTCCGATTGAATTGCAAATGATTTCTCAGCTTTCATTTGATCTAGCTCAGCTTTCATCTGTGCAATTTGGGCGGTTAATTGAGCTTTCTGCTCAGCGACCATAGTCTGTCGTTCTTGGATCTCCATAGTTTGCTGTACCTGTTTGATCTCTAATTCTCTCATTGGATCAGGTTGTTCTTCTGGCAGCGACTGTGGTGCAGTTAAGTATGACTTAACATTCTTAATGCCAGTGAGTTCCATAACGTGGGACATCAAGTTGTATTGGTTTTCGGGGGTGTACATCTTAGCGAGACTTGGGTCACTTTGGAAAGCTGTGTGCATTCCTAAGTACTTCTCAGCTTCTTTCTCTTGCTCGCCATATCCAAGGGCTAATTCGACAGTCACGTCTCTTTTTGATGCCCAGTCTGACGGCTTAATCTCAACGTATTCACCGCCAGTCATCTCTATGATCTTTTGACTGTCTTCGTTCTCGACACACAGCTGGTAAACCTTGTGGTAGAGAGGCTTTAGGAATGTATTAGCAAAGTTTCTGGCGATGATCTTTTGACGTTGCTGTGACATAGATGCCAGCTGCTCAACCATTGCAGCTGAGTTCTGTTTGGATACAGCATCTTTGTTAAGTCCCTGGCTTAGTCTAGAAACCCCGGTTGTCTCTTCTTTGTCCTGTTCGAGCTGTTGGATAGTTTGGAAAATGAACGGGTTAAGGGGAGCTTGCATCATTGGGCTAATAGCGTCTGGACGTGTTACATTGACCAGGCCACCAACACGGTTATCAATTAGCTCTCTTGGGTTTGACAGACCACCTTTGATAACTACATACCTTGGGTTTGTAGAGATAACTGCGTGGTCTAGGATTGCCCTTGTTAAGACAGTCCGGGCGTTCTGGGTTGGAATAACTTTTGTGCTGAAGTTACTTCCGTAGAATGCATGAGGGATCGGGAGCGGAACGAATGCTATGAATGGTTTCCCGGACACTTTATCTTTCGATAACAGTTGATTCCCGGCCTTTACAATACGGTATAGTTCGGCAATCCCAGATCCCTCGATATCGAGACGGAGATACGATTCGTAGACTGTTATGGATCTCACTTGGTCTTGATATGAGCCTGACCCGAAACCTCTATCAGATCCTATGTTCTCATGACGAGATAGGACTTCTGGGTCGGTTTCTAGGTCGACGTCATCGTGTTCCCCAATGCGATCTAGTTTCTTCTCATCCCAGCCTTCTTCACGAAGCTCAGACAAAGTCTTTCTAGTTCTATGGGCACAGAAGATAACGTCTTCTAAGCTTTTTGCCTGGGGAGCTATTAAGAACTCCTCAGGGGCGATGTTTTCTATTATGACTTGTGATGTATCCTCAGTGATAGCAAAAGTACCACTTGTGAGCCCGAGCTCGTCTGGGGCGGATATCTCATCTATCTCTACATTGTCTTCAGCCAAGATAGAATCGAGCTCATCAGCTGTTAAATCCGAGAACTCTTCAATTCGTGTTTCATCTTGGGTTTGCCAGAACACTTTAGCTATTCCAGCTCTAGCGATTAGGCCGTCATGGATAGCTGTAGACATTACTGAGTATAAGTCATTCTGACGATTGCAAACGAAGTCTGTGTACGAGGTGCAGACCTCAGCCATCCTAGCATCTTCCCCGGTCTGTGGGGCAAACTTGACGGTTCTATTACCAGCTGAGAAAGTCTCTAAAAGTGTAGCCTTGGAGCTCTCAACGGAGTCGTAAACATCTTGAGATACATACTTTGAGTTACCATCGTGAGTTGGGCGAGGAAGGACTGCATTATAATAGTCCAAGACCTTCTTGCGCTCTCGACTTAGTTGAGAATCATAATAGCCTATTGATCTGTGGATATTGTCCTCGATCAAGGTAACTATGTCTGAGTCACTCAGTTTCTTATAGTCTTTTTTAGATGCCATTTTAAATCACTTCTATGTAAAATTCGGATGTGCTTTCTATTGGTGTCCAAGCTCCAGTGTGAACGTGGTTCGCTAGAGCTAACGAGATAACTGTGTCATCGAAGCAGCTAGATTCTGCTTGCATAGATCCTGACGCAGTGACGACGTAAGTCATCATCTCTCTAAGTGTTGTCTTACAGTTTAGCTCAATCTCTTCTTTTCTCATGGAGGCTCTAAGTTGATCTATGATCAGGGGCTTAGTTTTTACTGTAGTTGAGAAACCTAGTTTCACCGTTTCACGGTCTGTTAGCTTGTCGTGCTGCACCTCAGTGTAGAAATTAGGATAAGCTAGATCTTTGCCGAGTCTGGTGCACGTTAGTATTCCGTGGCTGTTATTCTCGACACATATAAATGCTTCATTGTAGTACTCTCCAAGTGCAAAAAGAACCTGGGCAAAGTAGTCCGGGTGGGCATGGCCTCGCCAGATAGCAACTTGTCTCTTCTTACTATCGAGGACCTGGGCAACCGAATAGTCCCCATTTCGTATCCCCATAGCGACATCAGCTCCTATGACGTACTGTTCTCCGTCGACATGAGGTCTAAACGTAGACAGCTCGCCTCGGGCGTTGTTTACGAACTCCTCACCCTCGAGGGCCAGGCGTTCACTTAGGTCGCGTGTTGTCTTTATTTTCTCATGTAGCTGCTCTGGGTTAAACACAGGCCGACCTGTAGTCAGGAAGGCTTCCTCTGGTTCCGATGGATACTCTTGTCTGAATAGATCAATGCCATTCTGAGCGATCTTGTGTCTTCTAAACATCAACTGTCCATCGTCGAGATTATACAGCTTAGCTATATCCTCCTCTTCGGGAGTTCTCTCGAAACTCTCTGGTACTCCTTCCCGGTATTCCGGGTCAGCGAACCAAGGTATAAAAACTGGAACGTAGCCATTCTTTCCGTCTACAGCTCCTCGCCATAGATCATAGAACACGCCATTTACGCCATTAGCTGTACTTTCGACGAAAATACATGTGCCAGGGGCGTTTGGAACGGCTTGGGTCAGCCCATTCCAGTTATCTAGTGCTGTGCTCTTCTGCCAGAAGCCAAGTTCTGAGGCGTGGACGTGAGTTAAAGTTTCTCCTCTTCCAATGCTCTCTCCTCCAGCTGTAGCGACAATAAAAGAGCTGTCTAAGATATTAAAGTTTAACTCGCGCCTCGAGCTATACTTAGTCCTGGGCTTTAGGATGTCCGGGCAGTGCTCATGGAACCTTTTGGTCATATCAAAGAGGGCTCTGGTACTATCTGCGTGGTGCGTGACAACCATAGCCTTACAGGCGGGGCGTTGTGACACTGAGTGGTACAAGTATCCACCAGTATAGGTAGAGAGGCCCTGTTGTCGTGCTTTAAGGATGATTATTCGGACTTTACCTTCTGCTGCAACTTGCTTAGAGACAGCTTTGTCTAAGATCTCCTGGGCATTATTAAGTTTTAGGGGGGCAATCTTTCCGGTTTTAGTTCTGATCTTAAGTGCTGCGTTTGAGTAAAACTTAAAGTTAGTTAATAGTTCTTTCCGTATTTTTACTAATCTCTTGTCCAATTTCCGCTCCATCTTCATCTTCGATTTGTGGCAGAAGTGACGCTAAGAAGTCCTCTGCTTTTCCAACGGTGATGTCGGATTTTGCTACTGGTTTTGATCGACAGAAATCTAATACTAAGCGAGCGGCAGCCAGTCGTTCTCTAGTTTCACCTGGGGAGCGTAGGACCTCTACTGCTGTTGTGAGTGCTTCTTTTGAGTACTCATCATCAATGTTAAATTCTTTTGCCATTATCTTAATAACCTTTCTAGCTTCTTTCTTGATCTTTGCGCGGATGGGCTTGATTTCAGACAAACGATATCCATCTGGTGTTCCCATAGGTCTGCCAGGGTTTTTCCTCTTTTTAGTGGACCACTCCCGTCGCAAGGCTCGACCTTCTTCGGTCAGCATGAGTGTGCTGAAGTAGTTATTCTTTGGAGCCTTCTGTGGCTCTTTGGCTACTTTTGGGGCTGCTCTTTTACGCACTGAGGGCACCCATGTTCATATTTGGGGATAGAGCTCCTGGGGGCGGTGGTGGCTGGGCGTTACGTTTCTCTTCTTCGTCCTCAAGATTAGCTAAGACACCCATAACGATTGCCATAATGGTGGCGAGTGGGTAGCTGTAGAAAGTTACAGGCTGCTTGGGTCCACCGAAGTTATTAAAGGTCTTTCGGATCGCCCGGGCAGTATGTGGTGCAGCCTTCTTGAGAAGCTTTGGATTAACTAAGTAAACCCACAGTGGGTCTACCGCCATCTCAGGTACTGTACGCAAGTACGTTCTTCTAAACTTGTTGTTAGAATCCTGTATTCTATCGTCGGAATACTTAGCCCGAAGCTCTGGGTCAGTTTTTATGTACTCTGATATTTCGCGCATATCACGGACACCCTTAGTACCAAGCTCTGGACGCTTAGCTATTTGGACGTCAATGTTTTCTTGAAGGTTTATAATCTCTTGGAGTACTTCTGTTTGAGTTTCAGCAGATTCGACTTCGTCTAAAATGAAATCCTCAAAAGAACCAACTTTAACGCTCTCCAGTGCCTGTTTAGCAAGAACTAATGGGTTCTCTGCTTTTCGGTATTGTGCGATGGGTACTCTATCTGTGCGTTCGATTGCGAGACCATGTGCAATCTCGTGCATTAGACTTGTAAACTCCTGGATGCTATTTATAGTGCCCCCAAATTTTGGGTGGTCAGCCCCCTGTTTTAGGACCCTGACTTTTGCCCTAGTGGTTGACCTGGTAACACCATCCGCATCGCGTGAATCTGGAGAGCCAGTGTATGAGCCAAACTCTCCTTTTGGCATCTCATTTAGGAATGTGACTGTGAGGTTAAGTGCCGTCGCAAGCTCTAGAGCTTCACCTAAAGTGCCAATACCGTCTTCGTATTTACCACCCTTCTTTCCAATCTCGAAAGCCTTTTTAGCTGGCTCGACGTATGGCTTTAGGCGTCGTACGCTCGGAGGATTGGTCCTCGGTTGATTTCTTTCCGGGCTGGTAAGGGCTGGTCCCCTGGATTGCCTTGTAAGGTTTCCTGGGCCGCCTTGCGAGCTCGTCCCAGTTCCACTAGGCCCCGGATAAACTCCCCCATCTTCTCCGGGGGCACTTGGTCGATTATTGACGGCTCCGTCTCCGTTTGCGTTGCGGAGTGCTTCTTCAATTTGTCCATCTGTTATCCCTTCATTCTTTGCTAATAGTGTTGCAGCGTCCTGATAGTCTGTATCTGACCCGTTACCAGGTGATACACCCATCTTCTTATACAATAACTTCTCTGGATACCACATCAAAGCTTGAAAATCTGCTGTCTTTATATGGATTTGACGTTGCATAAGATCATCAAGTGCTTTTTTGACAACTTTTCTCATATATGGTCGATCTGGGCCTGTTGGTTCTCCCTGCATCTGAGGGGAACTATTTAGTACATAAGTTCCAGTAGATTTAAACAATTGAGGCTTCGGTGGGTTCTTTTTGTTATTAGCGTCTTGGTAATCTTTGTAGTATTTGTTCCAGCGTTTATCTAAAACTTTGATGAAAACGTCCATTCTCTCTGGATCTTTATAAAGACCTTTTTTAGTCTCACCTGTTGTTTTTAGTGTCTCATTAACAAGCTGGTTCTCAACTTTTCCACCCTTCTTGATCTCAGTGACAATTGAATCTCTTTTTATCGCCATAGCTTTTTTTGTCTTCTTAGGCATAAAAGGGCGACCAACCATTCTATTCCAAGAACGCATCCACCACAGATCCATCGTTAAAGGATCGTAGTTTCCTCGGATGTTTTGATAGAATCCTTGGCCTATTTTTGGCCCTAAGATGTATGATCCTTTTACAAAAGTATCTACAGTTTCAGAGGCCGGGACTTTAACTTTGGTTCCATTATTTTTATTAAATTCTGCAACCCAGACTTTAAGTTCTTTGACTGTATAATCCCAGTCCAGAAATTCTTGAATAGGTATATCTGGAACGCTGTCTTGATATGCATTGTAGAACTTGAAGGCTGCTCGCATAGCAGCGGCCCTATTGCCACCTTTAGTGAAATCCTCAGGCATACGCCCAGTATCCATACCAGTTCGGAAGACTTCGAGTGCCATTGAGAAGTTGTTTTCTACGGCTTGTCCATTTGAAGTTACAGCTAGTGCAAAATCAAACATTGCCTCAGATTCTGCTGATTGGGTAACTCTAGGCTCGACCAACTCTACAATTGCTTTAGCTGATTTAATCTTTTCATCATACCATCTAATAGCATTGCCATCAGATTCCAAGTTTCTCATAGCTTCTGCAACCATGATATCAGCAATTACAGGTACATTCTCTTCTGTGTACTCATATGGAGTAGTTCGACCTGTAGCTTTTTCCCAGCGATCTTGAAGAAATTGAGCTGCTGCCTCTTT
>Ga0209402_10006419_pt1 | contig 10259 bp, 9 predicted proteins | sample ArcticOcean_MG_C_3_FD_187437 | JGI IMG/M metagenome (GOLD analysis project Ga0209402, IMG submission 187437) | Marine microbial communities from western Arctic Ocean - ArcticOcean_MG_CB8_126 (SPAdes) (version 2) | ecosystem: Environmental > Aquatic > Marine > Oceanic | place: Arctic Ocean... | reverse complement strand
CTTGGGAGATTCGACGAAAGGCAGGCGGATGCGCAACCCAGCCTGCTTGGTTTCGCTGTACTTGCCCAGTCGTTCGATGATGATGACGTGATTTTGCGGGACTTGGTAGATCATGATTCTCCTTCGACAGAAAGTTTTTCAATGCGCAGGCGGGAACCCTCCAGCGCGATCACGCGGATGGCATCTCCGGACTGCAAGGGATCCTCGCTCTCGACGTTCCAACGGTCGCCGCGCACCTGAGCGTGGGATTCGTCGAGCATGGTTCCGGTCGCACCGGGCAGTGCATTCACTCCGGATTGGATGCGATCCGGGACGAACCAACGCTCCAGAAACGAACCTCCGGTTGCGGCCACCTTGAAGATGACGATGGCACTCCCGATTGTGATGGGAAAAAACACCAGCCCCAGCACCCACCACTCGAAGCCCTGATGGTGCAAGGCCGCCATCACAAGCAGGGAGATTCCCGCTCCGGAAATCAAACCTCCGGAGGGGATGACGATATCCGCCAAAACCAATATGCCGCCAAGGACAAGAAAAGTCCAGGTGAGGTAGTCCATCACGGATTGCGGAAGCTCAGGAGCGCTGCCCCGTTTTTTCGAGCAGCTTCCAGCGTAGGATGGGCGCTTGCCGCAAGACCTCGGGATTGGTGATGCGGTAGGTTGTGACATCCTCCACGATTTCCACAGAAATGTTTTGACTCAGCCCACCCAGCACGGCCCCCACCCCCCAGAAATCTCCGGGCGTCAGGACTCGCACCAATCTGCCATTGTCCCAAAGTACGGCTTTGCCTGTTTTCAGGAAGGCAAAGCCTTTTTCGTCCGGATTGAAGGTGTCTCCCTTTTTGTGCTTGGAGAGGACGGTGTGGCGGGCAATGCGAATCTTGACCGGATAGGAGATCATCTCCTGAAGCAACCAGCAGTGGTGCATGAACTCCAGCATTTCCTGAAGATGCTCGACTTGCTCAAGAATCTGGTTGCGCAGAATGAACTCGTGGAACAGCACGCGAGGGATGGCGAGGGTTTCCACCGGACTGCGGGCACGGTAGATGCTGGTGGTCGGGGTTTCGGACAACACACTCAGGTCGCCGATCAGGGAGGCACTGGAAAGAGGGTTGCTGATGCCAAACTCGTCCTTGATCAACTCCGCCGTACCCGTGAGCAACAGGTGCACGGAATCCGGAATGACGCCGCTGGGGATGATCGTTTCCCCGACTCCATAGGAGCGGCGCTCGCAATTGACCAGCATAATCAGATCGCTGTGTGGAACGGTGGGGTAGTAAGTCTTGAGGTGGTTTTCTGCGTAAATCAGTAGGTAATCCTCGTTGCCCGGAATCAGCACATCAATAGAGCCGAAGGTTTCTTCCACTCCGATTTCCTGCTCACCCTCTGTCAGAGGTCGATCAGTGTGGGCCAGCACAATTTTCTTGGACTCGTCGCCCTCGAAGTCAACGGCCTTGCCGTGAATGAGGCCACCGCCCATGTCGATCTTCTTCACATCTGCTGGAACCCGGTAGTACTCCCACACCTGCTCAAACAACTCATCAGAGAGTCCCGGAGCGTCAGAGTCCTCCGTGACCATGCCCTCCAGAACATCGCGTGCGGCAATGTCCGCAAGGTGGGCGTAGGAGAGGTAGCCCTTGCTCCAGAGGGTCCGGAAGAAGAAGATGTTGGTTTCCACCGGATGCGGCGAGAAAATCGGCCGCACCTCCAAACCGTCAATGTTGTTCCAGATGTCAAGGTCGAGATCGTGGATTTCAAAATACTGCTCAAAATCCTGCTCCTCCACCGACATCAGGGCCGCGAGTTTTTTGGAGACGGATTCCCGGACCAGCCGCGTCGAGTAGTACTTGAGGCGGTGATCGGTGCGCATCAGGGTGGTGAGTCCAGAAAAATGATCGTCGTGCGCGTGCGTGTGGAAGATACCTTCAACCTCGTTGATGTCCACGCCCAGCGCGTTGAGCGAGTGATCGATGTTGGGTCCAGCGTCAATCAGGTAAATACGCCCTTGAAAGACAACGATGCTGGCCATGCACGGGCGATTGATGTCCCAACCATCCCCCTCGCCCGTATGCACGATCGAGAAGTAATCTCTCGGCAGGGTGTGGAAACCGAGATCGTAAGGGGTTTCGTAGTGCCGGTTCAGAGGCAGGTTGAGATCGACCAGCACCTGCTCGCCCTGATAGGTGAATTCGTAGCGGTTGGTGCGTTGCCGAGCGACCGTGACTCCGTTGCGGACCTCGACGGGGGCGTTCCCGACAATCCGGGCTTCCAGCAGGTCTTCCGTGGGGTGGATGGTTCCGAAGGCGAAGCGCAGCTTGAGCCGCATCATCTCCTCGGCTTGCTCTTCCGAAAGGCCCGTGTCAAGGATTTCCTCAACGGAGGTGAGGCCGTAGTTGCCCCGATAGATGTAATCCATTTGCGCCCGGACCACCTCATCCCGGCCAATCAGTATCGGCTTGGCCCCGGTGTTGTTGGGATGCCCGGGGAGGAGCATTCCCTGGCGGTAGAGCATTTGGAGGACTGGAAACTCCGCAAGGTTCGCAAAGCTGCCGTTCTGGATTTGCCGATCCGAGAGCAGGATGGCGTTGGGACCGGTCTCGCAGTGAACGCTGCCGACCTCCGTACTGTAAATCAAGCCCCGCTTCATGAGGTGCTTCACGGAATCGGCGGGACAACCGCACAGCACACGCAGGTCCGCCTCTGCAACTTCCAGCCAGTAAATGCCTGAGGAAACTGGGGTTAGCGTGATTTTCGACATTGCCGTTTTATAGGTGACTCTGCCCAAGGGTTTTCATAAAACACACCATACCCGCAGTGCAGCATGGATGACAAGCCCTTTCCAACGGACGTCAATCGGAACCGTCCAAGGAAAGCAGCGAACCGTAAAGGTCGGGGCGTCGTCCCGGAAGAGGCCCCAGCCCTGTCGCATCGTTTGGATTTCATCAAGATCGAAGGTTTCCACCAAGACGGCCTCCTCCCGGCTCCCGGCCTGCTGGCGCAGTTCTCCGAGGGGTCCGGCGATGAAGGAAGACCCATAAAACGTGAGGCTGCAACTGTCGCCTTCCTCGATGCCAATGCGGTTGGAGGCGACCAGGCTGAACGGCAGGGTGGTTTGCCAGTGGATAAGCCCGCTCGAAATACTCAGGTTACTGGTCTTTGCAAAAGTACGGTCCCTCAAACAACTCCTGAATGAGGATGACCTGCGCCCCCTGCTGGGCGGCGTTGCGGACCAGAGATTCCGCTTTGGATAGGTTGGCCTCCCAGTCCCAACCACAGGTCATCTGGGTGGCAGCGAGTTTCAGTGTGCGCATCCTTCAGCCGCGTTCCTCTGGTTCGGGTTGTTGCTGGGTGATGCAGTGAATTCCGCCGCCGCCAAAGACAATGTCCATCGCAGGAATCTGCACCACTTTGCGATCCGGAAAAACTTGTTCGATGGTTGCTCGTGCGGCATCATCCCGCACCGGATCGTCAAAGGAGGGCATGACCACTCCACCGTTGGGCAGGTAGAAGTTGATGTAAGACATCGCCAGTCGCGTGTCGTCCCGCCATTCTGGTTCGGGTTGCTCAATGGTGATGACCTCCAGATTGCGCCCGCGAGCGTCCTGCTCCGTCCGGAGCCGGTCAAGGTTGTCCCGTAGCGGTTCGTAGTTCTCATCCTGTGGATCGTCTGTCGTGAGAGCGAGGACCACACCGGGTTTCACGAAGCAGGCGATGTTGTCCACATGCCCGTCCGTTTCGTCGTCGAGCAGGCCGTCGCCGAGCCAGATCACATGGTGGATGCCAAGGTGTTCCTTGAGCAACAACTCGATCTCCTCCTGCCCCATATCCGGATTGCGGTTCGGATTCAGCAGGCACTGCTCGGTGGTGAGCAGCGTCCCGTCGCCATCCACATGGATCGAACCACCTTCCAGCACAAAGGGCGCGGCAAAGCAGTGGATGCCGTAGTGATCGAGCAGGCGTTTGGCGAAATCTGCGTCGTCCTCGATGTCCGGATAATCCGCTCCCCACTGGTTGAATTCCCAGTCAATACCTGCGATGTTGCTCTTGTGATTGATGACAAAGGTGGGGCCGCTGTCCCTGCTCCAAGAGTCGTCTATGGAAATTTCCAAGACTTCAATCTGCTTCCCGCACTTGGAACGCGCCGCTTTGGCGTCTTCCGGACGGGCGACCATCACCACCGGCTCAAACTTGCGGATGGCCTTGGCGACTTTCGCGTAGGCGACTTTGGCGGCAGCCATGCCATCGCCCCAAGTTTTGAGGCGGCAGGGCCAGCCCATGAAACAACAGGTATGGGGATGCCACTCTGCGGGCATGTGGTAGCCCAGTGAGCTAACGGTACTCATAGTTTTTTTTGCGTTGCGTTGCAGTTTGGCTCCATGTTTTGCCGCATGGAACAGGAAGGTTCAAGATTTTCCGGAAGTATGCGATGCTGTTGACTTCATTTGTTCACCCAAATTACCTATGCGCCATGCCTGTTTTTGAAAGTTGCCTTGATCCCAACTCCGCCGAATTTCTGGCAAACTCCCGCCATCATCAGCAACTTGCCGAGGAACTGCGGGGTCGAATGCAAGAAGTCGGCAAGGGTGGCTCGGAACGCTCCCGGCAGCGACACGAATCCCGGGGAAAACTGCTACCACGGGAACGCGTGAGGTGCTTGCTCGACCCCGGAAGCCCGTTTCTGGAAGTCGCACCGCTGGCGGCGTGGGGGCTTTACGACAGCGAAGTTCCGTCCGCCGGAGTCATCACGGGAATCGGACGGGTTTCCGGACGGCTAGTGATGATCGTTGCCAACGATGCCACCGTCAAGGGCGGCACCTACTATCCGATCACTGTCAAAAAACACCTGCGCGCTCAGGAGATCGCCCGCGAAAATCGCTTGCCGTGCATCTACCTCGTTGATTCCGGAGGGGCATTTCTGCCGCTTTGGGATGAGGTGTTTCCGGATCGCGAGCATTTTGGCCGCATTTTCTACAACCAAGCCACGATGTCTGCCGAGGGCATTCCACAACTTGCGGTGGTGATGGGTTCCTGCACAGCAGGCGGTGCGTATGTTCCGGCGATGAGCGACGAAACGGTGATCGTCCGCAACCAGGGGACGATCTTTCTCGGTGGCCCTCCACTCGTCAAGGCGGCAACAGGGGAGGTGGTCACTCCGGAAGCACTCGGCGGGGGTGACGTCCATGCCCGCCAGTCCGGAGTCGCGGATCATCTTGCCGAAAACGATGCCCACGCGCTCGCCATTGTGCGGGACGTGATCGCCGGTTTGCCCCCACAGCAATCGTCGTTTCCGGAGTTGGCGGATGCACTTCCGCCTAAGTATTCCCCGGATGAGCTTTACGGGGTGCTGCCCAAGGATTTGCGGAAATCCTTCGACATCCGCGAGGTCATCGCTCGCCTTGTGGACGGTTCCGAATTTCAGGAATTCAAGGCGCTTTTCGGCACCACGCTGATCACCACCTTCGCCCGCATCCACGGCATCCCCGTGGGCATTGTTGCCAACAACGGCATCCTCTTTTCCGAATCCTCACTCAAGGGTGCCCACTTCGTGGAACTTTGTGGACAGCGCAGAGTCCCCCTGATTTTCCTCCAGAATATCACTGGATTCATGGTCGGCAAGCAGTACGAACGAGGCGGAATCGCCAAGGACGGGGCGAAGTTAGTGACGGCAGTTTCGTGTGTGCAGGTGCCAAAACTCACCGTGATCCTTGGAGGTTCCTATGGTGCAGGCAACTACGGGATGTGCGGGCGTGCCTATGCGCCGCGCTTCCTCTGGATGTGGCCTAATGCAAGGATTTCGGTGATGGGGGGAGAGCAAGCCGCCGCTGTGTTGGCAACCGTGAAACGCGACAATCTGGAAGCCTCTGGACAATCGTGGAGCGCAGCGGATGAGGAAGCTTTCAAACAACCGATCCGGGAGCAGTACGAGGTGCAGGGCCATCCGTACTACGCAACCGCACGACTTTGGGATGACGGCGTGATTGACCCCGCCCAAACCCGCACCGTGCTAGGCTTGGGGCTGGCCGCCGCGCTCAATGCTCCGATTTCCCCCACCAAATACGGAGTCTTCCGGATGTGAGGGGTTGGAAAATTCAGCTCTCAAAGAGTCGATTTCCTAACCCACTGGAGCAAACTGCAACTCGCTGTTCTCCACGGTAACTCGCACGGTGCCGTCCTTGAGAGTGCCCTTGAGCAGTTCGCGGGCCAAGGGGGTTTCGAGTTCCTTCTGGATGGTGCGCTTGAGAGGTCGTGCGCCGTAGGTGGGTTCGTAGCCCACATCAATAAGAAAATCCACAGCACGGTTGTCCAACGCTAGTGTGATTTTGCGTTCGTCGAGTCGGTTTTGCAGCCGCTGAAGTTGGATGTGCACGATGTCGCGCAGATGCCGCTTGCGCAGTGGGTGAAAGACCACGGTGTCGTCAATGCGGTTGAGGAATTCCGGACGGAAGTGTTGCTGGAGTTCCTGCTGTACTGCAAACTTCTGCTCGGCGTTGCGGATTAGTTCTGCATCCTCATCCTCGGTGTCCTCGACCTGCCCCGCCATTTCCGTGAGGCGCTGACTGCCGAGGTTGGAGGTCATCAACACCAGCGTGTTGCGGAAATTCACAGTGCGGCCCTGCGAATCCGTGAGCCTGCCGTCGTCAAGAATCTGGAGCAGCGTGTTGAAAACATCCGGATGCGCCTTCTCAATCTCGTCAAAGAGGATGACGCTGTAGGGGCGTCGCCGGACCGCCTCGGTGAGTTGCCCGCCCTCATCGTAGCCGACATAGCCAGGAGGCGCTCCGATCAGGCGCGAGACCGCGTGTTTCTCCATGTATTCCGACATGTCGAGCCGCACCATCGCCTGCTCGTCGTCAAAGAGAAATTCCGCAAGAGCACGGGCCAGTTCGGTCTTTCCGACTCCAGTGGGGCCGAGGAAGATGAAACTGCCGAGTGGGCGGTTGGGGTCGTTGATCCCGGATCGTGAACGCTGCACCGCGTCGGACACCAGTTGGATTGCCTCATCCTGTCCGATCACGCGCTGGTGCAGGTGTTCCGGAAGCCGTAGCAGTTTTTCGTTTTCACCCTCCAGCATCTTGGACACCGGAATGCCCGTCCAATGTGCCACGATCTCGCTGATGTCCTCCGCGTCCACCTCCTCTTTGAGCAGGCGGTTCCCGGAATCTTGCCCGTTTTCGTGCGCCTGCGCGGCCTCAAGCTGCTTGCGCAACTCTGGCAGGGTTCCGTACTCCAGTCGTGCGGCTTCCTCCAGATTGTAGTCGCGCTGAGCCTGCTCGATCTTCGTGTTGGTTTCGTCAAGCTGCTGCTTAAGCTGTGCAACGGCGTAGAGTCCGGATTTTTCCTGCTCCCACTGTGCCTTCATCACATTGAACTGTTCCCGAAAATCCGCAAGTGCCTTGCCGAGCTTCTCCAACCGCTCCTTGGAGGCAGAGTCGGTTTCCTTTTTGAGGGCTTCCTGTTCAATTTCGAGTTGCAGGATTTTCCGCGAAATCTCGTCCATTTCGGCAGGCATGGAATTGATCTCCACACGCAGACGGGCGGCGGCTTCGTCCATCAGATCAATCGCCTTGTCCGGCAGAAAACGGTCGGTGATGTAGCGGTTGGAAAGCGTCGCGGCGGCGATGAGGGCGTTGTCCTTGATGCGCACGCCGTGGTGGATTTCGTAGCGTTCCTTGAGGCCACGCAGGATAGAGATGGTGTCCTCCACCGTGGGTTGATTGACCAACACTTGCTGGAAACGCCTTTCCAGCGCAGGGTCTTTCTCGATGTGCTTGCGGTACTCGTCTAGCGTGGTCGCGCCGATGCAATGCAATTCGCCACGCGCCAGCATCGGTTTGAGTAGGTTGCCAGCATCCATCGCGCCTTCGACCTTGCCTGCGCCGACGACGGTGTGCAGTTCGTCAATGAAGAGCACAATCTGTCCGTCAGCATCCAGCACCTCCTTCAGCACCGCCTTAAGGCGTTCCTCGAACTCTCCCCGAAACTTTGCTCCTGCGATCAGTGCCCCCATGTCCAGCGAGACGAGCCGCTTGTCCTTGAGGCTGTCCGGAACATCGTGGCGGGCGATGCGTTGGGCCAAGCCCTCTGCAATGGCGGTCTTGCCAACTCCGGGTTCGCCGATGAGGACAGGATTGTTCTTGGTGCGGCGGGAGAGGACTTGGATCACGCGGCGGATTTCGTCATCGCGCCCAATCACTGGATCGAGCTTTCCGGAACGCGCACGCTCCGTGAGATCGAGGCCGTACTTCTCCAGTGCCTCGTAAGTCTCCTCCGGATTCTGGTTTGTCACCCGCTGCCCACCACGAAGTTCCTTGAGTGTGGCAAGCAGGTCTTTCCGCGAAACCCCGGCCTCCGTGAGTAGCCGCTCGGCAGGGGATTTGCGCTGCTTGAGCAAAGCCAGCAGCAGATGCTCCACGCTGACATACTCATCGTCGAGCCGCTTGGCCTCGTCCTCTGCGGCCACCAGCGCGTGGTTGAAATCTCCGGAAGCTGAGACCTGTCCAAGATTTGCTCCGGAAAACGTCGGTAGTCGTTCCAGTTCATTTTCCAAATTGCGGCTGAAGTTGTGGACCTCCACATCCAGTTTGTCGAGCAGGCGCGGCACCAATCCCTGTTCTTGTGTGACCAAGGCGTGGAGCAAATGCAGCGTGGTGAGTTCCGAATGCTTGCGCCGCACCACCTCAGCGTGGGCCGCTTCGAGCGCGGCCGCCGATTTCTGCGTGAGTTTCTGGGAATTCATAAAACCTCGCTTGGGATCATGATTGAATTTTAGCACTCACTATAGCAGAGTGCTAACAATTCGCAAGCATCTCTGCTTGTTCCGGGGTTCATCGAGCGACACAAGGTTTCAAAGCCAACGGTTTTCTGCAAGGATGCTGCAAGGGGTTTTGATCAGTCCGGCACCATGCTCCCATTGCTTTGTTTCCAAACCGTTCATGTCCAAGCTGCGAAACTTATTTGCCAACTCTCCCAACTTGCTGGGCATCTGTTGTGTCATTGGGGCAATGATCTCGTTCACGACACAAGATTCGGCGATCAAGTGGCTCAGTGGCAGCTATCCTTTGCACCAGATCATCTTGACGCGAGCGAGCGTCGCGCTCGTGCTGACTCTGCTGATTTTTGTCCCTTTGGAAGGAAGCTATGGACACCTGCGCACCCGGCGTTTATTGCTCCATGTCCTGCGGGGTTTGGGGATTGTGGTTGCCAACTTCTGTTTCTTCACCGGACTCGCCACCTTGCCCCTGGGAGAGGCAACGGCGATTTTCTTTGTGGCACCGTTGTTGATCACGGTTTTTTCGGTGCTGCTGCTGAAGGAGCGGGTTGCGGCTTCCCGCTGGGGGGCAGTGGCTATCGGCTTGAGCGGGGTGATTGTGGTGCTGCGGCCCGGAGCAGAGGTTTTTCGGTGGGTGAGCCTGCTGCCTGTGGCTGCTGCGACGACCTACGCTTTGGTGCAGATCACGACACGGCTGATCGGCAAGCAGGACAAGGCGTCCACGATGGCGTTTTACATCCAACTCACCTTCGTCGTGGTCAGCGGCGGGATCGGCCTTGTCTTCGGAGATGGCCGCTATGCCAACCCGGACAATCCCACGGTGGATTTTCTCTTCCGGGCCTGGACGGTGCCCACTGTGCAGGATTTGTGGATCATGGCCGGAGCCGGGATGCTCAGTGGCATCGGCGGCTACCTCGTTAGTCAGGGCTACCGACAGGCCGAAGCCGGACTCGTGGCTCCGTTCGAATATGTCGCCCTACCCCTTTCCATCTTCTGGAGCGTGTTCCTCTTTCAGGACTGGCCTGACCTGTTTGCGTGGTGTGGCATTGCCCTGATCACTTGCGCGGGCATTTACAGCGTCTATTCCGAATCCGTGAAAAGTCGCAACCGCGTCCTCGCCCCACCGCCCCACCGAGAATGACCTTGCCGCCTCCAAATGCTGCGGATCACGGTCAATCATTTGGCAATCTGTTGAGGAGAAAGGTCGTATTTGGCGAAGCGGATTGGGAAGCCTCCCCGACTTGCATGGGACAGAATGCAGGACCGGACGTGGGTGAGGGTGAATCCAACCACGATGAGATTGCATGAGGCCGGGACTACCGACTCCACGGCAGCGAGTCGAGGTCCGTGTTGCCTCCGGAGAGGATGAGGCCAGTTTTTTGGTCGCAGAAGATTTCGGGACACTTGAGGACGGCGGCGAGAGGGACGGCTCCCGACGGTTCCACGATGATCTTCAGCCGCTCCCAGAGCAGGCGCATCGCGGCGATGAT
>Ga0209402_10006408_pt1 | contig 10271 bp, 10 predicted proteins | sample ArcticOcean_MG_C_3_FD_187437 | JGI IMG/M metagenome (GOLD analysis project Ga0209402, IMG submission 187437) | Marine microbial communities from western Arctic Ocean - ArcticOcean_MG_CB8_126 (SPAdes) (version 2) | ecosystem: Environmental > Aquatic > Marine > Oceanic | place: Arctic Ocean... | reverse complement strand
TTCTGAAATTCGACAAAAGCTTTTCCAGATGGATCAGAACCAAGTTTAATTCCATCAAATTCATCTTCACCTATAATACCTCCCCATAAGGTATTATCAAGATCTAAAACAATACATCTTTTTGATATACCTAATGTTGCAATTACATATCCCATTAAATCATTAACAAGATGTGGAATAAAATCAAGAGAAATTTTAATATCACCAAATAAAAATTGTTTAGAATCAAAAATATTATTTTCTCCATGTTTTGATATAAATCCATTCATATCAAACAAATAAACAGAATCTAAATTATGAATATAATCTTGTAAATTATTATTTAATGTATTAATCATTTTTTGTAAACCAAAATTTGATTTTGTTTCAAAAATTCCATAATTAGAATTTGTAGGAATAAAAAAATTAGAAATAATTAATTTTGAGTTAGAATTTTTAAGAAATATTGTAATTAAATTTTCAATTTCCTTAAATTTTTTTTCGACAAAATTTTGTCGCTGTTTTTCATCAATTGAATATGGAAAATACCATAAATCCTCTAAAATACTTCTAGTATCTAAAATTAAAAATGTAATATTTGGTTGAAATTGATAAAGTTGACTTTTTGGATCTAAGATTTCTTGGTTATATTGATTATAAGCACCTAAACAAGTATTACATGAAACTTTTTTTTCATCACATTTAACTTGAAAAATTTCTTCAATCCCATTTAGTGTAAAACTACTTAAAATCGATATACGTATTTTTTTTTCAAAATTATTTTTAATTGTCTTAGATTTTTTTAAATAGTAAGAAATTTTTTCCTCTTCAGGCATGTAAGAATAATTCAATTTTTACTATTTGTTACTTATGATTAACTTAAGAGTACATTTCATGCGTAAAGTTTAGATTTAAAATTAAGGTAAATTAGGATTAACATATGAAAGATGAGGATCCTATTTCAGTAAATGAAAGAGAATTGATGGAATTTTATGGCTATAAAGGGTCTTTTGGAAATTTTAAATTGAAAATGAAATTTCTTCGTTCATGGATATTGCATTCTTTAGCATATTCTTGTCCCCATTCAGAAACTACAGTAAAAATTCAACGATCAAGAGGAGTTAAGATTGGTAAAAATTGTCATTTTTCAGCATATGTTCAATTAGATTTGATTTATCCACAATTAGTTGATATTGGAAATAATGTAACTTTTGGTTCTAATGTAATGATTTTTGCACACAATAATCCCGCTGCAAATTTATTTTTAAAAAAAGGGGAATTTCCTAGAAAAGTTGAAGGAGTAAAAATAAAATCAGGTGCAGTTTTATTTCCAGGATCAATTATTACAGCTGGAGTCACTATTGGAGAGAATAGTATAATATCAGTTGGTAGTGTAGTTACAAGTGATGTACCAGATTACTGTGTTGTAGTAGGAAATCCAGGAAGAGTAATCAAAAAAATTGATCACTAAATTATAATAAAAAAATAAATTATGATTTCATTAAATCTTTAACAATTTTTCTATATTTAGGATAAACTGTATCCTCATAATTTTTAAAAACTTCAAAAAATAATGAATTCTCTTTTGCAATTAGTAAATGAGCTACATTTAACGGAGTATTAATTATACAAGGTGATTCAATTATAGATATTTTTTCGATTCTTGTTTCAATATTTTCTTCATGATATTCAATTTTTCCAGAAATTAAAAAATGGTTTGTATTAGTTTTATGAAAATGTCCCCCTCTTGCAAAACCCTGTTTAATTTCAATTAAATTAATATTTTTATTATTATATTTTAAAAATAAAATTTTTCCTCGATTATCTTCAATTTGTTTGTCAAATTCTAGGCTCAAATCTATTTAATTAATAATTATCATGCTAATAACTCATTTTTAAAAAATAGTATAATTTATCATAAATTGTTATTAAAAAGAAGGATTTACATTATAATTATATTCCTAGTTAATATTAAAAAATTAAAATGAAACAAATCAAAATTGCATTTATTTATCATGAAGATAATGTGTATTTATCTGGAAAACACTATGATAACGCATATTATAATTTTTTTATGAAAGAACTTAGAAATAATGAAGAAATTAAAATAAAAGATTTAAATTTATTTTTTAATATTGATGCATCAATATTAAAAAATAAATTTGATATTATACTACTTTGGGAAAATAGTAACTATGGAATGCCTTTAGAGATTAAAGGTATTCAAAAATTAGACATACCAGTAATTGCTAAAGGAGGAGATCTTGCAGGAGCTAAAGAATCTATTAAATTTCATGAAAAATGGAAAATTAATTATTATTTTCATTTCTTTCATGAAGATTTGTTTCATGAACAATATCCCTCAAATTTTAAGTATAAAACAATAATTTTTGGTCTTGAACCAAGATTATATGAAAAATTAATTCCATATGAAAAAAGAATATCAAAGAAAATTCTAAATTCAGGTAATGTAGGAAGTATGAAAATATCTTCTAGAATCATAAATAGAATTCGAAATCCTAAATGGAACAGTTTAGAATGTTATAAACTTAGAACCAAATGTAATAATTTACCATATGTTGATTATACACATACACTTCAACATGATTATGTTGGAGATAGATACCCATTATTATTACAAAAATATTGTGCTGCAATTGCTGCTTCCACATATCATCCATTGATAAAATACTTGGAGATGCAGGCTTCTGGATGTCTCACTTTTATGGAAATTACAAAAAAAAATAGAGGTAAATTTTTAGGATATGAAGATGAAAAAACAATAATATCAATTAATGAAAATAACTATATTGAAAAATTTGAAAAATATTTATCAGATCCACAAAATACTAAATGGAAAAAAATTGCTGAAGCAGGAAGAGAGTATACATTAAAAAAATTTACGAATAAAAAAGCTGTTGAATCATTAATAGATCTTATGAAAAATTTATTATAAAAATTTGACACTTATTTAAATCTAAATTAATTTTTCATCATTAATTTCAAAAGATTTGGTATCTTGAACATAGAATTCTTTCCAGTAACGAATCATTTTAGTTTCTTTAATCTGTTTTTTTAAGGGAATTTTTTCACCAAGAGATTGTTTTACGGTAAAATATGGAAGATTTATTCCTGAAATTGCAGGTAATACAATTGTTCCTCCCATTCTAGGGTTAATTTCAATTAATTTTAACTTGCCAGTTTTGGACCTTTTAAATTGAATATTAGCATTATAATCTAATTTTAATTTTTCAACAATTGTTTTACACATTTTTTCTATTTGTTCATTTTTTACTGTTTTTGCTTCAAAAGAATAATGTTGAGAAAGTTTTTGTCTAATGTTTGGAATGCAGTATAACATTTTACCTTTATCTGCAAAAACATATGTACTAAATTCATCTCCAGGAAGATACTCCATAATTAAAAGTTCTAATTTTTTGCCAGTCTTGAACATATTTTTCACAGTTTCAAAATCAATTTCAATTGAATCTGGTTTATCCTCAAGAATTATTTTACTTGCTGTATTTTTTTTTCTTAAGATCCTAAATCCTTTAGAACCTCCACTTTGAGAATATTTAGATGGTTTGAAACAAATATCATTTTTTGGATATCCTAATTTTTTAATAGATAATAAAAATTCATTATAATTTTTAACCTTAAAAAATGTGGGAATATTTATTCTTGATTTCATTAATTTAGAATAAGTTTTTTCTTTATCCATTGTAATTTTTATAGATTCTAAGTTAGATATAGTAGTTGAAATATTTTTTGAATTAAATAATTTAATATTATTTGAAATTGCCAAAATTTCATTACCATTTCCAGGTATAATTACATTAATTTTTTCGATCTTACAAATTTTTTCTATTGAATTAATAAATTTTTTAGAGTTACCTTTAGGAACAATATAAAATCCATCTGACTTAAATTTTAATAGCGGTTGTTCAACTGTGTCTGTACAAATTATTCTTATTTTCCTTTTCTCATAATTATTTTTTAAACAATCAATAACACCAAGCGTATGTCTTCCCCCTGCAGCAGTAAGCAAGACATTGATCTTAAAATTATTAGTCACCAATTTATAATATTATTATTCTATCTAACTATTATTTGAATTAATGGTTAAATTATTTTATAATTCTTAAATTTTTTTGAGAAACATTTTTTATTTCGATAAATAATTTTAATTCATCTAAATATTCAAATGATTTCAAATATTCCTGAAATTTTTATTTAAAATTATCTTCATTCATAAATATAGATAATTTTTTATCTAAAAAATCAATATAAACTAAATTCTAGGAATTGTTGCGTATAATTATTTAAAACATACTCAAGGTTTAATTTATTTAAAATATTTTTTAAGATATGAATGATCAAAAACTACTAATTTTTGATTTTGATGATACATTAACAGATAATACTGAAAGAGATCTGTATTCATTTTTACATATAATTAAAAAATTTAATCTAGTTGAAATTGAAAAACAAAAAATTGTTGAATGGAGAAAATTAGGACTACTTTCTAATTCCATAATACAAAAATTGATTAATTCTAATGATAAACTTCTTTTTGACAAATGTATTAATGAACGTTTAAAATTTCTTGATAGTTATGAATCATATACAAAATATGTTAAATTAAAATTATATACAATTAAAATTCTCTCAAAATTAAATACTGAAAATCATATTCTTACACTTAATTCAATTCAATCTAACAACAAAAATTTTCAAAATGTATTAAAATATTTTAAAATAAATCATTATTTTCAAAAAATTATTACAAGTGATTCCTCAACAACTAGAAACAATAAGGAACAAAATAGAATTGAAATAAAAAGTGAATTTTATAAACAAATTATCTCAGAATTTGAATTTGATAAAAAAAATGTGATTGTAGTAGGAAATTTAGCTTCAGACATAATCCCTGCAGAAAATCTTAATTTAAAATCATTAATGATTAAAGGTTCATTTGGATTTGATGATCATATGTGTAAAACATGTGTTCAAATTAGCAAATTAAAACAAATTTTAGATTTTCTATAACTATCGCTACATTATACAAATAAATAATTTATTTTGAGATAGTATTATTAAAGTCGATTTTTGAAACTAACTTTGTGAATGTTCTAGTTATTGGTGCACATCCAGATGATGAAGTAATAGGTGTAGGTGGAACTATTGCCAAACATATTCAAGATGGAGATAAAGTATCCATAGTATTATTTTCTGTAGGCATAAACCAATTCAACCAAAATTAAAAGAACAAGCTTACAAATCACTTAAAATTTTTGGTATTAAAAAAGAGAATTTATTTTGGCTAGGTTGTAAATCTGGTCAATTTGATTTAGAATCAAAATTAAAAGTTAATTCTAAATTAGCAGACATTATTGTAAAAATTAAACCTAAGATTGTGTATACCCATTTTTATGGAGATACACATCAAGATCATCGATTTGTTTTTGATTCTACAATGGTTGCTTGTAGGCCACATCAAATTAGAGGAATTAAAACAAAGAGAAGTTGGGAAGGAGTAGAAAAAATTTTGTGTTATGAAATACCATCATCTACAAATTGGTCAGGAAGATTAAATGAGAGTTTTAATCCAACAGAATTTAATATTATTACAGAGCAAGATCTAAAAAAGAAGATTGATGCATATAATTGCTATAAAAATGAAATTAGATCAGGAAATCATCCTAGATCTATTGAATCTTTAAAAACAGTTGCTAAATACAGAGGAAATTCTATAGGTGGGAAATTATGTGAGACATTTGTTATAATCAGGAATATTAGATATGAACATAAAAAATAAATCAATTCTTGTAACAGGTGGTGCTGGATGTGTTGGTAGTAACATAGTTAAAAAATTAGATGAACGAGGAGCAAAAATTACTGTTATAGATAATCTTTCAGCTTATCCATTTGATTACTTGTATGAATACGGAGTTGGAAATATGGAAAGTGTAGAATTTGTGAAAGGAGATATCAATAATACTGAATTAATTTCGAAATTAATTAAGGATAATGATATTGTTATTCATGCTGCTGCATTAGCAGATGTAGGTGCATGTGTTAGAAATCCACATGATGAATTTCAAATAAATATTAGATCCACTCAAAATATTTTAGAAGTTTGTAAAGAAGAAGAAATTCAAAAATTTATTTTTATTTCATCAGCCTCAGTTTATGGAGAACCTAAAGGTCAAATATTTAAAGAAAGTGATGCATGTTTTCCAGTTTCCAATTATGGGCTTTCAAAATATTGGGGAGAGCAACAGACTAGATTGTACAATGAACTTTATGGACTACCAACAACATCAATTCGATTCTTTAGTGTTTATGGTTCACCTCAAACTCCCAAAAAAGGAAGTCATAGTTGGGCAGTTGCTATATTTTCCATGTTAGCAAAAAAAGGAAAGCCAATAACAGTTTTTGGGGATGGAAATCAAATTCGTGATTTCACTCATGTTTCAGATATTGCAGAATCAGTAGTTCGTTCTATAGATAAGGACATAACAAATGGAAAATTTCTTAATTCAGGAACAGGGAAACCTACAACTGTCAATGAAATTGTAAAATATGTTTTTGAAAATATTGATGAAGTTCCAATTGAATACAAACCACATCCTAAGGGAGACCCATTGGGAGGATATGCAGATGTTACATTAATGGAAGAATATCTAGATTGGAAACCAGAAATTACATTAGAAAAGGGTATAAAAGAATATTTTGAATGGCTTTCAAATCATGAACATCTTATTCCGGAATGGATTTGATTAGCAGTATATTGATCATAAAAGTCAGTATTAAATGAAAAATTATTTAAGTCCATTCATATGTTTAATTGATATTAACAATGTACAAAATTTACTCTTCACAATATAATTATAAATATGGAAATCAAATTCATGCACCTTATAGTTTAGCAACTTTATACGCACATGCCAATTCAATTGAACATTTAAAGAATCAATTCAAATATGAAAAAAGTTTTATTTTTCGAGACAATTTAGAAGAAAATATCAATCAATGTCATGATGCAGATTTTCTATTGTGTTCATGCTACGTGTGGAATTGGGAAATAACAACATTATTGGCAAAAGAAGTAAAAAAAATAAATCCAAACTGTTTGATTGTTTTTGGTGGTCCCCATGTACCAGAGGATACAACTGGATTTTTTGAAAAATATCCATATATTGACATAATAGTTCATGGTGAGGGAGAATATACACTTGCAAATATTCTTGAAGTTTATTTAAAAGATAAAGATTGGTCTAATGTAAAAGGAATTTCAACAAAAAAATTTAGAACATTACCACAAGAACGAATTAATGATTTATCAGAAATACCATCACCATATCTCACAAATTTAATTTGGGATTTAGTGGATAAAAATTGTGGAGTTGATTGGGATTGTTCTTGGGAAACCAATAGAGGATGCCCCTATGAATGTACTTTTTGTGATTGGGGAAGTGCAACATTCACAAAAGTAAGAAAATTTGTTGATGATAGATTAATCAAAGAAATTGAATGGTTTGCAGATAATAAAATGAGATATATTGATTGTTGTGATGCAAATTTTGGAATTTTTCAAGATAGAGATTTGTTAATTGCTAAAAAGCTAAAAGAACAGGCATTAGAAAAAGGATTTCCAAAGAAATTTGGAACAGCATGGGCAAAAAATACTACGGATAAAATTCTACCAATAGCAATGGAATTAAAGGAAGGGAACATATTGGGTGGCATTTCTTTATCAGTTCAGTCATTAGATCCAACAACTCTCAAAAATATTAAACGTGCTAATATCAAATTTGATAAATTTTCAGATTTAACTGAAACTTTTCGTAACAATGGGATTCCCACATACACAGAGATCATTATAGGATTGCCAGGTGAAACTCTTCAAAGTTTCAAAAGGGGATTAGAGACTATCGCTCAAACTAAAGTAGGAACTTTATTGTGGGGTAATTGTAGTATTTTACCAAATGCACCAATGAATATACCTGAGTATAGAGAAAAATTTAAAATTAAAACCATACGTTCGCCAGTTAAATTACGACATGTATCCATGGAATATGTAAAAAAACAAAAAATTACTGAATTTGAAGAGATAGTTTGTGAAACTTCATCATTTACATTTGAAGAGTTAAAACAAATGACACTTTATGCATGGGCATTTTCTACTTTCCAAAATCTGGGTGTTTTTGAATATTTTTCAAATTATTATAATCAAATTCATAATTTATCATTTATATCATTTTATGAAATATTTTTTGAATATTGTAACTCAGCAGAATCAATTTTTTCAAAAGAGGTAGAAATAGTTATGAATCATTTGCATGATGGTCTTTCTGGAAAAGGATGGGATCACATAGAACCAGAATTTGGAGACATTAATTGGCCTATTGACGAAGCAAGTTGGTTACGTTTAGTTCCAGATACAGAAATATTTGAAAAAGAATCAAGAAAATTTTTAGAATTTTTAGAGGCTAAATGTAATTTTAAGACTACAAAAAATGTCTTAAAAGATCTAGTTAAATTCCAAGGATTTTTGTTAACTTCTAGAAGCCATCTTGAGGAAATAAAAGTTGAAAAATTCTTAGTTGATTGGAAAGACTTTTTTGCACATAATAAAGATAAAGTAGAACAAATTGAAAAAGAGTATTACTTTAAAAATCCAGTTACAGAAAAAGACAAAATACTCTGGGGATGTCAAGCAGTTTTTTGGGGAAGACGTGCCAGAAAATATAAAGTACCTTCCAATAAAATTTATGAAAATAAACCAGTTATTGAATTTGGTTCCAATATACAAGAAATTAAACCAGCACATTCATCAAATTGGGATTTATAATTTATTTATCAAATGACTAAATCAAATATTTAACTAAATCAAATTCAAAAATAATAAAATTTTAAAAATTTTCTATAAAATAATTTTTGTTCCTTCCCCAAGTAAGAAAACATTTTCGTCATTAACAGAGTCTTTTTTAAAAATTTTAGAATTTGATGAAATAATACTATTTTTTATCTTTACATCACAATCAATTATGCAATCAGGCATAATAATTGAGTTTTTTACAGTACAATGGGAAATATTTACATTATCACCAAGACTTGTGTTTGGACCTACAAAAGATTCATCAGAAATAATACAATTTTTTCCAATAATTACGGGTCCTATAATTTTTGATTTATTTTTAATTATTGCTCCTTCTCCAATCATAACATTTCCTTCAATTGTAACATCATTATCTTTGATTCCATAAAAATAAGGTTTCATGCTCTCAAGAATTGTTTTATTTGCTTGAAGAATATCTTCAGGGGTACCAGTATCCTTCCAAAAATCAGTAATCACATAATATTTTACTTTTTCATTAATATCTAATAACATTTGAAGTGCATCAACAATTTCAAATTCATTTCTCCATGATGGTTTAAGATCATCAATAAGATCAAAAATTAATGGAGTTAGAAAATAAATTCCAGTTACTGCTAAATTAGTTGGAGGAACTTTAGGTTTTTCAGTTAATTTAATTATTTTTCCATTTTCTATTTCTGCAATTCCAAATTGTGAAGGATTGTCAACTTCGCATAATAAAATTGATGCAGCAGCATCTGAATTAAGAAAATCATCAGCATATTCATCAATACTTTTTTGAATTATATTATCACCCAAGAAAACAACAAACTTTTCTTTACCAACAAAATCTTTACAGAGTCTTACTGCATGAGCTATTCCTTTTGGAGAATCCTGTTGAATATAAGACAGGTTTACACCAAAATTTTTACCGTCACCATAATATTCTTGGACTTTGTTTGAACCAATTCCTCCAATTATTATTGCAATATCAGTAATTCCAGCATTCTTTAATGATTCTAAACAATATTCAGACATGGGTTTATTTGCAATTGGAAGAAGTTGTTTTGGACCAGTATGAGTTAATGGGCGTAATCTAGTTCCATGTCCACCATGTAAAATTATTCCTTTCATTTTCTTAAAATGATTTTATCTATAATTAAATTCATCTTTGAACAATTTATTATTTCCAACCTAATTACTCCAATTTAATGTCCAAGGTTGTGGATGAAGAGTTTTTTCATCAATTAATGGTTCCCACCATTGCTTATTTGATAAATACCAATTTACAGTTTCTTTTAGGGCATCATCAAAATTAAATTTTGGACTCCAATTAACTTCATTTTTTATTTTTGATGAATCAATAGAATAATGTTTATCATGACCAGGTCTATCAGGTACAAATTCAACGAGATCAGATGATTTATTC
>Ga0209402_10006399_pt1 | contig 10280 bp, 6 predicted proteins | sample ArcticOcean_MG_C_3_FD_187437 | JGI IMG/M metagenome (GOLD analysis project Ga0209402, IMG submission 187437) | Marine microbial communities from western Arctic Ocean - ArcticOcean_MG_CB8_126 (SPAdes) (version 2) | ecosystem: Environmental > Aquatic > Marine > Oceanic | place: Arctic Ocean... | reverse complement strand
TGACAATTCCGCATGTATAGTCGCACATTGCAATGCAACGGCTCTTATCGACAACGCAGATGGAGTGGGAACGTGTATTGCATTACTTCCACACGGATCAAATTGTCAACAAACATGCAGTACTGGTATGAATTTGGAAGTGTATCATCTTGTGCTAACAGCGTTTTAACGCCGGGGACATGTCTTCCTAAAGCATGCGATGCGACGGCTCCTATTGTGACCGGTGCGGGGCTCGGTGACTGTACCAGCACGTTAGCTTCCGGATCTACGTGCGCACCCGTATGTCCAACAGGGTACGTATTAAGTGGTGTATCGAGCTGTTCAGCAGGGACTCTGACTGCAGCTACTTGTGTGCTTGCTGGTTGTGCTACTATGCCAGACCATACTCTAGTTACCAACGCTGCAAGTGCAGGTACATGTATTAATGCCATAGCGGGTGGTACTTCGTGCATACTACACTGTAATGTAGGGTATTACCCGAGTGATTACACGTGTTTTGAAGGTACACTCACCGCACCGGGTTCTCCGTGCACCACTTGTGAAGAACATCAACATGGTGGTCAAACGACATCATGTACTGACGACACCGCGTACGGTGCATGTAATTGTGCTGATGCAACAGCATGTACTGGTGCAATCGCACTCGGCAAATATTTCACGGTGGGTTCGAGTATTATTAACAATTCAACATGTACTACCGTCTCGATTACCACATCTTCACAGTGTGCAACGGGTACTGAATACTCAGCAGCAACGGGTATACAAGATGGACAGTGTACCGCGTGTGAAGCCGACGAATTCTCAACACGTCCGGATGTTGCATGTGCAGCACGTAGAACATCGTGCCCTGCAGGCTTTGGACTCACGGGTGGAGACACTACACAAGACGCTACATGTCCCGCCTGTTACGGTACGCAATGGTCCGACGGTACGGTCGCATGTCACGAACACTCGGCGTGTGCTATTGGAACGGGTGTTGCAGTTGCCGGTACTGCCAGCGCAGACGCGATATGTGCAGCGTGCGTAGCGGGATCGACGTACTCTGCCGCTGCCGATTCACAAGCGTGTCAAGCATGTACTGCGTGTGGTGAAGGTACACCCTTTCTCAGTGCATGTACGAACATCAGTAATGTCGCATGTGGTACCACATGCACCGTCAACCAATTTTCAACAGGGGGTGCGGCATGTTCTGCTGATACGACCCCCTCATGTCCTGCAGGACAAGGGTTCAGTAACGGTGGTAATACAGCCGACAGTTCATGTTCTGCATGTGAATGGTATCAATACTCGACCGGTGGGACAAACGCATGCGTTGATCAAATAGGATCGTGTGCAGCTGGGTCTCGATACACAGCCGGAAGCCTTACATTGGAAGCTGTATGCACGGTGTGTGGTCAAGGGGAATATAATGTTGCAAACGACCAATCAACGACGTGTCAAACATGCGCAGCTGGGTACGAAATTCTTCCATTGCACGCTGTGAGCGGTGGGTACGATTGCATTACATGTGATGTTGGCACGGAATACGACGACGATGGTGTCAGTCATACTGGATGCATCACAACGAACGCAACTTGCGACGCTGGGTTCGAATTTGTACTAACTGTCGCTACCGCTCCGAACTTGTGTGAACCGTGTGAATCACACGAATATCAAGCATTGGACAATTCGTTCGTCCAATGTGCTGCAAGAAAAACGGCATGTGCTAGTGCAGGTATTGGGTTGGAAGGTGGTACTACACAAGAGGATGCGACTTGTGAGGCATGTGTTAGTAATGGTGTTAATGGTGAATGGTCCGATAGTACAATCCCATGCAGCAATTGGACTGAAACTAGTGCATCATGTGTTGCTGCCGCAGAACGTTATATGGGACCAGCGACTATTGCCACCGATACGTACTGTGATAATGCCTGTGTTGCAACAACGGAAGCTTATAACCAAAATGGTGTTTACGCTTGTCCTTGTAGCGCCAACCATTACGTGGTAGACAGGGGGTTAGGATCAGGGTATGGGATGGATGTTTTAGTACCAACGAATGTTGGGGGACCCTCAACACAGCTTTCGGTGGGGGAATCACACGTCTGTGTATTATTAGAAACCACATCTATTAAATGTTGGGGGAATGGGGGGTACTATCGACTCGGAACAGGGACTTCTACGACGCATATAAGTCCTGCTTCTTCAAATGGTGGTCAGGTAAACGTAGCACAACAAGTGACTGGTCAACTACACACGATGTTTCGTTTTGCCAATGGTGAAGTTTGGGCTGTTGGTGGAAACGGTGTTGGTCAAATAGGTAATAATAGTCCATATGACCAAACTAATTTTGTAAAAATTACTGCTTCAAACGAGATTGCGGTAGATATTTCAGCTGCAAACGTACACAGTTGCATGGTTCTTGTCGATGGTACGGTCAGATGCTGGGGGTCTAACGCTTACGGTCAGGTCGGATCTTCTTCATCGGCTAACAAAATATCACCATTCACAGTCCCTTTAAATGGAAGATTCGCCGTGAAAGTTTCGTGTGGATCTTATCATACATGCGCTGTTTTTGATGATGGTACAGTTAACTGCTGGGGAATGAATCAAGGACATGGTCAAGTAGGAGACCCAATCCCGTCCGGCAGTAACAATTATGTTGTTCCGGACCGTGTTGTAGCTTTGGGTAATGGTGACACGGCCAAAGAAATCGATTCAGGAGAAGCACATACATGTATTATTACGAACAACGACCGTCTTAAGTGTTGGGGTAGTAACGTACAAGGGGAATTGGGAATCGGTCATTATAACAATATAGCTACACCCACTTATGTCCTCACTCTCGGAAAAGTGAAACAACTATCGACCGGATCGTGGTCTACGTGTGCTGTATTGTCGGGTGGCACTCTCAGATGTTGGGGTCGTAACTTATATGGTGAATCAGGCTACGGTACTGCAGTTACAGATGTACATACCCCTCCAACAACAAACGTGAACTTAGGCATTGGTCGTACTATCAAATACATTGCTTCAGGACACGCAGTTAGTGCATACACTAGATGTGCTATTCTTGATAACAACGAAGTAAAGTGTTGGGGTAACGGTGGTGACGGGCAACTTGGTGTAGATCCCAAATATCCCACTTATGGTGGCAAAAATGGGATTGGGTTATGGGCCGACCGATACAGTTGCAATGCGTGTGCTTCGGGAAAAACTAATGTAGCAGGAGATGTTAAGTTATCAGGACAGACGACGTGTGATACTTAATTAATATTTAATTAACATTTAATTAATACTATAGTTTATATTTAATAGAACATGTAATATTTACTAGATATCGAATACTATAAGAAACGAAAGCGAAAACGAAAGCGAAAGTTCAAATACTATAAGAAAAGAAGCAAATAGTCTTCAAATGCAAAAGCGAAAGCGAAAGCTCGAATACTATAAGAGACAAAGGCCAAAGCGAATGCTCGAATACTATAAGAGACGAATGCTCTTCAAAGCTCCTCAAAGCTCTTATTCTTCGTCCGAATCGGAGTCCGAAAACACGCAGACATCGCTTATGGTCTCTTCGGTCGATTTGCCACCCATTTTTTTCATCTCCCTTATGCAAAGGATGTGGGGGCCCAGTTCGATACGAATGCCATACTTTGATTGGTTTTCCCACGCTTTGATCTCGAAACCACAACGTAAAGCAGTCCCGGGGTAGAAACCCGGACGGTATTTACCAGAATCTGCCACCAAATTGTCGGAAATGTCGGCGACAGAACCGGTGCTCATCTTTTTCCAAATTTGAGGACGGTTTGAACGGAGTTCTTTGCGCTCGGTGAATTCACCGTCCGCATCCTTCACACGGAAGTTTCGGGTAAGGTCGGTCTTTACCACGATCATTTTCCCTTTCGTATCGTCATCGCGATCAACGTCTTTTTGCCACGAACATTCTGCGTTCGACATAAAAATAGCTTTCGCATCGCGCGTTTCATTCTTGTCTTTTGCCAAACGTACAGCCGCCTTCTTGTGCCCGACCCAGCATTCTTTGTTCGCATAACCCATTTCGTACATTTCTTCGATAATTTCAGATATTCGCTTCATAAATTCTTCGGCCTTTTTTTTCTCTCCCGGCATTCTTTTCAACACGTCCGGGTCGATGTTAGCATTCAAGCTCAACGAACACTTTGCGCTCTCGGGTTCTTTTTTGCCTTTGATACCCTTGTTCGCTAAATCGCCATCTTTCCCGACCCATGCCCAGACAGTATTCAACGTCGGGGTTTGGAAAAGAACAGAATCTTTTTTGCCCGGTTTCGAACCAATTTCTTTCAACGAAGGGAATTTCTTACCTTCCCAGTTCGTTACGATAGTTACTTCGAACGGAGACAAGCTCAATTGGTTCGGTAACCAGAACGAGCCTTTCATTTTCTTCTTGAAGCTAAAACTTTCAATATCTTCCTGCAAAACTTCGTCTAGTTTTCGCTTCGGGTTGAATTTTTCCATGCTTGCTTGCATATTGATAAAAGAATAAATGGATAAGAATAAAAGAATAAATGGATAAGAATAAAAGAATGAAGAATGAACAAGAGTGAAGAATGAGCAAGAGTGCAAGTGTGAGAGCAAGAGTGCAAGTGTGAGTGTGAGAGTGAGGGAAGTAAGTGTAAGAGTAAAAGTAAGTGTGAGTAAGAGTAAGTGGGAAGGGGGGAGGTAAGAGTAAGAGTAAGAGTAAGAGTAAAATAATAATATTTTATTTCAACATTTTTTATTCTTTTTTATTCTTTTTTTATTCTTTCTTATTCTTTCTTATTCTTTTCCTATATTGTTTCATACGTTCGGAACGAAGCTCATAATTCAACTGTTCGGAACGAAGCTCATAATTCAACTGTTCGGAACTGTTCGGAACTGTTTGGAAACGTGTGTGTGTTGTACATTTCAATTTAAAGTATGAGTAAATTACTACACGAACGTTTCTTCAGTCTAAAAGACCAACAAGTGGACGAACCAGAACAAAAATCAGAAGAATGGTTTAAACGTCGAATCGGAAAATTATCAAGTTCGAAATTCTCTCAATTCTTGTTTATTAAGCACTTCGACGAAGTGAAGAAGTTTTACGGACAAGTGTGGGAGGGTTTACCACGCGACGAATTCACGCCCGAGCAGAGCAAATGGGTCGAGTGGGGCGTCGAAAACGAAGATACGGCGATGGAAAGTTTGTTAACAAACGTCCCAGCGTTGGTAGCGTACGAAGCACCGATGATTGTTCACAAAGGTTTGAACTATCTATCGTCGTCGCCGGACGGGTTTTACCAGTTGTTGGGCGACGATTTCGAGATATTGGACGAGGGTGTTATTGAAATAAAATGTGGTGGTAAGACAAAAAAGGCGTATGACAAACCAAAATTTTACTACATCCCCCAGTGTTATTTACACATGTCGTGTTCTGGTAAACGCAGCACGTTGTTCGTGTCGTGGGGACTTGATTATACGCGTGCGTGGCGTTTGGAATGGAACGATAAATTTTGGAAAATACTGTGCGATATGATCTATGCATTTCGACGTGTTAAAACAGACCTTACGTGGGACGAGTTTCAAATTCATCAAATGCATCTTCGCAGAGTATGCGACGAAGAAGCCGACCGTGCTGAACAAATCCATCCGGGAAAAGGATGGGTCTACATGCCCAAATAACTTTACAATTGTTCCCAGTCATCTTCTCGAGCGACAGGGGTGGTAGGGGTGACGGGTGCAACTGGAACGACGTGCGAGGCGGGGACAATACGTGCGATGGGAATAACAGGGGCAATGGGGATATGAGACCTTGCTATATGTATGGGGTCGGTTTGTACAGCTTTGTCAAACTTTAAAACGATTTTAAAATCAACTTTTCGGACTGTTTTAGAATTTTGAACTGCTTTAAAATTTTGAAACATTCCAATGTATGGATTATTACGAAATTCTTTAATTAATTCTCTCGCGGACATATTATAAATATATAATGCAAACATATTAATACGTAAATTACATATCCATTTCACTCATACTTCCTAAATCGCTCCCACCTATATCGCTCCCACCTATACCTATGCCTATATCGCTATCGCTCCCACTCATATTTGCACCCGTGCAATCGATTATGTCGGGCATTGTACTAAGCATACGTGTTCGTTTTCGTTCTTCTTGAGGATTGGTACGCGGAGGTTTCCTTTTCCTCGAACGTCGTTTAAATGTTAACCCTTCAGTATGTCTACTGACCGTAATGTCTTCACCGGAATGCCGCTCTTCGATACTTTTAATAACATCTGTCGGGTAATTGAAAGATTCAGTGGAGACTGCCATTTTATCAAAACGTGCCCCCATGCCATAAGTATCAACAAATTTTGATAATTCGTCGGTCCCTTCGACGCCCATTCTTTTCGCATGCGCTACACACGCGACATCATCCAAATCTTCGGTTATTTTGTAAGTCTTTGAAAGTTCGTCGTACAACATGTCTTGATCATTTCTAGCACGTATTGTTTTATCTTCCGCTGTTTTGAACAATGGGTTGTACATTTCAAGAATACGTTCTTTCTTTTTGCAGAGTTCATATGTTTGAAACACGGACGTGTGTTTAACAATACTGTTTTCTCGTTTAGGACAGCCTAATAATATTTTTTTCGACGAGGTGTGCTTATGACGACACCCATCGATTGCTTCAACAATCGGGTCAATGTACGTTCCACCACGTATATTATCAAATAAACAAATGTGAAAATGAGTGTTCGGTGCGATAGTCGTCGCAGCGTCTTTCAAACATTCCATTCCTTCAGCCTGTGGTTGAGAAAATCGATCGTTGAAATTAGAAAACCCATCTCCGTCGTCGTCCATACCGTAATCTACGGTAGAAATCGTCATCTCCGAAAGTTTCTTCAAATATTTCTTCACGTTAAAATCAGAAGGTCGGCCGTCGTGAAGAGGAATTCCATTGATGATTGCACTGCGTAATTTAAATCCGATTTTATCGAAACGAATGTAATTGTAATCGTCCTCTTTGCTCGAATTGTCCAGATTGATCTCTTGAGCGTATTTTCCACCGCTCTTCGCCCATAAACTCCAGATAGACTTCAAAATTTTATATTCGTTCGTGTTGTGAATCTCTGGCGATATCGCAGTAAACGCGAACAAAGCAATCTCTTCCGTACAAAACAGGTACGGTTCGATCTTGATCAAGTCAATAGGGTCGAAATCGTATTCTTCGTTACAACATTCGCCTCCCACGTAATTGAACACCGTGTCGATAGCATTTATAATCGTATATATTCGACACATTGCGTCGTAACGTTCTTTGAAACGTGTTGTCGTCTTCACCTGAGATCGTTTCAACACGCTAGACATGTGCATAAACACGCAATCTGCTGCTTCCATTGTTGGGCATTCTAAAACACCTACAAACATCATTTTGAAAACTACCGCAACGCGAAATTGTTCCATATGAATGTCGTTCAAATCACGCTCCAACAATTTTGCGCCCGAACGAATCCAATCTTTCGCACCGCGTTGGCAAGCATCAATTGGTTTGTTCTTACGTTCTTGTAAATCAATCTCAGCCTTGTAAAAACGTGTTGCCATCGCTTGTTCCATCTCGTCGGGATCGTCGTTCGTTGCACCGATGTGAACGCCAATGCATTGCGATATAACTTCACGGTTCATACGACGTTGAGTAACCTCGTCTTTTTCAAACACCGAACATTTTATGCTGTTTTCAACCAACCGTCCCTTCAGCATCGTTTCCGCTTCGTTATCGTGAGGATTTGATTTGTTCTTGATGAACATAGACGTTGGGAACTCGTGAAAAAGCATAATTTGATCGTTCTGATCTTTATCAATAGCGTCCGCCTTCAAAGTTTTGAACGTGAAAAATTGACACGTGCCCGGAATGCTTAACTGGTTCAACTTCTCCAGTACGAAACTCTTACCAACTGCGCCTCCACCGAATTGAATTATATTGAAATGAAGGTTCGCTTCTTGACGGTACGCGTCCAAAGTGGCGTGTTTCGCCAACAAAAGCATACCATGACCTGTACTCACTTGAAGATCCGTATCGTAAAAATTCAACTTGAAAATAATAGAACTCATGAAAACACTCCCATTCTCATCCAAACGGTAACGCTGCGTTTTCGTTGGAACGTACAAATTATTATACCACGACATTATACGAGACAATGGGTCGGATATATCGGCATCAGAATCTTCGATTATGCACGTCACAAACTCTTCCATCAACAAATTCTGGTACTCACAACGGTTCGTGTAACTCTTCTTCATCATCAACGCCTTATACTTTAACAAATCCAAACGGTCCAAACTATTCTTTTCCGTCAACAACACGGACGAAATATTAGAACTTTCCAAATTCGGCATTGTTGATGAATACCACTGCGTATTCATTGTTGAAATCTTGTAACGTGCGTTGCTGTACAAAAAAGAACGAATACCAGAATCTTCGTATTGAACTTCATCATCAACGTCATTTATCTCCTGAAAACGAAACAAACAACGCATCTCGTCCGCCAATTCGTTGTAGTCCCCCGTACGCAAACACCAGTGTCCGTCGGAACAAAGCTCTTCGCATGTACGCATATCGTCCTCTTCTAAAATATCTTCGCCCAATATAACACGCGTCTTATCTTCGAAAACTTGAAGAAAATTACACTTGAATTTAGACGATAACGCGTGTAAATTCGGTACATTCACTTTTTTCTCAATAAACGTATACATCTCGGGACGCTCCTGTGAAGACGCTCCTGCACGCTCGGCGAACAATTCGGAACGAGTCTTCAACACCGGCAAAGAAATAAACTGAAAGAAATAAGAAGGAAGGTACCGACGGTACATGAATAAATCCTTTATAGAAATATGCTCCAAACGAACACGAAGTACTAAATCTTCGCGGGGAAACACAAAACAATCGTCCTCGTCCTCGAAATTCTCGAAATAACACTTTCGGATGCGTTGCGCGGCAACACATGCGCGCGTGTTCTTAAGACTCGTCTCCAAACTAAACACAACCAGAGGTGTCAACGACGATGTACCGGTTATCATTGTATCCAACTCCTCCATATGAGAAAAGTTCTTCGTATACGCGCAAATATACTCCAACCACGAACCCGGGTTATTACAACAGAAGTGCATCGCCCACACCGGAGGGCGTCCATCTTTCCTCTCCATCTGTTTGTATGCTACACCCATAAGCTTCAAAACAGACAACATCATCGTATGGTCCGCACGAGTGCCTTCTCGGTGACAAAAGAAATGAATACGAACTCCAACTGCTCGCTCGTCACTTGATACACCGTCCATCACACTTCCGGTCGCATTTTCAGTCGCATTTTCAGTCGCATTTTCAGTCGCACTTCCGGTCGCACTATCGAATACACTACCGGACATACTATCGAATATATTACTCGATACGCTTGCGCTATCGTCCATATCTTCGTCCTCGGGTGGGTCTTCGTCCGACCCCCCATCCCCATTACGTTTTGAAACAATCGTTTCTAAAAATGTTACGCAGTTATCACCAGCGGGTGATTTGTCCGAATTATTCGTTGACATGTGTGTTATTATTTCCAAAAACATACACAAGACATTTTTATAACTTTGGGACTCTCCATCCTTCCGGAAATCCGAGAAAGACGACGCGCCCGGCCGTAAGTATCGATACGGCAGATAAAACACAAGGTGGTTAAACCTGTTGTCGTCAAGTATTTTTACCTTGATATTCTGCAACAGAGACGAGCTGTCGACCTTCCAACCACGTCCACGAGACACGTCCTCGTTAATTGCTGCGTGACTTACCATTTTCAACAAACCTCTTTACTCTTGAAAAACTCTTCTTATATACGATGGAATTTAACTCTCGGGAGGATTTCACTCCAAATGATATGATCTTACTTTTTGATGAAACGTTATAGTCAAGTAGAACTATTATAGTCAAGTAGAAAATTTTGAACAATTTACAATAAATGTTGAAAACAAATTTCATATATTTTTATTCTCAGAGATGAAATATAATAAGCACCATATGCAGTATTCTCGACACGTCTTGCCTATGAAATACGAGTAAACAAGCCTGTTTCGAGCCTCTATAACACTAATAATAAGGGGTTGTACGTGAAATAAAAAAAAACAATTAAAAAACACATGATTTAACAAGGTCACAGCAGCTTTTAATACAAGATGTTTAGTATTACAGGTGAATATGCACCGTTTTTTTTACACGCGTTTCATAGGCGAAAACGTTGCTTTTCGTACTTCTACGCGTAGTCCTGTAT
>Ga0209402_10006393_pt1 | contig 10285 bp, 6 predicted proteins | sample ArcticOcean_MG_C_3_FD_187437 | JGI IMG/M metagenome (GOLD analysis project Ga0209402, IMG submission 187437) | Marine microbial communities from western Arctic Ocean - ArcticOcean_MG_CB8_126 (SPAdes) (version 2) | ecosystem: Environmental > Aquatic > Marine > Oceanic | place: Arctic Ocean... | reverse complement strand
GAGATTAAGCTAGAAGGATTCAGCATCGCTATGGATAGTATGCCTATCCCAGAAGAGACCGAAAGAACTTTTGGAAAAGGTAAATCCGTAGAAGCTGAAGCAAAACCCATTGAGGAAGCACCAGAAACAAAGCGAATGTTCGCTATGAAAGATGGGCGCATTGTATTCAATGGTGAAAAAGAAGTAAAGGAAGAATAAAAATATGACAGTAACGACAAGCGTATTAGTAAATGATGGTGGAGCACCAGCTCGAATCATCAATTTCGAAGCGTCTGAACTTATGACCGCAGGCACCGCTATGGAAATCACAGCCGCAGGTAAAGTCGCAATGGCAGTAACAGGAGCAATAAATCCAGCAGGGTTTTTGTTAACTGATACCGCTAATGGCGATTTGGCCTCAGTGATAACCGGAAGCGGTATTGTATTGAATGTCCATTTAGATGGAGCAACAACAATAGCACCCGGTGATAATTTAGATATCGACGCATCCGAGGGTGGAGCACTTTCAAAGGGCAACACCGATGGAGGCACAGTTGTGGCAATTGCTTTAGAAGCATGTACCACGACAGCAGCAGCAAACCTAACAGCAGGAGCCTTATTTAAGGTTTTGGTAGTTTAAGGAGATAAAATATGGTAACAGCAAAAGAAGGTCTAGCAACGACTTCATTATCAGGTACCGCAAATCGAATATTGGTCGATTACAAAGACGCACTAAGTGACTACAGAGTCACCGAAATGCCAGTAATTTCAATGTTCGCAGAGCGATTTACAACTGATACTGGAGGAGATGTAGACATAAGTTTTTCTAAACCTAGTATGAAGCTAGAACAAATAGAAGAAGGCTCAACACCCGCATACCAACACACTGACCTACGCTCAGAGCGTATCAGCGTTAAGGAATGGGGAATTGCAGTCGGTGTAACCCGTAGAATGTTAGAAGACTCAAGATTTTCAGAAATGGAACTTGCTCTTAATGAGGCTCGCAGAGCAGTAACAAGACATGTAACGGAACACGCAATAAAAGCAATCTTCGGTATCTATGATGCCGGACTTGGAACAGGAGTCAGTGGTGCAAGTATTGACCAAAACGACGCAGAATCAGTAATTGATTCATTTACAAACAACCCACACGGTGGTTTTTATGGTCAAATGAATACAGCAGTTGGTGACAGAGTCGCAGATTATGGAATATACACAACCGCTGATTTAGCAGGTCTAGGGCCAGCAAGTAATGGAACACATTACTTCACAGGTCAAGACTCTTCAGGTCAGCCAGCAGGGGCAACTGGAGATATATCTATGAAAGATTTGACAGCAGCAATGGAGTTGATTGGTTCTAAAGGACTAACAGCAGATACAATTATGATATCACCAATGCACTACAAAACTTTACTAAACATTGCAGATTTCACAGTACCTTTCGGACTCGCCGGCACATCAGCTGTTGGTGGTTCACCTAAAGGTGGTTTGGATTATGTTAATGATGTATCTAAATCTGGCGTTGTAGGACAACTTTACGGATTAAATGTCGTAATGAACTCTTACATACCAAAGAACAGATTTGGTGTATTTGATATGTCCGTTAAACCTATGGCTTATGTCGAGAGACGTGGCCTAACTGTAGAAGAAGCTAACCCCGGATTCGGAATAACTGGTTCTTATATGTCCATGAGATATGGATTAAAGATTATCAGACCTGAAGCTGGTGTAATCGTTATTGGCGATTAAAGTTAACTACTAGTTTAAAGATATGGTCGCTTGGCGGTGCGACAAAACAAACCGCCACCAACCCCACAAGGAGCACAATGCCTGTAAACATACCTAGAAACATCAAGAAACCTCAAACACCTCTGGGAGGAATAGGAGCTGAACGTCAAACTAAGAGAGCACACTCTCTTGTTATAGATGACAGGCTACTTTCAAAACAATACATTACAAGCAGAGTAGATTCTAAAGTAGATGATGATGCTTTTAGTTCTTCTTGGTCAAATGATACAACTACAGCACCAAGTAAGGCTGCTTTACATGCTAAGTTTAATGCACTCAATGTAACCACTTCAGCATGGACACAATTTAATTCAGATTTACCAAATTCTAAAACAAAAACTTATGATTCAGGATTTGTAGGTATAGGTTCGACTTTAGATTATGCTACTGATATTACAGAAATGCTAACAGTAGATGGAAACATAAAGGCTTCTGGAGGCTTACTTTTAGGAAGCGGAGAAGCTGATACAGATTATACAATAACATTTGATGGTCAAACAAATGATGGTTTATTAACATGGATGGAAGATGAAGATTACTTTAAATTTTCAGATGACCTTTTAATTAATAGCAATGAAAAAATATACTTTAATGACACTTCTCAATTTATTCATGGTTCTAGCGGAACAGTATTATCTATTGGCGCTGCAAGTGAAATAGACTTAACTGCATCAACCATTCAAGTAAATGGTGCCGCAGATATAAATGGTGCAGCTGATGTTTCAGGTAATTTAACCGTAGGAGGTAATACAACTATTACAGGTAATCTTACAGTTAATGGCACAGCAACCTCTATAGCAACTACTGAATTAACAACTGGAGATAATGTAATAACATTAAACAATGATGTTACATCAGGTTCACCTACTCAAGACGCAGGTATCGAAGTTAGACGTGGTGATTCAGCCACTGTTGCAGTGCGTTGGAATGAAGATACTTCAACCCCTAACGACAGTGCGTGGCAACTAACAAATGACGGAACTACATATACTAATATATCAACTTCATCATCAGACCATTCCGCAATTACTCTTGCTACTAATGGACAAAACCTCTTAGCTTTAAGCGGACAAGCTATAACAGTTAATGATGTTGTGGTTAAAACCGCAGGAGATACCATGACAGGGGAATTAATTCTGTCTGGTACAGAAGGAGATGGTACAAATGCTGGTACAGGAACAACAGCTATATCAATTACTGGGGGTGATTCAGTTTCGACAAATGCAGCAGTCTCTATAACGGGGCACCTTGAGGCAACAACGAAAAGCTTTAATATACCCCACCCTCTATTAGAACATAAGCGTTTAGTTTATGGTTCTCTTGAGGGCCCAGAACATGGTATGTATGCTCGAGGTTCTTTCGACGTAGAAGACGAAAGACGTAAAATAGCAATAGACTTACCAGTGTACTGGTCTAAGATGGTGCACCCTGATTATACAATTAATGTTACGACATATGGAAACTATAATGTATGGATAGTGGAAAGAAATGATAGTGGTTTCTGGCTAGAAACAGACTCAGAAAAGGAATGGAGCTTTGATTGGAATGTAATTGGAGGAAGAAGAGATGCAAAATTGGTGGTGGAACCCGATGCCTGATAAAATAGTAATAAAACCTTCAGATGGAAGTATAATTTTTACTAATGCTGCTGGAGCAGCTATAGGTAGTATCGATACCACAGATGATGGAAGCGGTGGAAACACAGATGAAATCACTATCAATAAAGCAAAACTGACTAACTCTTCAATGGATGGAGGAAGCTTTTAAATAAGCAAGGAATAAAAATATGGCAAATAAAATATTGATGAAAAGTAGCCAAGACACAGGAGACGGCGCAACCGAGCTATTTAATAGTGGAAGCGATGCACAAAAACTGTCTGTTGCTGAGTTGGCACTTAACACTGTGGACGGGATTCTGTTCGCTGGAACTGACGCTTCAGCAGCAGCCGGAACACTAATAGCAGCAACAACGGATGTCTATGCACAACCGTTAGTTGTACACACAGCCGCTCAAGCGGTAGGAACAGCAAGTACAGTACAGTTTTCTACAATTGATGTAGGACACGCAACTGATACTACCCTTGCGAGGGCAAGTGCAGGAGTATTAAACCTACAAGGTAATGCTGTTGCAACAGCAGCACATAAACTGGACCATTTCGCTACAACTTCATCAGCAGAACTAGCTGGTGTATTATCGGACGAAACAGGTACAGGCACTTTCGTGTTAGCGGTTTCTCCAGCTTTGACTGGAAGCCCAACAGCACCAACGCAGTCCGCTGGCGACAACTCAACAAAACTTGCTACCACAGCTTATGTAGCGACAGCAGCGGATGCAGCAACTTTGGGATTATCACCCAAAACTGACTGTGTAGCAGCTACTGGTAGTTTCACAGATGCAACTTGTATTACAACCGATGGCGGCTCATCGACAACTGTAACATGCGACGCCCAGACTAACATCGAAGTTGGTATGGGAATAACGGGTGCAGGAATACCAGTCAATACATACGTTACAGCAGTGGCTGGAAATACGTTGACATTTACGATTAGTCAAGGTGCAACAGCAGCAGCGACTATAACAGCGACATTCACGCACGATTTAACCACTAACTGGACTTATCATGCTGCTAATGCAACTTTAACATGGGGTACAGTTAATACCTATCTAAAAATAGACGGACGTACTTTGGTAGCCGGTGACAGGATTCTGGTTAAGAATCAGGGAGATATGACTGGTGGTAACGGTGACCCAGAACAGGACGGTATTTACACAGTATCTACAGTTAGTGCTGCTAGTGCTCAGTTGTTATTGACAAGAGTAACCGACATGAATACGTCATTGGCATTCCCGATGGCTTTCACTTTCGTAACTTCTGGAACTATGGGTGCTGACACTAGCTGGGTAGCTAAGTGTGACACTGACTTTGCGATAAATTCTACGGCTCTTGGCCCAGAATTTGTTCAATTCAATGGACCCGGTACGATAACAGCTGGTTCAGATTTAACCAAGTCAGGAAATACAATATCAGTATCTGACAACTTTATTAGAAACGATGGAAGTGATACGACCTCTGGAACAATTAGCTGTGCTGGAATTACAGCAACAGGTACAGTTTCAGCTGAACAATTAACAACTACAGACGATTGTTCAATTGCTGGTTTGGCAACAGTTGGAGAAACTTTAGGCGTAACAGGTGTTGCGACTTTCACAGCTCAATCTGTTCACAACGGTGGTATGTCTACTGGAGCTTTAATTCTTAATGATGCAAGTATCACAGACTCAAGTGGTGCAATTTCTTTTGGTGATGATAATTTATCAACATCTGGAACTTTAGGTGCAGGTGTAGCTACATTAGCAACCTCATCCACTATTGGTAATTTAACACTAGCAGATGGTTCTATAACTGATTCAGGTGGTGCACTTGATTTTGGTGACGAGACTTTAACAACGTCTGGATTGATAACTGGTTCAGGATTCCAGACAGGAAACTCTGGTACAGTTAAGTTCATGGATGGAAATGGAGATGCTTATACTTCTATTGCTGCTCATGCAACTGCTACAAATGCAGCTTATACTTTACCACCAGCCCATCCGGGCACTGGCGGATATGTACTAGCAAGTACTACTGCTGGAGTAATGTCTTGGGATGAGAACACAGGTGGAGTTGCATCCGATGCAGCTGCAACTATAACTCTAACTGACACGGCAACAAGTGCAGTCAGTACGGTTATGACTTTGAAGCATTCTTCAACTGGAATAAATGCAGTCGGAGGCGGTGTTGGAATGGACTTTGTTCAGGATACAGGCGGTGACGGAGCTGACAATTTTGAAATTGGAATGCAACTCGAATCTGTACTTTCAGAGAACACTTCGACAGAAGAGGACTTTGACTTTTCGGTTAAACTGATGGCAGCTGGCTTAGCCGCTGTTGAAAAATTCAAGGTATCCAGCATAGGTGATGTAACCTTTGCAGGACAGCTTGATGGTGGAACATTCTAGAGATAGAATAACCACAAACTTTAAATACACCGGAGCTATAGAGCAATGAAGGGTATTTAAAGAAAAGGAAAAAATATGGCAAACAGATTATTAATAAAAGGTTCAACCGGAAATGGAGCACCTACCGTAGGTACAGATGACACTCAAATCCATTATAATGGAGACGGTTCTACAGAGATAGCTATAAATAGAGCCGATGGAAGGCTCTTTTATGTTAATAGCGGTGACACTCTTGGAACAGGGTGGTTGCCTAATCAATCATTACATACTGACGATGCTCCTACCTTTACTGCTTTAAATTTAACAACTCCTTTAAGAGCAGATGAAGGTGGAAGTGGTTATAATACTTATGCCGTAGGAGACCTTTTATATGCAAGCACTACAACAGTTCTATCTAAATTAACAAAAGGAACAGCATATCAAACATTACGGATGAATGCCGGAGCAACAGCTCCAGAATGGGGCCCATCCACTCAATCAATTTTAACAGGAACAGGAGACATTGTATACGCTTCAAGCGCTAACACACCTGCACGATTAGCTGCGGGGACAGCTAGCCAAGTACTAACTATGAATGCTGGAGCAACAGCACCAGAATGGTCGGCAGTTTCTGGCTCCTACCCTACGTATGCGGGCGATTTAACTATTGCTGCTACTGCTGGTAGTGCTACTGGACACATAACATTAGATGCAACTGGTAACATTGAACTGAATGCAGATGGCGGCTACGTTAATATTTATGATGGTAGTGACTTATTTTTCCAAACCGCTGCCCCCGTACGAAAATTTAAAGTATATAGTAATGCATCATCGCCAAGTGGTATTCAGCTACAAGATGTAGTTGTTAGTGGAACAGCTAGAAATTTTACTCTTATACCACCCACTGCGATGGATTCATCTTTAACTTGGACATTACCAGTAAACTCTGGAAGCTCAGGTCAGGTATTGAGAACCGACGGTAGTGGTACCCTCTCTTGGGTTTCAGCAGGTTCATCTAATGTTTCAGGACTAACTGATTTATCAGATGTTACATATTCGGGTGGAAATTTAACTATTACAAGTTTAGCTACCATTACTTCAGGCTCTTTACTATTCGACTCATCTGGTGACCTTACTTTCGATGCCGATGGTGGACAATTCCATTTCAAAGACGCAACTGCAACACACTTTTTGTTAGATGCGGATAATACCAAGTTTGTTATGTATGATGACCAAGATACAGGAGACTTATTTCAAATTCAAATAGCCCAACACGGGGCAACGACTTTTACTACTATAGACGATAATGCTCGCGCTGCTGATTTTACTATTGACCCTGATGGTGAATTAACACTAAATGGTAACGAGGTCACAATTACTGCAAATTTAGCTACTAAGGGCGATATCAACCTAAATTCTTACAATGACATAGTGATTACAGCTGGAACTACAGATGCAGGTCATCTTACTGTAGCTTCTGACAATCTTACTCTTTCTGATTATACAATGACTTTAGAGGCTGACGCAGATGGTGGAGCTACTGCTCAACCAGTTTTTAAGCTTCTACGGTCACATACCGCTGCTAATGATGATTATATTGGTAGAGTTCAATTTGGTTCCAATTCGGAAGCTAATTTGGCCTTTATACAAGCCATCGAAACCGACACTTCGGGTTCAACTGAAGAAGCTTCTTTAGAGTTGGGAACGTATGTCAATGGTTCAATGCAGAATACAAGAATTTCCCAACAAAACCTAACAGGAGGTTCCAATACCAGAGGTTATCTCGATTGGAAATTCCCAGCTAATAATCTTATAGACGTGTCAACTAAATGGGGTGGTAACAGCGATGGGTCAACTACTGACGGAATTGGTGTTTTAGGAATTACTGGTGATGCCGTGGCTGGGGTTAGAGGAAATGTAAGCATTCACCATTCAGCTCAGATGACATTTTCTGGTACAAGAGCCGATGGTGCTATTTTAACATGGGACGGCACGAGCGCTAATGGTAAATGCGCATGGGCTGGGCCTGTTGGTGGCTCCTATACTAACGGCACTAGATATTATTATTATTACGACCCCGCAGGTTCAACACACGTTACAGAACTATCAGCTATAGCAGCAAGTGGTTCAGCTTCTGATATAGCTTCAGGTACACTTCCCGTAGCAAGGTCACCACCAATGGTGGGCGCACAGAGTAATATAAATGCAGCTGGAATAGCAGGTATTACTCCTGCTCCAGCAGCTAACGAAGAAACTAAAATTTTAAGTGGCGCAGCTACTTATGTTGATAATAAGGATACTACATATTCCCCTACCGTTGTAGACAGTAGTGGGATTAAATTAAGACTTACAGCAGCAGGAACAGGTTCTGGTAACCAAGATATTACTTTTGCAGGTGCAGGTGGATTATCTGTTGCGCGGACTAGCGCATCTGTAGTAACACTAACTTCTGCTGACACCAATACAACTTATTCAGTTGGTGATGGTGGACTTACTACTAATGATTTCACAAATGCAGACCATTCTAAACTTAATGCTATTGAAGCTAGTGCTGATGTAACTGATGCTACTAACGTAGCCGCAGCAGGTGCATTAATGGATAGTGAATTGGCTGGTATTGCAGCAATCAAAGCGACTACAGGTACATTCTTATCAGCTGATGAATCTAAATTAGATGGTATAGCAGCAAGTGCTAATAATTACTCTCTGCCAAGTGCTTCTACTTCAGCGGTTGGTGGTGTTGAGCTGGCTACGACTGGCGAAACAACCACAGGAACTGATACAGCAAGGGCTGTTACACCAGCAGGTGTACAAGCAGCTATAGATGCTTTAGTTGGTGGTGCTCCGGGAGCATTAGATACTCTAAACGAATTAGCAGCCGCAATAGGCGATGATGCTAGTTACGCAAGTGGTATAACCACTGCATTAGCACTTAAATCAACTATAGCAAGTCCAACATTTACAGGTACAGTTGCAATTCCAAATGTAGCTAACTTAGAAACAGCTGTTGTAGCTAACACAGCCAAAGTAACAAATACTAATCTGACACATACAGGTGACGTAACAGGTTCAACAGCATTAACGATAGCCACAGATGCAGTTGACATTGCTATGTTATCAGCTACAGGAACGGCATCAAGTACTACTTTCTTAAGAGGAGATAACACTTGGGTAACTCCAACTGACACTGACACTAACACAACTTATTCAGCAGGAACTAACATGTCTCTCTCTGGAACTACCTTTTCTGCAACAGATACTGACACAGTTTACACTCATCCTACTTCTGCTGGTAACAAACACGTACCAACAGGAGGTTCTTCAGGACAATTTTTAAAATACAGTTCAAGTGGTACAGCAGTATGGGCAGCAGATAATAACACTGACACTAACACAACTTACTCTGCTGGTTCAAACATGTCTCTCTCTGGAACTACCTTTTCTGCAACTGACACAAATACAACTTATTCAGCAGGAACTAACATGACTCTTTCTGGAACAACATTTTCTGCAACTGACACAAATACAACTTATTCAGTTGGTGATGGTGGACTTACAACTAATGATTTTACAAATGCAGACCATACCAAACTCAATGGTATAGCATCAAGCGCAAACAACTATTCACACCCAACTGGTGCAGGTAATAACCACGTACCAACAGGCGGTTCAGCAGACCAAGTTCTGACATACTCGTCTAGTGGAGTTGCAGTTTGGGCTGACGCAGGTGGTGGTGGTGGTGGTGCAGCCATAGGTACTGGTCCAGCAGATGACCGAATAGCAATATGGGAAAGTGGTACTGGTATAGGTGGTCAATCTAATGCAACAATCAGTTCTGGCGGCAACTTAGCAGTTGGTGGAACTATTACAGATGGAACTGGCCAAGTAATGAGTTCTTTTGGGATGGACCAAGGAGCAGCAATGCACGGTTTAGCTACTTCTAGTTTTGCTTCAGGTACACTTCTATTAGCTTATGCAGCTGGTCCTTCTGATGAACGATTAAAAACAGAAATAAGTAACATCGAATATGGACTGGATGAAATAAAAGCTTTGACACCTAAATGGTTCAAATACAATGAAAGTACTTACAATTCTTCAGGTCTAACTTTACCAATCCCAACAGACAATGAACATAAAGATGCATATTACAATGAACAAAGAACAGGATTTATGGCAGCAGATGTAAAGACTGTAATGCCTAAATTGGTATCTTTGATGGAAGATGATAAAGATTATGAAACTTATGACAAAGATGCTTTAATCTTTGTGTTAGTAAATGCAATAAAAGAATTGGAGGCTAGAGTAGCAACCTTAGAAGGATAAATATGGAAGATTGGGAAAGAGAAGAATTGATGATACGTATGGATGAGCGAATCAAGACTATTTTTAATAATATGTCCCACTTCGAAAAGTTATTCACAAATCATCTGGCACACCACGAAATGTGGGAGAATGATATCAGAGCACAAATGCGCTGGTGGGTGGCTGTCGCACTGACAGCAGCTACTGGTAGTGGCGCTATGATGATGGGAGTAATAT
>Ga0209402_10006390_pt1 | contig 10288 bp, 13 predicted proteins | sample ArcticOcean_MG_C_3_FD_187437 | JGI IMG/M metagenome (GOLD analysis project Ga0209402, IMG submission 187437) | Marine microbial communities from western Arctic Ocean - ArcticOcean_MG_CB8_126 (SPAdes) (version 2) | ecosystem: Environmental > Aquatic > Marine > Oceanic | place: Arctic Ocean... | reverse complement strand
AACCTCGGCAGCTCGCTTAGGGACTCCAGTAGCGCTAATAGTAGTGGCAAGAGTTTCGCTTACTTGCTCTCGCGGCAGACCTTTCGTTAGCGACAACTCGCGAATCAGTGATTTTAGATCCTCCCTATCTGCGGCATCATAAGGCGCAAGATTCATGGAAACCCGCTGCCCTGGCAAAGCAAGCGTTCTCTGCGCCTCGTTACGGGCGTTCTCAAACGATTGGATTTTAGCGACCTCGCGCATGGCAACCCCAACCACAGCAGCCACAGTGGCATACCCCGCCAAACCGCTTGTGACCCGACCACCGATGAATCCACCAGCGCCAGCAGCAAAGCCCTTCCCACCGCCAGCCACGCCGCCACCGGCTCCCCTTGCGGCAAGTGCGCGACTCATGGCACGCCGGTATCTTACTGCCGCCTGGGTAGCTTGGTTTAGAGATAGCTTGTTTCTATTAACTAGCTCGGCAGTTTTGGATAGCAGCCGGTTGTACCGCAGCTGCGGGTTATTCGCCTCGCGGATAGATCGCGCGGCTCGAGTCATCTTGTCGAGCTTGCCAGTGACAGCCCCGGCAGATTTCCCCGCCTTCTCGACTGCGCGGCGCATGTCGGCAGCAGCTTTTATTGCGCCTCTCGCGTCACCATCTAGTGTGAGTTTTGGCATGAGATCGGATCACTGTGGCTGGAGGCTCAGGGTCACTAAATCGGCTGGAGTTGGGCAATATCCTCGATGCAGTCCTTTAGCCCAGCGGTTGTATTCGAGCCATCGGGTTCCACTTGGGATTCGCTTTTTTTTAAATCTTCCTGCCATCGCGAAAATGTCGGGTAGTCGATTGCTAGCAGGCACAGTGTTAGCGGCATCTCTTGAACCGCTCGCGTAAAGATATCCATGATTACCGCTTCTCGCAAACCAATCCGATAATTGACTTGCAAGAAAGAAATCGCATCAGGAAAGATCCTCTTATCATCCAGTTCAGTAATCGCCTTCTCGTCCAATGTCATGAACGCATCGATATAGGGTTTCGCGATGTCCCAAAGGTACTGGTATTTCGCTATCGGCTCGCCATCGCACGGGTTGCCCTCGTCGTCTATTTCTAACTTGCAAGGCAAATCATACTTCGCAACTCCCTCAGGCGCATGCACAACGCGAGGCACTTCCCACTCCTCACCGTCGTTTAATTTGAAAGCATAAGAACCAAGAGGGTTGCTTCTGACTAAGTCCTTTCGGGTTGGCACGTCGTCCTTATAATAGCCGACCCAGCAATCGCTTTTTGGCAGCTTCTTCCATGTCTGCTCCTCTGGATAAACGCCCACCGGCCTCGACTTCTTTCTCTTGACTGGCTCACCGTTATCTGAGTCGCTAGTGTCAGCGGGCAGACTTGGCTCCTGCTGCATGAACACACAACCGCTGCCAGCCTTCCCTAGCGTCGATTGCCGACAAACAGGCAGCTGGTCAAACGCATATCGCAACCCCCAGTCATCTAGCTCAGCAAATGTAATCGCCGCCCTCGAGAAGTTTGGCTTGAAATATAGAAAGTTAGCCATTCTATTCAGCGTCTCCGAAGTTGAATCCGGTGGAAGTATCCCTGGCGGTTTCTTCTTCTGCCTCTACTGAAATATTTTCGGAGGCTTTGTTTTTCTCGCAGTAATCCAAGTAGATCTTGTCATACTTTTCCTTAAAGCCTTCAACAAGAGTGCCGTCACTTTCGCAGAGAGAAGAAAACGCTGTCAAGTCCTCTGGTTTCAACCCTTGAAGCATGGCAGTCGGCCTTCCCAGAGACGCATAGACCTTTTTGGCTCGCTGCATGGTATTTAATGCATCAGACATTTCATACGCTCCTCGATTTTAGTAGGCGTCCAATAATTTGCATGGACGCTGTCCTTACAGAGTTGGATCGTAAGCAGTCTCGGTAAAGAAGCTCACAGGTGCGTTGACACCGTCGTTTACCCCCTCGACTCTTGCTTCCAATTCTGCAATGTCTTGCCCACTAGCCATAAATGGATTGTTCGGCATGAAGATCCCATGCATTGTATAATACATATGTAAACCGGCGATGCCAATAGGCTGGAATGCGTTGAGCGTGGACCTTCGCTTGAACTGTATCCTCGTGTCTACGTGGTCAGCCTCGGAACCCATCAAATGAACTCCTGCTCCAGCGCCAGTGGTGTTGAAGATCGACGGATTACGCGACCTGACAGTCATGACCGGCTGGACTTTTTGCACGCCGACCGTATCCGGCCAAACTTGCCCCAACGCCGGAAGTTTGTCGAACGTCGAGATTCCGAAGTCCAGGTTGATGCTAGTCGGATCTTGAATCGACTGACCGTCGATCTCGGAATTTCCCAGAGTAAACACAAACGGAAGCGGGATAGTTGGCAAAGTGACGCCAGAGAATGACGCGATGATTGGTGTGTTTGACCCATCCCATATAGGATCGATTGTGAAGTTGGCGGTTACGTCTTCTCCCCGTGTAGCGTCTAGCGACGTAGTGCGAATCATTCCCCTTGTTATAAGGATCGCGGCATTGTCCGTTGCCGCTGGCTTGTCCTTACAGTCGTTGACGACCTGACCGTAAATCGTGATCCCATCGGTCGGAGACGCCCCGTCGAAGCAAGCGCCATTCAATCCCGTGAGCGACAACAGAATGTCAACGCTCTTGGTTGTGAAATTAAACTCCGGTAGCTGGGAGATAACGTACCTCGCCTCGTCGTATATTGCGCCGGAATCATCGCCGTTTGTTTCAGTATTCAATGGCAAATCCATAGAGGTCACAGCCCCGAAAGCTGTGGTTGCACTCCCTACGGTATTGCCATCGTAATCTTTGTAGTAGTATCCAATCGAGTGGGCGGTAAACTTAGCCATGGGGTTTCTCCAATTAGGATTTTACGGTTTTGCGTCTTCTTACCCGCAGCAGTTCTTTGGCGAATCGCTTCGCGCCGACCCGCTCCATCTCACGCAACTCGCTAGATACAATTGAAGTTACGTCGTGCTTAGGTCTGGTTTTGCTTGCCGGGTTATGGATATTTAATTTATTGCCTGAGATAATAATGTCTACTCGCCCCTGACCGGATTTCCTGGCAGTCGCATGAACTATTTGGTTAGACATTGCCTCTGACCTGCTGCGACCACTCCAGACGTTCGGCTTTACTTCGCCAATCGGTAAGCCAGAGTCGCTGTTTCTAAAAAATGGCTTACGCAATAACTTTGCCTCGCTGTAGCTGCCCCTGAACGCCTTGCCACTGCCGGGCATTCCAGAGCGAGGCGCGAACCCATATTTCGTTGAGCCTCGCTTCGTGAACTTAATCGCCTTGTACGTCCGGTGCCAGAACTTCCCCAAGAACTTCCAAGTGCTCTTCTGCACTGCCTTGAGGTCGCTCGGCCTTGCCGCAGCAAAACCATCTAGCTCGAGTTTTATTTTGTGCTTTCTTGGCATATTAGCTGTTACCGCCTGCGATCAAATCTCGCTCGCCCCACTCGATACTCAGTGTCGCCCAAATGTACTCGCCTTGACCAACCGCTTCCGGCACTCCCGCGCGGTGCGGTCCGAGCGACCTCGCAATGCTGAGTATCCGTATGTCATTTTCAACCATCGACATTTCTAGTGCCTGCACCTGAATCGCGCTGACTCGATCTTGGAAGAACAGGAATATGTTTCGCCTACCACTGTCTCCTATCTCGGACTCTCGCACGTACCTTCGCAAGTACACTTCTATCGTCCCGCCGACCGCTGGGCATCCTGTTGCCGTGCTAGGACGGACTGCTTCCACTCCCTCTTCGTTCTCAGATGCGATCTGGCAAACGAAAAACATTTCCGCAAGTTCATCGATTGAGTACTCTTCATTATCAAAGGGTTCATCGATCTCCCCAATGAAGATTTTCGCAAGTGCTTTAGCGGCATTGGCGGTCCCACTAATCTCAATGAACTCAGTACATCGCGACAGCAAGTCGGCAACCGAATACAGCGCCGTTACCTCTTTGCTTTTAATATCAGCGCTGTCAAACAACGGCATCCGGTTACTCGCTTGTTAGCTTACTCGCTTCTCGCTTAAACAGTCGGATCATACAAATACTCAATGTCCAAGATCGAGGCAGCACCCGAGGCATTTTGTATGAACAGTTTGGTAACATCCACCGTAAACAAAGTGGCAAATCCACCGCAGGTGTCAGCAGTAAACAGCTGCGGTTTTCCATCAGCCAAGGCGATGCTGTCGGTTCCAGGCGACACTACATTCGTGCAAACAGTCAAGTTGCCGCCAGTTGCAGACATCCAAATCGAAAGTGCTTGCGAAACATCGACGACAAACGCCACTTCCAAGTCGGTCGTGCTATCTGGGATCGATTCGTTGATGCTTGTTTGACCAGTGCCGGTGATTTCGCGGGTGGATTGCTTTGTGCCCGCGCCCGTCGTTACTTTTTGAGTGATCGTGTGAGTAATTGCCATTTGGTTTGCTCCTTAGTTACTGAGTGATTCTCGCTTGTCATCTAGGTACGCGAGCGGCTTTCTTTCCAGTGGATATGTCAAATAAGTATCGGTTGCTACTGCTCCATCGTTCTGCGGCACCCACGTTCGGCTGCCGTAACAAGCAATCACAAACTTAGATTTCTGCAGCAGCCGGATTTCCAGATCGTTCACTTTTCTCAGTATGTGTATTATTGTCGTCTCACGCTTCTGGACGTTCCCCCTGCCGTCTTCCAGGAGCAACTGTCGAACACCCTCGACCCTGCACCCAACCAACTCGATATCACCGGATACGCCAGGGAGATTCATGATCACCGTGGTCAAGTCACCCGCTTCGTCTCGTTCCCCGAAAGTCTCGGTTAGCACCGGAGCGCCATCACCCATCAGGCTATCTAATAGACTTGGCATCTAATGCTACTACTGGTTAAATTAGCCGCCCGCCTGACCGTGCATGATCGGCGCGGCGAGCGGCTACAGGGAACTATTAGTTATCCGTCACTACCAAAACAAAACTACGGGGCAGTGATATTGCTAAACAACCAACCGCACTCCAAGAAGAGATCTTTCAATCCCCAATCGGTACGACGACGAAGCACGCCACCACGGCGAGAATCTTCGTAGTACGTTTCTGCGATCACGCTCATTCCACCACCATCGCTAGTTCCCTCTTCATCCCATTGGATCGTGCGACCAATGCACCGCTCCATGGGACTCGAGGTCTTGGCGACACGCGCGAGGAGAGCATACTCATTGCTCCATATGTCCGCGAGTGTGGCATCAACGCCAGGAGGCAGAGTATTGTAAACTCCACCGGCAACGATCACCTCGTCGATATTCAGCGAGATCGCCAAAGCTTGACGGGAGATTTCGCCAGGGCGTGCATCCTGGAACCCTTGGTACTTCAACTTGTCAATCACGTTTGTGCAGTTGATCAGGTTATCGAACACAAGATCGTTCACGACCAGGGCGTTCGGCTTTACGCCACTCGCCAAGCGGATCGACTGAACCTTGGCACGAATATCTGCCACGGGGTCAGCACTGGCAATCGTTGACCACTCGGTGCCAACAGCGCTTGTCTTTCCAGAGAACGTAGTGGCGTTGAAAATGTGATCGGCAACTGCTCGCTCGTAATCCATGAGCAGTGCGTTCTCGATCACTTCGCCCTCGAACACTTCAGCGTCGATGATGTCATCGTATCGCTTGATCGTTCTGTCATCGAGAGTCGCTTCAAGACCGTATTCCGCAGTCTCATAGTTGTCATCGTCCCATTCGCGTGTCGAGCGGCTATAGGCACCGTCTGGCGAACGTCGCGTGCCGAGATTCTGCAGCAACTGGTCGATGGAGACTCGTGGGAACTTGCCGGAGGGACCGCCTCGCTGGATCACAGGCATGACCTGATGACCAATAAAGCCTTGCCGGTTCATGGCGAGGTCGAACTCTTCGAACCTCATTCCGAGATCTTCTCGGATCTCGAACACGGTAGATGTCGGTTGAGTAGCCATTTGACTTACTCCTTTTCAAAATGGGAAACTGAAAACCGTGACAAGATGCCGAAACAAAAAGCCAAAAGGGTTGTGAATAACTAACGCTAAACAATCGTTCCTTCGAAATACTGACCAGTGGCAGTGGTCGCCGTCAACGCGATGCCGAAGTCTTCGGTTCCACCTGATCCGGTGACAACTAAGCCAGCCGCAGCAGAGGTAAATGCGTCACCAGCAGCAATTGCGCCGCCAGCAACGAACGTCCGTGTACCGGGGGCACGCTTGTCGATGACCGTAATCGGATCATCTGCAGCGAGAGCAGCGGTCGCTGCGTTGCCGATAGAGAGTTCATCTCCAGCGATGGTAACTTCGAGCGGGTCGGTGCCGTACTTCACGCGAAGATGTTTCGCGATTGCGACTTCTGCGGTTCTGGAAAGCAGAGCGCTTGGGTTCATTCCAGCCATGTTATTCTCCTTTGTAAATGCGTAATTGTTGTTGTCGTTGTTGTCGTCGTTGCAAGCCAGCTACTCAGCTGACTACTCGTCTTCTTTGGCAGGCGCTCCGAAAAAGGCACGCGCTTCAGGGTGCTGCTTCTTAATCGCCAAGCAAGCTTCGGACCAGCGGCAGTTGTGCGCCTTCTGGTAGGACTTCGCCAAAGCGGCGTAGCTAACCGGATCACCCTCGCCAACGCCAGAGACGGTTTCAGCGGTCAGCTTGTGACCCTTCTTGCCGGTGGTGGCAGTCGCTTTTTCCTTGGCCTCCTTGTCAGACCTTGCCTTTTCTTTCGCGTCTTCGTCCTCGCGAAGCCTTGCAGCTTCCTCTCGCTCGGTGACGAGCTTTGTATTCTCTTCCTTGAGCACACGATTGTGCGCCGAGAGTGCCTCAGCCAACGTAGCACCTGCTTCAAGCTGTGCTTCGCGGAACTCGGCAGTGCTCTCAGGCATCACTTTCTTTAGCTCGCTGAGAGTTGTGGCATTCGGCATTTCGGTAGTTTGCGACATTGTTTTGCTCCTGATAGTACCGGGGTTGGTTGTTAATGCGGCAGCTAGACCTGCCGCCTTGAGGACTTCGGCCTTTTTCGAAACGCCGTCAATCAGTCCGAGGGAAACAGCTTCGTCTACTCGGAACACTTTTCCATCGGACACTGCTTTCAGTTGAGCGTTGGTAAGTTTTCGGCCACTTTGCACGGTCGCGGAGAATGACTCCTGCACCTTGTCTACTCGTTGTTGCAAGTACTCGCGATGTTGCGCAGTCAACTCTGTGCCGAATGCGCCCATCGATTTGAACTCGCCCGTGTCGATTGCTACTGCTTCGATGCCAGCCTCCGCGAATGCCTTGCTCATATCGAAGGTAAAGATACGAGTACCAATAGAGCCGACATCTGCGTCCACCCCTGCGTAGATTCCAGACGACGCTGTGGCGGCTAGCCAGTAGGCAGCGCTGCACATGCACGAGTTGGTAAACGCGAATACCGGCTTGGCGGCAGCGAGCTTAGTGGATGCTTCGATTAACTCTGACATCCCAGCAGCTGCGCCGCCCGGCGAATCAATGTTGTAGACGACAGCAGACACGCTCTCGTCAGCGGCGAGCCTGCCAAACAGCTCGCCAAGCAGTCCCGTATCGATGTCGTCTGGATGCTCGGCGCTCGGCATGAACACCCCCGCGATATCAACTACGGCGACACCTTCATTCAAGCTCCCTACCTGGGGTGCGGATAAGCCATCGAATGCCTGCAGCAATACAGTTCTCTTGAGGGCATGTTTCTGGCACTCTTCAAGTCCCATGATCCAAGGAGAATTAGCCAGGGCGCTTAAATTCGATAGTATTTCGCTGAGTTTGTTACTGCTCATTTTTATTCTCTGGTTCCTGCGTTTCAGCGGCAGAGGATTGAACACTTACGTTGGTGCGTTCGGCAGTCGGCATCGGCGCTAGGATCATGGCAAGCGTGTGCAGGTCAGTGTCTAAGTTGTATTTCTCTTTCAGAACCTGACTCTGCTGTAGCGAATAATCTAAAGCCTTAAACCTGTCGTCCACTGTTTCTGTGAAGATATCATCCCAATCGCAGGACCGCTCTTGGCATCTGCGCCTGGGACTGGTCAGCATGTTGGCATCGCGGATCAAATCAGCCGTAGCATCTTTAGTTGGCTCGATGTAAGGCCAGTCCGGTGGTATCCAACGGTGCTTGAAGATGTTTATCTTCGGCTTGCTCGCGCTCGGTGAGCGGTTGACTATCTGATCGATTCGTTTCGCGATAGAGCGGTCCTCTTCGCCAAGCTTGAACAGCTTGAATCTCATATACGGTCGGTGGAACTTTTCCCTGAACCGCTTCTGATTAGTGCGAAAGCCCTGCCTAGCTTGGTCAACTGCACCACGATAACCGCTGAAATTAGTCTCGGAAGCGTCCATTAGCGACAGAACAAGCGGCATACCGAGGTTCACTCCGATAAACGTCAGCAATAGCTTCGTATGCTCGAAAAACTCCGAGTTGGGAATATTTGACGCCCAAGGCTGGATCTCTTCGCCGGGAAGTCCTTCGATGGAGCTACCCGCTGCAACTTCGCGGTACTGCCGGTTATTGGTGGCATATTCGCTGTCCCTGTCGCTGGATATATCTTTTCCGAGATTTGTCTCAGCTGCGAGGTACGCAGGGTCAAAGTTCGTCGCCCTCTTTCGAACGAACACGAACATCGACGCTGCCCGCGACTGAACCATCTTCAGGAACTGCACGTCGTCGTTGTAGCCAGCCACATCGAACAGCGGTGCGTAAGCAGTGATGCCTCGCGTCTGGCGAGTTCTCTTTTTAAAAGCAACGTGAAAGATGCTTTTCTCTCCGTCGTCGTCCCACGCTTGTATCGGCCTGAGATCCTGTTTGCGAATCTGCCGCGAGTTTGGATTGACATCGTCCTTGAGCACCCAAATGGCGGCAAGCCTGCGAGTACCGGGCACGTACTCGAACCCATGGACGATTGCTTCTTTGGTTGGTCGAGAGGGAGATCTGATTTGCTGTCCTTCGATCAAGTCTACCGTGCCATCTTCGAGAGGCACGCCAACTATGTCACCGGACACCAGCGAAGCCCTGAGAGCGATCTCTTCTTGGTCGCGAAATGCCAAGTCAGCACCAGGGTCGCACTGTCTGGGGTCAATGGAGACTTCTGCCCACCACTCTTTAAGTTGTTGGTCTAGCTTCGCATCTCCGGTCTGCGGGTCATAGGCGAACCCACCTTGCAGCTGGTTTTCTACGGCGCGGTCGGTAATACTTCCCAGGATCATGTTGTTTCTATACATATCCCAGGCTAGTTCACTCATCCACAACCAATCGCCTTGATTGCGGTAGTGGTAGTCAGCCGGTGCCCCCTGGCTAGGCACACCCTTGCGGCGACGAGACTGGGCGTTGCGCCGATTCGCCATCAGGTAATCGTTACGCTCTTGCAGGACGCTATCCATCCCGTTAGAAGACTTGGCTCTCGCTCTTGCCATTATCGCAACTCGCCGGTCGGAATGTATGTCGGAGTGCGGCGACCGCAGAAAGAAAGCACGCCACGAGCCTTCAAGGCTCGCTCGCGCATGGAGTTCAGTTCGTGACGAGTGACCCGCTGCCCCTGCTCTTCAATTTCAATAGGGATCAAATCCATGGCGGCAATAGACGCGAGCACGGAATCGCACTCGTCTATGGTGCCCATGCGGATATTACGCAGGTAGATCTCTTTGACCTCCTGATAGGACAACGCCTCAAAGCTAATATCGGAAGTAGCCATTACACTAGATTAGGGTGTAATGGCTACTTCCTGACGGTTTTATCCACCAGACGCCGGAGACTGCGAAGATTGTAAAGACTAGCCTTCTTCCTTAGTCGCTATACTTAGCCTCCTGGAGTGCCAGCCCAGAAGCGCATCTATAGCTTTCAACTCTTCCTCCTCGCTAGTATCCCTGTGCAAGCAGCACGCCAGCTCGTGACCTTTCATCATTAGTGCCTGGGACACCGGCACGGCAAGATAATCTAAGCTGATTCCCGTCAACGCAGCTTTTTTTTCCATCCACTCAAAGAAAGCCCGCTTAATTGCCTCGGACGCTTCCTCCCTAGCGTTTTCCATTATCACTAATTTTTCTATATCGCTAAGAGGTCCAAGGTTCGGCTGCGTAGCTTCCAATCCTTCTTCTCGATTAAACATTATGATACCTCCAAGCTCGTATAGGCTGCGTCAAAGATGTCAGGCTTGCACACAGACAGCCCATCGACGCCCTGTATGATGTAGTCACCAAAGTCGATACCCATGAGACTTTCCTGTGTTCCGCAAATCAACGAAGTACCCGTTGGATCGTAAGGGTCAACCCAGACAGCACCTACGCTGCC
>Ga0209402_10006387_pt1 | contig 10292 bp, 12 predicted proteins | sample ArcticOcean_MG_C_3_FD_187437 | JGI IMG/M metagenome (GOLD analysis project Ga0209402, IMG submission 187437) | Marine microbial communities from western Arctic Ocean - ArcticOcean_MG_CB8_126 (SPAdes) (version 2) | ecosystem: Environmental > Aquatic > Marine > Oceanic | place: Arctic Ocean... | reverse complement strand
CATCATTGTCACCTCGCAATACGGTCCCAAACCAAATGCTCGCTTCCGGACCAATCTCGACCGATCCAATGATGGTGGCGTCATCTGCCACATAAGCGCTGTCATCAATACGTGGAATCCGATCGCCCAGCGTGTAGATCATGCAGTCTCTCCTAAGATGAAGTTAGGTCAGGTTGGGTATCCGGTCGTTGTCGTTTAGCGATAGGCCCTGGCGTCCAAGTTTTCCAAACATCGTCGTGATACGCTCAAGCATCTTTTGTTTTACGCTGTAGTGAAGCTCAAAAATGTCAGCGTTGTCTCGTTCGTTAAGCAGATAGTCATCACTCGTACCAAGCGCATCCACTAAATTGAGCTCGTGTGCGCGTTTTCCGAGCCAATATTCTCCTGTCGCAATCTCGCTGAGTTCAACGACGGGTCGTTGTTGCTTGACGAAGTCTTTGAAGAGGGTGTGGGTGTCTTCTACTTCCTGTTTCAGTTTTTCCCGGGCTTTGTCGGTTGATTCACCAAACATGGTGATTGTCCGCTTGAATTCACCTGCCGTTACCTGTTCGAAATCGACATCATGTTTTTTCAGTAAACGATGAAAGTTCGGAATCTGTGTAATGACACCGATCGAGCCAATGATGGAAAACGGAGCCGCGATGATTTTGTCAGCAACACAGGCCATCAAGTAACCTCCGCTTGCCGCAACTTTGTCGACTGCTACAGTCAGGGGAATATTCCGATCCTTGATGCGAGCTAACTGTGAAGCGGCAAGTCCATAGGCGTGTACAAGGCCGCCACCACTTTCAAGACGAATCAGGACTTCGTCCTGATTCGTCGCCACGGTGAGTAATGCCGTGATTTCCTCACGCAGCGCACTCACTTCGCTGCCTCGGATATCCCCATCAAAATCGAGCACAAAAAGTCGCTTGCGCTTAGGTTCATCGCCACCTTTGAGTGCTTTTTTCTTTGCTTTGTTAGTTTTCTTGTCTGCTTTGCGCCGAGTCTTTAACGCGGGTTTAGACAGCATGGCGTGATCTAGCGTATCACTCATATCACGATAGTGATCATTGATATTCTTGACCTCGATGCTTTCTGCCGGTGACTGCCGTTGGCGCATTGCCGCAGTTAGAACAAATCCGACTATTGCGATAATGGCGACGGTCAGAGTGACCGTTTTGGCGAGAAATAGCCCGTACTCACTGAGAAACTCCATCATGCTCTACCGTTCCGATAAAGCGGACAGTTTACCTTGAGCGACAGACAGTCAGCGAAATCGAGCACTGTCAAACGGCGTGAGATCGACAGATGGGGGCGCACCCGTTGCAATCTCGCTCACCAACCGACCGGTGATCCCCCCTAGTGTGAGGCCTAGGTGGTGGTGTCCAAAGGCAAAAATCACGTTGCGCAAATGCCGCGAGCGGCCAATCACCGGTAGGCTGTCAGGCAGGGTAGGGCGGAAGCCGAGCCAGGTATCAGACGATCGTCCGAGCGTGGGAAGCGCCAGTCGTGCCTGGCCTTCAATATAGCGAATGCGTTCTGGATTGGATGGTGCGTTGAGTCCAGCGAGTTCGACGGTGCCTGCGGCTCGCAGGCCATGGGCCATGGGTACCAAGAAGAATCCCGCATCGGGTAGCCCGATAACGTGATTGATCATCTGGCCGTCATCAGGGAAAAGCACGTGGTACCCGCGTTCGGTATCTAATGGCAGTGACTCGAGTGTGTCACCAAGAAAATGTCCTGACCAGGCGCCTGCCGCAATCACGACTTGACTAGCAGTGTAACTCGCCTGTTCTCCAGACACCTTTAACTGGTCTTTCGACCCCTGTTCGATCCGATGCAGGTCGTCGCAAATCAATGTGCCGCCGTCGCGACAGAATTGCTCTACCATTTGCTGGGTCATTTGTTGTGGCTCCATCAGGTGAAAACCCTGACTGTAGACATAGCCATGTGGAAAACGACCGGCAAGCGCTGGCTCCAGTTCGCCGATCTCACCCTGTTCGAGTTCGACCAGATCGTTACCGAGTAGTTGCTGACGAAGTTGTCGGTTGGTCTGATCGTTTTGGTAACTGAGTGCGGTGGAATAAACAGATAGGAAGCCCTGTCGCGCCAGCAGATGCTCGGCGCGGGCAGCCCGGAATAATTCCAGTGCTTCATCTTCCGCGTGTCTTAGCAAACTGGCGAGTGCCTGCGAGATTGCACGGGAGTGGTGCGGCTGACAGTGGCGCAGAAACTGCCATAACCAAGGGATCATTGTGGGAAGGTAAGACCAGGAAACAGAAAGTGGTTGACGTCGTCCCAAGAGCAGTCTGGGTAGGTGGCGCAGAAGCTGCGGTTGATTGATGGGAATGCAGCCAAAGCGGGCAATGGTGCATGCATTGCCATAGGTCGTCCCAGCGCCTGGTGTGTTGCGTTCGATTAAAATGACCCGACAACCAGTACGCTGTAGGTGCAGAGCGCACGATGCGCCGACCATGCCGGCGCCGATGACGACAATAGGGGCTGAGTGTTCCATCTAGGATGTCAGTGGGTATGGTGCAAACGGGCGGTGGGGCAAAGTATACGTCGACGGGACGCGCAAGTCGGGCACTGCGGCGCCTGCCACAGAGCGGGTGGCTATAATCACACCACCTTGTTACTGGCGTGACGGTTTATGAAGATAAGACAACGAGTGGATCGCTTATGCGAGCGGCTGTATGCCACACCGCAGTATCCAAGTCAGGGTGCAGTGGTCTTCGTCGACCTTGAGCGGCAGGAAATTCGTGAAGCCTACTTGTCCAGGGCAATGCTTCGAGATTTTCTAGGCGGCTGCGGTGGTAATCAAATAAGTTTCATGCGGGCGATCTCTGGTGGTTAAGTGAGTCGAGACTTGTCCACCCTACGTGTCGATGTGCCGCGGAAATATAATGCGGCACAACATTTTGTAGATCGCCATTTGGACGCCGGTCATGGCGAACGGATTGCGTTCGTTGATAATGCAGGTCAGCATACCTATGCTGATTTCGTGAACCGTGTCGGGCGAACCAGCGCAGCGTTGGCTACACTGGGTGTGGACAGAGAGCAGCGTGTCCTCGTGTGCATGCTCGATACCCTTGAATTCGCGGCTGTGTTCTGGGGTGCCATCCGTATCGGGGCGGTACCCGTGCCAGTTAACACGCTGCTGACGGGGTCTGACTACGATTACATGTTGCGTGACAGTCGGGCGGTTGCTTTGGTGGTCAGCGACGCGTTGTATGACCGTTTTACTGGTTGCATAGAGGGTCAGCCGTTTCTGCAGCAGGTAGTGGTCAGTGGCCGTCACCCCAGCGGTGGCCTGGAATTGGATACCTTAATCAAGAGTGAGGCGGCGGCAGCACCAGTAGCTGAAACCTGTTGTGATGATGCGGCTTTCTGGCTTTACACCTCGGGTTCGACAGGCACCCCCAAAGGGGTGATCCATCATCAGTCTGACCTAATTCAAACGGCTTCTTTGTATGGTGACCAAGTGCTCGGTATTCGACCAGATGACCGAGTGTTTTCTGCCGCTAAGTTATTCTTTGCCTATGGTCTGGGTAACGCAATGACGTTTCCATTGCATGTGGGTGCCGGCGCTGCATTATTGGCCGAACGACCGACGCCGGATGCGGTGCTCAGCGTGTTAAAGAGCCAGGAAAGTTCGATTTTCTTTGGGGTGCCGACGCTTTTCAATGCGATTTTGGCTAATCCGGACAACGATCGATCGCGAGTGTCTGACGCGTTGCGCTTGTGTGTTTCCGCCGGTGAAGCGTTGCCGTCTGAGGTGGGGAAAGAGTGGGAGCGCCGATTCGGCGTGCCGGTTTTAGATGGTCTCGGCAGTACTGAGATGTTGCACATTTTTCTCAGCAACCGACCCGGTGATATTCGTTACGGCACCTCAGGTAGAGCGGTGCCGGGTTATCGATTGCGGATTGTTGATGAGGATAACCACGAGGTATCAAGCGGGGAAATGGGAGAGCTGCTGGTTAGCGGACCATCTGGCGCCTCGTCCTATTGGAATCAGCGAGACAAGACTGCACACACGTTTGAAGGGGAGTGGATCCGGTCTGGTGATAAGTATGTTGTCGATGAAGATGGTTATTACCATTATTTTGGTCGAACCGATGACATGCTCAAAGTCGGCGGGATCTGGGTGTCACCTTTTGAAGTCGAAAGTGCACTGTTAGCTGAATCCCGAGTGTTGGAAGTCGCTGTGGTGGCTCAAGAAGACGAAGCGGGTCTTATAAAACCAAAAGCCTATGTGGTGCTGAAGGAAGATATTGCGGTAACGGTTGAACTCGAAACGGAGCTCCAGGCTTTCGTTAAGACACGCTTGGCACCATTCAAGTATCCGCGATGGATCGAATTTGTCGAAGACCTCCCGAAAACAGCAACCGGAAAAATTCGAAGATTCAAATTACGTGAGACCGCGCCTGCAGAGTCCTGAATGACATCGCTCGTTACTACAGGTTATCGCCTATTATCGGTTGATCTGTTTTCGTAGTTTGTTGGCAATACAGCTAAGGAAGCAGCGCTGTGATCACGCGTCTGTTGATGACACACATTGGCCACTATCTATAGGATTACCGTCGGGCTATCACGCGGCGGCATTTACCACGGACGGCTGGTTTCGTAGCGGAGATTTAGCCTGTATCGACGATTCGGGGTGCATCCGTCTTACCGGCCGCACAAAGGATTTGATCAATCGTGGCGGTGTCAAATACAACCCGACGGATATTGAAGCGCTGTTAATGCAGAACGATGTCATTGATCAGGCGGCTATTGTGGTGATGCCGGATACAATATGGGGTGAAAAGGCCTGCTGCTTTGTTACCCTCTTACCGCAGATTCGATCTGCCGTTGACGGAGGTCTGCGTGTGGCTTGAAGGTGAGAATATCTCCAAGGTGAAATGGCCGGAACGATTGGAAATCGTTGAGGAAATGTCGTTGACGCCAACAAGGAAGATTATCAAGGGAGAGTATTAGCCTAACGGTTGAACTCGAGTTAAATGGGGGCCTATCCCGCCTGTTGGTTGGTTGCCCAACAGTGGACATTTGGACATTCTGGATTCTCTGATGTCTGGGGTATGATTAACGTAGACGGAAGCCAGAATATAGAAACCGCGGTGCCGGCAATGCCGGATATCGTTATGACAACGCTGAAGGAGGAGCTGGAATGATGATGAGTCGTTTACTTAAGTATTTTGTTCTCTCACTGGGGTTGGTTGCGACGTCGGCATTTGCTGACAACGTGCGCATCGGATTTGTCACAACACTGACGACCCCGGCAGGCGCTATAGGGCGAGATATGGTTGATGCCGCAAACATCGCCTTGGATCATATTGGTCATAAGATGGGTGGTAAAGCCGTTGAATTTATCGTTGAAGACGATGGGTTTAAACCAGAAATCGGAAAACAGAAAACCGACAAATTGGTGAAACAGGATGACGTGCACTTTGTCACCGGATTTATCTGGTCACATGTGTTGCTCGCATCACGGAAATCTGCATTGGACGGAGGTAAATTTTTGATCAGTGCCAATGCAGGACCATCACCGTTAGCCGGAAAGTTATGCCATAAGAATTTCTTTTCTTCCTCGTGGCAGAACGATCAAAACCCAATGGCTACAGGGGAGGTTCTGAACAAGAAGGGTGTCAAGAAGCTATACATTATGTCGCCCAACTATGCTGCGGGTAAGAACATGGTGGCGGGTGTTGAGCGAACTTTTAAGGGAGAAATCGTGGGAAAAGACATGACCAAGTGGGGTAAGGACATGCAACTTGATTTTTCCGCAGAACTCGCGAAAGCCAAAGCATCGGGCGCGGACGCTATTTTTGTCTTTTACCCGGGTCCGGCTGGGCCGGCGTTCATCAAGCAGTATGATCAGGCCGGATTACGTGGAAAGATTCCGCTTTACACGGTCTTTACGGTGGATGCGTTGTCTCTTGCGCGTTTGCAGAAAGCAAAACTTGGAGGCGTTCTTGGCTCGTGGAATACGATGTTCTGGGCACCAGATCTTGATAATGCGACGAACAAGCGATTTGTCGCTGACTTCAAGGCCAAGACCGGTCGATACCCAACGCATTATGCAGCACAATCCTACGACGCGATTATGTTGATAAAAAGTGGCGTTGACGCCGTTAACGGAGATACCAGCAACCAGGATGGTATTCGAGCTGGCATGTTAAAGGCAGACTTTCCAAGCGTGCGCGGTAAGTACCGCTATGGTTCCAATCATTTCCCGATCCAGAACTTCTATCTGCGGACGGTTAAAAAGGATGCCAACGGGGATTGGTTCGTTTCGCATGTGTCGACAGTGCTGAGTGATCATCAGGATACCTATCACGGCCAGTGCAAATTGTAATTGCACTCGTATTTGGCTGAATGAATCCGGCAGGCAGGTGGTTGAACCTCTGCCTGCTGGAATCAGCCCCACGAGGCTAATGTTGTTTTCCACGGCGGTTTGACATCATCATGGATTGGACGCTGCTGACTGTTCAACTGTTGAACGGTCTGCAGTTCGGAATTCTGCTGTTTTTGCTTGCTTCAGGATTAACCCTGATTTTCGGCATCATGGATTTTGTCAATTTGGCGCATGGCTCGCTGTATATGGTTGGCGCATTTTTCTGCGCAACCCTCACCCAGTGGTTGGATTCATTTTGGTTGGGGCTACTGTTAGCGCTGCCGGCCACTGCTATTGTGGGTGTTCTAGTTGAACAGATTGTCGTGCGGCACCTCTATGAGCGTGATCATCTCGATCATGTGTTGGCAACCTTTGGGTTAATTCTCGTTTTTGACACATTGACACAGATGATATGGGGGCCTGATGGTCAGGTCATTCCATTGCCCGCATGGCTGGATGGCCAGGTTTCACTGGGCGATGCCATCGAAGTGCCAACCTATCGTGTGGCGATCATTCTGACTGGCCTCGCGGTTGCCTTCGGATTATTCATTCTGGTGACGCGGACTCGACTTGGCATGCAAATTCGTGCGGGGGCATCAAATCGCAAGATGGTCAGTGCCTTGGGTGTCAATATCGGACTGTTATTTTCTATTGTTTTTGTCATTGGTGCCGTGCTCGCCGGTTTGGCCGGAATGATGATTGGGCCGATTACCGAGGCATCAATCGGAATGGGAAATCAGATCATTATTGTGGCGTTTGTGGTGATCGTGATCGGCGGCATCGGTTCGATCAAGGGCGCCTTCATCGCGGCTATTCTGGTGGGATTGATCGACATCATGGGGCGATCGTATTTGGATGTCTTATTTAAAATGTTTATGTCAGCACAAAATGCTGAAACGTCCGCTCCTGCAGTATCGGCAATGCTGATTTACATTCTGATGGCTGTTATTCTGGCCGTTCGGCCGTCAGGGTTATTCGGGCCCCGCGGGCGCTGAGTTCGGTTCTTTTTAGCGATGAAAAGTCTTACGTTGCGCGGATGGGTGACACTGGTAGTGCTCGTAGCCCTGGCCCTATTACCGGTCTTCGTCAACATGACGGGCCGGGAGTTTTATCTTGTCCTTGCAACTCGATTGGTGATTCTGGCAATTGCCGCGGTAAGTTTGAATTTAATTCTGGGCTATGGACGGATGATCAGTTTTGGACACGCCGCGTACCTGGGCATAGGAGCCTATGCAGTGGGTATTCCTGCCTATTACGAGATTTATAACGGTTTCATACACATAGGAATAGCGGTTGTTGTGTCGGCGGCCTTCGCCTTCCTGACAGGCCTGGTGTGTTTGAGAACGCGTGGTGTCAACTTCATCATGATCACCATGGCATTTTCAATGATGGTGTTTTTCGCCTTCGTTTCAATAGAAGAATACGGCGGAGACGATGGCTTGGTCATTGAAGTGAGAAGCGAGTTTGGACGATGGGTCAATCTAGAAAATGACACGGTGTTGTATTACGTTTGCTTTGTGTCTTTGCTGGGTATTCTTTATTTAATCCGACGCATCGTACATTCGCGTTTCGGTATGGTGATTCAGGGCGCGCGCGGTAATGAGGATCGAATGCAATCTCTTGGTTTCGATACTTTCCGCTACAGGCTGGTGTGTTACGTCATCGCAGGGGCGTTGTGCGGTTATGCAGGCGCTTTACTCGGTAACTTCACCAGTTTTATCAGTCCGGAAATGATGGATTGGACTCGATCAGGAGAGTTGATCTTTATGGTGGTGCTAGGTGGGACGAGCAGCCTCTTTGGCCCGGTGCTGGGTGCCGGTTTATTTATCCTCCTGGAGGAGATCCTTTCAGGATTCTGGTTGTATTGGCAATTGATATTTGGAATTTTTCTCATTTTGGTGGTCTTGTTCGCTAAGGGTGGTATCGATAGCTGGCTCGGCAGACGCCCGGAGCGCTGATATGGGCGAGTCGGTGATTTTGGGTATTAAAGATTTGTACAAATCGTTTGGTGGCGTAGCGGCGATTAACGGATTGACCCTTGATGTGCTGGAACGAGAAGTCCATGCCGTGATCGGGCCCAACGGTGCGGGCAAGACTACGCTGGTGTCACAGTTAACTGGAGTGGTGTTACCGGATGCGGGTCAGGTTGTTTTCCGCGGCCGGGATATTACTCGGATGCCGGCCTACCGGCGGCCACATCTTGGCATGGCACGATCTTTTCAGATCACCAGCATCATTCATGACATGACGGTGCTTGAAAATGTGGTGTTGGCGGTGCAGGCGAAGGCAGGGCACTCCTACCGGTTTTGGGAGTCGGCGATTGTTGACGACCAGTTAACGGAGCCGGCCATACGGGCACTGACTCAGGTGGGTCTTGAGGCTGAAGCGATGCAGATCGCAGGACCTTTGTCTCATGGAGAGCATCGGCAACTGGAGTTAGCGATGGTGTTGGCGACCGATCCGGAGCTGGTTTTTCTGGATGAGCCTACTGCCGGGATGGGGCGGGAGGATTCCACTCGTATGGTGTCTATGCTGGAATCATTGAAGGGCTCATGCACCATCATATTGGTTGAGCATGATATGGATGCGGTGTTTGCACTCGCCGATAGAATCACTGTGATGGTTGAGGGTCGGGCCATCGCAACGGGTACACCGGATGTTATTCGCGCTGATCGATTGGTGCGCGAGGCTTACCTGGGCGAAGACATGAATACGGCGGTCAAGTAGGCCAGAGAGACATGATGTTCGAATACGTCAAAATAAAAGTAAACGCATGCTAGAGGTCAACGATATCCAGGCGTTTTATGGTGCGAGTCAGGCCCTGTTCGGTATTTGTTTTAAAGTTAAACCGGGCCAGGTTGTGACGTTGATGGGCCGAAACGGAATGGGTAAGACAACGTCTGTGCACTGCATTATGGGGATGCTGCCTGTTCGAGAAGGCGAGGTGAGGTGGGAGGGACAAAAGATCACTAACCTACCGAGTTATCGGGTGGCGCAAATGGGCATTGGGTTGGTCCCCGAAGGGCGACAGATTTTTCCGAATTTGACGGTGCTGGAAAATCTTGTTGCCACGGCTAAGTTAACGAATAACAAGGCCAAAAGCTGGAGTCTTGATCGTGTGTTGGATATGTTTCCTGCATTGGCGGTGCGTTTAAAAGGACCGGGTAACTTGTTGTCAGGGGGCGAACAACAGATGTTGGCGATCGGGCGTGCACTAATGACCAACCCCCGGTTGCTGATACTGGACGAAGCGACTGAAGGGCTCGCGCCATTGGTCCGGAGGGATATATGGACTTGTCTTGGTCAACTCAAAGCAGAGGGGTTATCTATATTAGTCATTGACAAGAATGTGCGAGATCTCGCTGCCATCGCCGATCATCATTTCATTATCGAGAAGGGGGGCATTGTCTGGCAGGGTGATTCGCGATCGCTTCTGGATGGCGGTGACGTAATGAGCCGCTATCTGGGTTTTTAAAGAAGTCGATTGTCTTCACAAGGCAGCTGCTGTTTCTACCACCAGGCTGAGTTTGGCACGTTGTTCACGGATGGTTAGCGGGTTACCGCCGATGGTGCTGGCGAATCCGCATTGTGGGCTGATGCATATCGCGGCGGGGTCAATAGGTAATGCCGCTTCATCGAGACGACGCATTAACGTATCGGGGTTTTCCAGGATTGAAGTTTTGGTTGAGATCAGTCCCAGCACAACGCGTCGGCCCGTTGGTATCAACCGTAGAGGCGTGAAATCGCCTGCTCTGGGAGAATCAAATTCCAGAAAGTAGGGCATCCCACTGCCAGCCCGTTAAAGAGTAGGTCAGCAACCGTTTCGTATCCTCCTTGGGACAGGAAGTGTGCTTTATAGTTGCCTCGGAAAAAATGCATTGCGACAGTGACACCTGGAGGACGATCGCGAAGG
>Ga0209402_10006385_pt1 | contig 10294 bp, 8 predicted proteins | sample ArcticOcean_MG_C_3_FD_187437 | JGI IMG/M metagenome (GOLD analysis project Ga0209402, IMG submission 187437) | Marine microbial communities from western Arctic Ocean - ArcticOcean_MG_CB8_126 (SPAdes) (version 2) | ecosystem: Environmental > Aquatic > Marine > Oceanic | place: Arctic Ocean... | reverse complement strand
AAGATTATATCAATTTTTTTTGATAAATTTTTTTTATTTGCTAGATCCATAACACGTATTCCTCTTCTTCCAACTTTATCTTCATATGCAGGTCCTATACCTCTTCTTGTAGTTCCTATATTGTCTGTATTTTTTGCATCTTCTCTAATTCCGTCTAACTCTCTATGTAATGGCAAAATTATTGTTGCATTATCTGCTATATATAAATTTTTGCTAGTAATTTTTATTCCTAATTTTTCTATTTGCTTAATTTCATCTAAAAGAGCCCAAGGATCAATAACTACACCATTGCCAATTATTGAAATTTTATTTCTTCTAACTATTCCTGAAGGTAATAATTTTAATTTATAAGTTGTTCCATTCACAACAAGTGTATGTCCAGCATTGTGACCTCCCTGGAATCTTATTATTATGTCAGCTTTTTCTGATAGCCAGTCTACAATTTTACCTTTTCCTTCGTCACCCCATTGTGCACCCACCACTGTTACGTTAGGCATTGCTGTTCCTTAAATCAAATGAAACTAAATGATTAAGCGGACCAAAACCTTTGCCATAATTTGGTGCGGTCGCAATAGCCATGTCTACATATCTAAGAGAGATTTTACATGATTTATATATATTTTTTTTTTGAGATAAACATGTTGCTAAAGCAGATGATAGAGTACATCCAGTTCCATGAGTATTTCTAGTTATAATTTTTCTTTTTGGAAAAACTTTTATTTCTTTTTTAGAAACTAAAATATCAAAAATCATTTTATTTTTTAGGTGACCACCTTTTAATAACACATTTTTTGCTCCCATGCTGATGATTTTTTTTGCAGCTTTTATCATTTCTGTTTTGTTTGAAATAGAATATCCTGTTAGCACTTCTGCTTCAGGAATGTTTGGTGTAACTAGATAACATAAAGGTAAAAGTAATTTTTTTAAGTATTTAATAGAATTGTTATTAATTAACTTGGTTCCACCTTTTGCAATCATGACTGGATCAAGAATAACATTTTTTAATTTATACTTTTTTAAAACTTTATAAACACATTTTATTAAGCCAGTGTTATGAAGCATACCAATTTTTACTGCATTAGTTCCAATATCATCTAAAACCATTACTATTTGTTTTTGAAGATTTTTTGGAGAGATTGATGTAATTCCTTTTACACCTTTTGTATTTTGAAAAGTTACTGCAGTGACTGCTGTCATAGCATAACTACCCAGCGCTGTGACTGTTTTGATATCTGCTTGTATACCAGCTCCTCCAGAAGAATCAGATCCAGCAATTATTAATACTTTTGACTTTGGTTTCACAATTATATTATAGATTCTTTAATTATCTTTATACATTTTAAAACTAAATTTTTATCATGAGACTCTCCCATAATTCTTATCTTGGGTTCTGTTCCAGATTTTCTTATCAATAACCTTCCATTATCATTCATAAGTTTATTTGCCTTTTTGATTGCTTTCTTGCATTTTGATTTATTTATTATATTTTTATCTTTTACTACTATATTTTCTAATATTTGTGGTAATGGTTGAAAAACGTTAAGTAATTTACTTGCTTTTTTTCCTTTTCTTAATGAAAATAAAACTTCGAGCGCAACCATTAATCCATCTCCAGTAGTTGCAAATTTTCCAAGTATTATGTGACCAGATTGCTCTCCACCTAGATTAAAGTTTAATTTTTTCATTTTTTCTTTTACATGCCTGTCTCCAACTTGAGATCTAAAAAAATTAATTTTTTCTTTTTTTAAAAAATTTTCCAGCCCATAATTAGACATTAGAGTCCCAATAACTCCCCCTTTTAAAATTCTTTTTAATTTCCACCTTCGTGCAAGCATAGAAATAATTTGATCTCCATCTATAATCTTGCTTTTTTCATCACACATAATAATTCTGTCGGCGTCACCATCAAAAGAAATGCCAACATTAGCTTTATATTTTTTAACTGCAGATTGGATTTTATATGGGTAAGTGGACCCACATCTGTCATTAATATTAAAACCATTAGGTTTGATGCCAATTGCTATTACTTTTGCGCCAAGATTTTTAAGTAATTTAGGTGCAGATATATAACTAGCTCCATTACCACAGTCTAAAACAATCTTAGTCCCTGTTAAATTAAAATTACTTGGAAAATTTTTTTTTAATATTTTAATATATTTATCATTGCCGTCTTCAAGTCTTTTAACTCTTCCTAACAAATTAGGATTAGTAAGTTGTTTAGTATTTTTGCTATCTATTAATTTTTCAATTTTCTTTTCTATTTTGTCAGATAACTTCATTCCATCTGGGCCAAATAATTTAAGCCCATTATCATAATAAGGATTATGGGATGCGGTAATCATAATGCCCATATTTGCTTTCATTGATTTTGTTAACATGGCAAGTCCATTAGTAGGCAATGGACCTAATGTAAAAACATGCATGCCTCCTGATGCTAAACCAGAAACTAAAGCTGGTTCTAAAGTATAACCTGATAATCTTGTATCTTTAGCTATTATGGCAATTTGTTTTTTTTTTTTTTGATTTTTAAAATAAGTAGATGCAGCTAAACCGAATTTAAAAAATTTTTCTCCAGTTATATTTCCTTTATTAACGGTACCTCTTATACCGTCTGTACCAAAGTATTTATTGCTCATGAATTAATTTGTATTTAAAATTTTATTAAAAACTAATATTCCTTGATTAATTTCTTTAACATTATGAACTCTAAATAACTGAACTCCTTGTGAAAGTCCATATAACACTGAAGCTAAAGTGCCTCCAGTACGATCTTTGGTATCAAATTTTGTTACTATATGTTCTATAAATCTTTTCCTAGAAGTTCCAATTAGTATTGGGCACCCCAAACTATGAAACATAGAAATTTTTGACATAATTCTTAAATTATGTTCCAAATTCTTGCCAAAACCTATTCCTGGATCTATTATAATATTTTTAATTTTGTATTTATTTTTTAAACAAAATTTAATTTTTTCTTCAAAAAAATCATATATGTCTAATAATACATCATCATATGTTGGATTATTTTGCATTACGCTAGATGAGTCTTTCATATGATTCAAAATAAAAGGAATTTTATTTGAATGAATAATTTTAAAAGATTTATTATCAAAATTTAAGCCAGACACATCATTAATAATATCTACTCCATTTTTTATTCCTTGTTCCATTACAAAGGCCTTTCTAGTATCTAAAGATAAAAGTGTTTTTTTAAATTTCTTTTTAAATTTAATTATTATACTTTTTACTCTATTCCATTCATTGGTATCTTTGATCGTTTTTGATCCTGGTCGTGTAGATTCTCCCCCTATATCTATAATTGTAGCTCCACCATTGATCATCGTTTTTACTTGTTTGTACGCTTTAGATTCTTTTAAATACAATCCACCATCAGAAAAACTATCTGGCGTTATGTTAAGTATCCCAATAATTCCTGGTTTATTTAATTTTAACCCTAAAATATTTTTTCTTTTTGAGGTTATTTTTTTTAGGTCTTTTTTTACTATAGTAAGTATTGATTTTTTTAAATTATTTATTTTATTGATTGAATAAAAATTACTTTTTATAATTTTCTTTTTTTTTCTAATAAAAATTTCAATTTGATCAAATCCTACATCGTTATTTCCAACTAATGGCAAAGCTTTTTTATTTTTAATTAGCTTTTTTGCATAGCTTCCATAATAGAAATTACACGGTCTTGTGTAATATTTCCGCATTAAAGTTTAGAGTGCAGGCTTTGGTTTTAAACCTAATGATCCTAGTGCTGAAGTTTCTTTTGTGCTTTCATTGGTTTCATCAACAGTTCTTTTTGGTTGTGTGTTTTTAAATATAAGATCTTTAATTTCTTCGCCACTTAATGTTTCATAAGTCAGCAAGGCTTTGGCTAATTTATGCAAATCATCTAATTTTTCTGTAAGAATTTTCTTTGCTCGTTGGTAACCAGCATCAACGATTTTTTTTATTTCCTCATCAACTTTTTTTGACGTTTCTTCAGACATATGAGTTTGTCTAGCTATTTGTCTTCCAAGAAAAACTTCATCTTCATTATCTCCGTAAGATAAAGGTCCTAGTGTGTCGCTCATACCATATTTTGTAACCATATCTTTTGCTAATTTGGTTGCCATTTGAATATCAGAAGAAGCACCTGAAGTTACTTTTTCATATCCAAAAATAATTTCCTCTGCGACTCTACCTCCCATAGCTTTTGATATGTTTGCTTCCATATATTCTCTTGTATGAGAATATTTATCTCTTTCAGGTAAAGTCCATACAACTCCTAAAGCTCTTCCTCTTGGTATGATAGTCGCTTTATGTATAGGGTCTGAAGCTTTTTCATTTAAAGCAATAATGGCGTGACCACCTTCATGATAAGCAGTTAATTTTTTATCATCCTCAGTCATTACCATTGATCTTCTCTCAGCTCCCATCATTACTTTATCTTTTGCTTCTTCAATATCAGACATAGTTACAACTCTTTTATTTTTTCTTGCAGCTAATAAAGCAGATTCATTACACAAATTTGCCAAGTCGGCCCCTGAAAAGCCAGGAGTACCTCTAGCAATTGTTCTCAATTTTATATCAGGACCAATATTAATTTTTTTAATATGTACTTTTAATATAGCTTCTCTTCCAATTATATCTGGATTTGCTACTACCACTTGTCTATCAAATCTTCCAGGTCTTAATAAAGCAGGATCTAAAACATCTGGCCTGTTAGTTGCTGCAATAATTATTACACCTTCATTAGTATCGAAACCATCCATCTCTACTAACAATTGGTTTAACGTTTGCTCTCTTTCATCATTTCCTCCACCTACACCAGCCCCCCTACTTCTTCCAACTGCATCAATTTCATCTATAAAAATTATACAAGGTGCATTCTTTTTACCTTGATCCATCATGTCTCTCACTCTTGAGGCTCCAACTCCAACAAACATTTCAACAAAGTCTGACCCTGATATTGTAAAGAACGGAACGTTTGCTTCACCAGCTATTGCTCTTGCTAGTAAAGTTTTCCCAGTTCCTGGAGGTCCAATTAAAAGTGCACCTCTTGGTATTTTGCCACCGAGTCTTCTAAATTTTCTTGGATCTCTTAAAAATTCTACAATTTCTTCTACTTCTTCTTTTGCTTCATCAATTCCCGCAACATCGTTAAATGTTGTTTTTCCTCTAGCTTCAGATAATAGTTTTGCTTTAGATTTTCCAAATCCCATAGCGCCACCTCTACCGCCTTGCATCTGCTTCATGAAAAATATCCACACCCCTATAAGAAGAAGCATTGGGAACCATGAAAGAAGAACACCAAGTAGAGAGGGCATTTTGTCTTCTATAGGAGTAGCTATTATACTAACACCTTTTGAAGTTAACTTTTCTACTAAATTTGGATCGTTAGGAGAATAAGTATTAAACACAGATCCATCTGCCAAAACTCCACTAATATTGTTACCTTTAATTTCAACTTGGACAACTCTACCATCTTCAATATTTTTTAAAAATTCTGAAAAAGGCATTTTGTCAGAGACAACGGAGTTTTTAGGGTTTTGAAACAATTGAAATAAGCCAACTACAAGTAAAACTATTACACCCCACATCATTAAATTTTTTACATTCATGTTATAATTAAGATAAGCATTATTTTTAAGTAAACAAGTGGCATTTTTTCATTTTTTTTTATTAAATACTTACATTTTTGGCTGTTATTTTGTTTTTTTTAAGATTTACTTCTTTAGAAATTAAAATTGAGCTAAATTTTTTCTCTATAATGCAACCTCCCAAAGTTGATTTATTAAAATTATCTTTTTTTAATCTTTCAATCAAATTAATAATTTTTTTAGATCTTGGTGGGTAGTACGTGCCGGAAACAAGTGACAAAATATCGGAAAAAGTTTTAAAAACTATTTCATCAGCTTCTTCTAGAAATAAGTCTTTATTTATTAAACATTTATTTTTTTTCAAAAAAGATGAATGTTTATATAAAGCTTTATTTTTATAAAAATTTAAAGCTCTGTTTGCTGAAGCAAGATTATCTACAGTTTTAATAATTTTTCTTGTATCTAATCCTTCTTTCTCCATTTTATTTCTATATTTTCTTATTCTTATACGTAAAAATTTTTCATCTTTATTTGATGGATCACTAATATAAGTCTTAAAATATTTTAGCGTAACATATTTTAAATCTGATTTTTTAAAAGACAAAAAAGGTCTTACAATTTTTAAATTATTACTGTATTTAACATTGGTATGCATCGATGCCAAACCTGTTAAACCACTGCCACGCAGCAGTCTTATAAAAAAATTTTCAATTTGATCATCGCTATGATGTGCTGTTGCTAAATACTTTATTTTATTTTTAATACAATAATTAGATATCAATAAATACCTAAAATCTCTTGCATTTTTTTGAATATTATTTTTTGGTATTTTTCCTTTCCAGCGAAGTATTTTACTTTGTATTTTTTTATTTTTTAAAATTTTTTTAACTTTTAGGGCTTCTTTGTAAGATTCTGATCTAAGTCCATGATCAACAATCAAAACATGAATTTTACATTCATATTCTAGTGAGTAAATTTTACTAAAATATGCAAGGCATAAACTATCTGATCCACCAGAAACAGCTACAGCAAAATTTTTGTTTTTAATATCTTTTGAAATAGTAAGCTTAAACTTATTATAAAAATTTTGAATTTTAGAATTTTTAATTAGTTGTTTTATTTTAACTTTTTTTTTCGCAATTAAATTTTTTCTTTTCATACTCAGCTTTTTGAATAACAGATTGATTAGCTTTTGGATATTGAACTTTTATCCCTAAAATCATAGAACATCCTTGCTCTTTTTCACCAATCTTTACCAACATTACTCCTAGCTTAAGTAGGTTTACTGGCGCCTTGATACTTTTTGGATACTTTTGATATCCATTTAAATACGCTGTTGCGGCGTCTTGATAAAGTTGTCTGACTCTAAATGTTTCTCCATACCAATACTGTGCATTTCCTGCAAGTTTGTGAGATGGGTTAGTGTCAACAAATTCTCTTAAAGCTAGTTCAGCAGTTTCGTAGTCGCCAACTTTTATAAAACTTACCGCAAACTCATATTGTTTTACAGGTGTTGTTTCTGGAAGAATTTTTTCATCTCTTGCAGATGTTTCCGTTATAACTGTAGCTGCTGATTCAACAGATTGTGTTTGTTGAATTTGTTCAGCTGCAGCGATGTCAGAATCTGATACACCTCCTAAATCTTTTGGTTCATCGCTCCCTGGCAATTTTTTCTTTTTTATTAATTTCGTGCTATTTGTCTGGTTTAAATTGGTGCTTTCTAAATCTTGAAAACGTACTTGGTTATCAGTTTGAACTTTTGTAATTCTGCTGGATAATTTATCTAATTTAAAATTAATTTCTTCAAAGTTATTTGTTAAAATTTTAAATTGTTCTTCAAGATCAGACAATTTAAGCAAATGTTTTGTTAAAACGTCATTGCTATCATCTGAAATTTTATTATTGTTTACAGTGGTTTTAACACCATTACTATAAACTGCTCTTTCTAAAGTTTTTATATCTTCTTGAAGTTGTTGTAACAAAACATCAACATCTTCAGCATAAACTTTAATACTAGATAGGTTAATTAAAAAAAAAATTACAACCAGTTTTATAGGTAACAAAAAAATTCTGTACATTGATTTATGATATTTAAAGAAAAATAAGGCAAAAAAAAGACCTACAAAGTATATTTTGTAGGTCTTTTTTGAAATTTTACTTTAAATTAATTTGCTTTAACAGTTACTGATCTTCTATTTTGAGACCAAGCTAAAGGATCTGAGCCAGAATTAACTGGTCTTTCTTTTCCATAACTTATAACTGATAATCTGTCTCCAGATATTCCATAAGTCATTAGATAATCTTTCACTGCATTGGCTCTTCTTTCGCCCAGTGCTAAGTTATATTCTCTAGTTCCTCTTTCGTCAGCATGACCTTCGATAGAAAATGTGGCTTTAGATTTTTTTCTCATCCAAGCTGCTTGCTTACGTAGTGTGTCTCTTGAAGCTGTTGTTAATGTCGATTTATTTGATGCAAAGAAAACTCTGTCTTTAACTCCACTTGCAAGATACTCAATTGTTTGTGATCCTGTGTAGACATCTCCTTCTAATTGTCCTGTTGATTTTTTTGAAGTTGCGCACGCTGATAATACGAAGCCAGCCAAAACAATTAGTATATATTTTTTAAAATGTGATGATAAATTCATGATATCTCTCCTAATAGTTGTTAATTTTTTTAAGTTTAATTAAAACTACATATAATATTTCAAAATATTGATCAAGTAGCAAGTACATTATTTCTTTAAAATGACCCTACTTTGACAACAATGAGGACCAAGATGGATCGGAAGCATCTGTCTCTGTCTCTATTAGTCTCTCATTGTACCCTGTTAAATCGATAGACCACAATTTTGCTGAAAAACCCTTTCCCTCTGAATCTGTTTTTGTTTCTCTATAAAAAATTAAAACTCTGCCATTTGGTGACCATGAAGGGGCCTCTTGATAGAAGTTTTCAGTTAAAAGTCTTTCACCGCTTCCATCTGGTCTCATTACACCTATATAAAATTTCCCCTTATGTACTCTTGTAAATGCAATAAGATCTCCTCTTGGTGACCAAACTGGAGTTCCATACAAACCTTTTCCAAAAGTTATTCTTTTAACGTTAGAACCATCATTTCTCATAACGTAAATTTGTTGTAATCCACTTCTATCTGAATTAAAGCAAATATATTTTCCATCTGGTGAATATGAGGGAGAAGTGTCAATAGAAGTATGGTCAGTAATTTTTTCAACAACTCTTGACTCTAAATTCATAGTATAAATGTCAGAATTTCCATCTTTTGCAAAACTCATTATAATTTTTTTTCCGTCAGGTGAAAATCTTGGTGCAAAAGTCATCCCAGGGAAATCTCCCACAACTTCTTGAACTCCTGTTTCAATATCAAGTAAATACACTCTTGGTATATTTCGGAAATAAGATAAGTAAGTTACTAATTGATTTTTTGGACTAAATCTTGGTGTTAAAACTAATTCGTTACCTAAAGTTAAGTAATTAACATTAGCTCCATCTTGATCCATAATTGCTAATTTTTTATATCTTTGAGTTTTGGGACCAGTTTCAGAAACATAAATAATTCTCGAATCAAAATAACCTTCTTCTCCTGTTAATCTTTGATAAATTTTATCAGAAATTAAATGAGCTACTCTTCTCCAGCTATTTGGTGAAGTGGAATAAGCTAGAGCAACCATTTCTTTTCCTGCTATGGTATCCCATAGTCGAAACTCAGCTCTCAACTTGTCATCAAAAATAGATACTTTTCCAGTTACAAGTGCTTGTGCTTTAATTAATCTCCAGTCTTCAAATCTTGGTTTTATATGTGCTATATCAGGTTTTTGTACGAAAGAATCTTTTTTTAAGGGATTAAACAAACCAGATCTTTTTAAATTTAGTTCGATAACTTTAGAAATTTCTTCACCAACATTTTTAATAATTTTTCCATCTTCATTTATTTCTTTTGAACCAGGCTCAACATAAAGTGGTGAAACCGCTACAGGCAAAGGATCTAAATTTCCTCTTGTTATATCAACTTCAATTAATGCAAATGATGAAGTGTTAAAAATAAATAAATAAATAATGGCAAATATAAATTTTTTCATACTATCCTTTTAACATCTCGTTAGCGTCAAAGTTTAACTGTAAATCTTTCCATTTTTCATAACCAGTTGGTGGCACTCTAAGAGGTTGGCATATTCTTATGGCTCTAAGTGCGCTTTCTGCTAAAACTTTATAAAAAGCTTGTCCGGGAGTATTCATACGAGCGTGATCCAAAACTTCTGATCTGAGCACTGTTCCGTCTGGTTTTAATTTCAATTTAATCCTTACTAATAAATTTTCTTGATAAGGTAAACCTAAAGGCAAACTCCAACAACCAAAAATTTGAGCTTTTAAAGCATCTTCTTGACTTAAGGTTAAAGCGTTTGAAAATGATTTTTTAACATCGCTTTGCGTAAGTTTATCACTTTTTTTCAGAGTTTCCGCTGTATCTTCCTTTGATTTATCAATAAGTGCAGCAATTTGATTAGGATCAAAAAGTTCTTTTTTTTCAAATTCTGAAGCTTGTCTTATTTGCTCTTCAATTTCTTTAGGGTTTTGTTTTTTTTTTATTATTTCTTTCTTTTCTTTATTTAAATCATCGGGTAAAGGAATTCTGTCAGGTTTCTCTTTTTTTTTTTCTGTTGGTGGAGCTTGTTCTGAAACAACTCTTT
>Ga0209402_10006384_pt1 | contig 10295 bp, 7 predicted proteins | sample ArcticOcean_MG_C_3_FD_187437 | JGI IMG/M metagenome (GOLD analysis project Ga0209402, IMG submission 187437) | Marine microbial communities from western Arctic Ocean - ArcticOcean_MG_CB8_126 (SPAdes) (version 2) | ecosystem: Environmental > Aquatic > Marine > Oceanic | place: Arctic Ocean... | reverse complement strand
ACTAAAGTAAAAGGACCTGCTATATCAAAATACTCGCTTCCATAAGGCCCTTCATTAAAATCATTTGCCAATAATAAAGTTGAAATTAGAAAGGTAATTGGTAATATTTTTTTAATCATAATAAAATTAAATCTCCTCTGAACCTTAAATATACGATTATTTAGGTTAAAGTTAAACGGGTTTATTAAGGAGAGGGCTAACATGTGATGGAGAACACAGAAAATCCACCCCGCCTTCGGCTACCCTTTTTTACCAAAGAGAAGTGGCTGGGAGATGAGTTTCTACTATAAAGTTTTACATACATTCAGGTATTCCTTTCAATCTAAATTATTCCCTTAATTCATAAGGAAATATGTCAAAATTCTATATTACTACTCCGCTTTACTATGTGAATGACAAGCCGCATATTGGTCATGCCTATACCACCATATTAGCAGATGTGTTGGCACGATATCACCGCATTATGGGAGATGAGGTACACTTTCTAACGGGCACAGATGAACATGGGCAAAAGGTGCAGGAAGCCGCTGCAAGCCGTAATGTTGACCCTAAAACTCATGTTGACGAATTTGTGCTGCGGTTCCAGGAACTTTGGGAAAAATTGCATATAGATTATGATGACTTCATCCGTACCACTGAGCCCCGGCATACGGACCGTGTAAAGGAACTGCTGGTCACACTATATGAAAAAGATGAAATTTATGCAGACGAATATGAAGGCCTCTACTCCGTATCAGAAGAGCGTTTTGTAACAGAAAAAGAAGTTGAAGAAGGTAATTTCCGGCAGATTAAAAAACTGAAGGAGAAAAATTATTTCTTTAGAATGTCAAATTACCAAGATGCTCTAATTGAGCATATTGAAAGCCATCCAGAATTTATTAAACCAGAAACTCGCAAAAATGAAATATTGGGTTTCCTCCGAAAACCACTAAATGATTTATGTATTTCTAGACCCAAATCCAGATTAAGTTGGGGTATTGAAATTCCATTTGACCATGATTATGTCACCTATGTCTGGTTTGATGCATTATTGAATTATGTAACAGCCATAGGTTGGGGTTCAGATGAAACTACCTTTAATAAATGGTGGCCGGTAAATTATCATTTAATGGGAAAAGATATTCTTACCACTCACGCAGTATACTGGCCTACCATGCTCATGGCAGTTGGTATTCCTCTCCCGAAATCAATCCTGGCTCATGGGTGGTGGTTGAGTGAAGAATCAAAAATGAGTAAATCTTTGGGGAATGTGGTGAACCCACTAGAACTTATTGATGAATATGGTGTGGATTCAGTGCGTTTCTTTCTCATGCGGGATATGGTGTTGGGCATGGATGCCAACTTCACAATGGAAAGTTTTATCAAAAGATATAATGCAGATTTGGCCAACGATTACGGCAATCTAGTGAACCGGGTAACCATGCTTATTCATAAGCATTTTGATGGAAAAATACCTGAAAGTGGCGATTATGATGAAACGGATTTAAAACTTATTACCCTTGCAAAATCTAAACCAACAATTGTGAAGCAACAGATTAATGATTTAAAAATTCATGATGCGTTGGAGACTACTTTATCCATGTTGCGAAAGATAAACGCTTATTTAGAAAAGAAGGCTCCCTGGAAATCTGTGAAGGAGGATGCCTCACAAGGCAGTACTGCCGCTACTACTTTAGCTATTTCGGTGGATATATTGCGTATTGGTTCACAACTATTAAATCCGGTGATGCCAAAAAAAACAGAGTCTATTTTAAATATTCTGGGAGCTGCAAACATCCCCTTAGGAGACACGTCTGTTGGACTGCTAAAATCCGGTACAAAACTTGGTGCAGGAAAATCGCCCTTCCCACGGATTGACACCAAATAATGTTAATTGATACCCACGCCCATATATATTACGAAGATTTTGCTCAACGAATTGAAGAGGTAATTCAATCCGCTTCTGATAATGGTGTTGAAAAAATAATTACGGTGGGGGTTGATCTTAAATCATCCGAGGAATGTATAAAATTGGCTGAGAAATTTCCATCTGTATTTGCCACTTGCGGATACCATCCTCATGAAGCCGTGAAAGCACCCAAACGATATCTCTACGAATTAGAAAATATGGCTGCCCATCCAAAAGTGGTGGCAATTGGTGAAATGGGGCTGGACTATCACTATAATTTCAGCGATCCAAAAATTCAGCAAAAGGTATATCGTGAACAATTAGAATTGGCAGTAGCTCTTCAATTACCCGCAGTAGTTCATTGTCGCAATTCAGATGATGATATTCTGCAGGGGATCAATGAATCTGCCTGTGAAAATGGCGTCATCCATTGTTTTGCCAGTAATGTGGAATTTGCAGAAAAAATTCTGGAAACCGGCTTTCATATTTCCTTTACGGGAATGATTACTTTTGTAAAAGAGTTGGAAGAAGTGGTAATAGAAATTCCCCTTGAGCGAATGATGGTAGAAACGGACTCGCCCTATTTGTCTCCCAAGCCTCACCGGGGCAAGAAAAACGAACCAAAAAATGTTCTCCACGTAGCTGAAAAAATTGCCGAATTGAAAGAGATCGATTTAGAAGAAGTGGCAGAATCCACTACTGAAACAGCTATGAATTTATTTACAAAGCTAAACCCTAAAAGCTAACCCTTCACTTTAAGGAGAAAGGTAGAAGGTGACACGAAACAGGAATGATTACTGGTAAAATAAAAAGTGAACAATGTAAAAGCCAAAATGACAATTGAATAAGTCCTTCCATCCTTTCAGGAAAAAATGGGGACAGAATTTTCTACGGGACCCCAATACCATAACCAAAATTATTAATTGTTTAGAGCCTTGCGCTTCCGATACTATTTTAGAAATTGGACCAGGAGACGGAGCCCTCACAAGTCATTTAAGCAATCTTGCTAATCAAATTCATGTGGTAGAAATTGACCCGCTACTTGTAAAACACTTATTGGAAAAAGATTTCCCAAACGTTAATGTTTATGAGGAGGATTTTTTAGAATGGGATATAAACCAACTTGTGCGTGAAGTGAAAATTATTGGAAATCTACCCTATTATATTAGTAGTCCCATTTTATTCAAATTGCTGGCATGGCAAAATTGGGAGCGAATGGTACTTATGTTTCAAAAGGAGTTGGCTCAGCGGATTGTCTCTAAAAATGGCAACAAAACTTATGGTCGTATTTCTGTAATGTGTCAGGTATATTGTGAGGTAAAGATTGAGTTTATTGTTTCCAAAAATGTATTTTTACCCAAGCCAGAGGTAGATTCTGCTGTATTAACTTTTTTCCCAAAACAAAATGATTTACCCGAATTTACAACCTTTTCATATTTGGTTAAACAAGCCTTTTCTCAACGGAGAAAAAAGCTGAAAAATAATTTACCAGAGGCTTTTAAATTGGGAAAAATTGATAAATGGGCAGATAGCAGGCCTGAAGAGATAAGTCCTGATGAATTTATTCAAATTTATAATGTGATTTTTGTTGGATAAAGATTGTGTACAATATTAATATATCAGGCTAATTTTCTATTCATATTTAGAGGAATTCGATGGCAAAAAAGACCAAAGAAACAAAAAAAATAAAAGTTGCGCCAAAAAAAATATCTGCAAAGGTAAAAGCAACACCTAAAAAGGCTGTTGCAAAAGCACCCGCAAAAAAGACCCCTAAAAAAACTGTTGCAAAAAAAACAGTAGCAAAGAAAAAAAATGCTGTTAAAGCTAAAGCTCCAGTAAAAATTTCCACTAAAAAAGTTGTGGCAAAAACCACAACTAAAACAAAAAAAAATGCCGCACCTAAGGCAAAAGCAAAATTTAAACCTGACATAAAAAAGAATCCTACTGCAAAAGAAAAAGCAAAGCTCCAGTAAAAATTACTACTAAAAAAGTTGTGGCAAAAACCAAAACTAAAACAAAAAAAAATGCCGCACCTAAGGCAAAAGCAAAATTTAAACCTGACATAAAAAAGAATCCTACTGCAAAAGAAAAAGCGAAGAAATTGAAAGACCAAATCCCTACAAAAATGGGTGAGGGAGAATTAGAGGCTGAAGATACGCAGGATGTTCTCACGGAAGAGGAAGAATTGCTTATGGCTGAGCAGGAGAAGAAGCGTGCTCAGAGAAAGAAAAAAATAGCAAAACTTGAAAAGAAAATTAAAAAATTGGGAAGTGATGCCAATCGATCCCTCAGTAAATACCTTCAGGAAATCAGCCGCTTTGAACCTCTTCTTCCCCAGAGAGAGGTTGAACTTGCAATTTTGGTTAAGCAGGGAAATCGTCTGGCTTTAAAAGAACTCACCGAGGCCAATTTACGGTTTGTGGTGAGTGTTGCAAAAGATTATCAGGGACAAGGGCTCCCACTAACTGACCTTATCAATGAAGGAAATTTAGGACTGATTAAGGCTGCTGAACGATTTGATGAAACCCGTGGATTTAAATTTATATCCTATGCAGTGTGGTGGATTCGTCAGTCTATTTTGCAGGCATTAGCTGAGCATTCCAGAATTGTTCGACTACCTCTTAATAGAGTTGGCACCATTTCAAAAATTAATAAAGCAGCTGAGCGTTTGGAACAGGAATATGAGCGTTCCCCTCGTGCGGACGAACTTGCCAGACAGTTGGAAATGAAACCCAATGAAGTAAATGACGCACAACGAATTTCACGGCGACACCATTCTCTGGACACACCATTTTCAGATGAAGATAAAAATTGTCTGTTAGATGTAATCCCGGATGGTTCAACAGCAGAACCCGATCAAGAATTACAAATGGACTCGCTTCAGGAAGAGGTTGCTGCGGCATTGGACACCTTGAAAGACAGGGAACGGGAAGTTATTAAAATGTATTTTGGTATAAGTCATTCCTATGCACTAACCCTGAATGAAATTGGGGAAGAATTTGGATTGACCCGTGAACGTGTACGACAGATTAAAGAAAAGGCTATTCGCCGCCTGCGACATCGTTCTAGAAGCAGAAAATTAAGACAATATTTAGGATAAATTGAGAGGGGGTAAGATACTACTTTGGTAAGCATTAAAATTCGAGACGACGAACCATTTGAAAAAGCCTTAAGACGCTTTAAAAAGAAATGGGAAAAAGCTGGAATTCTAAGAGATGTAAGGGCACGCGCTTATTACATCAAACCCAGTGAAGCACGAAAAATTGCCAAGAGAAGTAAACGAAGACGAGTTCCATATCGTCCTACACTTTTCTCTCAGGCAAAAACGTAATACAAATTAAAATCCAGATAATATCTGGATTTTTTTTGTTCCATTTTTATCCACTCTCATTCTGTTTTAATTTAGACCATGGAATTAATTAGGGGAATTTCCGGAATTAGGGGTATTGTTGAAGACAGCCTTACTGATTCAGTAGTTATTCGGCATATTCAGGCATTTTCAGAAATTCAAGGTGAAGGTGAAATTCTGCTTGCTCGTGATAGTCGATCTCATGGTAATTTTTTAATTGATGTGGGATGTAATGCCCTCAGCCAATGTGGGCGAAATACTATCAATTATGGAATCATTCCCACTCCCACCGCACAATTTCTGGTAGAAAAAAATCACATGGCAGGGGGCATCGTCATAACGGCCAGTCATAATCCAACCCAATGGAATGGCTTAAAATTTATTGATGCAGACGGCTGTTTTCTCAATGCTGAAAAAAATGCCCAACTATTTGAAATTGCAGATAACAATTCATCTTCCCACAAAAACTCTGGTTCTATAACAAAAATTGAAAATGGATTTCAACCACATATTGAGCATACCCTAAATCTGACAATTATTGATACAAAAGCAATTAATAAACGGTCGTTCACAGTAGTGGTGGATGCTGTAAATGGCGCTGCTTCACATGCATTGCCGGAAATGATAGAAGCATTGGGATGCAAAGTTCATCGTTTGTATTGCGAACCCAATGGAGAATTCCCGCGCGGACCAGAACCATTAGCAGGCAATCTAAAAAACTTGGGTGAAGCAGTTCGATTACAAAATGCAGATGTGGGGTTTGCTACTGATCCTGATGGTGACCGCTTGGCTGTTGTAGATGAATATGGTAATCCCCTAAGTGAAGAATATACACTCACTATTTGTGCAGATGGCTTTTTCAAAACTACTGGATCAACAAAACCATTGGTGACCAACCTATCTTCAACCATGGCACTTGATAAAGTGGCAGAGAAATATGGAAGCTCCGTAGTTCGCTCAGCAGTTGGTGAAATAAATGTTGTAAATAAAATGAAGGAAGTGAGAGCAGATATTGGCGGAGAAGGTAATGGCGGAGTTATTTTGCCCGAGAGTCATTACGGCAGGGATTCATTAGTTGCTGCCACCATGTTTCTAAATCGAATGGCGATGGGGACACAAAAAGTGAGTAAAATTTTTAAATCTATGCCCCAATATGTGATGGTTAAAGATAGAATAGGATTGGGTTCGGTTGACCCTCAATCTGCAATAGATAAAATTGAATTAACATTCTCCAATACTATATCTGATAAAACTGATGGACTTAAACTCAGCTGGGATAATTCCTGGGTACATATTCGCAAATCAAATACTGAGCCCATAATCCGTATTTATGCCGAAGCTTCCACCCAATCGGAAGCTGAAGAATTGGTTGCAAAAGTAAAATCAGTCCTTTAAATAATGCATTCAAATTTGATTTGAACGATTTCTGAAATAAATATCATGAATGAATTACCCTCGAATTAACGTAATTTTATTTACTCTCGAATGACTAAATTGATGAGATTACTTTCCCTTTTTCTTTTCACAGGTCTTATTCCTTTAGGTCTGTGTTATGCTGACCCCTACACAGATCTCAATATCGACTTCTTGTTGAATGACAGCACCAAAGTCCACACCAAAAAACCACTCAAAAGCAAAAAAAAGAACAGTAAAAAAACCTTTAATAATGTAATTAAAGATTTCAAAAAAATTGACGGGTTATTCACCCTTTATTGGAGTGACAAAAAAAATAAAGCCTATTTAGCGATACTTCCTGATCAATTTGAAATTATATATCTCGCAGGTTTAACCCGGCAATCAGGTGACGGTTATTATTTAGATGGTAGCTCCATGTTAAATGAATATCCCTTTATGTTTAAACAGATTGGAAACCGAGTGCAATTTGTAAATGTAAATGTGAAATTTAGGGCCGATAAAGATTCCCCATTTCGGCGATCTGTGGATAGACATACTTCTAATTCCATTCTATCTTCAACTATAATTGAAAGCGCTCCTCACCCTAAAGATAGTTCAATATTGGTGGATATTGGGAATTTATTTATTTATGACATCGAAGAAATTACGCGGAAGAGTCAAGGAGTTTATAGTTTTGATAAAAAAGACAGCTATTTTAAAGATTTAAAATCTTTTCCATTCAATACCGAAATTGAGATTGCCCTGCATTTTAAGGGTAAAAAGGGAAAGTATATTTATACACTTCCCAGCTCAACCAGCGTTATGATTAATTATCATGTGAGCCTGTCAGCGATTCCTGAAACGGACTATCAACCTCGCCTTGCAGATGACCGAGTGGGTCACTTTGTAACCATTTTTCAAGACTATACGGATGTCCGCAAAGACTCCCCCTATGTCCGCTATATAAATCGCTGGAATTTGGAGAAGAAAAATCCACAGGCAAAAGTATCGGAGCCAAAAAAGCCCATAGTTTACTGGCTGGAAAATTCTATTCCCTATGAACTTCGGGATGCTGTACGAGAAGGAATCCTAGCTTGGAATGAAGCATTTGAAGCGGCTGGATTTAAAAATGCTGTGGTGGTGAAACAAATGCCGGATGATGCTGACTGGGATCCTGCGGATGTTCGCTATAATACTGTGAGATGGATGTTCCAACCTGGATCTGGCTATGCAGTTGGACCTTCTCGAGCAAACCCATATACGGGTGAACTCTATGATGCTGATATCAGGATAAGCGCAGATTTTGTGCGTTCCATGTACCGGGCGCAAACAGAATTTGTTATCCCAATCCTGGGTCAGGTAAGCATGGATTTTGAAGCGGAAGAACCTACTGAAGAATTTTCCTCTGAAATATGTGAATATGGTGATCATCTTCGAGAAGAAATGGCATCGGGATGGGATGAAATGACTACAGCCGGAATAATTAATGGAACGAACGAAGAATTACAAGAATACATTCATAATGGTATTGTAGATCTTATTCTTCATGAAGTGGGACATACATTGGGGTTACGGCATAATTTCAAGGCAAGTTCTATTTACTCCATTGAACAATTGAGCGATCCAGCCTTTACCCAAAAATATGGAATTAGTGGATCGGTAATGGATTATCAACCCATTAATATATTTGATGGCGAAACTTTTTTCCAAACCAAACCAGGAACTTATGATTATTGGGCGATCGAATACGCCTATAAACAACCGGACAGATCCGGGCATTCTGAAGCAAAATTTTTGGAAACTATTGCCTCACGTTCCACGGATCCATTATTGCGATATGGTACGGATGAAGATACTTTTGGGCAATCTACCCGAGGAATAGACCCCCACTCAAGTGCATGGGATTTAACCGATGACCCCATGGCATACTACCAGAAAAGATTCGAAATGTCACAGAAACTGCTTGAACTTATTCCAGAGTATTTTGAAAAACCTGGTGAAAAATATTCTAAAATTCGTAGAGTATTTGGTAGAGGATTACGAAATTACTTAAGCGCTGCCCGCAATATTGCAAAATATATTGGAGGAATTCACCATAGCCGCCACCATATAGGAGACCCGGATGGAGGAAATCCATTTACAATTGTGCCTGCGTCAAAACAGCGGGAAGCCCTTAATTTTATTTTAGAAAATATCCTGGCAGAAGATACCTTTGATTTTGACCCAGATTTGCTCAATAAACTGGCTCCGGAAAGAGGTTGGGATTTTAAAGGAACTGTTTGGCGCATGAGCCGAATCGACTATCCCATTCATGATTATGTACGCTTTATTCAATCCGGTAGTATTTTTCGCCTACACCACCCTCGAATTTTTGCCCGGATACGAGATAATGAATTAAAATTCCCTAAAGGTGAGTCAATTTATACCCTTGCAGAACATTTTCAGAAAATCACCACATCACTTTGGACAGAGTTGAAACAAAATAAAAATATCAATAGTTTCCGCCGGGATCTACAAAAATCTCATATTAATGTTTTGAGTATTATATTATTAAATAAGAAGAATTATTTTCACTCTGATGCGGTTGCCTTGGCGCGTGCCAGTTTAAAAATACTTCATACTGATATCAAAGAATCCATTGAAACGGGGTATTTTGATGATTATACCCAAGCCCACCTCAGCGAATTAGCAAATGTGATTCAGTCAGTATATAAGGCTCAGACGGTGATTAATTAGTACAGCAAGCAACCCTGCTTGTTGTATTTGTAAACAACCTGAGTAGGTTATTTTACATTACTCTACCAACTCCTCCACCTCACCCCCTGAGGTAATTTCCTCAATTTTACTAAGTGGTTTTTCCAGTTGATTTTTACGTGTACCTACCATAGTATCATAATCTTTTTTGGCTGTATCCAGACTACGACCCATTTTATCCATCACCTCTACATATTTATCCCATTGAAGACGGAATGAATTCAACAGATTCATGACCTCAGTGGCTTTTTCCTCCATGGCAAAGTTACGGGTAGCCTGATAGATGAGTGACAACATTGCATATAAGGTAAGGGGAGAACAGAGCAGAACTTTTTTTCCTAAAGCATAATCAATGAGCTGGGTATCCTCCTGATTGATAAAACCGTAAATGGATTCATTAGGAATGAACATTAATACATAATCCAAGGTACCTTCTGCAGGATTAATATATTCCCGACTAGCAATGGTTTTAATGTGGATTTTTACATCTCGCAGAAAATCTTTTTTATGGATTGCCTGTTCCTCCTCCAATTCAGAATTTATATAACGTTCATAGCTTGCCAGGGGAAATTTTACATCCATATTGAGTTTCTTTTCCTTGGGAAGGAAAAAGGTGTAATCGGGTTTTTCGCCGGATTCCACTTGAGTTTGCTTCACATAATTTTTGTCTTCCATAAAACCGATGAAGTCCAAGATATCTTCCACCATTCGTTCTCCCCACTGCCCCCGTTTTTGGGAAGATGACAGAATTTCTCGCAATTTACTGGTGGACTCCTGCAATTTTTGGGTTTCTTTACTGCTGGTTTCCAAATTCCCGGTTAATGTAACAGACTGGTCATGGAGAGATTTGAGGGTTTTCTTCATTTCCCCTAAATTTTGATCAATGAGTTCTTTCTTTTTGGTGAGGTT
>Ga0209402_10006383_pt1 | contig 10296 bp, 10 predicted proteins | sample ArcticOcean_MG_C_3_FD_187437 | JGI IMG/M metagenome (GOLD analysis project Ga0209402, IMG submission 187437) | Marine microbial communities from western Arctic Ocean - ArcticOcean_MG_CB8_126 (SPAdes) (version 2) | ecosystem: Environmental > Aquatic > Marine > Oceanic | place: Arctic Ocean... | reverse complement strand
GGTGCTGATATCATCGATGACCCGCTTGCGCTGCCAGACGGTTGGCATCGTCAAGACAATTGACTTTTGGCCAATTCTTGACCATCGATTAGCGATCGACGACAATTGACTTTTGGCCAATCAAAGGCGATTTCCTCAATTGGTGGGTGTGACTGCACCACATCGCACGCAGAAGACCTTGTGTCCAAAGTGAGTCTTGGGCAAACCTTCGACCCGAATTTCAACGCCGCATCCTTGACAATTGAATCCGGACATTTGACTCCCTCGATTTTCTTCGACCCGCGTTCAGTTCTTCAACGGCCCGCTCAGCCACCCTTCTTTCCAAACTTCATGGGAAACGCCATCTGAACCCCTGAAAGGCAGAGCACAAGACCAACGGCACCGAGCAGGAGTATCGGTAGGAGGCCGAGCCCAACGGAGTAGGAGTAGGTCACAACATTGGTGTCCAGAGTGAGAGTTCCAGCCTTGCCCGCAGTGATGAACCGAGTCGAACCGGGGTCCAAATCCCATTCCAGTGAGCCCTCACTATCCGGTCCACCCGCAAGTATTGTGAAATCCGAGGCAGTACATCCGGTCAACCCTTGGTCGTTTGGTTCGCACTTTTCCCAGTCAATTTCGTCAGCGTCAACAATTGCCACCCAAGCATCGTTTGGATGGTCCCATTCCATATTCACCTTCACATCGAGAAGCATGAAAGGTTGTGGGATTGAGAGGTTGTCGTGGTTCATACCGACTTCACAAGACTCGTCAGAGCCGGGCGCGCATGGCGGAATCGGTATTCCGGTGGTTTCGGTGTCGGCGGTGTAACCGATTGCTCCGGCGAGTACGAGGAGAATGCAGACGGTTCCGGTTGCGAGTGGCAGAACCGAGAGAATGCGTACCATCATTGTGAATCGACTTCCATTAGTTGTGAATGAACTCTTCGATGAAATTAACTCTCCAATCTCATCATATGAACTGTATCATGAACAGCATAATTGCAATCCCGGGGAACAGATAGAGCATGATGTTGAGGCTCTTTCTTGACTTCTCATGTTTCACCCTCTTCTTGATACACTCTTCATCGGCGCATACCGGAGGGTCAGCGTCTTTGTGAATCGGAGTGTAGCAGATTGCGCAATGTCGGTGTGGAGCGACATATTTCGGCGCCTTTGGATTTGAAGTGAGAGCCTTCGGTTTTCCTTCGGGTTTGTGGGCACCAACCGCACGGTCAATCGACTTTTTCATCTGCTTCTCTATTCTGCTCATGATAACACCTCGACAACGCTTCCCGTGAAGGATTCACCTGCTAGACAGGCTGCCAAATTGGCGACATCTCCTCCGTTGAGTAGTGAGAGAGCAAGGTTGTTGTCTATAGCAAGTTGGACGCCGATTGGGTCGATGATTACATTCGGTCCAGCACCGGCGTGGGAAGGTGGCCCGACAATGGCTTGTAATTGGGTTAAATTGAGCCTCGAAATCGGTACCGCATCTGGGTTGGTTTTGGGATTTGAATCGTAGATGAAATCGACATTGGTTGCGATGGTGCAACTCTCCGCCTCGACCGCAATCGCAAGCCCGATTGAAACCGCATCTGTGGTGTGGCCTGGAACAGTCCCGCCCATCACCACCACCGAGTTGTGTGAGAAAAGAGCCGCTGCCTCTTCAATCGTTTCAGGAATTTCATCAGATGCACCGACTCCAGAAGCGCGGAGAGCATCTTTGACTCCAGCCGCGTTTACCCGAGTAGCAGCGATTCCGATGAGGTCTAACTCGTGAACATCGGTAATTCCCGCCTTTTTCGCTGACGAAATCCCCTGTCTTGCCAAATATCCCCCACCGATGACCAAGCCGAGGGTGTTGCCTTTTGAGGTGAATTCTCCGATACACGCGACCAGTTCAGCGAGCCAATTGTGATTGATTTCGGGTCCGTCGTAGAGAAGGCTTCCACCCGCTGCGACCACTGAGACCTTCGCCATCGATACATCGGGAGCGCCGTCGACTCATAATTACACCACTGACCGCCATAGCAGTCGGTTGCGTTGATTACCTACGATATGAGTCTAGACGCTTTTTTGGAGATTTCCCTTCGAAAAATCGATTCACCACATTCACGCTCGATGGTTCTCTGTTCACTTTTGACACGAACGCATGCCGAAGGTACGACTTTCTCGCTCTCAGCGATTATTCAGTATCGGCCGCCGCTCCCGCAGCCGAGGATGAAGGATTGATAACCGGTGGGTAGACCGAGAGAACCACAGAGTGGTTCTATGAGCGATGATGCTGCCAACCAAGCGATTCGACTACGTTTCAAGAAAACGCTCGAGGAGTTACGGCCCCTAAGGGGCATGGGCACACAGCTCGTCACAGTCATTATTCCGCCTGAACGACAGGTTTCCGATGTCCGTCACCAACTCGCTGATGAAGCGGGCCAAGCCCGTAACATCAAATCAAATCAGACGAGAAAACATGTCTGCGACGCCTTAGAAGCGGCCGCTTCCGCCCTTTCGGGACTGAAGAATGCTGGTCCGAAAGGGCTCGCCCTGTTCACTGGCCATGTGATAATTGGAAACAACAAATCCCGATTGATGACCTATGTCATCGATGACCCACCCGAACCCTTCACTTCATTTCGCTACCGCTGCGAATCGACTTTTGAGTTGACACAACTCGAAGAGATGCTCATCGACAGAACCGCGTATGGGCTCATCGTCATCGACCGAGGCGAAGGAGCGTATGGCTTAGCGAGTGGGCGAAGGGTGCACTGTCAAGAGCACATTTCCAGCCTCGTACCGAGCAAACACCGGCAGGGCGGGCAGTCACAACAGCGGTTTGAGCGGCTGATTGAGGAGGCTGCTGACAAGTTCTTCAAAAAGGTCACAGAGCGCGCTTGCAACTACTGGCTGCCGTTGCTTCCCGACCTCAAAGGAATCATTGTCGGTGGCCCCGGAGCGACAAAAGACACCGTCATCAACAACAATTACCTTCACCATGAAATTCAGAAAATAGTCAAAACACCCCTCTTTGATGTCGGCTACTCCAACGAGAGTGGATTGAGAGAGTTGATTCAAAATGCTGGCGGCTTGATGGAGCAGATTGAACTCGATGAGGAACGCCAGTGGGTTGACAATTTCTTGCAAGAGATTATGCAAGCGCATCCAAAGGCGACCTATGGTGAGATGATGATTCGCTCCGCCCTCGACCAGGGAGCGGTCGCTACTCTCCTACTTTCGGAGGCGCTCGTCAAGCGGAGAGCAGTTTACCACTGCCGCCAATGTAAGCATGAGTGGATAGTGACTGTGACCGGAACACCTGATATTCCAGATTGTGTTGATTGTGGTGCGGCAGCCGACCAAGTGAGGGAAAACCAAGATGCATCAGTCGATTTGATTGACGAATTGAGTCTGCTCGCTGAACAATCTGCGGCGAAGGTTAGGCTGATTTCTGTTGATACAGAAGAAGGCGCTACGCTCAATCTGGCGTTTGGTGGAATGGCGGCGTTACTGCGCTGGGCTTGGAGTTGATGAGATGCGTCAGTTGAGAGAGGTGATTTCGGGGCCGGTGCGGGATGCGCTGACCGAAATGGGTGACCTCGACCCGGACAAGACCCTCGACTCGATAGGCAAACCTCGCCACCCCTCACAAGGTGAACTCGCCCTCCCCTGCTTTGCTCTAGCCAAGGCTTTGGGGAAACCACCCCAAGAGGCAGCCGCCGAACTCGCTACCCGGTTAGGTCCGGTGTGCGGCGGTATAGACGGCTGTGGCATGGTTAGCAGTGAAGGCGGTTTCTGCAACTTTTTCGTCGATGCAGAATGGCTCGCAGGTCAAACAGTCGGCAGTATCCTCGCTGATGTGGAATCAGCAGGCCACTTCCGCGAATCCTCCTCACTTCTGATTGAGCACACTTCGGCCAATCCAAATGGGCCGTTCCATGTCGGCAGGGCTCGTAACGCCATTCTCGGTGATACATTCGTTCGGATGCACAGACTCGCCGGCGACGAAGTTCGGGCAGAATATTATGTCGATGACATGGGGAAACAGGTAGGAATTCTCGCTTGGGCGCTAGCGAATCTCGATGAGGGGAAGGTGAGCGAACTGCTCACCGCTGCAGAAATAAATGAACCCTCAAATCACCCCGAGAAACCGGACCATCAGAGAGTCCGGTATTACCAGGCGGCAAATCTGTTGGGAGCAACTGACCCCGCTGTTGAGGAGGGCGTCACACTTCTCGTTCAAGCCTCAGAAGAGGCAGATGTAGAGACTCTCGACCTATTCGAGGCGGCCTATCAACCGGTGCTCGATGGAATGCTCGACACACTCGGCCGCCTCGGAATCGAATTCGACGAATTCACCAAGGAGTCGAAGTTCATCGTCGACGGTTCAGTCGATGTCATCATGGAGAAGTTGGAGGCGAGCCCACTTCACGGAACGGCGGAGAACGGGGCACATTTTCTTGAGTTGGAGAGCCGAGGTGTGTCTGGCAAATCGACTAAATTTTTCTTCAGAAGGGGTGACGGTTCGAGTCTTTATGCGACCCGTGACATCGCCTACCACGAGTGGAAATGGACCCAAGCCGAGCGGCTGGTCAACATTCTCGGCGAGGACCACCGGCTGCAATCGAAGCAGGTATCGGAAGCGCTGAAAGAGTTGGGAATTCAAACTCCAGAGGTCGTTTTCTACGCCTTCACAAAGTTACCGGACGGCAAGATGAGCACCAGACGGGGAAATGTCGTTTACATGGATGACCTCCTTGACGAAGCGATCTCTCGAGCCACCGATGTTGTTCGTGAAATCCGGGGTGCTGATCTAAGTGAGGGTGAATTGCAAACGATTGGTGAAGCGGTTGGTCTCTCTGCGGTGCGCTTCAACATCATCAGAGTATCACCCGAGAAGGGCATCAATTTCCAATGGGAAGAGGCGTTGAGTCTCGACTCAGATTCGGCGCCATTCATCATGTATAGTCATGCGCGCGCCTGTTCTATCGGAAGGAAAATCAGTGCTTCGGGCAACGAAATTGAAACTTCAATCGATACCAACAATTGGAATGACCTTTCTGATTCGGCAGGAAATCTAGTGAAACAGATGGCTATGTTCGGAGAAGTTCTCGATGAAGCACTGAAGAGTGCCCGACCCAATCTACTCTGCTCGTATCTTCTCAGCCTATCCACCGATTACAACCGGTTCTATCGGGATAATCATGTTCTGGTTGAAGGTGTCGTCAATGGCAGAAATCTGGCCTTATCCGAAGCGGCCAGAATAATCATCGCTGCATGTTGTAACGGATTGGGAATAATTCCCATCGAATCGATGTAAGCCGAGCGCAATAGCGCTCGGTCGCGTTAGGATTAAAGTTCATCCAACAATTTTGCACCCATTGTAGAGCGTCGCCGACGGCCAGAAGCGGTCACAGCACCTCGCATCTCGACTAGACCGCGCAGTCCGAGATTGAATGATTCGACTCGCTTAGTCCACTGCGCAGCCGGCCAGCCGCAATCGAAGCGGTCTATATCGATTGTATTCGGTTCGACCCATGCAGAACATTCCAATCTATAACATCGGCCACTGGTCGGCTGTTTCTCGCCTTTGTAATTCGCTTCACCAAGTTCCGACCAAAAGGAGGAGCGCTCACAGATAGGACAAGGCCGCCGACCAAGTTCAGCGAGTTGTGTCCGGGGATTCTCACCGACATAATCGACCTCCCAAACATCGATTGTTGCGGCGATGCAGTCGGTCTCTTCTGCTCTAGCGAAGAAAGCCCGTAAAACAGCCCATGCATCCTCTTCTTTGGTGACCACCCCCAACTCGGTTTTCTCTCCTTCCGTGTTGATTACGGAGGGCATGAACACCTGTCGAAGGTCAGCCATTGAGCACTGACGAGGCCTTTCCCCCCATGAAGGTGGCGTCAGTTTTCGGCCCGCTCAGCCAAACCATTCGAGAATTGAGCCGACCCGGGCGCCCATTACGGAGTCGACCCATTCGCCTCTTTCGAACAGAATTGAAAAGGGTAAAACGCTCGCTTCAGCCGAAATTTGTGGATACGCTCTCTTGAATTCCACCGCCCCTGGAGCGTCCAACCGGACTACCCCCACTGAAAACTCCCTTCCTCCGAGGTCTCTGAGAAAACTCTCACAGTTGACGCAGTCGTTGCGCGTCAGAACCACCACCACATCGCGCTGAGCGACGAACATCGGCCAACTATCATCGTCGAGTTCGGTGACTTCCATGTCCCTCCGGTGTGAACTCCGCCATATCAAGGGAAGGAATGGCGAGAATCCTTGGAGAGGGTTAGGGAAGGGTTTGGTAACGCGCGCACGCGAGTTCAAGTGAGGAGGCCGACAGCCCGAGCCATGGTAGAGGTAGGCGACGACGCACCCGATTTCAGACTGGTAAACACGCAGAACGACTGGGTGACGGGAACCGAACATCGTGGTCAGAGGGTCGTCCTCGCCTTCTTTCCCGCAGCATTCACCGGTGTCTGTACCACCGAGCTGTGCACCTTCCAAGACTCTCTCGCTAAATTGAATGAGGCGAATGCCACCATTTACGGGATTTCCGTCGATGCTCGTTTCTCAAACGCCGCCTTCGCAGCAGCCAACGGACTGGGATTCGAGGTCCTCTCAGACTACACGCGCGAGACGGTGCGAGCCTACGATCTGGCTCTGGACGACTTTGCAGGGATGCCCGGCTACACCGCCAGCCACCGTGCCGTATTCATCGTCGACGAGAATGGTGATGTGATGTACAAGTGGGTTGGAGAGAACCCCGGCATCGAGCCGGACTATGATGAGGTTCTTGCAGCCCTAGATGCGTGAGCGCAACGGTAGGCAATGAAAGGGCCCACTGAAAGCCCTTTCATTCGCCAATTCCGAAGCAATGGGTGTTATACACTAACCCAATGCTTCACTGTAAAACAATCTGAACAGGGTTCAAATCCTTGTGCGTCTTTATTGTCTCAACTGTAGGTGATTTCATGGTGAATATCTATCATGAATAGTTCGGAACCTAAAGCAGCACTGTCATCCGCTCGGAAATAGAGCGTATTGCCGATTGCAGTTAGGTCGGCGGGATAACTGCTACCTGAGCCTGAATTGATATCCTTGACCATTACGGTGCCACTACTGGTTCCGTCACTCTTCCATAGTTCGTGCCCGTTAATGCCGTCATCCGCATTGAAATAGAGAATGTTGTTGAATACAGTTAGGGAGCTAGGATAACTGCTACCTGAGGCATGGATATCCTTGACCATTACGGTGCCACTACTGGTTCCGTCACTCTTCCATAATTCAGTCCCGCTAATGGATAATTCATGCACTGAGAAATAGAGCGTGTTGCCGACTGCAACTAGGCCGGATGGAGCAGGACCATTTTGGCCTGGATTTATATCCTTGACCATTACGGTGCCACTACTGGTTCCGTCACTCTTCCAAAGTGCGTTCCCGTTAGTGTCTTCCCACGCTGAGAAATAGAGCGTATTGCCGATTGCAGTTAGGTAGACAGGAGAACTGCTACCTGGGCCTGAATAGATATCCTTGACCATTACGGTGCCACTACTGGTTCCGTCACTCTTCCATAGTTCTGCCCCGTTAGTGCCGTCATTTGCTGTGAAATAGAGCGCATTATTGAAGGCGGTTAGGTGGCCAGGAGAACTGCTACCTGAGCCTGCACGGATATCCTTGACCATTACGGTGCCACTACTGGTTCCGTCACTCTTCCATAATTCATATCCGTTAGTTCCGTCCTGGGCACTGAAATAGAGTGCATTATTGAAGGCAGTTAGGTGATCAGGACCACTACCACTTGTGCCTGCACGGATATCCTTGACCATTACGGTGCCACTACTGGTTCCGTCACTCTTCCATAGTTCGTATCCGCTAGTGTCTTTATACGCTGAGAAATAGAGCGTGTTGCCGACTGCTGTTAGGTGATCAGGACCACTACCACTTGTGCCTGCACGGATATCCTTGACCATCACGGTGCCAGTACTTGTTCCGTCACTCTTCCATAGTTCAACCCCGTTAGTACCCTCATTCGCTGAGAAATAGAGCGTGTTGCCGACTGCTGTTAGGTGGGCGGGAGAACTGCCATTTGAGCCTAAATTGATATCCTTGAGCATGCGAATAAGGTAGTTACTACAATAAGTTGTGTTATAATCAACTTCTCCAGATTCAAGGACACCGTTTTGAGCAGTTCCGCCACCATCTCCATTATCCAATCCTTGCTTCATGATTCTTCCACCAACATCACAAGCAGTCAAAGTTGGAGTTGAGATACTTGTTAGCATGGTGCTGGCTGAGGCGCTACCATCAGCACCATCAGCGCCGTCTGCTCCATCAGCACCATCAGCGCCGTCTGCACCATCACCACCATCACAGACGTAGGTGGTTTGATCAATCTCACTTGCTTGTAGGGCGCCATCATCATTGTCGTCAACACCTACCTCAATCTTGAGACCGCCATCAGCACAATTTGTGCCCGATGGCTCGGTACTTGTTTCCGCGAGGGCGGTGTGGCCGTCAGCGCCATTTGTTCCATCAGTGCCATCAGAACCATTAGTCCCAGGTGCTCCATCAGCACCAGCAGGGCCGGTCAAATCAATGAATGACCAGCCTGTAGAAGTACAGGTCTGGAATGCGGTATTAGCCTCAACGAAATAAAGTCGTCCGAGAGTATCAGAATTACAATTTGGTAAATCAGAACTGCTGGAGACATAGTAAACATCCCAGTCGCCCATAATTAGTGTCGGTTCAGGTATCTCATCTTCAGGCGAAGGTTCGTCATCACCGCCGAAGCAACCGGCAAGGGTGGTGGCAATCATAAGCAGGCTCATCAAAATGCAAGTAGAGTATTTCCGCATGACATGTATATTACAATATACAATATCACTTTTTCCCCGACATATATGGTGCTATACCTATTCTGGGTGTGGATACTTGTGAGTCTGAACCCCTGAAGTAAAGGGCCCCCCATTCATTCATTTTGAATACGAGGGTACCCTATACAATGCCCGCATTACATAGGGGGGCCCTTTGTAATGATTCAATCCAGTTCCCATACTGGAGTCAAATGACTAAGATCATCTCCCACATATATTCCTATTTGGGTAGTGTACAAAGGCACATTATCGTGGTATAAATCAAAGAATGCAAAACGTCCTTTAGATTTTGGCCCACCCTCAAATCGGGGAAGCCACCAGCCGAAATTAATGCTATACTGTGAGTGGGGAAGAGGGAAGTGAATATTTTCCAAGATAATCATCTTCTTTGTTGGATGATATTTATCATGGCCCTTTACCTTGTTTTTCCGGTCATACTCAATATCCCATTCCATATCCCCAAATTTAACTCTAAATTTTCTATATTTTCTTAATAATTTCCGCCAAGAAATTTCCTCAATTTCAAATGTCCTTTCTTCCCCTCGATATTTGATGTGCAGTATAATTTTTTCATAAAGTGGGCCGCCCCTAGGGCAATTAACCTCTGGAACATCCATCTCAGAGGGTGAAATGCAGTCACATTCCCCTATATGCATCGGACAACTGTCGCCCATGAATGTTCGAGATTATAGTTGGCTTTGAATTGTTCAGTGGGTCGTTACAGTGACTACCCATTCATTAATTTTGAAATAAAGGGGGCCCATTTATTCGGCATCAAATTAATGAATCTTGACCCATTGGCCGTATCATGAACTGGAGCAAGAATCTGTATGTTTTCATGATGAGTACACTAGTCGTGTTCTCTGGATGCTTTGGGAATTCAGAATCTGGAAATGAACCAGGGAACGATGACTTCGAATGGTTATTCAATTCAGGTTTTGAAGAAAATTCTGAGCATGTCTTTGTGGAAAATACAACAGCGCCCTGCACGGATGATATCCGGGGGGCCGATTTATCAGTACAACAAAATGGCGACTGGGAAGGCGATTTAGAGGGGTCAACTTTTGGTGTTGCTCAGTTTTGTTTTGGAGGAGGGGATCGAACCCAGAGGGGGATAGATTTCGTCCAAGACCCTGATAATTCAAACAACCAAGTCATGCATATGTGGATTGTTGAACCTGCTGAAAATATTTCAGATTCTGATGATATTGCTTGTAATGGCGAAGAAAAAGGGTCACGAAAAGCAAGAATCCAGCATGTATTGATGGATAATCCGAATCTCCACACATTCCAATATCAAGTGAGTATTCGTTTGGGAGATAGTTTCCAAACACTCGTAGACTCAGAATATGAATTCAATTGGATGACCATTGGAGAATATTGGAATAATCAACCCAGTGAAGAACACTCCTTCCGAGTGACTCTAAATTTGGTTAAACCAAATA
>Ga0209402_10006376_pt1 | contig 10305 bp, 12 predicted proteins | sample ArcticOcean_MG_C_3_FD_187437 | JGI IMG/M metagenome (GOLD analysis project Ga0209402, IMG submission 187437) | Marine microbial communities from western Arctic Ocean - ArcticOcean_MG_CB8_126 (SPAdes) (version 2) | ecosystem: Environmental > Aquatic > Marine > Oceanic | place: Arctic Ocean... | reverse complement strand
AATTACTATACAGATGTTATCTTTCGTGGTTCTAACTACATTTTCTGGACAGATCATATTTCTGCTGGTACTAACTGGGGTACAGATGTTGCAACGGGTACGGACTATACAATAGTAAGTGGTGTCTCTGTTGATACTTTAACAGGTGGAACGGACGATTACTCTGTTACTGCTGGTGAAGTTGAAGTTGCATATGACAAGTTTGCTGACACAGAAAATCTTGATATCAATCTGATTATGGGTGGTCCAAGTTCAGGTGTTGCAGATACAGAGGCTGGTCAGGATACTCTTGTAACCATGATCACAGACCTCGTTGAAGATCGTAAGGATTGTGTTGGTTTTGCATCACCTTATCGTGCTGCGGTTGTCGGTGTTACATCATCCATCACTCAGACACAAAATGTTAAAGATGCATTTGACAAGTGTCCATCATCTTCGTACATGGTATTCGATAGTGGATACAAGTACATGTATGACAAATACAACGATGTATATCGATTTGTTCCTTTGAACGGTGATACTGCTGGTCTTTGTGCATACACAGATGGTGTTGCAGACCCTTGGTTCTCACCAGCGGGTTATAATCGCGGTAGTGTTCGTGGTGCAATAAAGCTTGCATATAACCCAATGAAAGCGGATCGTGATATTCTTTACAAGGCTCGGATTAACCCAGTGGTTGACTTTCCTGGCCAGGGTGTAACACTCTTTGGTGATAAGACTGCTCTTACAAAACCAAGTGCATTTGATCGCATTAACGTGCGCCGACTGTTCCTTGTTCTTGAGAAAGCAATCGCTACTGCTGCTAAGTATATGCTCTTTGAGTTCAACGATGAGTTTACACGGGCACAGTTCCGTAACATGGTCGAACCCTTTCTACGAGATGTACAGGGACGAAGAGGTATTTTCGACTTTAAGGTGATCTGTGATTCAACTAATAATACTGGTGAGGTCATTGACCGCAACGAGTTTATTGGAGATATCTATATTAAACCCGCTAGGTCAATCAACTTTATTACACTAAACTTCATCGCCGTTCGAACAGGTGTTGCGTTTAGTGAGGTAGGAGGTTAATCATGGCAAACATAGATGACTTTAAAGCTAATCTAATCGGTGGTGGTGTACGCCCCAATCAGTTTCGGGTAACAATTACTCCACCAGCTGGTATTGCAATCGGACTTGATGTTCGTAGAACATCTTTTCTTGTAAAGGCATCAGTATTACCAGAAAGTACAATCACTGAAATCGAACTCAAGTTCCGTGGTCGTACAATCTACATGGCTGGTGATCGAGCAGCCCCAGACGCTTGGACAACCACGTTCTATAATGATACAGACTTTATGGTTAAAAATGCAATTGAACGGTGGTCGAATGGTATCAATGACTTTGCACTGAATACTGGTGTAATTGCTCCTGCGGATTATCAGACGGATTTAACTGTAGAACAGCTGGATCGTGACGATACAATTCTGAAGACATACATCTTAAAAAACTGCTGGCCGATAAATATTGGTACAGGCATTGCATTGGATGCTACAGCTGAAAACACACTTGAAGAATTTGAAGTTTCTTGGAGATATCAACACTTTGAAGCATCCGGCGTCAACTTCTAATTTGAACCTACTAAATAGACGGTAGGAGATACAAACATTATGGCAGAATTATTCGGCTTTTCAATACAAAAAGCACAGAAGGATCAAGGGCCCCGTGAAAAAACTTTCACGGACCCTACTTCTGATGATGGCGCAATTGAGATTGCGGGGGGAGGATTCTTTTCATCTGTACTAGATACAGATGGACGGGAACGCAATGACCTTGATCTTATTCGTCGTTACAGAGATATATCTATGCAATCGGAGTGTGATGCTGCGATTGAAGATATTGTGAATGAAGGTATTATTTCAAACCTTAATGACATTCCAGTTAATATAGATTTACACAATCTACAATATTCAGAAAAAATCAAAACTAGAATTAGAGCAGAATTCAGTGAAGTTCTGCGACTTCTCAGTTTTGGTGAAAAGGGACACGATATTTTTCGTCGGTGGTATATCGACGGGCGCATCTACTATCACAAAATTATTGATTCTAAAGACCCAAAGAGAGGACTTTTACAGCTAAGGCATATTGATGCTACTAAGATTCGTAAGGTCAAAGAGACACAGAAAGACCCTGATCCAAAGAATCATGGTATTGAGATGGTAACAAAAGTAAATGAGTATTTCATTTATACTGATAAAGGATTTGCATCTGCTGGTGGACAAGGTAATGACCAAGGAATTAAAATTGCTGCTGATTCAATAGTATATGTTCCATCCGGTTTACTTGATCACAACTCTGGTCGAGTTATTTCTTATTTGCATAAGGCAATCAAACCAGTTAACCAGTTGCGTATGATTGAAGATGCGATTGTTATCTATCGTATCTCTCGCGCACCTGAGCGTAGAATTTTCTATATTGATGTCGGTAATTTACCGAGGATTAAAGCAGAACAGTATCTAAAAGATGTGATGAACCGTTATCGCAATAAGCTTGTTTATGATGCAACAACAGGTGAGATTCGGGATGACAGAAATCATATGTCGATGCTTGAGGATTTCTGGCTTCCACGACGTGAAGGTGGTAGAGGTACAGAGATTACAACACTTCCCGGCGGTTCTAATTTGGGAGAAATTGATGATATCATATACTTCCAACGAAAACTATATCGTTCTCTCAATGTTCCAATTAGTAGACTTGAGGCAGAAAATGGATTTAGTATGGGAAGGGCATCAGAGATTACTCGTGACGAACTTAAATTTACCAAGTTTGTTCAACGGATTCGGAAAAAATTCACTCCTCTTTTCACTGACCTTCTTAAAACTAATCTTCTGCTTAAGGGAATAATTTCTCCAGAAGATTGGCCGAAGATGCAGGAGCATATTCAATATGACTTTATGGAAGATGGTCACTTTGCAGAGCTGAAGGATGCGGAACTTCTTAATGACCGTATTCAGACTCTTGATGGTATTCAGTCTTATATTGGCACGTTTTTCAGTAAAGAGTTTGTATTGAGGAAAGTTCTGAATTTGACTGATGCAGAAATTAAAGAAATGCGCGACCAGATGGCCAAAGAACTTGATACTGATCCAATGGACGGTGGAGTTGTAGTACCAGATGGTGGTGATGGTATCACAAGGTATCCACAAGATGCCGCTGGTGGTATTGTAACACCAGATGAAATGCCAGACTATGAAGAACCAGAAGATGACGGTAATAATTTTAATGGAGGAAAATAATTATGAGTAAAGATTTTGTAGATTCAATTTCAACAGGTGACAATCTTGGAGCAGAAACCGCATTTAATGTTGCGATGGCCGCAAAGGTTGGTGACACATTGGAAATTAAACGCAAAGAAGTATCAAAAACTTTTGTTAAGACAAATAATACGGATCAGGAAGCGGATGTAAATGAAACGGATTGAGGAAATCTATGAGTCAACTGTTGTTGAACGGGATGAACACAAGAAATCGAAGCAATATAAGCGCCTTTCGCCTAAAATGAAGGATGCTGTGGACGATTTGTTCAAAAAAATGGACTCTAAACCTTCAGATTTCCTAAATAGTTTCGAAACAACTATTACAGTTATATCAAAGAAATTTAAAGTCCCTGAGAAGGAACTTCTTGGGTATTTCGAAAAAGAAATGTTAGCGATCTAGGGGAGATAGAATGGCCATTGTTACAAGAACACTCAGAGATACTGTCGTTAATGCAGCCGGCGCTGGTGGAACAGTTACAATTAAAGTTGATATCGAAGATGATGCTGCTGCAGATGGTGCTATTTTAGATGCAAGTGCTCTGAGTGGCCACGCGAATGGTGCAAAACTACACATTGCCAGACTTTGGTGGGCATTGACTCAAGGTAGTGCTGATGATGATACTGGTCATGTTGAAATTCAAGAAGTATCTTCTGGAACAGATATTGTTCAGATTAGACTTGCCGGAACTGGACACTATGATGGTTCTGCTGGCGTTATCGCCGGAACTGCTGCAAACACAACCGCAACTTCTGGCGATCACCAAATAACTACTTTTGGTACATCTGGATTTGTTATAATTGAATTCAAAAAAGACGAAAACTATACAGCGTAAGGATAGAACAATGAAACTTTTTTCAGAATCAGTAGAAGAAGTAGAATATATCACTGAAGCAAAAGAGGGCGGTGGTAAGGACTACAAGATTCGCGGTATTTTCATGCAAGCTGATATCAAGAACCGTAATGGTCGTGTATATCCTATGGAAATTCTTCAGAAGGAAGTTGCAAAGTATAACAAAAATTTTATCAACGAGAGTCGCGCATTCGGCGAGCTCGGTCATCCTGACGGGCCTACTGTCAATCTGGAACGTGTATCTCATATGATCACGTCGTTGGCCCCAGAGGGAAAGAACTTTATTGGAGAGGCGAAGATTATGTCTACGCCTATGGGTGAGATTGTGAAGAGTCTTATGGACGAAGGTGCAAAATTGGGCGTTTCCTCACGAGGAATGGGTAGTTTAGACGAAAAAGGGGGCGCAAGTTATGTGCGAGATGACTTCTATCTCGCGACAGCAGCAGATATTGTTGCTGATCCTTCCGCACCAAACGCTTTTGTTGAGGGTATTATGGAAGGTAAGGAGTGGGTTTGGAACAACGGAGCGTTGTTGGAATCGGAAATGGTAGAGATGAAGAGGGAATTTGATGTAAAACAACGTCAAAGACACGCAAATAGGGAAGCTTTAGCGTTTGCTAGGTTTCTTAAAAGACTTTAATTTATAAATAATCAACAGAACTAGGTAAGGAGACACCCTATGTCAGAATTAGAACAAACAATCGAAGAGTTGGAAGCGGAAGTGCTTGCTGAACTCGAAGAGGCAAGTGACCCCCAAACAAAGGGTGCCGCTCCAGCCGAAGGCAAAAAGAAAATTGGGAATGAAACACCTGGCGGTGAAGTAGAAGACGGTGGAGAACCCGTGGTAGAACCTGATGCAAAGAAATCACCAACAGATGTTGCTGCAAAGAAAGCTAAAGAAGTTAAAAGCGATGCACAACAGAAGGGTGCTGGTAAAGCAGACAAACCCGAAAAACTTGCCGCTGGTGATCAAGTAGAACCAGAAGAAGGTCAAGAGGAAATTGCTGAAGCAAAGAAAATGACTAAAGCACAGGCTCTTGAGCAAATCGGAAAGATGAAGAAGAGTGACATCGAAGAGATGATGGCAACTCATGCTGGAAAACTTTCTGAGGCAGAGAATGCTCAAACAGAAGAGGAACTGGCGAAACTTGAAGATGCTAAGGCAGAGATCGAAGAGAAGATCAAGTCTATTAGTGTCAAGGAAGATGTTGCTGCTCTCGTAGAGGGTGAAGGACTTTCTGAAGAATTCAAAAATAAGGCAGCTACAATCTTTGAAGCTGCGGTTAAATCGAAGACTCGCGAAGAAATCACTCGTATTCACGACACGATGACTTCCGAATTTGATGAAAAACTGGAAGAGTCTGTTAATACTCTTACAGAAAAGGTAGATACTTATCTCAACTACGTTGTAGAGGAATGGACGAAAGAGAACGAGTTGGCAATTGAGCGCGGTTTAAAGGGCGAGATTGCAGAAGACTTCATCTCTGGGCTGAAACAGTTGTTTGAAGATCATTATATTGATGTGCCGAATGAGAAATATGACGTTCTCGAAGCACAGTCTGACAAGATTAGCGAACTAGAAGAAAAAATTAATTCTGTTATGGAGCAGAATGTTTCTCTTACACAAGTTAAATCACAATTAGTTCGTGAACAGGTCATCTCAGAGGTTTCCGAAGAGTTGACTGACACAGAAATTGAGAAGTTCAAGTCTTTAACAGAAGATGTTGACTTTGTTTCGGAAGAGTCGTTCCGTGCAAAACTTAACACCTTGAAGGAAAGTTATTTCCCGAAAACTGTAGTTGAACAGAGTTTTAATGATGAAGAAGATGGCACCGCACAGGACATTGATACGACTGGCGCTATGACAGCGTATATGTCGGCAATTAGTCGTAACAAAAAGCGTGCCCAATAATATTATAAACGGATGTAAATTATAAAGGAGAAACAAATGTTTCAAACAGAACATCTACAAGAAAAGTGGCAGCCAGTCCTAGAACACCCCGATCTACCACGGATTGAGGATTCTTATAAGCGGGCAGTTACCACTCTCATCTTAGAAAACCAAGAAAAAGCAATGCGTGAGGATCGTGGTTTCCTTTCGGAAACAGCGCCAGTCAATGCGTCGAGTGGCGGACAGATGGACACATGGGATCCAATTTTGATCTCATTGGTTCGTCGTGCGATGCCTAATTTGATTGCTTATGACGTTTGCGGTGTGCAACCAATGACAGGTCCAACGGGTCTGATCTTTGCCATGCGCTCCTCGTTACTGTCGCAAGACGGTGCAGAAGCACTTATGGATGAGTCTTTCCCAGGCGGTACTGGTCGTTCCAATCAAAACAATGCCGGTACAATCGGTGGTGGTGATGTTGCTTCTACAGAAACTAACCCATCAGTTCTTAATGACAGTCCTGTTGGAACATACACTTCGGCAACAGGTATGACAACTGCCCAGGCTGAAGCACTTGGTGATAGCAGTTCAAATGCTTTCGCTGAAATGGCATTCTCAATCGAGAAGACCACAGTTACAGCAGTTTCCCGTGCGCTCAAAGCTGAGTACACAATGGAACTTGCACAAGACCTTAAAGCAATTCACGGTCTTGATGCCGAGACGGAACTCGCCAACATTCTCAGCACAGAAATTCTTGCTGAAATAAATCGTGAAGTTATTCGTTCTCTGTATGTTACAGCGGTCAAGGGTGCTCAGGTTAATACAACTACTGCTGGTATCTTCGATCTGGACACCGACTCAAATGGTCGTTGGTCAGTTGAGAAGTTCAAGGGTCTTATGTTCCAGATTGAACGTGATGCCAATGCGATTGGTCAACAGACTCGTCGTGGCAAGGGTAACATGCTGATTGTTTCAGCTGATGTTGCTTCTGCTCTTCAGATGGCTGGTGTTCTTGATTACACGCCTGCTCTTAACAATAACCTCGCAGTTGACGACACATCCTCCACATTCGCTGGTGTGATGAATGGTCGCTTCAAGGTTTATGTTGACCCATATGCTGCCAACGTAGCTGCTTCTCAGTACTATGTTGTTGGTTATAAGGGCACATCACCTTACGATGCTGGTTTCTTCTACTGCCCATACGTTCCGCTTCAGATGGTTCGTGCGGTTGGTGAGAATTCCTTCCAGCCCAAGATTGGTTTCAAGACACGTTATGGTCTTGCTGCTAACCCATTCGCTGCTGCGGGTGCGGTTGCTGCTGGTGACACGGTTAATTCCGATGCGTCAATTGATGCGAACACCAACGCTTGGTATCGTCGAGTTAAAGTTTCTAACCTTATGTAAGATAAGGGGTTTAATAAACTTTTGGGGGTGCTTTCGGGCACCCCCTTTTTTATTATAAATAGATGTATGGCCACAGCACAATCACCTCTCGCAAGACAACCAGATAAGTTAGACTATGCAAGTCCAACTCAGTTTCGATTTGGTATTAACCAACTTCCAAAGGTTGAGTTTTTTACTATTAATGCAAACTTGCCTGGCATTGAAGGCGCATCTTTTGATTTTGCAAACCCATACAAGAATATTCCAATTATGGGTGAAAAGTTGACATATGCTAATCTTGATATTACATTTATTGTGGATGAATATCTGGAGAATTATCAATCACTTCATAATTGGATGACAGGAATTGGTTTTCCATCAAACAGGTCTGAGTTTAGAACACACAGAGATGTGACATCACTTGCTCCAGCTGGAGGGGAAACTCCTTCAGTTGATATTGTAGGTTCTGCAACGGCAGATAAGGCAATGTATTCAGATGCTTTTCTTATGATACTCTCCAATAAAAATAATCCTGTTTTGAATGTTGTATTTCAAAACATATTTCCTATTTCATTAGGTGGATTAGAGTTTACACAAGGCGCAACAGATGTTGAATATATGACTTCTACTGCATCTTTTGCATATCAAATCTATAAATTTGAGGGAGTCTAAGATTTAAACATTATATATATTCATGAGCAGATTTGGTAAGCTTTAACAGTTATCAAATCTTAGACTTAATTTCTGATGATGACTCGTTCGAACTCATCAGGGTCAATATATCAATGAGAGAAACCAAACTGCTCACTTTTTTTATTATGAGGTAATTATGGATTTAGAGACATTAAAAAATACTGCAAGAGAAGACCTTCCCGTAACTGATCAGGAACACATCGATCAGGAATCTTTTAAAAATCAAATGATAAAGCAAAAGTGGCTAGACTTCAAGGCAGATTTTGAACTGTTGTTGATCAAGGCTAAAACTGACCATCAGCAATTGTATCGCAAAAAATGGGAATATTATGGTGGTAAGGCGGATGCGAAGGTGTATGCTGCAAAACCCTTTGATATCAGGGTTATGAAGACAGACCTTGTAATGTATATTCAATCAGACGATGATATCCTTCGACTCCAAAATAAAATTGGTTATTACGAATCATGCGTTGACTATTGTAAAGGTGTAATGAAATCAATTGACAATCGTGGGTGGGACATTCGTAACGCAACTGATTGGAAAAAGTTTGAAGCTGGAATGATGTGATGCATACTAAGGAAGATATAGTGCATTATATTGAGTGTAAATTTACAGAAAATTATGTAAAATATTATACGAATGTGGTTAGTGATGATTTATGTTCAAAACTTATACGTGAAAATTTTGCATATAAACCATCTAGATATGCAACACATGATAGCGGTGCTCGTGTGAAGGATGACAGAGTTGATAGCAAAGATTTCTGGATATTCAAAGATAATACATATTACCAAGGTATTAAATCATGCTATGAAGATGTTGTTGAGAGATATCATTCAGACTTTAATTTATTCACCGCACAACACTTAACAGATTTCAGAGTCAGCAAATATGAAACTGGTGGTTTCATGTCAAAACATATTGATACCATTCACCACAGCCATGGGCAGGAGTGGGGATATCCACAGGTTACTGCATTGTTATTTTTAAATGATGATTATGAAGGTGGCGATATTATTATTGCTGGAAAAACTTTTCACACAAGTGTTGGTTCTGCATTAATTTTTCCATCCAACTTTATGTATCCCCATGAAGTCAATGAAATTACATCTGGTACGCGATATAGTGTCACTTGTTGGTTAATGTAGATGGTGAATGTAAAATCTTATAATTGTTTTCCAACAGTTATATCTCAGTTTTCTTTGAATGTAGAACATGCACCTATGATGAAACATGCACTTTTGTCATCCGACCAGTTACATGACGATAAAGTATTCAAATCTTTGGTGAACCGTATATTAGAAGCTACAACTTCGATTCTAGAAAAACAACAATATCAGTATGAAAAAATAGAGATAACAAATATGTGGGCAACCAAACTCAACAGTGGCGAGGCACATTCCCCCCATACACACTCAAATAATTTCTTGTCTGGGGTATATTATCTGAAAGCAGGAAACACCGCACCAATACAGTTTTTTGATCCTAGACCAGCTGCTCATGTGTTACAACCAAGAAACACTTCAAACTTTATAAACTCTAGTATGATTCAGTTTGATTCTGTAGCGGGTGTTGGATATATCTTCCCGTCTTGGTTATCACATTGGGTTCCGCCCACTAAAGAAGAACGTGTTAGTGTCTCTTGGAATATATTGTTAAGAGGCAATTACGGTGAGCCTGGAACATTACAAAATGCGTATATCTAAAAAGAATGAAGTATACTTAATACTTTCAGATTTGTCACCATCTGAGTCGCAAGAACTTACTAGCTTCTTCACATTTGAGGTTCCTGGCTTCAAATTTATGCCAACATATCGAAATAGAATATGGGATGGAAAGATACGACTCTTTTCTCCTGGCTCTGGAGAAATTTATGTAGGATTACTAGAATATATCAAGGGTTTCTGTCAGAGAAATGAAATAGATTATATATTAGAAGAGGGAGTTGAAAATGAGCGGAATATTATACGCGAAGTGGTTAGAAGTTACATCACATCACTCAAACCAAAATCTCATGGAAAGAGCCTTAAACTTCGTGAATATCAAATTGATGCTGTGCATCGAGCTATTGCCAGAAATCGTACTCTTATCGTTTCTCCTACTGCTAGCGGTAAATCGCTGGTTATTTACTCACTAGTTCGTTACTATCACATGATGGGGTTGAAAACTCTGATACTTGTTCCTACCACTT
>Ga0209402_10006367_pt1 | contig 10315 bp, 10 predicted proteins | sample ArcticOcean_MG_C_3_FD_187437 | JGI IMG/M metagenome (GOLD analysis project Ga0209402, IMG submission 187437) | Marine microbial communities from western Arctic Ocean - ArcticOcean_MG_CB8_126 (SPAdes) (version 2) | ecosystem: Environmental > Aquatic > Marine > Oceanic | place: Arctic Ocean... | reverse complement strand
GTTTCGAACATGATGCGTAATTACATCAGGATGGTCGCTGAAGGCTTCGTAAACCCCACTCCTAATTGGACAATCACCCGAGAAACGCCAACGACAGCGAACGTCGACTGTGACCGCGGGCTTGGCATCGCTGTGATCCCGCAGGTCATGAAGTTGGCGATCGAAAAAGCCCGTGATACGGGAATCGGCGCTATCACCATGAGCAACGGCAGGCACGCTGGCATGATCGCCTACCACGCGATGATGGCACTGCCTCACGACATGATCGGCTACGCAATTACAGCCGGTGGTCAGCCGATGCCACCAACATTTGGCGCCGAGCCACGACTGGCTCCGAATCCGCACGCATGGGCGGTGCCGACTGATAAAGAGCCACCGTTTGTTCTCGATATTTCTTCGTCGTCGCTCGCCATGAACAAGCTCACACTTCTCAGGCGTATGAACGCCCTGACGATTCCTGGGGTGATGGCCGAGTCTGACGGCACGCCGATCATGGACGAACGAGAGGTTCCGGACGACGCTTTCGTGCTTCCCAACGGCGGAACACGCGAGCTTGGTTCGCACAAGGGCTACAGTCTTAGCGCAGTGGCGCAGATATTTGCCGGAATACTTTCGGACGGTGCGTTTGGTCCTTACGAGGGTGGGCAAATGTCTCACTTCGTCGCGGCGTACTCCGTCGAGGCGTTCGCCGATCTTCATCGATTCAAGAGTTCGATGGATGACTTCATGCAGTACCTCGCTGACACTCCACCGGCTCCGGGCCACGACCGCGTCTACTACGCCGGGCTGATGGAGCACGAAGAGTCGATCGATCGGCATGAACGGGGCATACCGCTTCATAACGAGGTGGTCGAGTGGTTCGATTCTGCGACCGACGAATTCGACCTCACACCACTGGAACGATAGGAATTCAGATAACCATGCTTGAACACTTTCACGTTCCAGAAGAAGACAAGGTATTTGTTCGTCGTGAAGACCTATTAAAGACCACGACCGATGTTTTCTTAGCGATGGGTATGCCGCTCGAAGATGCCGAACTTGCCGCCAACGGGCTGATTACCGCCGACATTCGTGGCTGTGAGACCCACGGCGTTTCGAACATGCTGAGGAACTACGTAGAGCAGTTCCGCGAAGGCAAGATTAATCCGACACCGAACTGGAAAATTATTCGGGAGACCTCAGCGGTAGCAACGATAGAGGCAGATCGCTCGCACGGTCTCGTTATGTGCCAGAGGGTGATGGATATTGCTATCGAGAAGGCCAGTAAGGTCGGTATCGGTGCGGTAACTATCCAGAACAGCACGCACGCCGGAATGATGGCGTATCACTCGATGCGGGCTATGGAACACGACATGATTGGTTACGCCATAACCGGTGGCGGGGCAATCATGGTTCCAACGTACGGCGCAGAGCCACGTCTTGGCTCAGTGCCGCACACGTGGGTCGTTCCAGCTGGCAAAATGCCGCCGTTTGTTCTCGACATTTCTTCATCGTCGGTTGCTGCGAACAAGATCGGCTTACTTCAGACGCACCGGTGCAAAACTGCTGCCGGGATTGCTCGCTGAAGAAGACGGGACACCGATCATGGATGAGCGAGATGTCCCGGAGCAGGCGAATCTTTTGCCCTGGGGTTCGACTCTCGAGCTCGGTTCGCACAAGGGCTACGGTATGGTCGTGATCGGGCAGGTGTTTACGGGAATACTTTCGTCGGGCATCTTCGGTCTTAGCGATCCGCCGGGCAACAGCAGCCAGTTCGTGGCAGCTTTCAGTATTGATACGTTCAGGGATGTCGCGGAGTTCAAAGACTCGATGGGCGAGTTCCGGACTTTCCTCGTCGACACACCTTCGGCGAAGGGTCACGACCGGGTCGTCTACGCTGGGCTTCCGGAAGACGAGGAGACCGAGGTTCGCGAACGGGACGGAATCCCGTTGCACCGCGAAGTGGTCGAATGGTTCGATACCGCGGCCAAAGACTTGAAGCTGCAACAGTTGGTACGAGCATAGCTGACGCGTTGCTCAATGCTGCACACATCATTGCTAGAGCCAGTAATGACGTGTGCGCCGCGTGCCTCGCTATTTAAATAGCCGCGGCTTCTATTTCTACTTCTGCTTCGATTTCTGTTAGCTCTTCTTCGAACATGTCGATATCTGGCTCGAAGTCGCCGTTGTCCGACTCGTCCGCGATCGCCACAGGTTCAAGCTGCGGGGCCAATACGGCATCTTCGGCGAGAGTCGTTGGTTCCTCGATGGATCCGTTAGAGCGTATGGATCGAGAATTGATCGTGTAGCCGCAGGTTATGCAAGTTAGGAACGATCCGAAATTATCGGATCCAAGCTCGACGGTTCCGTCTTTGCAACGCAGGCAAGATTTGAAATACAGCATAGTTACGCCTCCATTTATCGCGGCGGACACCGCGAATTGCTTGATCTGTTTGGAAGATCTAACGAGCGGCATCCTATCCGGTACCGGCTATTTACTACCTATTGCCGTTATGTACGCGTTTCGTTGATTTTTGGTTAACGCCAAAAATCTGCCGATACGATCACAGGGCGAGCTGTGGGGCAGAATATGCTTTCCACAAGATCTGCCAGGTCGCGGCCAAGTCACGGCTGACCAGCAGTATCACCACGAAGTGGGGCTCACGCTCCGGAGGCTTTTGAGAATGGCAAGGCTTTACATAATCGGAGCGGGAACACCTACCCCTACTCCCACACGCTTTGGCTCGGCGTACGTTCTCGAAATCGAGGGCGAGAAGATCATGATCGACTGTGGTCCAGCGGCGACTCACAAACTGGTGCAGACCGGACTCTGGCCTCTAGATATCGACTACATATTCTTCACACACCACCACTTCGACCACGATATCGACTACCCGTGTTTCTTGTTAACTCGCTTCGACCAATCGATCGGCAAAGAAAACGAGCTCCAGGTATTTGGTCCGACGCTTACGGAAAGGATCACAGAGGGCGTCATTGGCGATGACGGGGTGTTCTCCCACGACTGGAAAGCACGTATCTATCACCCGCTTTCCCAGAACGTTTATGTAAACCGTGGCGGAAAATTGCCCCGACCGGGACCGAAGGTTAAGGCGCGCGATGTTGGCGTTGGAACGGTATACACGGGAAACAACTTTGAAGTGACGTCTACTAACGCTGAGCACGTGCAGCCGTATCTTGATTCGCTTGCGTACCGAATCGAAACGAAGTCCGGGAAGTCGGTTGTGTTCACCGGTGACACGCAGCCTTGCCAGTCGATTATCGATCTTGCCAAAGACGCCGACGTAATGCTGTGCATGTGCTGGGATGATCAGGAGCTTATGGACGCCGATGGCGAGGCGCCGGGTCAATGCGGCACAACTGGGGCAGCTGACATGGCTGAAGCGGCTGGCGTGAAGAAGCTGATTCTTGTCCACATGGGAGCGCACATTTCGCAGCACGGACCACTCGAAAAAGGGCTGGGCGACATTCGAGAGGCATACGGCGGGCAGGTGATTTACGCAGAAGAGCTGATGGCAATCGATATTTAGAGCAGCCTTGGGCTGGTCTTTTTGCGGGCAACGAATCCGGTCTATGACACATCGAACACTTGATGAATACCGAACTGCTGATCGCTGCCCTACTCCTATCCCCCTCCTACCTGATCGGTGGGGTCTCTGCCGCTTATCTGGGCGGGCGAATTCAGCGTGGCGTCAATATTCGGGAGCACGGGAACGGTAACGTCGGAACGGTGAATGCTGTTCGGACGCTAGGGTTGCGTACGGGGCTTCTAGTGTTGGCAGCCGACAGTGCGAAGGGTGCTGTGGTGATTGGCATCGGACGGCTTGCTGGTGTTTACGACTACACGCTGTTTGCGATGGCAATAGCCGTTACTGCGGGTCACAACTGGTCGCCATATCTTGGGTTCAAGGGCGGTAAGGGCGTTGCGGTGATTTTCGGTATTTCACTGGCGATGGCGCCTGTTTTGTCGGTAATGGCGGGACCGGTCGTTTTTACGATCTACTTTGCGACTCGAAGCTGGGTATGGGCGTTTGGTGGCGGCATCATCGCTATCAACCCGATCTTTATAGTCACTGGCGCACCGGGATTGTGACCTGCTGCCCCCCTCAAACGTGTCCATCTGAAAGATCAGATAATGGACATTATTGAAGGGAGGCAGAAATGCCAAGAAAAGGTCATAGCCCGGAACAAGTACTCAATAAGCTCAGGCAAGTCGAAGTTGCCGTTGCGGGGGTCAGGTCAACTTCATCCCTAGTTTTGCAGTGACAGTACGCAGACTGCATGACACATCTCGATCCGGCTGGTGGATATTAATCGGCTTCGTTCCACTTGTAGGACCGATAATCATGTTGATTTTCACGCTGACCGGATCAACTAGTGGCGAGAACGACTGGGGAGCAACCGACGCTTAACGGTTCTGGTCACCTCACACAACCCTATCGACCCTGAAATTGCGGTTTTCGCTTTTCCATGAACGCCCTTCGACCCTCTTTGTAATCCTCGCTGTTAAAGCAGGCTTCGACCATTGAAGCGACGCTTTCGAGATCACGTTCATCGGGGTTTTTGGTGCCCTCGTTCACCGCTGCCTTGACGGCCTTTACGGTCATGGGAGCGTTGTCGGCGATAGTTTTTGCGAGTGTCGTTACAGACGACTCGAGTTCTTTGACGGGAACAACTCGATTTACCAGCCCCATCGTCTCGGCGTCTTTTGCGTTAAAACGACTACCGGTGAAGAAAATCTCCTTGGCGAACGATGGACCAACGATGTTCATCAGATCCTTGATACCGCCGTAGCCGTAGCCGAGTCCGAGCTTTGCCGCTGGCACGCCAAACTGGCCGTCATCAGTGGTAATCCGCAGATCGGCTGAAAGTGCAATCGCCATTCCGCCTCCGATGCAGAAGCCGCGAATCATGGCAATCAACGGTTTATCGAGCGTTCTCAGTGCAGTGTTCGCAGCAGAAGTAGCGTTCTCGTAAATCACGACCTGTTCGGGGGTGTTACGTACCTCTTCGAATTCGGAAATATCAGCGCCCGCGACGAATGCCTTGTCACCGGCACCTCTCATTACAACAACCCGTACATCGTCGCTCGAAGCGAAATCACTGATGATCTCTGGAATTGCCTGCCACATCGCAAACGACACGGCGTTACGTTTTTTTGGCTGGTTGAACGTGATCCATCCGACACCGTCTTCGACGTGCGCCAGCATTTTGTCGGTCTGCAGCTGCAGCTGCCTCATAGCGTTTTAATCCTTGATAAAAGTTCAAAATAATCGATAATTTCAGAGTTGAAACGAACTAAACCACACCATTTTCGTGAAGACTGGCAATCGCCGAATCATCATAACCAAGCTCGGCCAGAACAGCGTCAGTGTGCTCACCCTGGTCAGGTGTAGCGGTACGCACTGCCGACGGTGTTCGGCTCATCTTTATTGCCTGGTTTACAACATCGAACTTGCCCAACCTCGGATGCTCCACCCCCACAGCCATGTTCAGGTGTTGAACCTGCGGATCGGCAAAAACGCCATCCATGGAGTTGATAGGACCACTCGGGCAGCCCGCCTCGTTGAGCATGTCGATCCAGTGCTTATTCGTGTTGGTCGCCGTTATCTCTGAAATCAGGGCATTCATTTCAACACGGTTTTTCGACCTGCCAGCCGACGTGGCAAACCTCTCGTCGTCAATCAGGTGAGGCAGTCCAATGGCGTTGCAGAACCGTTCGTACATCACACCGCCAGCGACAGCGATGTTGATGTGACCATCAGTCGTCGGAAACACCCCCGTCGGAATGTTCGTCGGATGGTCGTTACCGGCCTGACCTGGCACGACGCCTTCCTTGAGGTAGCGCGCCGCCTGAAAATCGAGCATCTGCACCATCGCTTCGAGAAGCGAAGTCCTCACCCACTGCCCTTTTCCAGAAACCTCTCGTTCAAGCAACGCCAGCATCGCGCCTTGTGCTGCGAACATGCCGGCACAGAGATCGGCAACTGGAATCCCGGCACGCATTGGGCCTTCACCCGCTGCACCGGTAATCGACATCAAGCCGCCAAGACCCTGAGCGATCTGATCGAAGCCGGCACGCGTACCGTAGGGTCCGTCCTGCCCAAAGCCCGAAATGCTAACCAGAATGATCCGCTTGTTGATCTGCGAAAGTGTTTCGTAGTCAGCGGCAAGTCGGTTTTTCACGCCTGGTCGATAGTTTTCGACCACCACATCGGCTTGCTCAACCAGCTTGTGAAAGATTTTTCGACCTTCATCCGTCTTTAGGTTCAGCGTGAGCGACCGCTTATTACGGTGGAGATTCTGAAAATCTGAATTATCGCGATCACCACCGAGACCCTCTTTGCCATCGGGTGGCACCTCGATCTTGATCACGTCAGCGCCCCAGTCTGCAAGTTGGCGCACACAGGTCGGCCCTGCTCGCACACGTGTCAGGTCAAGAACTTTGAATCGTGAAAGGGGCATGCCAGGTGGCAACATTTGTAATCTCTCGGGGCGAAAGTGGCTGAACGGCGTTCGAGGCAAACCCTACTACGGCTTTGACGACCGCGCAGCGCTACGGTCCACGAAATACATTGAGTCCCTCGACCCAGTTGGCAATATCGCCATGCATCGAGTCGCTATTTTGCTCCGTTGTTGTCCAGATTTCGACAGCAGTTCGTCGTTTGTTCTGATCCGAGAATTCACCTTGTTTTTGCCGACCGATAGCTACAAAACTATAGCTACAACTAGTACGTCTGCATTCATCGCGCGAGTTACGTAATCACGGAATATTTCTGACCAATCGCTGAATATCCCGATCTCATCGATTATCACAAGATCTGATTCGCTAAGAGTCCCGTTCTCGCTGCCGACGCATCGATCGAATAATTCCATATCGACACCCAGCGATCCCATCCCTGATGACCCTGAATATCCGGGTGTGCAACGATACCGGTGACGCCGTTGAATCCGACGATTTTCCAGCCTTGATCGGTTACACCATCATGATTACGCGGGCTCAGAAAGCCGGAAATTACTCTCGGTTCCAGTAATTCTGCGACCTTTGCAAGTACTGTGGATTTTCCAATGCCTGATTTGCCGGTTACTAGCAGATTGTTTGGCATGGCCGTAATCGTAAACATAACGACACTGAGTTGTTGCCGTAACTTCGACTCAAAGAGTAGTATCCCGCCCAATAGCTCACAAGTTCACACCCCTATTACCGAAACGAGATAGTAGTACTCATGGCAGACATCCCAATCTTCGATATGAAACCCGTCCACGTGCCCGACGAGGTGCTGGAAGGACTCAAGAAGCTCCCTACCGCAACGGTTTACGGCACCGTGCGAAACTTCGGATCACCACTTTGCGTCTGCGAGGGATTAAAGACCTTCACGCCCGGACAGAAGATGGCCGCACGCGCACGAACCCTCAGGTTCCTCCCAAACCGCGATGATCTGAAAGCCAACACCCCATCAGGCGAAGATGCGCCCGAGTACGTTGCCATGGGAAAATGCGGCCCTGGCGACGTGCTTGTAGCCGATATCGCAGGAGACGAACAGACCGTAGTAGCCGGAGACGTAAAACTGCTCCAGCTCAAAATGAACAACGCCGATGGTGTCGTTATCGATGGTGCAATCCGAGACTTGGATGTTCTCGAAGACGAAGATTACGGCTTGACGGTCTACGCCACCGCTCGAAGTCTTCACGGTGGACCAACTGCACATCCTGCCGAAGAGAACGTTCAGATCAACATCGGGGGAGCACTCGTAAGGCCCGGTGATGTAATGGTCGGCGATGACGACGGCGTGATAGTCGTACCGTCATGGATGGCGGCAGAAGTACTCGCACATGCGACTGAGCATGAGGAAGTCGAGAACTACATCAAGACGAAGATCGAGGCTGAAAACGTGGCTCCCGGCAAGTACTACCCACCGCAGCCGGCATCGTTTGAAGAGTGGAAGCGCATAAAGCAAGAACGAGGACTTTAGAACTCCATGACCACATCACTAACTATTGGCGACTACGCGATCACTGCGGTACTAGACGGGCCATCGACTGCTCGAGATCCCGGGATGATATTCACAACGGTTTCTCCCGAACAGTGGGATCCGTACCGCTCGTTCGCACTTACGCCCGATGGCAAATGGCAGCCCGACTGGCGCAGTCACCTGATCCGAGCCACCAACGGTGAAGGCCCGGTGATCCTCGTCGACGCCGGAATGGGTGATGTGGTTCATGAGCACACCGGTGAAAAAGGCAAGCTGCTGGAAAATCTGACGGCACTTGGCTTACAGCCTGCCGACGTCGATATCGTTGTAACCACGCACTGCCACGGTGATCACATTGGCTGGAACGTGAGCTACGCAGACGGCGACGATTCACCATCGCTAACGTTCCCGAATGCCACTCACTGGATCGCCTCTCGTGATTGAGAGTTCTACTCGAAGCCCGAGAATTCCAATCCTGCTTTCGAAAAGTCGGTAAAACCGCTTGAAGCCCTCGGAGCGCTCGGAGCGCTCAAGTTAATCGGCGGTGTCGAGTAGTTGGCGCCGGGAATATCAACGCTACCGACAAACGGTCACACACCGGGACACCAGTGTGTGTTGGTCGAATCAGGCGGCAAGACGGGCGTAATAACCGGCGACCTGTTCCACAGTGTTGAGCAAGTAACCGAACAATCGTGGTGCCCTTCGTTCGACTGGAATACCACCATGTCGACCCAGGAGCGCCGTAGCCTGCTTACGATCGCATCTACTCAAGACTGGGTCGTGTTCACGGGCCATCTTTCAACGGGCACGAGCATCGGGAATGTCGCTTCCGAAGGCGGTAAATCCGTCTGGAAATCGATCTGATTTCGGTGATTTTATAATCGACCGCTTGTGATTGCTCCACAAACTCAATCGCCATAATCGCATGCAGAAACTGCGGGGCGATAGAACTCGAATCGGCACACACAACTGCACCGGGCAGCTATCATCTCTCGATCATGACAACTGCCGCAATCGATCCAATCAAATTTGAAGTAATCCGCAACGCCCTAACGCAGGCTGCAGAGGAGATGGCTATCGCGCTTCGGCGGTCTGCCTATTCGACGAACGTAAAAACTCGGCAAGATTTCTCTTGCGCCTTTTTCGACAAGGACCTGCGCTCGGTTTCACAGGCGTTTACCCAGCCTGTCCATCTGGGCTCGTTTGTTCGCCACGTGCCAATCGCCATACGGCGCTACGGTCCTGAGAACCTTGGTCCCGGCGACATGATTCTTTCTAACGACCCGTACGGCGGCGGCGTTCATTTGAACGACATTTCTCTTATTGGACCCGTCTTCTGGCAAGATCAGCTTGTGGGATACACCGCCTGCCTTGCACACCATGTCGACGTTGGCGGCGGCGCACCGGCATCGGTCGGAGCCTTTCGAGAGGTCTTCCAGGAAGGCATCATCATTCCACCGATAAAGTTCGTTCGAAACGGCGAACTCGACGATGATTTGTTCCGACTCGTGCTTTCACAAATACGTTCAAAACGCGAAACATCAGGTGACTTTCGAGCCCAGATCGCATCGAATAAAACAGGTGCTATCCGCATCAGTGAAATCATCGACCGCTACGGCATCGACGAGTTTGACCACTACATTAACGAGATCATCGAGTACACCGACCGCAGGACCCGCGCCGAAGTGGCGAAACTGCCTAAAGGCGTGTTCGAAGCCAAAAGCTTTGTCGACAATGACGGCTTTACGGACGAAGTGGTGAATCTCGCCGTAAAGGTCACCATTGACGACGACGGCGTTACGTTCGACACGACAGGCTCAGATCCGCAGCGACGAGCACCGGTGAACTCGACATTCGCACAGACATACTCAGCATGTGCCTACGCGCTGCGTGCCCTTATGGACCGAGACCTACCCGTGAACGACGGCTTCTACCGATACGTGCGAATTATTGCGCCTGAAGGAACCGTCACGAACTGCGTGCACCCTGCCCCGGTTGTCGGTGGCTGGGAGACCCACGTGCGACTGAACGACCTGATTTTCGAGGCGCTCGCTCCGGCGATGCCCGATGCTATCTGCGCGGGTACTAAGTCGATGCAATGTCATTCCGGATTCGGCGGTGAAAATCCCGAAACCGGCGAATACTACTGCTTCCTCGAAACCATCGCCGGGGGTTACGGTGGCCGATCAACGTCTGACGGTCCCGATGCCGTTCAGTGCCACGGCCAGAACACAGAAAACGCCCCAGTCGAAGAGACCGAGAGCAACTACCCGGTTCGCATCACTCGTTATGAACTGGTCCCGAATTCCGAAGGACCGGGCGAGTTTAGAGGCGGACTCGGTCTT
>Ga0209402_10006352_pt1 | contig 10334 bp, 4 predicted proteins | sample ArcticOcean_MG_C_3_FD_187437 | JGI IMG/M metagenome (GOLD analysis project Ga0209402, IMG submission 187437) | Marine microbial communities from western Arctic Ocean - ArcticOcean_MG_CB8_126 (SPAdes) (version 2) | ecosystem: Environmental > Aquatic > Marine > Oceanic | place: Arctic Ocean... | reverse complement strand
CAAAATGCAAGTTGGGTGTGATAATCAGAGTAAATTATATATATGTTAAAAACCACGTGGGCGAGCCTAGATATGTAGTAATGACAGATTGTATTACCATCCGCTGTCAGATCGGTAGGGGGGTTGAGAGACTCACCTCAACCTAATGAGAGGACAGTACCCTTAAAACACTGACACCCACCGACCCCAGTCTATATTATTTATTATAATTTTTTTAGTTGCCAGATTTGTGAATCATACACGTATCAAGAACAGGTATGATTGGCTAAAAACAAGCAACGATTAAGTCAGCTGTTTGCGTCCAACTTCTTCTCTACTTGCCTTTCCAGCCCACTAAGTTCAGTAAGCCACGAAAGTCTCTGACCTGTATCCTACAGAAACCAAGAAAAAAAATCTAAAAACATATACCACAACCACCATCGCCCCTTGCGGTAAAGGGACCCATACTTGGCGTTTGCATTGCATTAACCCGGTATCTCCACTGCACCGCCATCCTGAGCGGATATCGTGATTACATCTTTCCCAGACAATAAACCCCAGAAGACAGCAATTCTCCTGGGGTTTGATATTAAAAATTTTACTTTACAAATGTTAACTTCTTAGTCTGTTGGAAAGACCCAGCCTGAAGGTGATAAAATACACACCCGCAACCAGAAGGTCAGCTTTCCAAGCAATTCCCACACCCAATCATATATTTCTGAGAGGGCATGGGATTTAATATCATAGTGAATGATACGCTTTTAAGCCACCCTATCTTATCATCGCCATTTTTATTGTCTTTGTATAGGTACCTGCTTCAATAGTGCAAAAATATAATCCTGTCGCTACACTATACCCAGATTTATTTTCACCGTTCCACATTAGGGAGTAGTTACCAATATTTTGTTTTTGGTTAATAAGTGTCGTCACATTTCTCCCCATAACATCATATATTCTAATTTTCACATTAGCATTTTGAGATAATCCATAGACTATTCTTGTAGATGAATTAAAGGGATTTGGGTAATTTTGACTTATATAGAATTCTTTTGGTATCTCCGGTCTTGAATTTAAGTCTAATTGACCGGATAACAAGGACAAAAGTTCATCTATATGATTTCTATGCTCTTCATAAGTTTTAGGGATAAGATTCGGCATAGATCCATAAGCAGATTGTACTCTGTTTATAGAGTCTCTCATAGCCCACTCGGATGCTTCTAAATGGAGAGAGCCAATATCTATCACTGCAAATATACTATCAGATAAACAATCAGGATTCTGCACAATTCTTTCAAACCCTGTAATCGCATCATCATATTCCCTAAGTGCAGCTAAAGTCCAAAGTCTTGATCTGTGAGCCTTCCAGAAGAGCGAATTTGAATCAGTAGTATCACATATTCCATCATAATAACGAGCCAATCTTCTAAGTTGAATTGTTCTAGCTACGCCATCATAATGAGATTTAATCAACCCAAAAAGACGTTCCACCGCAACAGGTGCAACTGAACCATCGCTAAAATTCGAAATTATGTCTTTATATTCTGCAATTGCATCACTAGGGTTATCAATCTCCAACTGGACTGCAGAAACAAGAGCATCATTTCCATCATCTTCGTCATCAGCAACATCGTTTGGGTCAAATTTCAAATTAATTCCAGAATTATCTCCCTCAACGTTGGTCTGCTCTATAACATCGTAAGACGAATAATCAAATGAACCTGGCACTATGTAACTATACGAAGATGGACCGGTATTAGGAGCACCGCCCCCCCAGAAATTTCCTCTTGCATAAAAGGTTGAGGGTAACGTGCCTGTAACATAAATTATCGTATCATCAGCTGTGCTGAAGTTATTGTGTCCATAGTCCATATATGGATAACAATCATACCAATAGGTTTCATGATCACCGTTATTATAAATTGAATTTGCAGCATTTCCAGTATTATACATTATTGGATATGCTCCATTTGCGCCATACATCCCATATTGACCACCACCAGATATATCACAATGATCCAGTGAAGGTGAACAATTGAAGAACAGAATTCCTGCTTCGGGCGAGGAAGAAGTACCTTCGCCGTTTTCAATGAATGTACTATTGGAAAACTTTGATGAGCTATTAACATTATAAGCGTAAATACCGCTGGATTTGTTACCCGAAAAGTCGCAATTGTTCAAAGTTACAGTGCAATTGTAAAGGTACATTCCATCGGTACCGTTATCGTTTGCTTTACAACTGTCAATGTTAATTGTCCCCGCGGTAACATTAAGTCCTTCATTTTCAGATGCTATAAAATCGCAATTGGTAAGATTCACACCAGTGCTCGAAGTATTGTTAACTTTTAAGCCATCCTCAAGACCATAAAAAATGCAATGATCCAGACTATCAGATAAACTACCATTCAGATATACTTCACCTTGTCCATTTACACCAGATCCCATAAAATAAATAGGATCTGTACTTGTCCCATTGGCAACTATCTTACCATAACTAATTAATTTGGATCCTTCAGTAAAACGAACTTTTACTCCAGAATTTATTGTCAAAGTAGCTCCAACTGAAATTGTTACAGTCCCTGTAACGAGTTTATCTGTAGTCCAAGTTGCACTAAAAGGCTGATCTTGAGCTCGTAAACTCCAATGGTACAGGCGACCGCCACCAGGTTCAATTGGCTCGGTGACAAAAACTAAATCGCCATTACCATCCAAGCCTATGGATCCTGGATCTGTTCCATTCACACAGACGATCTCAATTGGCCAGTTGGTGACTTCTGTAGTGTCTAAAAATATGGCTATCTTACGTTCTTCATCATCCTCGCAGCGACGGTTTACTACCCACAGGTAGTTATTGTCCCCGTCAAAGTCGTCGCCTCTGTTCCTGAAAATACCTGCCTCGGCATAGGTATATGCTGGCGCATCCCAGTCGTTCCAGGCATCGTCGTCTTCATCATCACGGATTGTCCGCAATGTCTCAATTTCGTCTGGTAGTCCCTTGTTAGACTGTGTGTGCCTGGAGCCGCCATCTTGCCACTGTAGCATCTGGAAAACTGCCTCAAGATCACCGAGGTCACCAAAGTAATCCTCAAACCATCCGTAAACGGGACCCGCAGCCAATCTTCCGGTTTGGAAGATATTGTCACCGCCACCATCCACCCAGTCATAATACCTGTCTGTGTCATCTTCATCTACTACGTTACCATCAGAACCCACATGATGCAGCAAACCACCAACATCATAATAGCCTTGATCAGTGTCATACCAAGGCTCAGCAGAGGTGCCAACTTGGTCGGCATCATAGTCTTCACCTTCTTTATCACTACCTCTTTTCCTAGACCAATCATAAAGCGAAAACAGAGTATAAATTTCGAAGCCTTTAGCACCATAACAAAGAGCTAAATTGGCTTGAGCATAAACTTCACCCTTGGTTAGCGGTTTCCGATATACCTTCCAGAATGCACTATCATCTATCCTGTTTTCCTCAGCCACCCCCAACATAGCGATGTATTTAATTGGATTGACCATAGTTTCGTTATCTTTAACCGCGTTTGCAGCCGCCAACAGTCCACTGTAAGATCCAAATTTATCTTTTCTTATCAACTTATCAAATGCATCTTGGATACTAGTATCAAAGTCATCTTGTCCTGAATTTGGTGAACTGCTAAAATGGTACCCAGAATCCGGAACAGGAATATTCCAGTTATTATTTTGAGGACCCTTCACAGCATAATAATTGCAAATAATCATTGAAGGGTCAACTATATCTATGTAGCTATCAAGTTCGGTGTAAGTTCTACCCCCGGTAGCACCTGTTATCACCCTGCCGGTCTCATCCTCAATCATGTCATTAACATGCCTTAAATGATGATATGTGCTGACTTCGGGTTCATCGATAAGGAAATTACTAATTTTATCTGACGAAAGGTTTGGTGTTCCATCACCTATATAGTATGCAGCTGCACCCTTGATATCATCTATGACGTCCAAGGAGTCGGGGTTGTTATACAGTTGATAATAGCCGCTGGTATTACTAGTGACTTTATATAGGGTTAAATCGCATCCTCCTTTAAACTCAATTAAAATTGATACATCCATCGACCAATCATAGTACCTTCGCCACTCTTTAACCATGATACTGAAATATCCGTCTTCATCTTTCAAATCTTCAATATCCTCTTTGGTTACGTTAAACCAGCCATCCTGATCTCGTTCGGGGGGATCACCCGGATCGGCATCATAATCTACAATTGAACGAAAAAACCTATCCCTATAATAGAATTCATCATTCAAATTGTTGATTTCATTTTCTGGTGCTACTCTATCAACGAATATTCTGAACATCACAACTTCATCATCGTCAAAGGGGGCGGCGTTTAAAATGTCAACCGCCTTAAAATCAAAAGTATAGTAATAATTCCCATCTAATGATCCTTGATCAGGCCAATCCGGCTCGGAGTCTAAAATTGCATCAACAAATTCATATGGAGTATTATAATAATTAGCGTCGTGCTCAATTTCCCATGCTGTAGTCTCTACTACGGTAACATCATTCGGCTTGGGAACGAATGAGGTGTTTGGCAGATATTCCCTTTCTTCAGCGTGCGCGAATTTCCAAATTGACCAGCCTTTTACAACAGTTGTGTCATTCCCTGCAATGATGGTTTTCTCGCCGGTTGCCCAGTGAGTATTAGGAGCTGCGGGTTTGTGGTCCTCTGGAACATAGATTGAGGGTGTCCAAGTAAGCTTAGCTTTCATATTAAGTAAATCTTCGTCACGAATCTTGTCACAAATTCCACCCCATACATTTAAATTAATATGAGTCAATCCAAGATTATGTGCAAAGCCAAAACGGAAATTTGCCTCAGCATTTAGTGAGTCATTTGAGCCTGCCCACACACGATTTGTATCCGTCCAGGCTTGTCCTGTCCACTCATGCTCATGGATTTGGTAGGTTTGCTGGTAGTTCCAAAATGGATCAAAAAAAGCGCCCTTGTGCATTTTCGGGGGCCTTCCATCAAAATTTACATTCTGTGCCTGAACAGGCTGAATAATAGTTAACTAAATTAAGCATAATCCCAGTACCAATAAGATTATGAGTTTCGCAATTTGAATTTTCATCTGACTTCTCTCCAATAAATTAAATTTACTTATTAGTGCATTGAGTCACTATTAAATGCTATTTGCTCATTATTTCAGCACCGTGATTTTATGTGTTTGCACCATTCTGCCGTTGGACAGCTGAATGATGAAAGTTCCCGAGTTTAAACCATCTGAATTGATGGTAAGTTGATGATTCCCCGCGTTAAAAAAGCCTGAATAATTGTGCAGTACTCTTCCTTGTAAATCAATGATTTTGGTAATGATATTATTCGCTTGATTGGTTTGAAAATTAAGAATTGTCTGACCATTAAAGGGATTAGGATAAGCAGGATCTACGATCAGTGACCTCGGATATCTTGGATTATCAATATTGTCAACAAATGCCGGATCTACCTCAGTTTTTAAGACTGTAAGCCCAACTTCTATTTCGCCTCCTGCAATACCTCTTGCGATATGCCCCCCAACGTAATAACTACCATCGTCAGCCTGTGTTACACTGTTTCCACGGCAATCCCTATAACGTCCAGTGTAATAAAGACGCCAACTCTCTTCTAATTGATCATCAAAACGGACGATGAAAATATGAGGAAAAATTAGCTCATCATCATCATCTAAATCGGTGGTCATACCACAAATGATTCCGCCACCACCTTGGCTGAGAGCAATCCCCTCTGGTATATAATATAATCCATCGTTATAATATTCTGCTTCTTCAAACGAGTCACCATCATAACTTATTCTTCTGACGCCGCCACCAAAAAGCAATAAAATATTATAATTTGTAGGATATATTTTGGAAAAGTATACTTCAGAAATTAGATTTAGACTATCACCTTCATCTCCAAGGTGTAACAAGTAAGAATAATAAACTACCCGTCTAAGGTCGTCAATATAATAATCCTCGTACCCCACAATAAATCCACCATCGGGATGCACTGCGATTGAATTTAGTTCTGTTTTTGCATAATTATCACCCTCTTCTAAATAATCAAAAAAAATATTCTCTTCAATTATTTCACCGTCCTCATCAATCTTAAGAAACCATCCATTATGGACTTGACCATTGTCCAATTTTATTTGTCCGGCAAGGGCATAACCACCTTCGCAAGCTGTAATATCAAGAAATATAGAATGTTGATCCTCGTGTAAATCTCGAAACCATATTTCTTCGAAATCAAAACTTATCTTTCTAAGTCTATTCCCGTCCTTTATGACAAAGCCACCATCGTTTGCCCGCACCACCTGCATTTCAACAGACGCGCCAGTACGGATAGCAGCAAAGTTTGCCAGGGTTCCATCTTCTTCATAGTAGGCACAGAGCAGGTGCCGTCCATCATCATTTGTCCCCCAACCAAAGGCAGCTACGTCATTACTGATGGCTATGACTTCTTCACAACTGGAATACGGAAATTCTTCCAAAATCTGAATCCATTCCCACTCAGGTTGCGCGTTTACGACCAGTGGGAGAAGCAGTATAATTGTTATATAGATTATTATTGTTTTTTTCATTTTATAACTTACTCTTTTAGTATTAATTTTGTTTGTCTTGGATATGTAGAGGTTGAGAGCTCCAAATTGTGAAAGGTACTATGGATATTGGATTGATAATAGATCATTGAAGATGCTACCAGCATGCTTACATGTAGAAATTAGTTAAAAATATATTCATCGTTTTCGCCAACTGCTCCAGAAAAACTATAAGTAACCCTTACCCTGATGCTATTGCTAGACCCCGTTTTTAACAGGTGTTGTTAAAGGAATCTCATTATAACGTACATTATAAAAAATCAAAAGTCAAGTAAGGTGTAATTTTACTCACATATTAATATTGGAGAAAATGATGCTGATGTAAGTTTCTAAACAAGTTTACATTGTGTTTGAGCTAGAGAAAGATATGATGACAATTGTTTCACAATCCGGATCTGTCAGATCGATACCCGGGTGAGAGATACAGTCTTCACAGTAGATAGAAGTACCCGGTGTGTTACTCCAATAACTTAACAATTTTAGGTACTCGTTTACATAAACAGGACCTCCGTGGGTACTCACCCTTTTCAACATACTGAAAATTATTATCTTAAAATCATGTTACTGTTGAGGTTCGCAGGTAACATTCAATGGTGGTAGGGGCTGCAAATTGTAAGCAGAATAATATCATAGCATTAGTACAGGAACTCAACAGTATAAAGTGATGTGTGGAACTACTACTGGTATTGAGGTGTTACTGTTTAGGGCGATTTTCTAAATTAGGTAACAATGTTTGCACTGTTTTACTTAATCAACAACAGCTTCCTGGTTGCTATCTTACCACTCTGTTCCAACCTTGCGAAATACACTCCTGTAGCGATGCCATCATCAAACCCTGGCAGACTACAATACGACCAGGGTTTGTGATTAAACACTTTACTTAACCAAGGTCAACTTCTTCGTCTGTTGGAAAGACCCAGCCTGAAGGCGATAGAAATAAACGCCTGCAGCATGAAGATCTGCGTTCCAAACAGAGGTAAATCTACCTGCACTTAGTCGGTCATCAACCAGCGTATCCACAAGCCGCCCCGTCAGATCAAATACCTGCAAGGATACATACTGCTCATCCATCAGGTTAAAAACAATGGTCGTGGTGCTGTTAAATGGATTAGGGAAGTTAGACATCAGGCTCCATTTTACTTTTTCCCAGGGCTGCTCTTCAATTGAGTTCGGAATATCCCATTCCTCAGGAAAATTATATGCTACTAGAGATCTACCATCATAGATAACTGCTTGTAGCCTATTACCTCTTTCAAAATATCCTACCCTGAACATCCAACTCACAATATTAGGGATTTCGACATCACTGCTCATAATAAGCTCCATCGATTGGGAATCTATTATCCTGATTGGCTGACCTTGAATAGCAAGAAGTAACTCCCAAACCCCATCTTGATTAATGTCAATAGCCGATACTCCGAGTATTGGAATCGGCCATTGTCCTATGCCAGGGACTTCTATATCTTCCACATCTTCAATATACTCACCTCTAACCAGAAGGCTATCAGGATCATACTTTACCAGATGAATAGCGAAGTCATTTTCGCCCTCACGAGTCCAATGAGCCTGTATCCAATCAATGTGTCCGTCATTGTCAACATCCTCAACCGCGCTCTGTTCGCTGAACCCAAATAATTGACCCGGACGCCCAGCTTCATTGTCAGCATCCAGTTCAATGATAGTAACACTGTCAGGGTGTTCAAACTCTCGTGTGTAAGATGAGTAAAGTGAAAACCTTGTAAACGGGCGGTCAATCTGTACGCTGTCACTATGTATTTGTAAATCTACTTCATGATATCCCGCAGAAAAAAAGTCACTGCCTGTATCACCGTTGTCACGTAAAATGAAGCTTACTGGCTTACATATTACACCTAAATCCTCTGGTCTCTCATTTATCCAGGTTCCCTGCCAGATTTTCCCTTCAAATACATGCTCTGTATATAAGGAGTCCTCATCTTCATACATTGTACTCCTAAAATAGCTTGTAGCGGCTAATGGCTTTGTATCACCATCTGGTAGAATTCTCTCGCCTCCAGTTGAGATGCGCTCCATATAGTATGCTGGCTCATTTAGTGAAAGCTCGTAATCAGGTCCATAGTAAACCTCAAGGTATTGGTCAGGTAAAGTTTCAAGTACAATATCATCGTTACCATCTGAATTAAAATCACAAAAAAATATTGTTTTGACCTGTGCTCCCATTTGGTCTGATAATTGAATTCTTTCCGCTCCGTGGAAGATTCCAATTCTGTGATCCAAGTCACGATCTATAAGGCTAACGATCAGTTCTTCACGATAATTATTATCCAAATCAAATTTATATACTTTACTAATGAAAGTATTCTCTAAAGGATTTATTGTAAATGCTTCTGTAAGTAAAAATGTAGAATCCTGAGCAATGGAAATGACACTTATGCTGGTAAGAATAGCATAAATAATAAGAGACCGGTTTTTAATTGTCATCACAATATGTCTCATTTCAAATAGTTCAGTTTAATAACACTTTGTGAATTCGGATCTGTCAATTTGGCAAAATATAATCCTGAAACATTGGATTCTGGCTTCCATAAGACTCTATGCTCACCAATTTGGAAAAATCCTTGTTCGAGCGTTTTTACCAATCTGCCTGATGTATCGAATATCTCAACTACTGCAATTCCAGGTAATTTTGAAGTGAAGGCAATATTTGTAGTTCCATTAAACGGATTGGGAAATGCTTCATGAAGGTGTATGGATTTCGGTTGCAATGCTTGATCATCACCAACAACATCCAAGTCAATCGGTGCCAACCGGACTAGTTGGTTACGACTTACCCACCACGGTCTATTGGGGTTGTCGCTTATGTTGACTGATACGCCGCTTAGGATGATAGCACCACCGTCTCCTGTGCTAACAATATCTAGAACTCCACCGCTAAGTAGCCCGAGGGTATCAAGTGGGGGGATGTAACTATCTATGGAATCACCATCGGAAGTGTAAAGTGTCAAGATGTGGTCTTGCCATAACCGGCGAGTGACTGGATGTACAAAATTATATCTCGATTTGAACAGAAAATTATCATCACTTATCTTTTCAACCACTGGAGACTGATAGTAATCATAATTTGTAGTAGTATAGTTTAGTAATTCACCTTCATAATCGAATGATGAAAAAAATGATTTACCACCGTATTCGCCAACGATAAGCATTTTGTCATCATCATAGCTTATTACTCCTCTAACCCTTCTGACTCCAATTTCGCTTTGCCTGCTCCAAATTATGTCTCCATCTTCACCGATTTTTAAGACATAAACTGTTGTTCCACTATCCCTATGATAGGCTTCGCCACCTACATAGTAATCACCATCCCTTGACTCAAACATCCTATTTAGCACATACCCGTTAATTGGTCGCTGAATCATCGAATCCCAGACAATCTCCCAATCTGTTGAAATCTTGATCAAGTGGTATTCCCAATATCGATTTCTAAAATTAGTCAGCAACAATAAACCCCCATCTTCACACTGAATTATGTCAATTAGCCCACCACGTGGTCCAACTTCAAATGTGTCGAACCTGAGTGAATCACCCTCATCATTGAACTCAAAGAGTATAATATTTGTATCTCTCCTTCCGGCAGTCAGGTAGCTGTTATTACCAATTGGCAAAACTTTAGTTATCCAGACATCTTCATTTAATAGCCACTCACTATCCCATAATTCGTTAAACTCGGAATCCAACCGAAAAACATCAAC
>Ga0209402_10006351_pt1 | contig 10336 bp, 7 predicted proteins | sample ArcticOcean_MG_C_3_FD_187437 | JGI IMG/M metagenome (GOLD analysis project Ga0209402, IMG submission 187437) | Marine microbial communities from western Arctic Ocean - ArcticOcean_MG_CB8_126 (SPAdes) (version 2) | ecosystem: Environmental > Aquatic > Marine > Oceanic | place: Arctic Ocean... | reverse complement strand
GGCTTACGCTGTACTGCTACGCCATCGGCCAGTCTGGGAACTGCGTTCAGTATTTGGTTGCGCTGGGTGTCTGCGGCCAGAGCGGCCAGCCATTGGGTGCGGGACAATCGCTCGGATTCCACGGCGCAGACGCTCTCAATGAATGCTTCCGGGGCTTGTCCTCGGTCCAACACAACCCGTTCGTAGCCGCGGGGCGGTTGCCCAGCCACTGCCTGGATGAAGCTGTGGCGCGGGGAATATTCGTCTGTGTTGGTGATGCGCCGTGCCTCCCAAAAATACGACTCCTCGCTGAGGTTGCTAGAGTAAAACAGCCGGGCCATCTCACGGAACTGGTTGTACTCCTTCAGGTATAGCTCCTGGTAGACCTCACCGGCTTCTTCAGCCATGGTTGGGTCTTTCAGCGCAGTGGTCACGTAGGCGGCGGCCAGAACGCCAGACATCAGCGCAAGATGGACTCCCGAAGAAAACAGCGGATCAACGAAACAGGCAGCATCCCCGGCAATGATGTAGCCAGGCCCAAACAGCTTTTCAGCGGTGTATGACCAGTCCATCACCACAGTAGGTTCAGAGTCCATCTGAGCATCTGCCAACATGGCTTTAGTGTGATTGCTCTGGGCCAGTTGGGCCTCTAAGAACGCCTTGGCACCGTTCTGTTGTATGCCTTCTTGTCCAATCTTCGAATCTACTACCACTCCCACACTGGTGCGACCGGTGTGCAGTGGAATGCTCCAGAGCCAGCCGTAGCGATAGGACTCGATAAAGATGTTGTTCTGGTCTGGCTCCGGCAGGGGTTTGACCCCGGTGAAATACGCGTAAACTGCCAGGTTCTGGAAGAACGGGTCCCATTTTTTAGTGTCCAGGTGTCGGGATAGCAGCGTGGACTGGCCACTGGCATCGACTACAAAGCGGCACTGGGCCTCACCTGGGACTCCGTTGCTGTTGGTGAACTCCACACCGATGGCATCATCGCCGTCAAAGATGACTTCAGTTACCTGATGCCCCTCCAACACCGTGACGCCTTGCTCTTTGGCGTTGTCCAGCAGAATCTTGTCGAAATCAGGACGCCAGACCTGGTAGGAGTGGGGGTATCTTTGGCTGGTCTCTTTGAAGTACCAACTCCACGGAGCGTCGCCACTGCCCCAGACCATGGTTGCGCCGTATTTGGGTAGGAACCCGGCTTTCTCCACGGCAGGCAGAGCCCCCAATTCCTCCAGCACCGGTATGGACGCCGGCAGCAGGGATTCTCCCACGTGATCCCTGGGGAACTGCTCTCGTTCCAGGAGAATCACCTGCCAACCTTTGCGGGCGAGCATGGTGGCAGCGGCGCTACCCGCAGGGCCGCCACCGATCACAATGACGTCGGCGCTTAGGTCTAGGTTTTCCTGGTTTTCTTCAGCAGTCTGGTCGTTGTTGTTCATGATTGCCTGGTTGTTTTATCGCCCGCTTGAATTATTCCCCGGTTGGATTATTTCTTCAGGCTTGTCTGAGGCCAATGGATAGTTTCTAATTAAAATCCCCCAGGCCGACTAACATCCGGCCTTGGGGGATCGTATTACTTGGACGGGAGTAGCGGCTGGGCTAGTCTTCCCCGTGGCCGCCTTCGGCATCTGCGATTGCTTGCGGGTAGGGCTTGCCAGTCGCAGTGTTCACTTCAAACGAACTTGGCAGTTCTAGGTCTTTGGCAATCTCTTTGACGGCAGGTAGTACCTCTTCGCCCATCAGCCTCAGGCTGCGCATGGCGTCATCGTGGGTCATGGCGCCGTCGCCGTCCCAGAAGAACACGCTGCCGGGCCTCAGGTACTCAAGTACGTGACGAATCTTGGGGATCACGGTCTTGGGCGTACCGGTGATGATCGTGTAGTCCTCAATCTGTTGCTCGTAGGGTCGGCCCAGGACATCGGCCCGGCCTCCGCGGTTGGCGGTGGCTGCAAGCTGGGTTGGTAGCACACGGCGTCGGTTGGTCAACCCGGGGAGCTTTAGCAAAGCCGGGTTGTTCGTACCCTCGTTACCGGCCAAGAACGGATTGCTGGGACCCTGGATGTATTTGCGGGCAGTCTTCTCAGCTAGTTCTTCAGTCTCGTCTACATGGACCTTCCAGAGATAGCCCAGGTTCTGAGGACCGGATTCATAGCCCTGTTCTTTTGCTGTTTCGTGATAAACATCAAACGCGGCCTTGGTGGGCTCCAATTCAGTTGAGAGCATCACGTAGGGTATGCGCTGCTCGGCAGCCCACACCAGTGAGTCACGGCTGATTACTCCGGGCAACCAAACCTGGGGATGGGGCGTTTGGTACGGCTTAACCCAAGGGTTAACGTGTCGGTATTGGTAGTGTTTGCCCTCCCAGCGGAAGGGGCCAGGAGTGGTCCACGCCTTGATAATGAACTCGTGGGCCTCTTTGAATCGCTCCCAGTTGTAGGGCGGCGGAGCGTTATGGGCAACGCTCTCACGACCGGTGCCCCGGACCCAACCGGAGACCAAACGACCGTGGGAGATCAGGTCAATCATGGAAAGCTGTTCTACCAGCCAGAGCGGATCATCCCAGATGGGCAGGATATTGCCCATGAGGACAATCTTCGCCTTCTTGGTGATGCGGGCCAGAATGGACGCCTCAACGTTCATTGCACCGCCCATGCAGAACGGTGTGCTGTGGTGCTCGTTCAGCATGAGGCCGTCAAACCCCATCTCTTCAGCGTAGACCTTTTCGTCCAGATAGCGGTTATAAAGACCGGCGCCCAGTTCCGGGTCATAGACACCGTTACTCAGGGTCAAGTCCTTGATGGGAGTGCCAGTGGCACCGAAGAACCCGGATGCGGGGTCTTGGTAGGGTCGTTCAGTGAAGTAGCCGACAAACATATAGCTATTTCCTTTTGGATGATTGCTAATCTGGACTGGGCTGGTCAGCGTAAACCCGGTAAGCACGCCTGCCCCGACTAGGGCCGCATTATAGCATCGCCGCCAGGTTTGCAGACACTCCGGTTGGCTGATTTCTATTCTGAATTCTTAGAGAGAAAATGCGGATGTAACTGAATGGCCAGTTCAGGCATCAAATAACTCACTGGAACCTGAAATACGCAGAGGCCACACTTGAAGCTGCCCCGCAACTGGACATCTCAATACCGCTTGGATGGCTTGCTAACAGCCCTGCTGCTCTTGGCTGTGGCGTGCGGGGGGCGGACCCAACCCAGGTTCAAACCAGTGGCACATCAGCATCTGAGGCTGAAAAGCCAGGGCCAACAGTAGTTGTCGCCGAAGATTCATCAGTTGCAAGTGGGGTTGTTCCTGAGTTGGACCAGAGCATCCACCGCGTGCCGTTGGATGAGATGCTTTTTGACACCTTTGGCACAACCAGTGCTCGTTTCGTGCCCCTAAGCGAGATTTCAGACGCCTTGCAAACCGACCTAAAGGACGCCATAACCCCGGTGTCCCAGCCGGCTTACGGTGCGTTGGATGCCCTGCCCTGGTTGGAAGACGATGATTTGGTGCTTGGCTACGAGTCTGGCGACGACGCCTATGCCTACCCGATCAACATCCTCAATTTCCACGAGATAGTGAACGACACCATTGGCGGCGTTCCAGTCCTTATTACCTATTGCCCATTGTGCTTCAGCGGAGTCATATTCAGTCGCGAGCTGGACGGTCAGACGCTAACATTTGGCAACACGAGCGCCCTGTATCAGTCTGACCTTTTAATGTACGACCACCAGACCGGGTCTTATTGGTTCCAAGTTGCTGGAGAGGCTGTTGTCGGAGCGAAAACAGGGAGCCGGCTAAAACCCTTGGCCTCAACGACCATGCCGTGGGGACAGTGGAAGGGACTTCATCCGAATATTTTCTTGATTACAGGGTCCCAAGGCGGACAGGAGACCCAATTTGCGGCGACACGGTACAGTAGCGGGTTTGGCAGTGGCTACCAAGACCGTATCAACAACGGCCAGTTTGCCTTCCCGGTGGACGAAGATAAGCTGGACGACCGCTTGTCTGCCGGTGAGATTGTGTTGATTGTAGAGACCAGTAAGACTGGCGATGCAGCGATGGCTTTCCCGCTGGGCGTAATTGGCGACAGCGCAGTCAATGCCGACGTTGGCGGCGAGCCGATAGTGGTATTTACCGCTTCAGAGGGCCGCTCCGTGGGCGCATTTTCTAGAACTGTGGACGGAGAAATACTTACCTTTGACCGCAAGGACGACGACATATTCACCGTTTTTACCGACCGGGAGACCAACAGCGACTGGGACTTTGCGGGAAGGGCCGTTGACGGGCCGCTGGCGGGTACTCGTCTGCAACGGGTGAGTAGCCGTTGGGCGTTTTGGTTCTCTGTGGCCATCTCTTTCCTTGGCATAGAAATACATAACCCCTAGACATAATCTGCCCTATTTCCGGCTTTTTATTCCCATCTCCCCCTGATTGCGCCGCAGAAGACCCCTTGCCGCGTGCCGAGACACGTGCAAAATAGGCGCACGTGGCGTCGAAATCCGCTTGACACCCCCCAAGTCCATATGATAAGTTTGCGCACGCCTAAAAACAGGCCGATTTCGAATAGAATAGCTATTTGGGTAACGGCTACACCTGTACCTTTAAGAGAGTCTAATCATGGAATCTATAATTGTTGCCCTTGCCGCAGGGTTCGCTGCTCTACTGTTTGCAGCAATAACCGCCATGCGTGTGCTGAGTGCCGATTCCGGCAATGAGCGCATGCGAGCCATTGGCGACGCGATACGCGAGGGATCCGGAACTTTCCTTCGCCGTGAATATATGGTCCTGGCGCCCTTCGTCATCATAGTGGCCATTGGACTATGGGCATTGATCGACTTATGGACGCTGGAAAACACAGTCCCTAAGACGGCCATCGCCTACCTAGCTGGAACCATCTGTTCCGCCACTGCAGGATTTATTGGCATGAACGTCGCCGTTCGGGCAAACGTCCGGACCGCCGCCTCTGCCATGCGGGGCCTTAACCCGGCCCTTCGGATAGCCTTCCAAAGCGGTTCTGTAATGGGGTTGACCGTGGTGGGCATTGGCCTGCTGGGTGTAACCATCCTTTACATCATCTTCCAAGACATTACGGTTGTCGCCGGATTCGGCTTTGGAGCCAGCTCCATTGCCCTCTTCGCCAGGGTTGGCGGAGGAATCTTTACCAAGGCTGCCGACGTGGGCAGTGACTTGGTCGGAAAGATTGAAGCAGGAATACCCGAAGACGACCCACGCAACCCCGGCGTAATCGCCGACAACGTTGGTGACAACGTTGGTGACGTTGCCGGTATGGGCGCTGACCTGTTCGAGTCCTATGTGAGCTCGATCATCGCAGCCATGGCTTTGGCCTTCGCCGGAACCGCCGGCGCTGGTCTCGCCTGGGATGCAGATCGGGCTGTTTTGCCTCTGATGTTGGCTGGCGCGGGAATCGTCGCCGCCATCCTGGGCACCTTCGTGGTGCGCAGCTCTGAAAACGCCACCTTTGATCAGTTACTGTGGGCGTTGCGGCGGGGCATTTTCGCCGCCGCGATTCTCCTAGTGATATTTGCCCTGGTGATCGTCCTCGCTCTAGATATGGAGATAGTATGGTTCTGGGCGATCATAACGGGTCTGATCGCCGGCATAATTATTGGTCTGTCCACTGAGTACTACACTTCGTACAGCTACAAGCCCACTCAACAGGTGGCAGAGACGTCGCAGACCGGCGCCGCCACCGTAATGATTAGCGGTATCGCCACCGGCATGGTCAGCACGGTGGTACCTCTATTTGCCGTCGGAATCACGATCATCGTGGCCTACGAACTAGCCGAGTTCTACGGAGTAGCCTTGGCTGGTGTTGGCTTACTGTCAACGCTGGGTATCACCCTGGCAACCGACGCCTACGGCCCAGTGGCCGACAACGCTGGTGGTATCGCTGAGCAAGCCCAGCTTGCCCCCGAAGTCCGGGAACGGACCGACGCTCTGGACGCGCTGGGTAACACCACAGCGGCCACCGGCAAGGGATTTGCCATTGGCTCCGCAGCATTGACCTCACTGGCCTTGTTGGCGGCGTTCTCAATCGAAGCTGAAATTACCTCTATTGACCTCCTTGATCATAAAGTGATCGTGGGTGTCCTCTTCGGCGCGATGCTGCCCTTCTTGTTCTCTGCCTTCACCATGAAGGCTGTGGGCCGGGCAGCCATGTCCATCGTGGAGGAAGTCCGCCGTCAGTTCCGGGAGATTCCTGGCCTGATGGAAGGAACCGCCGATCCTGACTACACCGAGTGTGTGGACATCGCAACTAAGGGCGCTTTGAAAGAGATGATCATCCCCGGTCTGATGGCCGTGGCCGCACCTCTGGCCATGGGATTCGTCCTGGGCGTACAATCCCTCGGCGGCATGCTCATCGGCGCAGTTGGCTCCGGATTCATGCTGGCCATCATGATGGCCACAGCCGGCGGCGCCTGGGACAACGCCAAGAAGTACGTTGAACTCGGCCACTTCGGCGGAAAGGGCTCTGATGCCCACAAAGCCGCGGTTGAAGGCGACGTTGTTGGCGACCCCTTCAAGGACACATCCGGTCCCTCCCTCAACATCCTGTTGAAGTTGATGGCCATCGTGTCTCTGGTGTTCGCTCCGGTATTCCTGAAAGTCACACCGCTGATCGACAAGCTCACCTAAGCTTAAGCAACCAACAAAAAAAGGCCGGTCAATTGACCGGCCCTTTTTTTATTTCTGCGGCTAACGGCAGTCTGGCGGCAACTGTCATTCTTGCGTAGAGGCCCTTCGACGGGCTCAGGACGAGCGGTGGATGCGGGTGAACCTCATCAATTGCCATCGTGACCGTATCCCCACGTCTTTCCCACGAAAACGGGAATCGAGAATGCATCTACCTAAACCGACTCGACCACCGCAAACAACCTGGATTCCAGCTTTCGCTGGAAAGACGGTGGTGGCAGGTGGCAGTCGTCGGGCCACCTTAACGGGAATAATTACGAACGTAGGGGCGGGTTTTTAACCCGCCATGCTCGCCGTTTACCAACCCCATATTGCCAACCACACTCATACTCCACTCATGGTGAGCCTGTCGAACCACGTGTTTGCAGGTGACTATGTTATGCCCAAACTGGGAATGACTAATGCGCATCCTTCGACGGGTCCTATAAATCGAGACTCTCGACCTTGGTCGGAGCTCAGGACGAGCGGGTTTTAGGCGGATGACGTCGTTTGGATGGGGTGAGATTGGTTGGTTGAGCGTGAGGTTTGTGTAGTGCCCGTTGCTCGACTGAAGGTTAAATGAGGGAATCTTCCAGGTTTATTATTTGGCCGGTGGCCTCTTCTCCGTCGATCTCCAGTAGGCCAATGGTGCCTAGGAATCCCCGTTTGTGGCGTTTGCCGGGGTAGGTTGGGCTGCCAGGGTTCATAATCATGACCCCGTCCCAATGCAAAATCACCTCTTCATGTGTGTCGCCGAACAAGACCACATCCACCGGCTCTTTAAACTTGCGGGCCATCAACTCTCGCCCGTTAACATCCGGCAGCACTAGACCGGTGCCGTCCGGGGTGGTGGGTATCTTGGGGCCTGGCCATTGGATGTCATGAATCATGCCAATGGACACGCCTTCTATCTGAACCACTCTGGTCATCATAGCCAGACGGTCTCCGTCTTCCAAGGGGTCTTCATAGCCGCGTACGCCCAGCAGAGGGGCCACCTCTTCCAGGTAGTCCAACACGCCAATGCACTCCAAATCGCCGCAGTGGAGTATCAGGTCCACTCCGCGTAGAGCGTCTAGTATCTTCAGCGGCAAGTCTCTACCGCTGCCAGCCGAATGGGTGTCTGAAATCACGCCTATCTTGGTGCTCACTAATCTCCTGCTTGGGGCGCAAGGGCCGCAATGGTGCGGTGAATCGCGCTTAATTCCATGCCGTGGGGGAAGGTTGCTACGGGCATGTTCACCCCGGCTTGTCTGAAACCGGCTATCTGGTCTCGGCATTGCTGGGCGTCACCCAGCACCACGACGCTTTCCAGCATCCGGTCGGAAACCGAGTTGGCTGCCTGCTCCCGGTCTCGAGAGGCCCAGGCGTCTCGTACCGCAGTTGCCTCAGTCTCAAAACCGGCCCGACTGAACGAGTCAAAATAATAGTTGCCCATGCCGCCGATATAGTACGCCATGTGGGCCCGCAGCAGTTGCGCTCCGTGTTCCAAGTCTTCAGGACTATCTGAGGTATAACACATCAGGTAGGGGGCAATCGTCACGTCATTGACGCTGCGGCCCGATTTGGCAGCGCCGACGCTTATCTGCTCTTTCAAGTCGGGCAGTCTCTCACGGTTGGCCCAGATGGGCAGCCAGCCGTCGGCGAGTTCTCCGGTTAGCGCCAGGTTCTTGGGTCCCAGGCTGGCGATGTATATGGGCACACGCTCTTGTATGGGCGGGGCCAACATGCGGAACCGATCCATCTGGTAGTCCTTGCCCTGGTGGTTGACTGGTGCGCGAGACAATGCCTTGCGGATGATTTCAATGTACTCGCGAGTTCTCGCCAAGGGAGACTCGAAAGGGACGCCGTGCCAGCCCTCAACCACGGCCTTGCCGCTGCTGCCCAACCCCAATATGGCCCGTCCCTTGGACAAGATATCCAAAGAGCCAATGGTCTGGGCAATGAGCGCCGGTGTTCTGCTGTAAACGTTGATTATGCCGGTGGCCAGGCGGATGTTCTCAGTGTTGCAGGCAATCATGGTCAGGACAGTGAAAGCGTCCCGTCCCCAGGATTCTGCCGCCCAAAAGGAGTGGTAGCCAAGCTGGTCCGCCTGTTTGGCGATGGCGATTAGTTCGTCATCTGAGGTCTCCCGGCTGGCATTGATCGATAGACCGATATCGTTCATAAATCCTCCCGAGGCGTTGCCATCGTGAATTCCCAACAGGCGAAACTACAAAACTACCCACCACTCATTGATTACACAGGGCGTCTTATGACAGGGTTCATGAGTCAAATGGCTGGAGCAGAAGGGTTTTGGGGATTATAGGGGAGAGGGTGCAGTACATGCCAGAAGCCAGACGATTAGTTGCGGCTTTCCCAGAGAGTGAAGTAGTCAGGGGAATCACTTTTGAGGGCGTCAGCCATCTGTTGTTCGTTCAACCGTTGCATGATCACCGACTCTCGATCAATCAGGTCAGCAATGGTTCTACCCCATTGATCGGCATCAGGGCTTTTAACGTTGTTGCGAACCAGGTCGTTTAGGCCGTCAATAATCTTGCCGGAGTGGCTGGTTAGAGCGCCGCCGCTGACCACGTAAACCACCACGGAGGGAATCTCATCTTCGTCATCCACCTGCACGCCAAGTCGGTCTAGGATAAATGTCATGGCGATATCCCTGACCGTTTCTTCAATGGTTATTGGTAGATTGATGAAGTGGGAAAACAAGAACTCACTGGAGGAGCGCAACGTTTCAGAGAACTCAGCCTCCACTGCCCGGTAGAACTCCTCATCAAATACTTCATCGGTGTTGAGGAGAATGACTTGGGGATTCTCCACCCGCGAGTCTATTACCAGAAATTCAGGTAAATGCGGAAAGATGCAGAGCTGGATTTCCGGATGCTCGCCACCAGGCAATTGTGGGTTGAAAAGCTGTTCCATTTGGTTCGCTTTCTTCGCCGTCATGAAAGCATCGGACGGTGAAGAATTACTTAATGGGCGGATTTCCGCCACTCCAATACTTTAACCCCAGCCAGGTTAATTATCCAGTCTCGATTGGTGACTGACTCCGGCGGCGGCCAACGCTGGCAGCGACTGACTCTGCGGCTGGGGCATAGCTACATAAGCGCGGCAATGTCTTGCATCTGATGGTGGAGCCATTGAGTGATGTCTTCCCGGCAGACTGCCGCGTACAACTGCTCTGCGCGTTGTTTGCGGTCTTCAGCAGGCATGACGATCGCCTGTTGCAGAGCTTCCATTGTGCCTTCAAGGTCTGTTGGAGACACGCTAATTGCGCCATCAGAAAGCTGTTGGTAAACGCCGCTGCTGTGGGAGAGCACCAGCACGCCGTTATTGCTGTTTACAACCGGACCTTCTTTGGCCACCAGGTTCATGCCCTCAATGATGGTATTCACCAAGAGCACGTCATACAGCTTCATACCGGCGATGGCCTGGGTGTAATTGTTCTCAATGAACGGCACTATGGGCTGCCACTCTGGCGTGCCCAGGCTGGTATTGATCTGCTGAATAACCTGCTGAATCTCGTCCATGTACCTTTGGTACTGCCGGATGTGGGTACGGGAGGGCACCAAGAAGGCCAGAAACTTCACCTTGCCCTTAAACTCTGGGTAGCGGTTTAGCATCAACTCGTAGGCACGAAACCCGCGTATGACATTCTTGTTGGGCTCGGCCCGGT
>Ga0209402_10006347_pt1 | contig 10341 bp, 8 predicted proteins | sample ArcticOcean_MG_C_3_FD_187437 | JGI IMG/M metagenome (GOLD analysis project Ga0209402, IMG submission 187437) | Marine microbial communities from western Arctic Ocean - ArcticOcean_MG_CB8_126 (SPAdes) (version 2) | ecosystem: Environmental > Aquatic > Marine > Oceanic | place: Arctic Ocean... | reverse complement strand
AAAACGATCACTTGGCAAAGACTACCCTTCCCGATGGATCGCCTTCATTCTCCGAAGTTGAATTCAACATCACCGGGCTTTGCAACCGGCTGTGTTTTTTCTGCCCACGTGTAGACCCGGAGGTCTTTCCCAACGTCAACGAACACCTATCACTGGACCTATACAACAAAATATTAGGCGACCTCAAGGCAATTAACTACTTAGGCAGGGTGTCTTTTTCCGGGTTTGGCGAGCCTTTGCTACACCCTCAACATCTGAATTTAATCCGCGCAACCCGGGAGATTCTACCTGATTGCTGGCTGGATATCGTGTCCAACGGAGATCGCGTCACCGCCGAGAAAATGGTCGAACTTTTTGAGGCTGGCCTAACTACCTTGCTCATCAGCATGTATGACGGGCCCGAACAAATCGAGCATTTCGAGAAAATGATTGCCGAGGCTAAATTACCCAGGGAGTCTGTGATTCTGCGAGAGCGGTATCTACCCCCGGAGCAAGGATATGGAATCAACGTGACCAACCGGGCCGGTATGATTTCCGTGAATGAAGTAGGAGTTAAAGTCCTTACTGAACCGATGGATCATCCCTGCTACTACACCCACTACCGTATGATGATTGACTACACGGGTGAAGTCCTGCTCTGTCCTCATGACTGGGGTAAAAAGCTCATCGTTGGAGACCTGAATAAACGGTCGGTTCTTGAACTGTGGACCGGCCACCTCCTGACCTCAGTCAGAAAGCGGTTGGGAGCCGGCGACCGGGCATTCCCGCCCTGTGAGAAATGCGACGTGTTGGGAACAAGGCAGGGCGGCGAGCATTTCAAGGCCTGGCAAGAACATTATCAAAGAGAAAATCAACCCAGTTGAAGCCCAGTTCAACGCAACTACGCGTAGGATTCCTGGGGGTCGGTTCCATAGCCAAATACCATGCACAGGTGGTGCAGGCCCTAGGACATGTGATCAGCGTAGGCTGCGGGCGGAGCGTGGAGTCGCCCCGCTGGGTTGAATTCAAGTCTATCGCGCCCCAAGCTCGGTTCGAAGGCGACGGCCTATCATTAATAAAAGACGCTGAAGTTGACAGGGTCATTGCTTGTTTACCCTGGAACGTAGCCGAATCTTGGCTGCCGGAACTGCTGTCGACTCCAAAGCCCGTCCTTCTGGAAAAGCCAATCTCCCTTTCGTTTGACGCTCTGTCGGCAGCGATTTGCCAAACCAAAGCCAATCTTGCAAACAAATACGTTGGGTTTAATCGGAGGTTTTACGGCACGGTCCAAGCGCTGAAAGAGCGCATCGAACAGGGTGGCCTAGAATCGGCGGAGATCACTATCTCGGAGACGGTTGAATCGCTAGCAGAGACTTACGGAGAAGAGATCATCCAACACCTCTTGGCCTACTCTTCCTCCCATATTCTAGACACGGCACGCTACATCTTAGGGTCTCTCAAGCCGGTCAGAATCTACGCGCTGAAAGACTCTGGTAGCACCCACGGTTTCACATCTCTGTCGGGTTTGTTGGAAACCGAGAGTGGATCCCCGGTCCACTTGACCGTCCTGTCGGACAATCCGGCGCCGGTTGGAATTCGCATATTTTTCGATGACGAGACCACTTGGCACCTCTCTCCGATGGAGCGTCTGGTGGCGTACCGTGGATATGACCGCAACGAACCGACAGCCGATAGCAAGATTAGGCGTTACACGCCCAAGCCGTTCTTGGAGATTGAAGAAGACTCTCATTTCAAACCTGGCTTCTTGGACCAGATGAGAGCGTTCACCGACGGCGAAGGACGTCAGATTTCTGCCACACCACAAGAGAGTTTGGAACTCCTTGCGTTTATAGAGTCGTTGCAACGTTCAGCCTTGAACTCTGGTCACTTTGCGATAGAGAATGATGAGCGACCTGGAGACTGAGCTCACCTCGCCTCGGGAACAGACCGGCAAACCCTTGGCAGATACGCTGATCATCTGCGACCGCCTATCCGGACTGGAAGATAGGCTGAACCAGATTACAGGGCCTGTTCGGTTTCTGACACTGGTAGACAACAATGAAAGCAGAGATGCTTGCGACTGGCTTCGGAGCCGACCCGACACCATCGAACTGTCCAAGCCGGACTTATTCAGGGAGCGAAGCAGCGCTTTCTGGAGAAGGTATATCGAGTTCTTTGGACGGTTGAATGTCCAGAATCATTCCAGAGATTGGTGGGCGATGACCTTTACGGCCAAGAGCCCGCTGGCTTCAGAACTGGGGTTACACATCTTTCAGTTTCTTCTGATGGTGGAATTGCTCAAACATGAGTCGGAACCACTGGTTGTCATCTCTGACAGCCCAGAGTTGATCGCCCAGGCCAAGGCCTGGGCGATCAACTCTGCCGTAAATGTATCGGTCCTGTCCAAACCAACCGGTGGATTCAGGCGATTTATTAAATTCAACACCCCTGCCGGGATTTTAAGGGCTTCCGCCCGGACATTTATTCTCTGGCTGTTGACCATCCGGTTCCGCGCTACAAAGAACCCTGATGAAGGCCATTTGGTCATCGTTACTCAGACCCACCCCCAGTCGTTCAATGGGTCTGAGCCTTATCGAGACTCATACTTTGGCCCGCTAATAGACCATGTGATTTCAGGTCAACGGAAGGCGATGATTCTGAGCCTGATGGTAGGGCGTCCCTTTGAGCAATTGAAAACGATAAAATCACGGGAATTCAGGATACCCATCCGTCCCGTTGAGTCATGGATCACCTTCAAGGACGTTGTTGCGTGCACTTTCCGGGCTCTCCGGGGATCAATGCGCCGCTTCGATCCGGCAGAGCCTGTGGAATTCGATGGCGTCGACGTAGAGAATCTTGTGGGTTCTACCATCAAAGAGGCTCGTGGTTCAGGCGATTATTTCCTCAATCTGATCATGTATTATTGCGGACGATTCTTGGGGCGATCGCTGAACGTGGAGAAATGCCTGTATCCATTCGAGAACCGGGCCTGGGAGAAATCTCTGCTGCAGGGGCTGCGGGAGACGTCCGGACGGACTCAGATCGTGGGTTACCAGCACGCTTCCGTCTCTCCCATCCACGCCAATTTCTTCTTGGGAGAGGGTGAGGCCGCGGTGGCTCACCTTCCAGATCAGATTCTCACCACCGGGAACGTGGTCCAAGAATGGTTGGAAGAAGCCGGTAATTACCCGGAAGGGTTGTTTAAAACGGCCTGTGCGCTTCGGCAAAATAACACCGGGTCCAACACTCCCAAGCCTCGCCGCAGTAGGGCAAACAGAGTTTTAGTGGCTTTAGCAACCAATTTCACCGAGCACGTGAATACTGTGGTTTTCGTGGAACGTGGATTGGGCGATACCGACGAATTCGAGGTGCGCATACGCCCTCATCCAGCATTCTCTTTAGACCAGGTTGTAGCGGCGGCTCCAATTGGCAATCGGGATTTCTTCCGCGGCAGCCCCGGGTCACTGGCGGATGACATGGACTGGGCCGACGTCGTGCTATACGCCACATCCACCGTTGGACTTGAGGCGGTGTCTTTGGGAATTCCAGCGGTGCGGTTGGACCTTGGGGAATTCCTGGACACCGATCCGATGTTCGGATGGAATGAATTCAAGTGGTCGGTTGGCGACCCATCCCACCTGTTGGGAACAGTTCGCAATATTGGCGAACTGTCGGAAGACGAATATGCTGACCGGCAGCGAAAGGGCATCGAGTACTCGCTTTCCTACCTCAAGCCGGTCACAGAGAATGGGCTCCGGTTATTTAGTGAAACACCGTGTGTGAAATCTTTCTAAAGCGTGTGAGATTAATAGTCCAATGAGTATCCTAGGCAGGGTAAAATCACGAAGCAGCTTTGAGTTCCATAATTTCAGGGCCAAAGGCCTGTACGAATCTTGGCGTCTCCTAACTGACCGGGCCGTACAACGCCTATGTTTGAGCCGTTTCAGAACGGCCATGAAGCCGTCGCTGCACCAATTGGCGGGCGAAGCTCAGTCAACACACATGTCGGCATTGGACCTCGTTAAGACGGCCATACCCGGAATCTCGGATGTGAGGCTCGGGAAGATAGAAGAAGAATACACGGTGGTGCGGGCAGAGCTGGAAAGACGGTGCGACACGATGAGAGACCGGCTTGTGTACCCCGATTGGTACGCCATAGAGCGGGAAACATCGTTCTTGTATTACGCGGTCTGTCGCTATCTCGCCCCGCGCAACGTCCTGGAAACAGGGATCGCCAACGGTCATTCTTCCTACTTCTTGATTCAAGCCATGAAGAAAAACGGGCACGGGAAACTGCACAGTATCGACATCGCAGATAACGTCGGCAAATTATTGACTGAGGAAGAACGTGAAGACTGGGCTCTGCACGTGCTTGGCTCTCCCCAGCGGAAGTCTTTCTCCAGCATCGTGGATTCCGTGTCGCCTCTGGACCTGTTTGTGCACGACTCCGATCACACCTACGGCTGGCAGATGTTCGAGTTCAGGGTTGCCCACAAAGCTCTGAGTGAACAAGGAATACTGCTAAGCGACGACATCGACCACAGTCTGGCGTTCGTCGATTTCTGCCATGAAATCGAACGGAAACCAGTGTTATTGTTGGATACCAGGAAGGTTACGGGGATGCTTCTCCCCGAAGCCTGATATGCCAGACTCCGCCGAAGAACCTCAACTTACTGTCATCATGGCCGTGCATAACGGCGCACAATTCCTGCGTACGGCCATGGACAGCGTCCTGCAGCAGACGTACACCGATTTTCGCTTCTTAATCGTTGATGATGCCTCCACCGATGACACTAGTGAGATCGTAGGTTCATACCAGGATGACCGGGTGATTTTGGAATGTCTCGAAAGGAACGTTGGCCAGACGGCCGCTTTGAATATCGGGCTCAAGTTGGCCACGACTCCATGGATTGCCCGGCTGGACGCCGACGACTACTCAGCCCCCAACAGGTTCGAAGAACAGATGCGGGCTCTTGAAGCAGACCTGTCCGTCAGTTGCATCGGCACCCACGTCTGGATGTTCCATGACGACCCTGAGGTCGTCGATAGTGTGTTCGAACCGCCCGAAAACCACGAGGAGATCACGCAAGGCCTCTTACGGGGCTCGTCCATGGTCCATGGCAGCATCGTGGCAGACAGGGTAGCGCTTTTGGATATTGGCGGTTTCGATGAACGGTACCGGTTCGTTGCAGACCTGGAGATGTACGACCGGCTGGTTGTGAAATACAAGACCGCAAATATCCCGGAACTTTTAGTAGGAATCCGGCAACATGCGGGCCAAACCTCCGGTAAAAAATTGGCCTATGACGAGGTCATCGACATCTGTTTGGGGAGATTTAAAACCGATCGGTACACCCGGTCCGATGCGTCTATGATTCGAGCAACGCTGTCTCGGGCTTATCTACACCGGTCCCAGTTCCGCGGTTTTTCCGACCGAATCAAAGACTTGGGCAAGGCGATTCGAATCTCTCCCAATACCTTCATCTGGAATTTCTGCCTCGTCTATTTCTACGGCCGATTCTCCAAACCTCGTCAAATGGCATTGAGACGGGCACTCGCCAAGTCCGTACCCAGGTTCCTCACTGGGCGGTAACTCGCTCCAACGCGTCTATCAGAGCAAAATATTAATTCCATCTGGATATAAGAAACAAATGAAGCTCGAAAATATAAAGAAAGACGGCAACTACTACAGCGCGTGGAAGGCACTGAATCAAAAGGACAGCATAGAACTCTTGAAGAAGGGTGAATTGTTCCCTCCCAAAGATATTCAGGTCGACCTGGAAGCCTACTGTCCTCATTCTTGCGAGTTCTGCACCTACCGAAACGTGAGCTGGCAAGAGCACGGAATGGAGTTCACCGAGCCGGACAAGCCGGTGCCTGAACAGACCGGGCTTACCAAAGAGATCGCGATGAGGCTCCCGCGGGAGATGTTTGAAGCTGGTATTCCATCCATCGAGCTCACCGGCGGCGGTGAGCCCATGGTCTACCCGCACATCAAGGAATTTCTCGATGAACTAGCCAAATACCCGATTGAATTGGCCATCGTTACCAACGGCGCCTCGCTCAACAAGGACATTCAAGACAGACTGCACAATCTAAAGTGGATTCGCTTTAGTGTTGATGCGATCACGCCAGAGACTCATTCGAAAGTCCACCGGGTTCCCACTTCTGTCTTCAACGTCGTCATCAAACATATAGAAGAGATAGTGGAGCGGGATTTCGAAGATTGCCGAGTTGGCATCAGCTTCGTGATCACCGAGAATAATTTCCATGAAATTGAAGGAGCAGCACGGTTCTTCAAAGACCTTGGTGTGAACAATATTCGGTATACCTTCACCTATGACCCAGATGGCGAAGGACGCATGTCAGCCGAAGAAATCAGACAGTCCGAGCGCTCCTTGAACAACGCTAGAAAGCTACAGGACGATAACTTCAAGGTGTTCGGCACCATGCGGCGCCTGGAATTCTACTCCCAGCCAAACACCGATTTCAACTTCTGTGGCTACCAGTTCTTTACCTGGGCCATCGGATACGAAGGTCAGGTCTATCCCTGTTGCATCATGAAGTACCATCCCGGTTTCGAGATGGGGAACTTGCACACTCAGTCACTGAAAGAAATCGTGCACTCGGAGGAGCGGCGGAAATTCGTCGATGGATTTGACGTTCATGACTGCAAAGCCTGCTGGCTCCGCGACAAGAACCAGTTCATCGAATATCTTCTAGCCGACAATCCGCAGCATGTTAATTTCGTCTAACGCTGCTTTGTGATTGATAGCTCAGAGACATGCTGAAACGAAAACTCGCCAAAATCAAGTGGACACTCACCGATTTCCGGTCGCGCATCCTACGCAACCAGGTGCCGAAACACCAGGGTTACGCTCAGCACGACCTAAGCGACTACCAGGTATATCCAAAAGGAGGGAACCTCAGCCAGGATTTTTTCACACAGCCCCATGACCGATTCCCTAAAATCATTGACAAGACCACTCCGATCACATCCATAGGGAGCTGTTTCGCGGTTGAGATTAGGCAACACCTAAAAGACGCAAAGTTCAACTTCATCAACACTCAAAAATCTTGGGCCGAATCAGCAGAGTGGGGCCGAGTTTACACTACCAAGAACCTGCTTCAGATCTTCCAATACACCTTCACCGAATTCTTGCCCAACCTTCGTATCGTGCAGTCTTCCAAGGGTTACTACGACCCGTATCGTGAAGGCCCTTTCTTGCAGACAGAAGAAGCCGCTGAGAAAGAATTACTGAAACACCACCAAGAGTCACGGCATGCTCTGACGGAGTGCAAGGTGCTCATCGTGACGCCAGGACAGAATGAGGCGTGGATCGACCAGGCCGACGGGCTAGCCTGGGTTCACCGGCCGCCTATAGAAACCAGAAAAGAATATGGCGACGACCGCTTTTCAATAAAACAATTCACCCTGGAAGAGAATATCGAATACCTGAGAGCCTCCCTGGACCTTTTGTGGGCCAACAACCCCGAGACCAAGGTGGTCTTCACTCTCTCTCCCGTGCCCAGCGACGCCACGTTTCATGACACTAATGTTGCGGTAAGGTCGTTCGAGAACAAAGCTATCTTGCTTCTGGCGGTGAAAGAGGCGGTTAAAGCGCATCCCGGCCGCGCATTCTATTACCCCAGCTTTGAGATGACCATGCTGAGCCAGAATGTGAACTTCCAGTTGGACAACCGTCATGTTAGGCCGAACGTTGTTAAGGGAATCATGGACACCTTCGACAAGCGATTCGTGTCCGGCGACTGACCACCGGGAACCGCGAGTGAAGTTTTCTCTAGTTTTAGCGACGGTGGACAGGACCGATGAGGTGGAGCGTTTTCTCATCTCCTTGGAGAAGCAGACCCACAAGGATTTTGAACTGATAGTTGTAGACCAAAACCCGGAAGGGACTTTCGCTCCATTGCTTGAGCCTCATAAGGTTAATTTCCCCATAGTTCACCTGGCGCGGCCGGATGATCGCGGGGTATCCAAATCCCGGAACGCAGGTATTCAGCGGGCCACCGGAGAGGTACTGACCTTCCCGGATGACGACTGTTGGTATCCACCGGAGTTATTGGAAACTGTCAACAACTTCATGAAAAACCGCCCCGATGTCGATACCGTAAGTGGCCGGATGGCCCACGGACCTGCGGAGTCGAAAGTTGAACTGGGAAACCACGCTGAAGAGGGTTATTTCCTGGACAGCCGGCTCAAAGTGGCTCAAGTGCCTGGACCGTGGGGGCTGTTCGTCCGAGGACCCGAAGCACAGAAGGCCGGTATCTTCGATGAGACCCTTGGCCCTGGCGCGGGCACACCATGGGGATCCGGTGAAGACACGGATTATTATCTACAGGTGTACGAGGCAGGATTCAATTTCTTCTATGACCCGTCGGTCGTCGTTTATCACCCCATTGCCACTCAGTACTATGCAGACAGGTCAGACCTTCAGCGTTCGTATCGATACGGGGCTGGACGGACACGGGTGTGGAAAAAGCACCGCCTTCCTTTCTGGTATTTCGCTTACGAAGTGTCCCGTTCCGGCGTGGGCTCTGTCTTGAGCCTCTTGCAAGGTCGGGTATCCAAAGCGATCTGGCATTGGGGCGCCTTTCGCGGCAAGATTCGGGGTTGGTACTCCGGATGACAGTCGGTCAAGAACAACGAACCCAAGGCATACCTTCTGACTTTGAAGAACGGTTCAACGCCGGCTTCTCCGTTCACCGGGGCTCCCGGATCAGCAAACTGCGCCACGGAAATGTGAAACTTGCTTACTCCAAGGCGCTCGAACTGGTTCTTAAAGCGATGGGACGAAGTGTCACTCGCAAAGCCCGCCTGGTTTGGGGCGACGAGATGACCGTGGTATACCCAGAGATCGCATCCCTAGGAATCGCCCGCTACGGGTTTTTCGGTGAGGGTCTCACAAGGATGCTTCTTGTCCATTTGAAACAGGGGATGACTTTCTTAGATGTGGGCGCCCAATTGGGTTACTTCACGCTTCTGGGAGCGTGGTTAGCGGGCGAATCCGGCCAGGTCCATTCCTTTGAGCCCACTCCCAGCACGTTCGACTTGCTGCAACGGAATTCCCAGTCCAAACCCAACATCCACCTGAACCGCTTGGCCGTAACTTCCGGACGAGGCACCGCAACGCTTAACGACTACGGACCAAGTTTGTCGGCTTTCAACTCTATCTATGACGCCAAACTCCCCGGCCAATCTGGCCCAGCCAAAGCGAACAGGTTCGAAGTGAATACGATCTCCATCGACCAGTACGTAGAACAAGAGAAGCTAAGCCCCGACTTCGTGAAGATCGACGCTGAAAACGCGGACTACGAGATCCTCACGGGAATGGAAGACACACTAAGCAAGTTCAGGCCGATCATGTCTGTCGAAGTCGGTGACATGGATATCGAGGGAGTTCACCTAAGCAAGGATATTGTCGGATTTCTCGTCGCCAGGGGATACAAGCCTTATGAACACAGGGATGGCAGTATCGTTGAACACACGCCCCAAGAGCGATACGAATACGGCGACTTGTTCTTTCTGCCGGAAAATTGACCCTCCAGGGAAGTTACTAACTCCTTCTCTAGTCGTATATTGCTGATGGTCTGCACATTCTGATTATCGAATGAAAATATATTGCCAGTTGAGATGACCCGAAAGCGAATCCTAACCTGCGTGTTTGCCTGTTACCCTCCTGGCTTGCCAGGGTTCAAAGGTGGAGAGGATGTGCTTGGCTGGAACCTGCTGTTGCAGGTTGCCAAGCATCACGACGTATGGGCCATGACTCAGGCAGAGAACCGTGCTGGCATCGAGGAAAGCCTTGCTAGCACCCCGGTCCCGGGTATTCATATAGAGTATGTAAGCCTGCCGTCGTGGATGAGACGATTTTTGAAGTTTCAAGGCAGCCATCAGTTCTACTACTACCTCTGGCAGATTAAGGCATATTTCGTTGCCCGGCGGCTAAACCGGAAGACCGGTTTCGACCTATTTCATCACATCACGTACGCCAACGACTGGATGGTTAGCTTCATTGGCGCTTTGCTGCCCATCCCCTATGTCCGAGGACCCGGCGGGGGCGCTCACCGGACTCCAAAACCTTTGCTGCAAGAGTATTCCAGAAGCGGACGTTTCTGGGAGAAGATAAGGGCGGTAGGGCAATGGTTCTTTCGCCACGACCCTTTGTTTCTGAAAGGCCAGCAGCGTTCTCGTGCAATCATGGTTTGCAACCGAGATTCTCTGAGTATCATCCCCAAAAAATGGTCTCACAAGACCCATCTTTTCCCCGTAAGCGGCGTTACAACCGAAGACCTGGTTGTGTCCTCCTCCACAAAGAACGAGAGCGACACAGATTTCAACGT
>Ga0209402_10006339_pt1 | contig 10344 bp, 7 predicted proteins | sample ArcticOcean_MG_C_3_FD_187437 | JGI IMG/M metagenome (GOLD analysis project Ga0209402, IMG submission 187437) | Marine microbial communities from western Arctic Ocean - ArcticOcean_MG_CB8_126 (SPAdes) (version 2) | ecosystem: Environmental > Aquatic > Marine > Oceanic | place: Arctic Ocean... | reverse complement strand
AGGAACTTCAGGATCCATACACTGTTTTAATGAATCTTCAATTGCTTGTGCAGAAACTGTACTCATATTCTAATTTACAGTTTGAAAAACAATAAAAACTTTGTATTAATTAGCTTGGAATAATTTTGAAGCAATTAACCTCATAAAGTAACATTAACACCAATTTTTCAGCAATAATTCAAAAATCAGGTCAAAATAATCATGTTAAATGCAAAATTAATAATAGAAACATCATAAAATGCAATAATTTTCTCACTAATCCCATTACAATATTCTTGTTTTATTTCAAAAATTACCCCTTAAACTGTGATTTCCCTTATAATTTTAGACAGAGAATTTATTATATTAAATAAAATTTCAAAATATAATAAATGTGATGTATCATTTAGAAATTTAAATTATAATAAATTCATTTTAGAAGATATTACAAACTAAGAAATTTTTTTGGTAATAAATTCAATAATTACATCAGCTACATATTTTCTTCTAATTTTATCAATACCATGATGATTACCTACTACAAACGAATTTTTCATTATGTTATTTGCATTTTTAAGATTACCTTTTGTTTTATATTTTAATTCTTCAATTACTGGTTGTTTAACAAAGTTTCCTGTCATAACAGGTCTTGTTTCAATATGTTTATGTTCTAAATAATTTACTAATTCATTTTTTGTAAAGAAATTATTTTCTATAATTGTTATTGGATAAAACAAATGTGAAATTTTAGAAGACTTTTTGAACTTTGAAATTTTTAAAAAGTCAGAAAATTCTTTAAATCTATCATTCCAATACTTTGAATTTTGAATACGAATATTTACCAAAGAATTAATTTTTTTCATTTGATTAATACCAAAAGCTCCTTGTAATTCAGTAGGACGAAAATTATAACCTGAATGTAAAAAAAGGAATCGTTGATCAATGTTTGGAAATTTCTTTACAATTTCATTTTTGTTTTCTAGATCTCTTACCCAACCAAAAGTTCTCATTGATTTTCCTAGTTCATAAAGTATTTTGTTGTTAGTAACAATCATTCCTCCTTCCATAGTAGTAATGTGATGTGAAGCAAAAAAGCTAAATGTAGCTAAATCACCAAAAGAGCCTACTTTCTTACCTCTAAACTCTGCACCATGTGCCTCACAAGCATCTTCAATAAGTAATAGATTATTTTCTTTAACAATTTTTTTTATTTTATCCATTTCACACGGATTTCCTAAAAGGTGAACATTCATAATTGCTTTAGTTCTTTTTGAGATTGCTTTTTTAATTTTTTCAGGATCTATATTATAATCATCTTCATTAACATCTACAAATACAGGAATTGCTCCTACATTTGATATTGGATACACTGTAGTTGCCCACGTAACTGCAGGGGTAATAATTTCATCACCTTTCTTAATTCTTTGTTCACCTAAAATTGGATTTGAAAGAATAGATAATGCTAATAAATTTGCAGAAGAGCCAGAATTTACCATAATTGCATATTTGACTCCAATATATTTTGCAAATAATTTTTCAAACTGTTTTACTTTTTTATCCATTGTAGTCTTCATAGATAATAAAGAATCCAAAGAATCCCAGACTTCTTCCCAATTATAAGGAGGAATTGCTAATGGTATTTTGGATTTTCCAGAAATAAATTCATCACTTTCTTTCTCGTTTTCTTCAAAATAATTTTTAATACCAATTCGTAACTGAGATCTGATTTCATCCATATTATTCAATTTTGTTGCCTGAATTTACATCTTTCAATTTAATTTTTTTGAAAGTCATGTATGAAAAAAAGATGATAAAAATTATTCCACTATACAAAACAATAGGATTTGATAAAGCATCTCTAAATGTAATAATAGATGGCATTATCCATATCATATCTGGTTTGAAATAAATTAATTCCGTAAAAATTAAAATTGTAATAGCATGACAAAATATTACCATAGAAATAAAAAATGTTCTTGTCTTACTATAACTAAAATTTTTAAGAAATCTCCATAAACCATATGACATAATCAAAATCATAGGAAAAATTATTGGAATAAAATGTCTACTAGTATTGTATGACTCTAAAGTTAATGATAAAAATACATGAATGCTACCTAACCAAACTAAGATTAGAAATTCTGAAAATAATAAATTATTACGTTTAATTTTTAAAACTAAGTACCCAATCCCAATAATAAAAAATAAGGATAAAGGAATAGATGAAAAAGTGTGTCCATTTTTTGCAGATTCTGGAATATTTTCAGGTGAAAAAATATGGTAATAAGTATCAATTATGGGAATAATTGTTGCACTTTCAACAAATGGTAAGAAAATTTTTTTCGTATGAGACCATGGTTCGGTGATAGCACCATATTCACCAGAAAATGCTACGTCATATTGAACAATCATTTGTCCAATAGGATCTATCCAGTAAAAAGGAAATGTTGTAAATAATGATATAATTAAAACACCCAAAAAAATTCCAATGAATAATAATGATTTTTGAATAAAAGTCTTATTTTTGAATTTTTTAAAATTCATTTTTTCTTGAATTGGTCCTCTAAAAATTATTATCATGATTAAAAAAGGAAGAATTTCTAAAGAAGTAACTTTAGTATTAATAGCTAAAGCAAAAGTAATACCACCAAATATCAAATATTTTATTTTTAATTTTTCCTTTGAATTCAGAGCATAAAGTAAAAGAAATACTGTCAGAATCATAAAAAAATTAACATAAACTTCAGAAATGATTATCCTACTATGATGAATCCATAAACCATGAAATAATAATATTAATGAAAAAATAATTCCCGTAAATCGATTAAAAAGAATCTTGCCTATGAGAAATGCCAAAACGATGGTCATAGCACCAAAAATAGGTGAAAAAAATCGAGCTGCTCCAAGTTCAGATTGTGTTGGGATATTTACTCCAGGAATTTCTACTCCATTATGGATTGGTCTACATGGTTGTTGAACATCTTCTGATGCATAGTAAATTCTTTCACTATCAGAAAAAAAATTATCACCTAAACCAATTAAAATTCCTTTTAATATTCCTCCTGAAGCAACCCATTGTACTTGTCCTGCACATGTTAAATCAATTAATTCACAAGTTCCTTTTCCAGTAATGCATGGATCTAAAATCTTACCTTCTTTTGTTAAATCAAAATAAGTCATGGCAAAGCCATGATGAAACATTTCATCAATATCGATTCCTTGACCTTCAATATTGAAACCTAAAATGATATATGAACCAATAAAAATTATAATTAATAATAAAATAGATTTTTTTCTAGATTTTTGAATAGAAAATGACAATATCAGATTATTTTGTTCCTGTTATAAATTTAATTCGTTAATTTAAAAATTTATTCTTCATCAGATTTGAGTTATATGAAAATTTATAGAATTTTTTGGAATTAATAAAAAATTACTCAGAAAAATTTGGTTTTTGTTTTAAACCATTGCTTAATTTTAGAGCTATAAAACCAACTATCACACCATACCATGTTGTAAAAAATCTAATAGCAATGGCAAGTACAAACGCAGTACTGATCTCAATATTCTGAAGTGATAACAATCCTGCTAAACTAGCTTCAGTTACTCCCAAACCTCCAGGAATCATAGTTATAGCTCCTAAAATTATTGATGAAGAATATGTTGCAGCTAATGCAAGATATGGAATTATATCAATTCCAAAACCCAATAAAACAAAATATACAGCTACTGCTTCAATTAGACGATAAATTATGGTTAAAATTGAAGAGATAAAACCAATTTTGAACGATGAAGATTCTCTGATAACTTCATGTGAATTTTCAATTGTGGTAGTAAATTTTTTTAAAAATTTAATTTTATTAAATAATTTTATTAAAATATTAAAACTAGTTTTGGAATATACCGAGAATAAAACAAAAACAATCAACATAGATGCAATTATGATTGATGGAATTAATTCAACACCCAAATACATAATTCCAATAAAAGAAACTGCCACTGCCCCAATAATATCATAAAGTCGTTCTACAAAAATAATTGAAACTGAAGTTGTTCTTTTAACATTAAATTTATTTTTGAGTAAAATAGATTTTAATAATTCACCAGATTTGCCAGGACTTACTGAAAGTGCAAATCCTGCGAAATAAATTAATAAATTTTCTTTTAATGGTATATGTATATTTGAATTCTTTAACAATACATTCCATCGAAGAAATAACATTAACCAACTAGAAAAAATTAAAGATAGAATAATAGGAATATATGAGAAATTAAAATTTGAAAATTTATCATAAACAAGATTGATATCTGAATATATAATGAAAATAGAGTAAACACTAATTGCACCAATTAGAATTAGAAAAAACTTTTTCCCAAAAATATTTGTCGAGTTCAATTATTTTAAAATCAGAATAGCAATATATGAAAATATGGTATATATCCATCAAATCCATTTGTGAAATTAAGACAGTCTTATATAGAGTTTATATGATATGTGTTAAGAATTTCAATATGTCTATAAAAAATAAATTAGATACTTTAAAAGATAAAGAAATTCTTGTAACAGGTGGTTGTGGGTTTATAGGTTCAGAAATCACTAAACAACTTTCAAACCTGGATTCTAAAGTAACAATTATTGATAATTTGTCCTCAGGAAAAGAAGAATATATTAAAAATTTGTCTAATGTAAATTTGATTAAAGTTGATTTATCTGATGACTCAAAAATTAAATCAATTGTAGAGGGTAAAGATTTTATCATAAATTTGGCTGCATTACCATTCATTCCTGATTCATATTATTATCCAAAAAAATTTTTTGAGGTTAATGTAAATGGAACTATAGGATTAGCATTAGCTGCGATTAAAGAGAAACGAATTAAACGATTTATTCATATTTCTTCTAGTGAAGTATATGGCAGTGCTCGTTATACGCCCATGGATGAAAATCATCCTACAATCCCACAATCTACTTATGCTGTAAGTAAACTAGCTGGAGAACGTGCAATATTTACAATTCATAAAGAACATAATTTACCGGCAGTAATCATTAGACCATTTAATTCATTTGGACCAAATATCACTCAACCATATATTATTCCTGAGATAATTAATCAACTTTCAACTGATTCTACAGAAATTAAATTAGGAAATATCAATAGTAAACGTGATCTCACATACGTGTCAGATACTGCTCATGGCATTATTTTATCATTAGTTGCAGAAGGAGTTATTGGTGAAACACTAAACGTAGGAAGTCAAAGATCAGTTTCTGTAATTAATTTAGTAGAAATAATATCAAAATTAATGTCAAAAGAAGTAAAGATAAAAATAGATCCAGATAGATTTAGACCTTTTGACGTTGATACATTAGTTTGTAATTATGATCGTGCAAATAGATTGTTAGAATGGAAACCAGAAATAAGTATAGAAGATGGATTGAGGAAAACAATAGATTGGGTTAAAAAAAATGGAATACATTTCAATGAACCTGAACACGGATGGCCATCATCCTATAGAAGTAATCAAGAAAATTGAGTATAGGAAATGAACTGGACTAATAAAAAAGTTCTTGTTACTGGAGGAAATGGATTTTTAGGTAAACATGTTATTAACGAATTAAAAAAACTTGACCCTGAAGAAATAATTTCTTTTTCTTCGAGTGAATTTGACTTAAGAATAAATTCCAATTGTAAAAAAGTTGTAAAAAATGTTGACATAATTTTCCATTTAGCAGGAAAAGGAGGAGGAATTGGTTTTATGAAAAAATTTCCTGCAGATGTTTTTTATGATAATATAATGATGGGGACACAATTAATTCATGAAGCAAAAGAAGCAGGTGTAGAAAAATTTATTGCATTAGGAACTGTTTGTAGTTATCCAAAATTTGCTCCAATCCCATTTTCTGAAAATTCAATATGGGATGGTTATCCTGAAGAAACAAATGCTTCGTATGGTCTAGCAAAAAAAATGATGTTAGTACAATCAGAATCATATAGAAAACAATTTGGGTTTAAATCCATTGTTCTCATTCCAACAAATCTTTATGGTCCTTTTGATAATTTTGATCTTGATACTTCTCATGTTATTCCTGCCATTATACAAAAAATTTATCATGCGAAAAAGTCAAATTTAGGATCAATAACTCTTTGGGGTGATGGTAGTCCTACAAGAGATTTTTTGTTTGCAGAAGATGCAGCAAGGGGTACAATACTAGCAGCTGAAAAATATGATGAAATTTTTCCAATAAACTTAGGTTCAGATGAAGAAATATCAATAAAAAAAATAGTAGAATTGATCTCAGAAATAATGAATTTTGATGGGAAAATTCAATGGGATACGACTAAACCTAATGGCCAACCTAGACGACGTGTTGATAATAAAAGAGCAAAAGAAAAATTTGGTTTCAAACCAAATATATCTCTCAAAGAAGGATTAAGATTAACAATTAATTGGTTTTTGTCTCAACAAAAATAATTTTATCTTCATTCAATTCTTCAGGATGAGTTTTATAATTTTTTATTTGTCGTCCATACCATACAGTTTTGAAGCCCCATATTATTGGATCTTTTTCAAGTACCAAATTTTTATAAGAAAAAGTTTTTTTATTTTTTAAAAGAGAAGAATTATTTGTAAAATATAATTTCCAATCATAATCAAAACTCTCAGTTATAATTTCATTTTCATTTCTAGTTGTTAATAAAAATACTTGAAATTTTATAAGATCTTGTAAAATTTTTCCAGGAATAATAAATTTTGTCTTGTTTTCTAAAAATTTCAAAAAAGATTCAATATTTTTTGTAAATAAATTCTTTTCATATGTTAATCTTAACCATGTTGCTTCTTCAATTGGCCAAAAAATATCTCCTAATTTTGGATCGTAATGATTCCATCCTTTTCCAGAATATCCAGTATCAATATATTCTAAAACTTTTTGATATTCTTCTGAAAAAATAGATTTTTGAGAATTACAAAAATCTAAAAATATTTCATAGAATTTCATATATGATAAATTGTATGTTTGATTATAGTATTTGGAAATATATTCAAAAATACCAAGACTATGAAAAGTTTGTATTAACCAAGAATATAGGTAAATTTGTTTCAATTCATCCGTAGTAAAGGAAACAGTACTAATTACAATATTTTCATATTCTGGCATTCCTCTTTCATGAATAGATGAATGTCCAAGATAAATTGGGGACAGTATTGCTTTGATGTTGTGATGTTTAACATATACAGGTTCATTCATAGGGGCATTTGTAAATAAACCACAATTGTAAATGTAGAGAGAACCTGTTTTAGTATCAGAAACTAAAGTTTCAAGACCTTTTTTCCAACTATCTAATGTTTCACCAGGCATACCCATAATTAGTTCAGTATAAGTTGGAATTCCATGTTCACGAAATGTTCCAGTTAATTCAGAATATTTATCAAATTTCATGTTTGCACGTTTTACTATTTCAAGTGTTGTTTCATCAAGTGATTGTAATGAAAGACTAACAGCTTTTAAGATACCGCCTGTCTGTAGTTCTTTTGCAATTGGGATTATTTTTTCAGAGGCAAATTTTGCCCATGCAGCTCTAAACTTTTCTGGAAAACCAGTTTTTAATGCCACTTCTTTTAGTTTAGTAGCTAAACGAAGATCTCTTGCTTGTAAAATTCCAAAATTTGCATCACAACAATCAATATATGTAATTTTATTTTTTCCAAACCATTCTATTTCATTAAATAATTTTTCTTCTGAAAAATTTGTCATTTTAGAATTTGTTAAACTACCCCAATCACAAAAGGTACACTGGTATGGGCAACCCCGATTTGTTTCCCAAGTTGCAATATACTGAATTCCATCAATTTCATCAACTAGGTCCCAAACTAAATTCGTTAAATAAGGTGAAGGAAGTGAATTAAGATCTTTAATTCTAGGTTGTGGTGGAGTTCTAAAATTCTTTGTTTCAATTCCTTGAATTTCTGAAAAATCTTTGTCAGTTAAAAATTTGTTAAAAATATTTTCAATAATATATTCTCCCTCCCCATGAACCAAAATATCAATAAAAGGGAATTTTTCAAAAAATCCTTCTGTTCTATCTGGAATTTGTGGGCCTCCAAAAATTATCAAGCAATTGGGATTTATTTTTTTAACTTCTTGGGCCAAAATTTTTGTTATTTCCCAATTCCAAACATAACACGAACACAATAAAATATCCGAATCTTTACATTTTTTTATGTATTCTTCAAGTTTATCTCTAAAAATACAAGTTTTATCAAATTCGAAATTAGGTTCAAGATTTTCTTTACTTTTTACATATGCCACTAATCTTCCAATACTGTATGGAAAATGAATCTGATCACCATATCTATAGTTAAATTGTGCTGTACTTACCTTAAACATTAAAAATTATCACCATAGATTTTTGATTTAAATTTTATATATACTTTAATGATTAAAAAATAAATTAATAAATTGTTTTTCTAAATTTATTATTTAAAATTACGAATTTATATACCTAAATTATTTTTTCAAATCATGACAACTGCTTTAGTTGTACTTACGCTAAATGAAATTGATGGTATGAAACAAGTAATGCCCAAAATAGAAAAAACATGGGTTGATGAAATTATAGTTGTTGATGGGGGTTCAACAGATGGAACAATTGATGAAGCAATTAAAATGGGATTGAAGGTAATTCCACAAGAAGAAAAAGGTCATGGAGGAGCAATTTTAGCAGGTGTGAAAGCAACTAATTCTGATTATATTGTATTTTTTGGTCCAGATGGAAATCATGAACCTGAAGAAATTCCTAAACTAATTAAAAAAATTCATGAGGGATTTGATCAAGTGATCATTTCAAGATTTGGTAAGACATCAATCAATTTAGATGCTGGAAAATTAGATTCATTTGGAAATAAAATGTTCACATTTTTTGTAAACTTATTTTTTAAAGGTAGTCTAACTGATTCACTAAATGAGAGTAGAATTATCACAAGAAAAGCTATGGAACAGTTAAATTTTGATGCTTTTGGTTTAGATTCAACTTTACAGATGAGTATTAGAGGATTAAAGAATAAACAAAGATTTGCTGAAATAATAGGTAATGAAGGTAAAAGAATAGGTGGAGAACGAAAAATTAGTTCATTTGGAACAGGTGCATTATTAATGAAAAGAATAATTAAAGAAATTTTATCAGTTTAAAAGATAATATTTCAAAATTTGTAATCTGAGAGTGTTAATTGAATGTAAAATATGTTTCTAGTATTAGTTGTAAACTAGAAATTGAAAAAAAGATATTAAACAGAATCAAATAATTTTGGAATTGATTCCTCATACGGAGCAGTAACCACACCTTTTTCAGTAATTATTCCTGAAATTAGTTCAGGAGGAGTCATATCAAATGCAGGATTTATAACATTAATACCATCAGGTGCAGTTTTTTTATCTCCAATTCCAGTTACTTCACTGCCTTTTCGCATTTCAATAATAACATCATCAGCTTTTGTCTCTAAATCAATTGTAGATAATGGTGCTGCAACATAAAATGGAATTCCATGCTGTTTTGCCATTGTTGCTACTTGATATGTTCCAATTTTATTAAAGACATGACCAGTCTTTACAATTCTATCTGCACCTACTACAACTTTGTTTACCAAACCATTTGCCATAGAATATCCTACAGCAGTATCAGGAATTAGACTAACATCAAACCCATCATGTTTTAACTCAAATGCAGTTAAACGAGAACCTTGTTGAATTGGTCTAGTTTCTGTTGCAATTACCTTAACATTTTTTCCACTTTCTCTAGTTGCACGAATAACACCTAATGCAGTTCCATATGCCACAGTTGCTAAAGCACCTGCATTACAATGAGTCATTATTGTATCATTATTATCAAAAAGAATAGAACCATTCTTTCCCATAGCTTTGTTAATTTCAATATCTTCATCAGCCATTTTCTTTGCAGTTGAAATTACTAATTCTTTTATTTCTTCAACTGAATTTCCAGTTTTTGCAATCTTCATGATTTTTTCTAATCCCCAGCCTAAATTCACAGCAGTAGGCCTTGTTGCAAAAAGAATATTTTTTGCAGTTTCTAAATAAGAAATTAATTCATCTTTAGAAGTAGCTTTACTTTGTAGAGCAGCTAAGCCCAATCCAAATGCACCAGATACTCCTATTGCAGGAGCACCTCTAACTATCAAAGTTTTGATAGCATTTGCTACTTGATTAAAATCATCATATTCAACAAACACTAATTCATTAGGAAGCTTTGTTTGTTCAATCATTATCACTTTATTATTTTTCCACTCTACAGTCCTAAGAGAAGAATCAATATGTATAGAATTATCCATATTTTTATTAGTTAATTCTCC
>Ga0209402_10006329_pt1 | contig 10355 bp, 8 predicted proteins | sample ArcticOcean_MG_C_3_FD_187437 | JGI IMG/M metagenome (GOLD analysis project Ga0209402, IMG submission 187437) | Marine microbial communities from western Arctic Ocean - ArcticOcean_MG_CB8_126 (SPAdes) (version 2) | ecosystem: Environmental > Aquatic > Marine > Oceanic | place: Arctic Ocean... | reverse complement strand
ATGTATCTAATGCTAATGAGCAGAGATAAAATATATGTACATTATTTTTATTCCCAATTGATAACAATGAATCGGGAACACTATTCCACCATAAAGAACAATCCTCCTTTTCTCTAGGATTACCATTTCCATGAGAATAAATTATTATTATTGCGTCATCTGGATTATCAATATGTATATCAGGAACACTACCACTGTAAGATTGCGTAATTGGGCTTAAATTTATATTGCCTTCAATAAAGCCCGTAAAATTAGCACTAACATTAGACACATAAAATAAAAATAGACTAAAAATATATTTAGAAAGTAATTTCATAAAATAAATATTCTAAAATAATTAACATTATAAATTAATATAGTATAATTAAATGTAGTAATATTTTTTGTGTAATCAAGGAATAAATATGGCTGATAAAAATAATAAATATGATTTAATAATAATAGGTGCAGGTTTTGCAGGTATGTACAGTCTCTATAAAGCCAAACTAGCTAATATGAATGCCATTGTTATAGAACGCGCATCAGGAGTAGGGGGAACATGGTATTGGAATAGATATCCAGGAGCAAGGTGTGATGTGGAAAGCATGCAATATTCATACCAATTTTCTAAAGAACTTCAGGATGAATGGGAATGGACGGAAAAATATGCAACTCAGCCTGAGATTTTAAAATATGCAAATCATGTAGCAGAACGTTTCAATTTGAAAAAAAATATTCAATTTAATACTGAAGTTAAATCAGCTAAATATGATGAAACTAATAATTATTGGTCTATCAAAGATAATAAAAACATAACTATAAAAGCCACATTCTGTATTATGGCAACGGGGTGTTTATCTACTATTAACAAACCACATTTTAAGAATATTAATAAGTTTAATGGCAAAATATTACATACTGGGAATTGGCCTCATAATAAAGTTGACCTAAAAGGTAAAAAAGTGGGAATAATCGGCACAGGTTCTTCTGCAATTCAGTGTATTCCTGAAATAATAAAAGATGTGAATCACCTTTATGTTTTCCAAAGGACTCCCCACTATACTGTTCCTGCTAGAAATAATCCACTAAAGTATTCAAGAGACAATACACTAGATAATCCAAGGGCACCTATTGGATATGATGATGACTTATATGTAGAGGAAGTAAAAACTCATTATTCTAATTTTAGATTAAAGGCACAAAACTCTGTTGCTGCCTTGGCATTGCCAATAAATGAGGAATCAGCTCTAGAAGTTTCTAAATACCGAAGAAATGAAGTATATGAAGATAGGTGGGAAAAAGGAGGAGTTCCTTTTATAGCAGCTTTTCAAGATTTAAATTTTAATAGACAGGCTAATGAAACGGCTGCTGAATTTGTAAGAAGTAAAATTAAGACTTTAGTTAACGATCATAAAACGGCTGAAATGTTAACGCCTACATATCCAATTGGCTGTAAAAGGTTAGCAGTTGATAGTAATTACTATGAAACTTTTAATAAAACAAATATTTCATTAATAGATTTAAATACAGAACCTCTAGATGAATTCATTACTAATGGTCTGTCTACAGATAAAAATATTTACGACCTTGATGTAATAATTTTAGCAACCGGCTTTGATGCTATGACAGGAACTCTATTTAATATTGATATACAAGGAAGAAACAATATTAAATTGAAAGATAAGTGGGCTGAAGGACCAAAAACTTATCTAGGATTATCTATTGAAAGTTTTCCTAATTTTTTTACTATTTCAGGTCCAGGAAGTCCATCCGTTTTAACGAACATGATAGTTTCTATAGAGCAACATGTTAACTGGATATTTGATTGTTTAAAATTTATGAAAAACAATAAAAAAACTATTATTGAAGCGTCATTAGAAGCAGAAAAAAAATGGGTTGAACATAATCAAGTTGTTTCAACTGACCATGTTCGTTCATCCTGTAGCTCATGGTATATTGGAGCGAATATTAAGGGTAAGGCAAAAATCTTTATGCCTTATGTAGGTGGATATTCAAATTATGTTGAGAAATGTAAGCAAGTATCTGAAAATAATTATGAAGGCTTTATAGTAAAATAAACCTACCTACAACTATTTGAATTTAGACCCATTATAACTATCATTTAGCTTGATAGGTGCTTTGTTATTATCTGCTCTATTGGAAAATGAAGAGTTTTTTCTTTTCTGATTAGGGTTTTTACGAGAATTATTTTTGGGCTTATCGCCAAAAGACCTCTCTCCGCGTTTAGCAAATGATGGTCGTGCTCTTTCCTCTCCTTCGCGACGTGGTTTTCTTTCTTCATACTTCCCTTTGGGCTTATCGCCAAAAGACCTCTCTCCGCGTTTGGCAAATGATGGTTGTGACCTTTCTTCATCTTCATAACGTTTATCAGAAAATCTTTTTTTAGCTCTTTTAGTAAAATTTTTTGCACTACTTTTCTTTTTAATATATGTTTTATCTTTAGTAGAATTGATATGATTATCTTCATAATTTCTATTTTTACTTACTCTTAAATTAGCCTCTCCTAAAATTAAAGTTTCTGATTCATTTAAAACTTTTCCATATAATGAATAACCTATTAATTTTTCTATAGCTTTTAATTTTCTTTTTTCTGATATATCACATAATGAAATTGATATTCCAGATTTACCTGCTCTTGCCGTTCTTCCAATTCTATGAATATATATTTCAGCTTCATTAGGCATATCATAATTTATAATATGAGATATATCATCAACATCTATTCCTCTTGCAGCTATATCAGTAGCAATTAAAATATTTAACTTACCTAATCTAAAATTTTTTAAAGTTCTAGTTCTTTGACTTTGACTTTTATCACCATGAATTGCGTCTACATCAATCCCAGAATTTTTAAGCCTTGATGCTAATTTATTAGCCCCAACTTTTGTCCTAACAAATATTATGGATCTATAAATTGTATGATTATTAAATATATCAAGAACAAACTTTAATTTAGCTTCTTTTTTTACTATAAATACTCTTTGATCAATGAGTTCAATAGGACGAGTGCTAGGTGCAACATTCACTTCTTCTGGTTTATTCAAGAATTCATCAGCTAATGCTCTTACAGCCTTAGGCATAGTTGCGGACAATAAAATTGCCTGCTTATCTTTTGAAACTTTTGATATAATTTTTTTTATACTAGGCATAAAACCAAGGTCAAGCATTTGATCAGCCTCATCTAAAATTACTGTTTTAGTTAAGTCTAATCTCGCAACTTTTGTTGTTACATGATCAAGTAAACGACCCGGCGTGGCTACTACAATATCAGCCCCATCTTTAAGAGCTTTGATTTGAGGGCCAGGCTTGGCTCCTCCGACTACTAAAACTGCTTTAGGCCTAGTAATACTGCCATATGCTCTAACTTTATCAACTATTTGCATAGCAAGTTCTCTAGTTGGAACTAGAATTAAAACAGGAAAACATTTTGACTCATTACGTTTATCCTTTTTAACTAATCTCTCTAAGATTGGAAGAACAAATGCTGCTGTTTTTCCCGTACCCGTTTGAGCTATACCAACTATATCCTTACCATCTAAAAATTTTGGTATTACTGCTACTTGAATAGGTGTAGGAGTATCATATCCCTCAGAATCTATAGCTCTAAGTATTGGGCTAGTTAAGCCTAATTCATCAAATTTCATTAAAAAGCTTTCATTTATTTTAATACCAAGAGTACTACAATATTATAACAAGATGCCAAGTACTTAGCTTATTGATATAAATAAAATCAAACTCAAAGGTTAGTTAATAGGGGCGATATCACATGCATAATGCAATAGCAAGACAATTAAAGACTTTAGAGCTTATATAATATAATTAATCTATCATTAAAATTGTTATGAATATAAACTCTAATTAAAATAGATATTAATAGCATAACAAACAGGAATAATAATGGAAGCTTTACAAATACTAAATAATGTATTTGGGTATAACTCTTTTAGACGAGGTCAAGAAGAAATAATTAATACTCTACTTAATAAAAAAAATATTTTGGCTGTTATGCCCACTGGTGCAGGTAAGTCTTTATGCTATCAAATACCAGCATTATTATTTAATCGTGGTTCTATTATAGTATCTCCTTTGGTTGCCTTAATGGATGATCAAATATTAGCACTAAAAGATATAGGTGTTCCTGCAGAAAGAATTCATTCTCATCTATCAGAAGACCAAAACAAAAAAAGTTTGCAGGATTTTAAAGATGGGATTATTAAAATTCTATACTTGTCACCCGAAAATTTAATGAGTGAAAAAACATTATATGAACTAAGAGACATTGATATTGCAATGTTTGCAATAGATGAAGCACATTGCATATCAAAATGGGGAGCAAGCTTTAGGCCACAATATGAAGAGTTATCTAAATTATCTCAGATATATCCTGATGCAATTATTGCAAGTTTTACAGCAACCGCAGATAAAAATACTAGGGATGATATAGTTCATAAACTTTGTAATTATAATGCTAAAATTTTTGTGCAAGGTTTTGACCGACCTAATTTAAGCTTAGCGGTAGAACAAAAAACAAATAATTGGAAGAAACAATTACTAAATTTCTTAGATAATAAAATAAATGAATCAGGAATTATTTATTGTTTATCCAGAAAAGAAACAGAAAGTGTAGCTGATTTCCTTAATGAAAAAAATTTTAATGCGATTCCTTATCATGCTGGGCAAGAAAAAATTTTAAGAAAAAACAATCAAAACAAATTTATGAATGAAGATGGAATCATCATTGTAGCGACTATAGCTTTTGGTATGGGCATAGATAAATCTAATGTTAGGTTTGTTGCACATACAAGTTTACCTTCAAGTATTGAAGCATATTACCAAGAAATAGGTCGTGCTGGAAGAGATGGAAACCCATCTGAAACAATATTATTATATGGATTAAATGATTTATTCCAAAGACGTCGTTTTATTGAGCTTGATAAGTCTGATGACCATCACAAATTAAGAGAAAACAAAAGACTGGATAGTTTGCTTGCCTATTGTGAAACTCCTATCTGTAGAAAAAAAGCTTTATTATCATATTTTGATGAAGAAATAGAAAACTGTAATAATTGTGATAATTGTTTGCGGCCACCTAAAATGTTAGATGGATCAGAATTAGCGCAAATGGCATTATCTGCGATATATAGATCAGGGCAAACTTTTGGTACCGTTCATATAATTAATATTTTATTAGGAGAAAAATCCTCAAAAATTTTAGAAAGAGGACATAATAAAATACAAACATTTGGAGTAGGCAGTAATTATAACAAAGATTTTTGGCAAAGCTTTATCAGGCAATTACTTTCTTCTGCACATATTATAATTAATATTAAAAAATTTGGATGTCTACAAATAACAAAATCTGGCCTCCAAATATTAAAAAATGAATTACACTTTAATTATAAAGAAATTATATCAAAGCCAATTAAAGTAACTAAGAATAAAAAAGAAAAAATTATAATAAATATAGATAATTCTGATTTAGATCTTTTGGCTTCTTTAAAAGAGCTCAGACTAGAAATTTCTAAAAATATGTCTGTACCAGCATTTGTAGTTTTTTCAGATGCAAGTTTAATAGAAATGGCGAAATTAAAACCTAAAGATAAAACACAATTTTCTAAAATAAATGGTGTTGGTCCAAGTAAACTAAAAAAATATAGTGATAAATTTTTGTCGATTATTAATTACTCATAAATAGTAATCTTACTGATATCAATTAATGCTCTATATTCTTTTCCGTAAGCAACTATCGCGATAGATTTTATATTAATTGGACTAATATTTTTAGATAACATTACACCTGACCGTTTAAAAGTTTCAAATGGTACTGTTATAGATTTCCAATTACTATTTACTGAAAAAACGGCTTGATAATATTGCCATGGCAGTAAAGTACCTGTAGTACGAATATGAATATAATATTGTTCTATATTTCCTCTTGCTTCTATTTTTATTCCTTTGCTATTATTATCGATCTTTTTTTCTAATTTTTTTCTAAACTGTATAAACCCTCCATTATTCTCTAAACTTACATTTCCTGTCATACGCGCTAATGATATATTTTTTTCGTTAATAAATTCTACTTTTCCATAAGATTCTCCGCCCATTACCTGGTCTGATATAAATTCCCAATCGTCTTCTGGACTAGTATTAAAATCTTCAAATAACACTTCATTTCCTAAACTTTGGTTGCATAATAATAAATATAAAATAATAAAAAACCTTATCATAAACACCCTTTCTATAATTATAAAACACTGGACAACTTTTTCTAATATCAATACTTTACGTACATAATTGATATATAGATTATAATTACTATTACTATACAATAAATATCTGAAAGAAAATATTATGAAAAAAGAAATTGAAAATCTATTAGAAAAAGCAATTTTTGCAAGCCGTTGGTTTATGGCGCCTGTATATTTAGCACTTTCTATCTCTTTATTTTTTATTACGATAAAAGTTTTGCAAGAATTTTTTCATAGTATCCCTCTAATGTTTGCAATGGACGTTAAAGACTTATTATTATTTGTATTACACATTGTTGATTTAGCTCTAATTGGCAATTTAGTACTAATGGTTATATTTGCTGGTTATGAAAATTTTGTTTCTAAAATTGGAGTTGCAGAAAATAGTGAGGATAAGCCGAGTTGGATGGGGAAAGTAGACTTTAGTGGTCTTAAGTTAAAATTAATAGCTTCTATTGTAGCAATTTCAGGTATTAATTTATTAGAAACATTTTTAGATATTAGCACTAAAACTGAACAAGAGCTTCGTTGGATGGTTATTATTCATCTTGTTTTTGTAGTTTCGGGAGTTATGCTTGCTGTAATGGATTATATAGCTTCAAAAAGCGGATCACATTAAATCACCTTATTCTTTTTCCATTAGAATTCCTGAAGCTTTATAAATTTAATTATAACCTTATTTACTATTATTAATTAGCTAAGCGCTTCTCGTAAGTTACATAAAATATACATAATAGAAATATAAAATATTTATACTAAGAGTTAATAATCTTACCTAATAACTTAATTTAGGAAAGACATTGAAAAAATATATTGAAATTTACTCCTTGGCTATCCCAGGCATGCTTATATTCCTTATATTTATTTTAGCTATAGGCATAATCATTGTACATACTTGGGATTTATATAATAAATTAGATCTTATCTATTTATTATTTAAAATTAATTTCCCACAAACCTATTAGAATAATTTCCTACTTTGTCCGTATTTATAGAAATTGTTTGACCTGATAAATTGCTTCTATCTGCTTTTTTTTCCAGAGCAGAAGTTATAAATAATACATTCATATTTGGCCCCCCAAAAGCACAACAAGTAGGTCTGCTCATTGGAGTTTTTATTCTATTTATTATATCTCCATTTAAATCATAACATACAACTTGCCCACCATTCCATTCAGCATTCCATAAATAACCATTTAAATCTACAGTGGAGCCATCAGGAAAACCTTTTAAACTTGTATTATCAACAAATATTTCTGAAGCCCTAATATTTAATATATCTTTTGACAAATTAGTTCTATAAATCTTTTTCTTAAAAGTATCTGCATAGTAAATATATTTATTATCAGTTGAAAAAGTCAGAGAATTACTAATATAAATATCATCAAAAACTTTATGAATTTCTAATTCTTCATCAATCATATATATAGATCCATCTGCTCTTGATGGATTAGATTCACTCATAGTGCCACACCAAAACCTTCCATAACCATCTGTTTTCCCATCATTAAACCTTACATTAGCAGGAAGACTTATTTGATTTTTTAATCTCGTAATATGGTGAGTATTAACATTATAAAATGCAAAAAAATTATCAAATGCACAAATTAATTCATCATTATTATTGGTTAAAGATATTGCAGAAATTCTGTTATCAAAATTCCATTCTAATTTTTTATTATCTAAAAAAGACCATGCATGTAAACGTTTAGACTCTATATCTACCCAATAGATTCTTTGATAAAACTCATCCCAAATAGGTGATTCACCTAAAATTGATTTATCATCACTTACTATTGAATATTTATTCATTAATTAATCGCCATACGTAGACTTATTATTCCAACTTTCTACATATTGTTCAACAGAAACAGTCCATCCGTTTTGCATATTCTCATCAAAATATTCAAATAAAATCCCATCTTTTGCCTGCATAGATAGTAAAACTATACCGCCCATTTCCCCACCATGTTCTAAATGTGGCGAAGCATCAGTTTTAGCTAATGCATAATCTCCTTTTTTTCTATGGATAGTATTTTTTGAACCATCTAAATTGAACTCTGTAAGATATTGCTCTCCTTCTAATACTAAAGTTAAAGTAGAGCCTACATGTCTATGCCTTCTACAATGACTTTTATCCTTAGGGTAACGAAGAAGCATATCTAACCTTCCGTTTTTTATATCATATCCTAAAAGACTATAATCAAAATCAATTTTAAATTCCTTACAAGAAGGATCTTTATAATTTCTCCATTCAACTTTATTAGGGTCATAACTCTCTGAAATTTTTTTAATATTAATAGCCATAAGTTACTCCTTTAATGAAACAGTTTTCAGTCATAATTTATAACTTAGTATAAAAGTTATAAAATTTCTAATACTAAACAATTAAATCTTACAATTGAAACTAGACTTTACGAGTTCCTTAGTCTAATAGGTTAAAATAAATTATATTCATAATAACCAATCAAACATTGCAAGGTAACTATTGATAAAAACAACATTAGCTTCATTTGCTAAATCTATTGGTTTTAATACTCAAAGCTATATACCTAAAAAAGGCACCTCTTTCTCATTATTTAGAATTGAAATACTATCAGGGTTAACCGTCGCTTTAGCTTTAGTTCCTGAAGCTATTGCATTTGCATTTGTAGCAGGAGTTACACCCTTATCTGGGCTTTATGCAGCTTTTATAGTGGGTATAATCACAGCTTTAATTGGTGGTCGACCAGGAATGATTTCTGGAGCTACAGGAGCTCTCGCTGTAGTTATGGTTTCTTTAGTTATGGATCATGGCGCTCAATACCTATTTGCTACTGTGGTATTAATGGGAATTATACAGTTAACTGCAGGTATCTTTAAATTAGGAAAATTTATAAGAATGGTTCCTCAGCCAGTAATGCTTGGGTTTGTAAATGGGTTGGCAATTGTAATTGGAATTTCGCAACTTAGTCAATTTAAAACAGTTAATACAATGGGTGAATCTGTTTGGATATCGGGAAACACTCTAATATATTCTCTTTTAATAGTTATAGTATCCATGCTGATTATTTGGTTTTTACCTAAAATTACAAAATTAGTACCATCAACACTTGTTGCAATTTTATTTACTACTGTTCTAGTTATATTTTTAAATATTGATATTCCTAGTGTTGGAGACCTTGCATCTGTAAAAGGAGGATTGCCAAGTTTTGTTTTACCAAATGTACCTCTAAATTATGAAACTTTAAAAATTATTTTTCCCTATGCATTTATACTGGCTGCAATTGGTTTAATCGAAAGCTTATTAACTCTAAATTTAGTTGGTGAAATAACCAATAAAAGAGGTGGCGCTAGTAAAGAATGTTTGGCTCAAGGGGTTGCAAATACAGTAACAGGTTTTTTTGGTGGAATGGGCGGCTGTGCCATGATTGGACAATCAATGATTAATGTTAAATCTGGAGGTAGAACCAGAATTGCGGCGGTAGCAGCGGCTTTATTTTTGCTACTTTTTATTTTGTATGCCTCTTCATTAATAGAGCTAATCCCAATTGCCACATTGGTAGGTGTAATGTTTATGGTAGTCATTGCTACATTTGCCTGGAACTCATTAAAAATATTATTTTTTGTTCCTAAAAGCGATGCATTAGTAATTGTTCTTGTAACTGTCGTTACAGTTTATGAAGATTTAGCTTTCGCCGTCATTGTGGGTGTTATTGTATCCGCATTAGTTTTTGCATGGAAGTCTGCATCAAAAATAAGAGCTATAGAAAGACCTTCAATTAGAGAAAAAGGAGCTAAAGTTTATGAAATTGAAGGACCACTATTTTTCAGTTCAACAAATAGTTTTTTAGAAATTTTTAAACCATCTGAAGACCCCGAAGTTATTATAATAGATTTTGCCAAATCTAAGGTAATAGATCAATCAGCATTAAAAGCTATAGAAGATATTGCTGACAAATATCATGGCATTGGAAAAAAAATAAAACTAAGACATTTAACGCGTGATTGTCATAAATTGCTTAGGAAAGCAGGACAACTTGTTGTGGATAGTGACGATGATCCAGATTATGGTATTGCTGTAGATTATGATGTTAAATTAGGAATATTTGGTAGATAAAATGAGTG
>Ga0209402_10006319_pt1 | contig 10369 bp, 16 predicted proteins | sample ArcticOcean_MG_C_3_FD_187437 | JGI IMG/M metagenome (GOLD analysis project Ga0209402, IMG submission 187437) | Marine microbial communities from western Arctic Ocean - ArcticOcean_MG_CB8_126 (SPAdes) (version 2) | ecosystem: Environmental > Aquatic > Marine > Oceanic | place: Arctic Ocean... | reverse complement strand
CATAGTAGCACGGTATGGTCAAGCAAGGCTGGGCGTGGCGCGGCTGGGTTACGCAACGCAAGGCATAGTAGCATGGCTCAGCAAGGCTGGGCGTGGCGGGGCGTGGCCCGGCAAGGTAAGGCAAGGTAAGGCATAGTAGCATGGCTCAGCGAGGCTGGGCTAGGCCAGGCGTGGCCCGGCATGGTAAGGCCAGGCAAGGCATAGTAGCACGGTGAGACCGGGCAGGGCATGGCATGGCCGGGCTGGGCGTGTCAGGGCATGGCACGGCACGGTAAGGCATAGTAGCGCGGCGGTGCTAGGCGTGGTATGGCAATGCGCGGCAGGGCACGGCTTTGCCGGGCGAGGTCAGGTTAGGCAGGGCAGTGCAAGGCATAGTAGCATGGCAGGGCGTGGCGGCGCGGGGCAAAGCCCGGCACGGTTCGGTGATGCAAGGCAAGGCATAGTAGCGCGGTATGGTGAGGCATAGTAGCGAGGCGTAGCATGTCTGGGCTTGGCTTGGTAATGCGGGGCACGGCAAGGCAATGTTTCTGTTAGAAGTCCCAATCCTCCTCGTTGTCATCAGAGCTAGGAGTGAGGTCGCTCCAACAACCAACCGATCTATCGAACTTCAGCGGACACACACCATGTTTACCGATCCAAGACCAACGGACCTTCCAGATGTGCGCTTCGGGGGGAGCCATGTCATGTGGATCTCTCCATAGCGTGATGCCTATATCGGCTTTCGCAAACCAAGCCGCAGATCCAGCGATGTCATGACCGCTTACAATTACCTTAGAATCTCGCCTATCCGGGGAGATCTTGGTGGGATGGGCGATGAAAAATACATGGGCATCATGGGACTTGGCCCATCGCTGTACTTCGGTCAGCAACTTTGATATCTCATCAGTTTCTTTAGTACTATTGGACAGCGTGATGTAGTTATACGGATCGATTACCAGAACCCTGCAACCCATCCTCATGACTGCTGCACTAGCAGTAGCGAGGATGCCGGTGATATCATTGGGACTATCACGCCGACTGTCCATGAACAAGAAATGCTCCCTGAGCCATGCTTGAGCATGATCCCTCTCTTCGGGACTCATCCTCTCCTCACTGCCCTTAAAGAAGGGGCGCTTGGTGAGCTTCTGTGCTAACTGCATGAGGTGTAACTCAGGAGGCTTCTCGAAACTACAGAACACAGTCTTATAGTTCATCGACAAGGCGAGATTCAAACAGATCTGATCTATGAAATCACTCTTGCCACTAGACGGAAATCCGGTCACCACCGTGACCATGCCGGGCGGTATCTGAATGAATTTATCAAGGGATGATAGGCCAGTCCTAGCTCCTCTCAACTGGCCATTGTTATAGAGATCCACAACGGCATCACTGAACACCTCAGCACCATGCAATCCTATCATGGGCACAGGCTGACAATCTTCTAATTGCCCTAACAAATATTCAGTACCTTCTTTCTCTAAAGCATCAGTAGCATCCTTGTAATCATCTAGATCAACAATCCACACCTTAGCACTGCCAATCCGGCGAATGATTTCCTCTTTGAGGGCGTTCCCCGGACCATCATTGTCGGTGTTGAGGATGATACGAGGCGCAGACTCAAGCTTTCGCTTGGCTTTCCAGATGTAAGCAAACTTCTTGTCGTCCTCTGGTGTGATTTTACCATCCCTAACCTTGGATGGAGCACCATTGGGGATAGACACAACGCTGACGTTGTCCGGTAAGTTGCTGGTCATCCAAGCTAAGGCGTCAATTTCTCCTTCGCAGATCAAGAGATCATTGCCATCGACATAGCGGTCGATGTTGAAGAAATCTTCGCAAACATTGTCCTGGGAAAACTTCTTGTCTGTATCGGCTGATCGCCATTTAATGGCGTTGACTAACTCACCATCACGGTATGGAAAACCCACGGCAGGAACGGTCTTGCCGTTAAAACGGCGAGTGCCAGCAATCGCATGTGATTCAATGACTGAATCTGCAATGTGCCTGTCTTGGAGGTACTTCCTTGCGGCCTCATTACTAGATTCTGGTAGATCAACTATCGGCTCTTTGACCATCGGGATCGTTTCAAATAACCAGTCCCGATCATTGACCCAACCACCGCTTATGTCACAGTGATGACACTGATACTGAACACCCTTGGAATCCACCTTAATTGATAGTGGTTTATCATGCTTATTCTTTGTCCGATTGCCCCGACACACAGGGCAATCCCTCTTGTGCTGGCCTATCGCCAGTGTAGATGCTACTTGCTCAATTGCCGGAACTAAATTTTCCTCTTTCAAAACCCCCCCTTATTGGAAACTAATTCAGATAATTTTCTTAAAGCTGAATCCTTGTTGTTTAGTGTTGTTGTAACAATTACTGATCTGGGATTATCCCTATCTAAACCCCACTCTAAATACTGTCCCTTAACTAACCTATCATTGGGATATATACAGTCCTGTAATAAATCTAGTATTAGAGAAGCATCTAGATCTGGTCTACGACTAGCGTAGTAAATCTTAATAGCTACAAACACATCTTCTTCAAACAATTCTTTTCTAACGGGGCACTGGCTCTTAAAGTTTTTAGTGTAATCAAGAGCTTTCTTAGATTTTATAAATCTAGGGCTACCACCGATAGTAACGAGCCTCCTAGAGTTGGCTTTTGAGGCAGGCTCACCGAGTATACTAACTATACACGGATCGTCGTCAATACCCTTGCGCTTCTCTTGACGGTTGATTATCATTCCCCTCGACGTTGGGCACCTCAGACGATAACACTTGGGGGTTAAAGGTGCAAGAAGAGTCAAAGAGATACAGGGTTTACGAGGGAGTAGGCGTGCCGCCGCCCGTAAACCCCGGACCACGCCGCAAGTGGGGCGACCTACCACTTGAGGATGTGGCAGTGGGAGATCTTATTGAAATGCCGATGAACAAGGAGGAAGTAGATGCATTGATAGCTTCAATCAGGAGTTACGTCTATCGCGTGTCCAAGAAAACAATGAAAACGTTTTCTGTACGCAAAACTGATTACGGGATTGAAATCTGGAGGACAGAGTGAAACAAAGAGGGCGGGCACATGATTTTAACCAATAATTGGCGGGCACCTGACGCTTTTGTTAAGGCGATTGAGGGTGATCCATACAGCAAGGGGGATGCCGACTTCTCCGCTACGGAGTTGTTGAAGCCACCCCAGATCGTGAGGCTCTACAACGAGCATGAGGACACGGTTACAACCGATGTGCGTGACGAGTGGTGGAAGCTCTTAGGCAAGGGCGTTCACGCCATTTTAGAACAGAGACCGAAATGCGAACAGTGTTATGGCACTGGAGAATGCTGGTCGGGGGAAGCCACACATGAATTATGGTGGGAGAGGCCGATAACGACTTGGGATAAATTTAAGGCGTGGACGAGAGGGGATCGCTGTGTTCCCTGCAATTCTTGCGATGGCACTGGGCTGATTGATGATGGGAAGGTTAGAGAACAACGCTTCTTTGCTGAATGCGGAGGAGTGAAGATCTCAGGGGCCATGGATCTTCTAGGTGATGATGGTGCTGTTACCGATTACAAGGTGACAAGCGTCTTCACTATCCAGAGAGGTCTAAAGACCGACTGGGAGCAGCAACTAAACATCTATGCTTGGTTGCTGAAGCAGAACGACATCACCGTTACGAGTCTCACTATCGTTGGGTTGTGTCGTGATTGGATAAAGTCTCGCGCAGAAGCAAAAGCAGACTATCCACAAAGCCCTATCGTTTCGATCAAGGTGCCCTTGTGGCGTCCTGAACGGCAAGACGACTTCGTAGCAGGCCGTGTAAGGGTCCACACGATGGAGAACACCATACCGTGTACCCCTGAAGAGCGATGGGCGAGAGGGGGCTACACAGTGCTTGGTGGAGGGCTTAAGCCAAAGTCGTTCGATACAATGAGCGAGGCTGCTACCTACATCAACACCAAACAGAAGCCCGGTAGAACTTTTTCCATCAGCGAAGGAAGCGCAAAGTTCGTGCGTTGCGAGGCTTGGTGTCCAGTATCAGATCATTGTCCACAATGGAGAGGAGAAGCAAATGAGCAGTCCAACCGCAGGTGAAATTTGGAAAACCCTGTCAGCTATCGACGTAAGCAAGCACACGGAGAAGCGAAAACAGGGCAGTATCGAACTAAGCTATCTGTCATGGGCCAATGCCTGGGCCTATGCCATGGCTCATTACCCTGAGCTTACCGTCAAGTGGCATGGCATGACCGATAAGGACAACGTGACACGGGACATCACGACCTATGAAGACGGTTCGTGTTCCGTGTGTTGTTCAATCACCATAGGAGACATCAAACGGGAGATGTGGCTTCCCGTTATGGATTACCGTAACAACGCCATTACAGGCTCTCCCGGCCCTGACGGTAAACCCATGGGGCCTGACGCTAGAGCGATTTCGGATGCGAAACAAAGGTGTCTGGTCAAATGCCTAGCAGCCTTCGGATTGGGCCATTATTTGTACAGCGGAGAGGATGTTCCGCCCAACATAGGTGTTGAGCAGGTTGTCGAACCTCCCGTAAAACCCAAAAAGAAGAGGGCTTCAAAGAAGAAAGAGGTGGAGGAGCCCGTAGCGGAAAAACCCGTGGTGGAGGAGCCTGACGCTGGTGCTCTCAAGAGTGAGTTGATCGCACTAACCCACAGGCTGAATGACGGTGGTTGGATACCGGATGACGCCACCAAAGCACAAATCAAAGCTGCGGTAACAAGCCTTGACGTTAAGGCGCTGACATCGCTGCTCAAGACGTTACAAGAAGCGGAAAAACCCTTGTTGCTACTTAACGATGACACAGAGGAGAATGACTGATGGCGAAGAGCTATGCTGATCAACCGAAACTAAATTTTTCCATCTTTGAGAACAGATTCAAAACTGGTTCAAAGCATCCAGACATGACGGGTATCATTGAGTTCACACGCCCCTTCCTCAAGTCCATGGTCGAGGAGGCAAAGTCTGGAACAATGCCCACCGTCAAGGTCGCTATGTGGGAGCGCACGGGCCGTGACAGCGGCAAGCCCTACCAGTACATGAGGATAGAGCTTGACCAAAGGCGTGGAAGCTCCGAACAAGAGGAGGATGCGGAGACAGAAGATGACGGTCTCCCCTTCTAGAGAGGCGTTCCTGCTGCGTATTGAGCGCACGATGTTGAACACGGTTAGGCGCGAGGCGCAGAGCAGGGAGATCAGTGTCACCGACATGTTCGTAGAGATCATCAAGAGCTACGACTTTACGGGGCAACGTGAGCAACTGAAGCCCTCCAATACAAAGCCATGGTGGAATTAGGGACATGAGACGGTTAGTCGCACTAGCTTGGGCGTCACTGATCGTAGGGCTTAGACACGCCATCTACTATGGATGGTTGGCAGCACACACACACTGGATCGTGGAACGATTAAAGAACACCGACCAAAGGGGGGAGGATGGTCATCCAGGCATCATTATTCAATGAGCCTTTATTCGACAACAAATATGAGGTTTCGCAGTTGCGACGTATGTCGGAAGAAGGCTCCAACAAATGCGGGTGTTGTGGGGGCAATATCCGCGTCTATCGCCGGAATCTCAACTCCGGTATGGCACGGGTATTGTGCTGGCTCGTAGCCAACCGGATGGGAGAGTGGACGCACATCGCTAAAATCCCCCCAGAAATTGATAGGGGCCATGAGATTGGTAGGCTTTCCTATTGGGATCTAGTCGAACGACAAGAGAATAATGACACCACCAAAAGATCGTCCGGTGTATGGCGTGCCACTAACGCCGGGATCTCGTTCGTCTTACACGATACCGAAGTGCCAAGCCATGCATTTTGCAGTGTTCCGGGTCATATCATACTTGGTTTCGAGGATGACCTGATCACGATACATGATGCCCTGAAAGATCGATTTGATTACAACGAATTAATGCAAGGAGGTAGCGGTGTTGTGGGGACAAAGCTTGGCTAAAGTAGGCACACTGACATTTTAATTAGGAACACCTATGGCCCAGATAACAGTGGGGTTCACGGTCGAAGACTACTTACGGGTCGGAGTGTTTGTGGGGCAGATTACTACACAGAAGCCCAACGAACGCCGCACGGAATTATCGCCAAATGATCGTCTGGCCTTTGAGATCGCTGGTAAGCTGGGGGAGGTGGCGTTCTCGCACCACTTCGGGTGGCCTGTCGATTGGGTTGTGCGACCGGGCGGCGACGATTGGGATTTCGAGTTGGCAAACGGGGATACGGTGGACGTTAAGTCCGTACCCGTAGAGCGGAACATGGACTACGATTTCGGTATCCCGATAGGCGAAGGCGAATCGCCAGCGACCTACTATGTGCAGGTGCTAATCTCCCCCGACCGCCAGCACGGCGTCATCACGGGTGGCATCTCTCGTAAGCGGTTCCACGACATCTCTCGGAGGGAAGGTGGCTGGCAGCACCGTGGCTCCGTGGAGCCCAATGTGGTGAATCGCTCCCAGTTGAGTCAGAGTTGGCCCAAGTACTTCTACTCAGGAGAGATTGCAGTGATGCTCTAACACACAACTGCTGACAGGGTAGTCAGCGAATGAGTAGCGCGATCCCGGCACCAGCCAAGGCATAGGGCATTACTCTTCCAAACTTATCCAAGAGACCGACATTCGCTAGACGTTGCCATGCATCGGCCTCTTCATGGAGGGCACCGATCTCTGCTCGCAACGACTCGTTGACGCCCTGCTCCAGTACCCAGAGGGAGTCGAGGACGGTCACTCGCTGAAACAGCAAGACCTTGTCTGCCTCAAGCGTTTGGATCTGCACCTGATAGGCAGTGACCTCCCCTTGATGATCCATCTGGGCCTGATCAAGGATCTCCACTAGACCGTCGTAGGCCCCAAGGCTATCCCGCAACACATCGAAGCCCCGCTCAAAGCTCCTAGACGCCTCTGAGGCCGTCTCAGCAGCTTCTGCCCTGACCTCCGCTAAGGAGTCATGGGCTTGAGCCAGACTATCCACTAACAAGTCGTAGCCTTGGGTGGCTTCCTCGACTTGACGCTCAAGCTCCATGCGCTCTACCTCCAACACATGGACACGCTCTTCTGCCGCGACAGCATCTGCCCTAGCACCACTCGCATAGCTGTACGCGAAACCCAACGCGACCACAACACCAACTACTACGATAATCTCTTTAGCTTTCATTTATTAATCGCTTGACGCCTCTGGCTCTACCCACCCTGCAACAGTATCAGATTTACATATATCACATTCTCGCCCGCTCTCTCTGACGAGCCCACATCTGTCACAAACCTCTGCCTCCTTTTTCATGTCCCATCCGCAGAACCAGCAGAACTTATCATGGGCATCAAAGGACAACGCACACCTTGGACATTCATGTTGTTTCACCTGTCGCACATTACTCTATATCAACACGCAGGTCTGATAGGTCTTCTAGTCGGTCTTTTAGATTTTGCACCTCATCGAACGTCGGGCTTCCAACGTCCACTCCACCTAGTTCTGCTTTTAGCCTTTCTATTTCATTAACTGATGGAGCCCCTCCCCCAGCTACATCACGATCTCCGCCGAAGAAGTCTCGCAGCCAGCCAAGACCTCTCCTAGAAGGCCCCTCTTCTCTAGGTGCAGCATCGCCGTACAAGTTTTCCAAAGTTCCTAAATTAATTTTTACTGAGCTACCTTCTCCAGGCTGACTGCCGTAATGCTTTCCTATATTACGAGCTTGTCCGTAGATATTGCCGGGCGTAGGGAGGAATCCTTCTTTCGCGGCGTCTGCCCAGAAGCTGTCATCCTCTGTCACCAGCGCGGCATCATTAAAATCGTACTCATCTTCAACCCAATATTCGCCAGTCTCTGGATCTCTGCGTATATCTCCACCACCAATGGTTCCTGCTAGAGAAAATGCCGCAGGAGAAGAGAACAATGCTTCTAATGGACCCTGCCCACCTTCAATATCCTTTAATGATTGAGCGGATTTGTAACGAGCGAACGGACCCTGTGCATAAATATCCTCAATTTTTTCAAGACTTAGCCCCTGATCAAGTAATCCTTGTACCCACTTTGCCGTTCTTGTATCTACCTCACCTCGCATCTTTTGCGGCACTGCTTTACCAGCAACAACCGAAACATAATCTGCCAGATCATCCAACCCGTAGTCATCGTAAGTGAGGGACGCATTCGGACCCCCTCTCTCCGTGGCTCTAAGAACAGATTCCTGTAATGCCCTAAACTCAGCAGGGCTAAGGTCGCCAGCATTGATTTCCTGACTACCTATAGCATCGCCCAACCTTTTCATGCCAAGTTTGTCGCGAAGAAAATTACCAGATATATCCGCCGCAAACTGACGAGCGAAAAGTGGTATTCTTGGCATCCCGAAGAATGGTGTTCTTGCATATGAAGGTGAGGGCTCTGATGATTGTCGTGCCCCTTCGCGTTCCCTCCCACGGAGGCGTTCCCACCAGCCGGGATCATCTTCAACGAGATCACCCTGCTGATAGCCACGCAGACCAGTTATGCCGTTATTCATTTTCCATATTCTCACGCATCATTTATTTACGGTCCTGATTCAACTCGTATATACGCATTTCCATCCGATCCAGCCGCTGCAATACGTCAACATTAACGCTTTCAAGCCAGTTCAACTTAGTGTTCTGGATGTGGTCACTTGAAATCGGCGCGTCCTGATTCTTTTCCATTGATGTCTCAATACGCTCAATGCCTTCGGTATGCTGCACACTAGCATTCTGTATGGTGGAGATCCTCGCATCAAGCTGCGAATACCCCCACACACCGGCCATCAAGATACCCACAAGCTGAAGCAGGAAGCTCAGACTAAAGCTAACATTAGCCGATTCCTTGAACGCCTCCGGCGTCATCAGAGCGGAAGCTCAATCTTGAATACAGACGACTGCGCCCACTTCGCCCACGGTTGCCACGCTAATGTGCCGGACAGCAGTAGCGGTCCCACTATTGGAAACACTCCCGTCATAGCGAAATGCGGCTCCCAATCGGTATAGTCGGCTGGGCCAGCATTCGCGCCAACGTCAAGAACCAATTCAGCCCCCATCAAGTTCGCAAGCGTGATCCCCAATTGTGGCTGTACCACAGGTGACGTAGGCCCATCGAACGTCAGCAGCAGGTTGGCGCTGAACGGGCCAACGTCCGCCGCCATAGTGGCCTCCGCGACTAAGCGCGGGCCAGCGGCGTCTGTGTACACGCCGACACCGACTGCCTGCCCAGCTATCGGAGTAGCAAAGACCAACGACATGGCACAGGTGAAGACAAATGATCGGATCAGTATCGTCATTCTTCCGGTAGTCTGACGAGGAAGCCGGGAGTCATGTCGCCGTGCCAGCCGCCTAGCTGATTGTATTCGTAGAATTCAAGAGCCTCCTCGTAGGTGGGGATGCCCTCGTCCATGAGTTTCTGTATGACCTTTTCTTTGTCATAGATCACGATGGAATCCATGCCGTAATGCTCTAAGATTCCTATGGCGCAATCGTCGTAGCCGTCCATGGTCAGCGCACTCTCGACACCAAGGTCGAGCAGTTGCTCTGCCAGTGTAACAGTGCTGTCGAGTAGCTTGAGGTTAGACATAGTTGCTCCCTCTGTATGAGCGTTGCAGGTACCTAAGCGTTGCAGTAAGCATCTTACGCTGGTCATCGGACAAGAGTATCTCGTCGTCTGATAGTATATTCTTAGCGTATCTCTCCCATCCTAATTTGGGAAGCGACGATTCCTGATCAATGTTTATCCAATCAAACCATTTCGTGCTACCCTTCGATCCCAAGAAACAGACCGCAGCAACATGATCCGTGATGCTGGTTAATCCCTTGCGGCGCATATCCTTTATCGCATGGCTCACCATGGCCGTGGCAAATGATCTTCCGGGGAGATGTGCATGATGCCTCATACTTGCTCCCACCGTGCAGGTGACGGGCGACCCATCATGCCCCTTACGTCGATGTGCGTAAAGGTTTTGTAGCGACCGATCCCGAATTGATCGCTATCAGGATGATCCTCCAAGATGTCAGCCACCTCGTCTGGCGTGAATCCGGGCTTAACAACATCGGCTGCACCGCAGGTCAGGTGCATCGAACTGCCGACTCCACCAATTCTATAGTTGTACAGACGGTCGCGATACCAAGAGTTGACGCGCACAGGCATTGGCCTGACAGCCTCCCGAAGATAAATCAGGACACGACAAATCAGAATTGCATTGGGGATTAAACTAAGTTGAGGTGCCTGAAGTCGGTGGGGCTCGTAGGGCGGCGTACCGGGGGCTTCACGCTCAACATCGCATACCTCAAGCGGGTGGAAATGCTGGATACCTTCGGCTTCTAAAGCCTCTCCGCATACCTCAACCCATTCATCTTTCGTCATGTTCTCTGAAGTCTGCA
>Ga0209402_10006318_pt1 | contig 10372 bp, 7 predicted proteins | sample ArcticOcean_MG_C_3_FD_187437 | JGI IMG/M metagenome (GOLD analysis project Ga0209402, IMG submission 187437) | Marine microbial communities from western Arctic Ocean - ArcticOcean_MG_CB8_126 (SPAdes) (version 2) | ecosystem: Environmental > Aquatic > Marine > Oceanic | place: Arctic Ocean... | reverse complement strand
AATGGGTGGAGATAAGGGAGTTGTGTTCAAAAAACCATTCTTAAAATTCTTTGAAGAAAATTTACTTTAAATGAAATTAATAGGAAGAAGACAGTTTCTAAAAACCTCTTTATCAGGGTTTGCGCTGGCAACATTACCTGTAATTTCTTTTGCCCAATCTAATCCAGATGTTGTTGTTATTGGTGCTGGCGCAGCAGGTTTGTCTGCTATGGCTGAACTAAATAGAAGAGGTATATCAGCTGTATGTATAGAGGGTATGAATAGGATTGGTGGCAGATGTTATACAGACAATACAACCTTTGGAGTGCCAGCTGATCATGGTGCTCACTGGCTTCATGGTTTCTCAAAAAACCAAATTGCTGAATTTGGAAAAAAACACAGAGATAAATTTAGAATATATAATGAGCCAGATTATTCGGTTGTTTATGATGGAAAAAGAAAAGTCAGTGGAGACGATCTTTGGGATTTATATAAAAAAATAAAAAAAATTAGACGTAGTATTGGAGCAGATGAGCCTTTAATAAATTATATTCCAGAAAAATTAAAAAAAAATAGTTGGTTTGATACTGTTCATAAAATTGTTGATGATGCTAGAGATCTAGGTAATTTTTCTCCATATGATGATAATAGTAATTGGAATGATCCAGGAAATGGAAATGGTTTATGTAGAGAGGGATATGGAACGTTATTAGCGTACTATCGAAAAGATGTTCCAGTAAAATTAAACACAATTGTTAGTGAAATAAGATGGGATGGAAAAGGAGTACAAGTTGTAACAAATAAAGGAACGATAAGTGCCAAAGCTTGTATTGTTACGACCTCAGTGGGTGTGTTAAAAGCTGAAAAAATTAAGTTTACTCCAGCCTTGCGTCCTAAAAAATACGAGGCTTTTAACGGAATTTCTATGACTATTTCCAATAGAGTTTTAATGCAATTGAAGAAAAAATTTTATAGAAAATTTAAAAATGACACCCATTTTTATACAAAATGTAATAGTAACGGTGCAAAATCACCTAAAACTTTTTATGGTTTGCTTAAAATGTCTGGAACAAACGTATCTCTTTTTGGTACCTCAGGACAATTTTCAAAAGATTTAGAAAATGAAGGTAGTGAAGCTATGATAGATTTTGTTTTAAGTGATCTTAAATCAACCTTTGGTTCAAAATTTTATGAAAAATATTTTATCAAGGCTATTGCTACAGGATGGGCAAACAATCCATTTACACTTGGAGCTTATTCGGGAGCAATACCAGGTAAGGCAAGTTTAAGACGTGAATTAAAACAACAAGTAGGAGATAGAATTTTCTTCGCAGGAGAAGCTACTGCGGGTGCATTCAGCACAGTTCATGGTGCTGATCGAAGTGGCATAAGAGCTGCTACAGATGTTTTTATATCAGATGCTTTAGATTAAATTGAAAATCTATAGGATAATATGGGACAAACTAGACCGCAGACTAGACCATTTGGAGATAAAACAAGAAATGAGACAGTGTGAACAAAGAAAACGCTAGTAAACTCTGGAAAATGATACAGGAAGCTGGTGATTATTTACGGAGTCATCGGTTCACACTAGCTAACAATACCCTACATTAGTTATGCGAGCAATTTACAATTCATAAAAAATTAGTAGCTTAAAGACTCATCAATATCGAGGGGAAACTAGGTAAAAAACTAGAGGATTTTGAGATAAATCAAATGGTCAATTCTAGAGGTTTTTGTTAAAGTTTAGTTATAAAATGATCATAGCAAAATTAAATATTAAAAAATTCCTTCTAATATTATTAATCTTTTTTATATATCCAGCTAATATTTTATTAGCAAATGAACAAATTTTAAAAGTTTACTATTCTGGTTTTTCTTTTTCAAACACATACGACTCAAATAAAAGCTATGCAAAATACACTACAGATTTAATTCAAGAAAAAAATTCAGATACTGGAATAGATATAATCTCAAGTAAATTATTAAAAACTATAAAAAAAATAAAATTTGATAAAATAGATTTAGATACTGATAATCTATTAGATTTTAGTAAATACCCGGATGAAGCAATAGTTATGTCTGTAGCATTACAACATGAAGAGTTCACTGAGGAATTTAATTATTCTAGTGGAAAATATAACGGTTTCTATGATGCTTATTTTCAAATTTTATTTTATGATTTTTCAGATAAAAGTTTAATCGCATCAATACCATTTGATTTTGAAATTCCAATACTCTCTGAAGGTAAATTTAATAAAGATGTGATATTAAATCGTATTAGAGATTTTTATTTAAATGAAGACCCATTCAATGGGTTGGGAGAAAAGATTAATAAGTTTAATATTAAAAGAAAATATGATCGCAGAATTGGTGTTAAAAATGTTACTATTCAAGATAAATCCTTTGAAGTAATGCCTGCTAATTCAATCAATAATCAAAACTATATAAAAAATCTTATCGCTCAAACCTTTTCAAAAAGACTTTCTATGCATCATAATGTTGCTTTAGTTCCATATATGGAGGGACAAGGAATTGGCGGAACTATGAAATTAAGATTTGTTCAAACTGATGAAATTTATTCAATAAAATTGCCTAATCCTGATTATCACATAGATATTAATCTCAAAGGTTTTAAAAAAGTACTTGCAAAAACTTCTGCATCTGAAGATCTTTATCTTTATGGTTCCTTTGTTGATTTAAAAATTTTTCAACCAGATTTAGATAAAATCTATTTTAATGAAGGATTAAGAGGAGTTACTAAAATAAAAATCCCTAAAGATCAGACAGATGTTAATGACTGGCGTAAGTTTTACTATAACTTGGAAATTTTATTTAATAATTTTTCTAAAAATATTATTAAGCAGGATAAAAAATGGATGAAAGAAGCTACTAAAAATAAAATTAAGAAAGACCTTAAAGGTTTAAACAGTATTCTTGATAAAGTTAAATAGATTAAGCAGATAAATCTAATTCATCTAATGCAGCACTTAAATTTTCTTTATCTTTAATTTTTTTAGTTTTTGCACCAGAGAAAATCAATTTAGCAGTACTTCCTACAGTTTTTACATAACTAGGAATTCGAGGAACTATTGTTGCAAATCCTATAACTTCATTGAAATTAACAAGTATAGAGCCAACTTTATCACTTGAGTTTGAAATATTTTTGCCTACAGCAGAGCTAACAACGAAAACTTTGTATCCATAATCAGTAGCTTTAAAAGCAAACGGTAATGATTTTTGATAAAACAACTTCGATTCTTCTGAAAGTTTTATATCTTTGTTGTTTATGTCTTTTATCAAAACTTCACTTGCTTGATTAATTATCTGTGTTGTAGATTTTAATCTTTTATTTTCACTGCTTTTACTATCTTTTAAGTAACTTATTTGAGCTTTCATTTTATCTGCTTCTATATTTTTATCATATGCCCTATATAATAATTCTAAGGAAGCTAAATAATTAGCTTGAGACTCAAAGAAAAAGTAAGTTATCATACTTGTAGCTTTATATTCTTTTAACTGCTCTTTGCTTACTTCATTTATGAATTTCTGACTTTCATCTTGTAAGGATTTATTTTTATTAATATTTTTTGAAACACTTTTATATTGTTCTTCTGCAATACCAATTTCATTTAAAACTTGTTGGTTAACTTCCTCAAATATTGAATTTGTTTGTGCTTGATACGCATCCTGAACATCACTTGCAAATAAATCTTCTTCAGATTTTTTTGCTAAAGGTTTGGTTTTACTATATGTTTTAATTAATTTTTCACCCGAATTTTTATCAACGAAATATTCAGTCTGGATGCACTGCCTAGTACCTTTGTACCAATAATTAAGATCTACACTCTCAAATTTAAATTTCATATGGCCGATATGAGTAAGTGAATTTTCAGTATAAATTTTTTCTGTAACTATCTCTTCAATATCTTGATCTGGATATTTTAAACCATATTCACTTGTTGATATATATTTGTTATCTTTATGCTTAGATATCTTTCTCCTTTCAGCAGTTATCAAATGTTCTAACGTTCCGTTGTCATCTGAGTCATATTTCATTGCACCAGATGAATATTCGTAGCCTTCATCAAAATCTATTTCATTTACACCCCATAATGTTATGGTTTCATTACTACCTCCTACAGATTTCCAATATTTTGCATACGGAGAATCTTCGTATGAACTTAATTTCATAGTATCTTTAGTTTTACCCCAGTAATACTCAGACTTAGCTGGATCACATATATATTTATAAATTCTTTTTTTACCAGCTGGAACTTTTCCTTCTGTTTTCGCAGCTACATTCTGCTCTTTTACTTTTGCTTCTTCTTTTTTCTTAACTACTTTAGGTTCTTCTACTTTAGGTTCTTCTTTCTTCTTAACTACTTTAGTTTCTTCTACTTTAGGTTCTTCTTTCTTCTTAACTACTTTAGTTTCTTCTAATTTAGGTTCTTCTTTCTTCTTAACTACTTTAGTTTCCTCTACTTTAGGTTCTTCTACTTTAGATTTTTTTTTGTCTTGTATTTCGTTATCAAATTCTAAAAGATTAAGTTGATCAAGCGCCTTACTATATTTTCCTTCATTACGTATTTTTTTTTCTTTAGCACCATTTAGAACTAATTTTGCTGTTTTAATAAGATCTCTACTGAATTGAGGTATTTCTGGAATAATTGTAGCAGCTGCTACTAAATCGTTTGAATTACTTAATAATGAATCAATACTTAAACCACCTAATTGACTAAATTTTTGCAGTACTCCTTTAGAAGAATTGTACAAATGAATAGTGGATTCTGTTGCTCCAACTACAAAAGGTAGAGATTGCTCATAATAACCCCTTCCTTTTTCACTTAATATATAACTAGTATCTTGAAGGCTTGATTGTAATTTTATAGTTGAAGTACCAATAATTGATTTTGTTGAATTAAGTCGATCAGCCTCAGAGCTTTTACTTTCTTTAAGATAAGATATTGAAGCATTTATTTTATCTGCCTCTATATTATTATCATATGCCCTATAAAGTAATTCTAAAGCTTGCAAATAATTGTATGAAGCTTCAAAGAAAAAAAAACTAATATCGCTTGTAGCGCGATATCTTTCAAGCATATGCTTTTCTATAGTATTTTTGTTATTTACCTTAAGAGTATCTTTAGAGTCATTTGCTCCAGTTCCAAAAACTTTTGAAACTCCTTTATTTAAAATATTGCCAACTTCCAGTAGAGACTTATTAGATTTTTTTTTGGAATTTTTTTTAGTATCTTTTTTATTATTTGTTTTTGTGCTTTGTTTTTTGGCAATTTTATTGTTGGAGTCTATTATTTCTAGTAATGTTTTATTTGTACTTTCACTTCCAGGACGTTTGTCATAATGATAAATTATTGGTTTATTGTTAATTTTTTTTAGGTAATAAGGCTTTAGTTTATTTTCTGGAGTTAATTTTATCTGATTTTTAAGTAAACCATGAACTTTCCATATTCCTTGTTCAGTTATTTTATCATCTATGAATACTTCATATTTTTTTTCTTGAAATCTAAATTCTTTTTTTTTAGCCTCAAAAGATAAGAATAGGGTGTTACCTGAAAAATATTCCTCAAGTTTTTTACCTTTTACTGCAATTTCAATATTAATATTTTTCTTAAGTAAATCAGAACCTTTTTTTGTTAGATCATCAAGTGATGCAGCTAAAACAATATGTGAATACAACACTATTATTGTTAATAATAAAATATTTTTTTTCACTAAAAATAAAATTGATTTAATTTAATCTATAGATGACGTTAGTTAGATATTTTGTTTTATCTTTTGAGGATCTAAAATCTTTTATAATATTTTCGTAGTTTTCCCATCCCTGATTATTAGTAATATTATTAGAATAAATTTTATTACTTATTGCATTAATAATTACATCATGTTGTTTTTCATATTCTCTATTTTTTTCTTCATAATAAGTCTGAAAATTTAACCCAAGGCAATCTTTTGATTGAGTAAAGTAAACATAAATTTCTTTGCAATTTTCTTTTTGTGAATTAAATTTTTTAGTTTTAGTGGCACAGGCGTTTAAAAATAATACTGAAATAATTAATAAAAAAGAAATTTTTTTCATAATTTAATTTAACCCCTTGCTATTAATAAGTGCAACTATTCTTTTCCCTGCTTCCTTTGAAGCAGATGCTATTGCATTGTTTTTAGCAATATCATTATTACTGCCCTTGCCTCTAATTTGAATGCCAGAAATTGTCCCTAAGCTTACAGGTTCAGAACCACCTAAATTCATTATTTCTGCATAATTTAATGCAACTGCAATCACTTGAGAACCTGTGGCAGGATCAGTTTCAGGTACACCTACATCAAAATATGCAAACACAACATAATTAATTCCCTTATCTATCAGTATATCTTCTATATCCCACCTTGCTTCATCTGGAATACTTCCTCCATTTTCAAGTGACTCAACAATATCTCCTCTTAGTTTCTTCCAGTTTTTTCTTACTAATCTTTTTCCAGATCTAGGTTCAAATCTTGCTTTAGTAAATATTTCTTTCATTGCAGCTTCAATTTTAACAGTATCATTATCATCTACTTTATACATCGAGACATCTGCTTTTTTAAGAGTACTACCCCCTGTTTCTGTAGAGCTAGTTTCTGTAGTTGAAGATGTAACACCTGTATCTGTTTCTTCTTCGTTTATATCAACACCAGAAGAGGTTTTCTTTTTTTTAGAAACTCTTTCATCATAAGACCTTTGTGCATCGATAGTTCTTGAGAAAAAAATCATAGCTAGTTTAGATTTATCATCACTTTTAGTGCTAAATACTTTTGAATTTTTTTTTATTTCAATATTTAATCTTGTCTCATCAATATTGGCTTTCATTACTACTGTTACTTTTTTCTTTTTCTTATCTATATTCTCTTCAATCATCGTTTCACAACTCATATATTCATTTAGATTTTGATATATTGGACCTTGAATGCTTTCGAAGATCATTCTTTTAGATTCTTCCATACCTTGAACATATTTATCAAAAGCATTTGTACATGCATTTTTTTTTGCAGTTTCTAATGTAGCATTAATTTTTTTTGTTGTTTTAATACCGTTGTAAGTTTCACTTCCAACACCTCTAAACTCAACAGCGCCCACATGAAAACTAAAAAATATTGAAAAAAATATAACTATTAAATAAAAAATTTTTTTATGATTTATTATCATTGTGTATTTACTTAAAAAACATACCCTAAGTTAGTTTTGCTTAAAAATCTATATCAGTTTAATTAAATATCTTTATTGACACTTTATATAAATTTCATTTAGTTTCTTAAAGTTTTTAGATATCTTTTTATTTTTACTGGCACTTTTTAACCATTTTTTATCTAATTTGACAGTTTGTAGGCTAAACTGGTCAAATAAAATCTTTAAACTATCGTTAAAAAAAATCCATTCGAAAGAACTCTTGTTATCAATAGATCTTTTGGAAAATTCAACATTAATAGCATTTTTAACATTTTCATCAAAATAAGTTTTCTCTAATTCAGGTTGGATAATTTTTACATTTATATAGCTTCCATATATCCATTGTGAGTCAATATTACTCTCCTTGAATAGTACACTTTTGAAACCTCTTATAGTTAAATGAATTTGATAATCAGGGCTAGGGATTTTTATATCCTTAGTGGCATCTTGATATGTCAATCTTATTGTGTTGCTTGTTCTATCTTCTCTGTATGGAACTACAGCTATATTGTTATTAAAAGCTAAAAATGAACCAAAGCTTTTGGCAAATCTATTCTTAATAAAAATATCTTTCTTATCAAAATTTTTTTCTATATATTTCTTTGCATTATCTTCAAAAATAACTTTTGTAATACCAATTCTATTATTGTATTTATTTTTTAAATTAAAACTTGATAAGAGGCTTTTATATTTTTCTGAAACATCATTGATATAAATCTTTTTTAATTCATCAACAATTTGATTTTTTGATAATTTTTCTTGACTATTTATAGTTTTAGAAATTTCTAATGGTATTGATGCAACTAAAAAATTATTTTTTGCGTTAAAAATTATTATATTAAAATTCAGAACTATGTCAGTACGTGTAAGCTTATCCTCTGGTATAGAAATATAATTTACATATTCATTATCCAATGCAAAAACTATAACATTTTGATCATCTTCTGAAGTATTGCTCTCTAAAAGATCATAGCTTATTTTAAAACTGTCATTGTTAATCTCTTGGGTTGATTTTAATATAATTTTGCTAAGAAAAAATTTTTCATTGTTGTTTTCTTGTAATAAATATGAATATGTTTTTTCTGGTATTAGAGATCCAAAGGAAAAACCTCCATAATATAATGAATTTGAATAGCTTTTAGTGGTAACTAAACTAAATAATAATAATAGATATATACTTCTTATCATGTCATTTTTAACATACATTAATAAGTAAAATAAATATATTTCTTAACGTATAATTAAAAGTGAGAGGTCAAATGAGTTTTAAAAAAATAACAGTTTCTTTTCTATTATTAATATTAATAAATTTTAGTGCAAATGCATTAGAGTTAAAAATCCCTAAAATTGGTGGAAAAAAAGCTGACATCAGTGAAGCTAAATTAAATTTTACTAAAATATTTTTTGAATCTTCACTTAATTATATGGAGGCTCAATTTCATTTGTTCAATGCTTTGGAAATGAATGATGAAGCAAGTAAAACTAAAAAATCAATTGCTTTTGTAAAAGATACAAAAAATAAAGAAGGTAAGAGATTAACGAATGCTTTCAATACAAGTAGTGAAAACTCAAAAGCTATTGAGGGTGCGTTAGTTAAAGAAAAAAGCTTAAGTGCAGAAGGCAAAGTTCATTATGCTAAATCTTTACCGTTTGCAGTTAAAGGTGTTATAGGAATGGTTAAATTACCACCTGAAGCAAATTCATTATTAACAACAATTAAAGCTGACAAGATGGCTGCTTTAAAGATGGGTAGTTTTCTTAAAGTTCTTCCTAAAATTCCAGATTATGTATCTTCAGCAATAAAAGTTGGAAATCTTATTGTAACAGGAGCTAAAAGTAGAGAAGTTGAAGGTGCTGATGATGCAACAAAAGCACTAGGCGATCTATAGACCTTTGAAAATTAAATAAACTTAATATAAGCTAAAAATATTAATGATCTTTAAAAATTTAAAATACGTCTTAATTTTTTTATCTATATTTTTTATTTCAAATCAATCATTTGCAGAAATGACTTATGTTGAAATAAATGCCAAAGGTAAAGCTGAAAGTTACGAAATAGCATTAAAGAAAGCATTAAAAGAAGCAATTTCAAAAGTTAATGGCGTTACTTTAAAAACTGAATCGATTTTAGAAACAATTGATAAAAGTTTAATAACAAATGAGGGTAGTTCGGGTTCAATGGGTAGAGATTTAAAGGAAAAAATCTCTGAAAAATCAGGAGGATCAATAAAATCATTTGATATATTGAAAGAATACGAAGATACCAACGGGTTACAAGTTGTAGAAATAAGAGCAACTGTTGCTAAATATAAATTATCAAAAACTGCAAATAGAAAGAGAATGGCCATTGTTCCTTTTAGGATTAATTTAAATGAAATTTCTATTTTTGGAAAAACAGGGTTTGATGATGCTGATAATCTTAAAAAATATATTAATCAAGAATTTACAAATTATTTTGTACAAACTAGAAAATTTACAATTTTAGATCGTGAATTTGATAAAGAAATTGCTGCAGAGTTAATGAATTTAGACAACTCTGAAAAAATAGAAGATCAAGTAAAAATAGGTCAAAAATTATTTGCTGATTATATAATTGTCGGAAGGCTTGATTTTTTAGCTCTTGAAAAGATAGAAAAAAAATTTTTAACTTCTGATAAAATATTAAAAAAAGAGATAGGTACTTTAAACTTTAGCTACAGAGTGATTGATGTTCCAACTGGACAAATTAAGTATTCTTCAAAAGTAAATTTAGAAGTTGATATAAAAAAACAAACACAACCAATACCTTATTTATTTAATTTAACAGCTCAAAAAGCAGGCCTAGAAATAATGTATGCGATTTACCCAATATTAGTTGAAAAGATTGAAGATGATCTTTTATATTTAGGACAAGGTGGAAATCAAATTAAAGTAGATGATAACTTTACAATTTATGAAAGAACAGATAGCAAAATTAAAGATACTTATACCGGTGAAACACTAGGTAATGTTGAAAAAATGGTAGGAAAAGCAACTATTATTGATAGTAATGCAAAGTTTTCTGTGGCTCAAATTACTGAACAGAAGTATGATTTAAGTGAAGATTTTAAGCCAAGAAAATATATGGTAAAACCCATTAAAGAGATTAAAAAAAAAAAGAGTTCGAAAAAAAAAAAAAAGAAAAAAAAA
>Ga0209402_10006308_pt1 | contig 10378 bp, 9 predicted proteins | sample ArcticOcean_MG_C_3_FD_187437 | JGI IMG/M metagenome (GOLD analysis project Ga0209402, IMG submission 187437) | Marine microbial communities from western Arctic Ocean - ArcticOcean_MG_CB8_126 (SPAdes) (version 2) | ecosystem: Environmental > Aquatic > Marine > Oceanic | place: Arctic Ocean... | reverse complement strand
TTTAACTTCTATCATTATAGTTTCGATAGAACCCGTGCGTTGTTTTATTTTAATAATAAAGTCTGGGAAATATCTTCTGGCTTTATTAGTGACGGGATCTCGGTAAGGAACAATAACTTCTTCACTGGCCCACCATAAAATATTATCATTCAAATCAAAATAGTTCATACAACGTGCTTCCCAAGAAGATCTATATACTATCTTCGAAGAGTCACCTTTATACTTTTTTGGGTTGCGAGGTCTGAATTTACCTGAATAAGCCATATAAATAGTATCAATAATAAGTTTTCTCTAAGGGTATTTATATGGCTGGCAAGATCGATTTAGCTTTTCCGGGAGATGTGAATTCTCATGAGCAGTTCATGTATTTTCGTCTACTCGAACAATATAAGTTTAAGAGAAATGAACCAGAAAATGTAGATTGTTACTGTACGATAGCTTTACCATTACCCACAAATCTTGGTACAGCATATGCATCTACATATTCTAATGAAAGTTTAGGTATGGTCGGCAATATGACCTCTGGAGAAGCGCCAGCTATAGCGGAGGCTCTAAAGGCGGGTTTAGACAGCAACTGGAAAGGCGGTGTTGATCAACTCAAGTCGATATCTGCTAGAATGGCACCGGGTGGTGGTAAAGAATTATTAAAAAAACTTGCTACATATCACGCTGAGGCTGCGGCAACTGCCGGTGCGGCCTGGCTCGCGAGCGGCTTTCTTGGCGGTGCCGCCGCGCTACCCATAGGAGTAGGTGTTAACCAGGCAATTAAGGGAGTAAAAGCTGGATTAGGTGTTGCAAGAAATCCATATTTAGCAGCAGTTTTTGAAGGTGTAAATTTTAAAAGTCATCAATTTTCTTTTCAACTCACACCTAAAAATGCCGCCGAGAGCGACACAATAAGATCAATCATTAGTGCCTTTAGAAATGCTTCTCTGCCTAGCGATGCTACTATTACCGGTTTCTATGATTATCCAGCACAAGTACAGGCGGAATTTGCTGATCCTAGTTATTTGTTTGATATTAAAACATCAGTAATAACGGCATTTGATATAAATTATCATGGTAAAGGTGCATATTATCATGATGTAAATGGTAATAAGGCCCCAGTAGAAGTAAGTATTAATATTAATCTGTTAGAGACTGCTGTAAGACTTGCTAACGATGAAAAAAATAAAGTTGGAGCGGTGACCCGCAGAACTAAAGGCGACAAAGCCAAAGACATCGCCACACTGGCTGGTGGTCTTAACGATGGCGCTGATGTCGTCGGGCCCGGAACATTAGCTGGTCTATAAATATAATATATTAACTAATATGGTTTAAATAAATGGCGTTTTACTTTAAAACTTTTCCCAAAGTCTCATATGATTTAAGGAAGAATGGCAAACCTCAGGATATAACGAACTTAATGGTTCGTTATAAATTGTCGGCTGCTCTTAAAGCTCAGGCTATGAATTATTATACCTATACTATTGAAGATGGTCAGCGGCCTGATAATGTTGCTTTTGATCTTTATAGTATAGGATCTTATAGTTGGATATTATTATTAATTAATTCAATACACGATCCTAACTATGATTGGCCTATTTCTCAACGTAATTTTAATAAATTTATAAAAACAAAATATGGAAGTCTATCTCTAGCACAAGCAACGGTGCATGAATATCGTAAAGTAGTAAATGAACACTCAGTGCTATTTGATCAAACTATTATACCCAAAAGAACATTAGTGGTAGACGAAACTACATATAATACTCTTAGCGCATCTGGTAGAGAAATATCTTACAAATATGATTATGAAGATGAATTAAATGAAAGTCGTAGGAATATACTATATCTGCCCTACGATAGTTTATCTATAGTATTATCAGAAATTTCAAGTGTTTTTGAATAATGGATAAATTTCTAAATGATAATATTAAGATTGAAATGGCTAGTATTATAGTTGGTACGGGTGAACATGTAGATGTACGTTATATGATTTCTGATATGTCTATTCAAGAAAACATTTACCATCAATGTATGAGTGGTTCTGTATCACTAGCCGATGGTGTGGGTTTGATTGATAAATTACCTATCGTAGGTGAAGAGTTCTTTTCTATTAAATTTAGGTCTGGCGAAAGTGGAGATACTTTTATACATAAAGTATTTTCTATATATAATGTTTCTAATAGAAAAAAAATGGATAATACACTAGAGCATTATACATTAAATCTGTCTTCTATTGAAGGTATGGTTAATATTATGTCTACCGTAAATAGGAATTATGTAGGAAAAACATATACTGATATAGCTGAAAATGTATTCAACGATTATATTATTAATTCACCTTTAAATGGTGGGCCTGGAGGTAAGCCTTATATGAGTACGCCAACTTTTGAAAAAACTTTGAGTACGGATAAAAGTTCTGGTTTACAATCTCTTACTACTGTGGGTGATACACCCTTTAAAGTAATACAAAAGTGTGCCAATCTTGCACAATCAGAAGATTATCCAGATTCAGATTTTGTTTTTTATGAAGACAGATCCCAATTTAATTTTTATCCTATTAGCTACTTACTAGAACAAGAACCGGTGCAGTTTGCTCAATATGTAATGGGTGATCATGGCAGAGAAGAAGAAGGTAGAAACAACAAGTTTCGTTGGAAAATTGTAAATCAAATGGAATATAATGAAGGACCTAACGCATTAAGATCTTCTAGTACTGGTATGTATGGTAATCAAATACATGCATTTGATCCTATTCTAAAGAAAAGGAATACTATCACTAATAACTATCTAAAAATACAAAATGATAAGAAAATGAAATCATTCACTACACTAGATAAAAACAATCTAATGACTAATAAGTCTTTATATGCTGAAGACTCTGGTACCTCTCATGCTCAATATTATATTAACAATATCTTTGATAATAACTATGAAGAGATAGAGTATATGAAAGATCGTATAACAGAAAAAAATGATAGAAATCTTTTTCATCAAGATAACTCATATAAGGCTAGAGGTAGAACAACGATGAAGCTTTCATTGTTGAATAATTATATTCTTACTATAGCAGTAGGTGGTAATACTAATTTTGTTGCTGGCCATATAGTAAATGTAGAAATACCAATAAGTTCTAGTTTAGAAGAAGATAAGTTGAAACCTTATTCTCATCTATTCGGAAATAAAACAAAAAATAAATTCTTGATAACAGCAGTTACTCATAACTTTATAGGTACTGCGGGTAGATTCTTTACCCATCTTACTTTAGCTAAAGATAGTTATTCTAGTGATATTAATACCTCTTATGATGGAAGGATGGAGTAATGACTGATAAATTAAAAACTGATTATTTTGGAATGAATTTAGTATGGTTCTTTGGAGTTGTAGAAGATAGAAATGATCCTATTAAGTTGGGTCGAGTACGAGTGCGTTGTCATACATGGCACACTGAAGATAGAATATTGTTACCCACATCATCTTTACCTTGGGCTCAATGTATTCAACCTATCACTTCAGCGGCTACTAGTGGAATAGGACGTTCTCCTACAGGATTAGTAGAAGGATCATGGGTGTTCGGATTCTTTATGGATGGCCAAGGCGCACAGAAACCTATGATTATGGGTTCTCTAGCAGGTATACCCACAGAAGAACCAGATGCTTCAAAAGGATTTAATGGATTTTATCCTGATATATTAAATGAACCAGATATACCCAGACAAGCTAGAGGTCAAACAGAATCTAACCTTATTGCTGATGATGGGCTTCCTACTAAATTAGAAGATAGAAAACTACGAGATCGTCAATATGAAGATAAAATTGAAAGTAAAGTAAATGATATCTTCGAAGCAGTAGCACCTTCAGTAAAAGGTATTACTGATAAGAGTGGCACCGATTATCTAGCAGATAGTCCTAAATGGAGCGAACCCAATCCAAGATATGGTGGTGAAAACGCAGGCACTAACGGAGTGCCCGACCGATTTAGTGTTGACCCTGATCCCCCGGTTTCAAAATATCCTTGGAATCATGTACACGCTACAGAAAGTGGTCATCTCTTTGAAGTAGATGATAGTGTTGGTGCTGAAAGAATACATCAATATCATAGAACCGGCACCTTTGTAGAAATTGTAGCTAATGGCAATCGTTCCACTAAAGTTGTAGGTAAAGATTATGAAATTGTTATAAGAGATAAAAAGGTCTTCATTAAAGGCGACATGACTGTTAGTATCGATGGCGATGCTAAAATGCTTGTGAAAGGAAATCATTATACAGAAGTAGCTGGGGATCAGTATGTAACCGTATATGGTGATCGTATTACTAAAATTCAAGGTAGTGATATCAAAGAAGTTATGACAGATCATAGTGTAAATATTCAAGGTGTTAATACACTAAGAGTTGGTGCTAATAATTCAATATTAATACAGGGCAATCATTCTGAAGATATACAAGGTAACTCTAAAGAATTTACAAATGGAAATTACGCTACTAAAGTATTTGGTAATTCGGATGAAGTTGTATTTGGTACTCATAATTCTATTTCTGTTGGTAAAAGAAATATTGGAACAGGTGGTGATATAGATGTTACAGCGGCAGATACAGCAAAGATTCATTCCGGTAAGGCTATGAATATAGACACTTCGATTGGAGATATTACAGTAGTTTCCGGCGGTGTCGGTAAAAAAATCGACTTGAACCCATAAGGAATAGATATGGCTTGCGGCATAGATTTAAGTATTGCGTCTTTAGATGGTTTAAAAGGTGCATTAGATAGTGATATACAAGGACTTACTAGTGCTGTCGGCGGCCTTGCTACTAATATTGATGCTATAAAAGCTCTAGCCACTGATCAAATGGCAGGCATTGTGACTGAACTTACGGCGGCATTACCAGACCTCGCGGGCTTAATACCTTCTTCTACACTTATTTCTGATATGACTGGTTTATTAGCAACACTGTCTAATCCTACAGCATTAGCGCCGGCGGCCCTGGGAGCGGCTTTTGCCACAGAAACAGCAGGTATTGTAGCAAAATTTGGTAGTATTCCTGGTGTAGATATAGCTGAATTAGCTAATAGTGTTCTTTCGGGTGGTATAGACCTAACTAGTGTTTGTTCTTTAATACCGAATGTAGAAATAGATTCTTTAGGTGCTGTTCTTAAAAAAGGAACTATACCCATACCTCCTACCGATGCAGTGGCAGCATTGGGTACTATATTTAATGGTCTTTCTCAACCAGCACCCATTAATGCATTCAGCTTGGTCGTCGGCAGTAAACAAGTTATTGACGATGCCGCGGCCGCTACCGCTTCTGCATTTAAAAATTACATTGATTCTGTTGGTACGGAAGAGGCGGAAGTTTAATGCCTGGAGTAGTTAGAACTAATTTGGATAGACACATAGGTCATGCTAGTCCAACTCCAAATCCGTTTCATCAAACTAATTATCAATCGGGGTCTCCCGATGTATTTGCAAATAGTGAAAAGGCGGTGAGAATAGGAGATAAAACTTATTGTACGGATGTGGCTGTAGAAGGTTCACCTAATGTTTTTGTAAATGGTATCAAGTGGCACCGTTATACTGATGCTACAGGAGGACATTCTAGTTGGGTTCCGAATGCGGCACAGACAGGTTCTACTAATGTTTTTGCTAATGGTCCTGGATCGGGAACGGCCATATCTTCTGATACAACTACAGTAATATCAACTACAGCAGGAAAGCATGGTGTTGATCTAACCGCCGTGACCGTAAACTTTTCCACTCCTGGCGCTGTAGAAGGTTTGGGTCTTGATGGTGATAATAATGTAGCATCTCCAGCAATCTATCCGTTATAAAAAATGTATATTATATCTAATAAAGTTTTGGTGTCATTACGAGTATTTTATTACATGCCAGATTATAGAAATATAATACAAGAACTTATGTGGCAAACAATGGATGTGAAACCGAAGTATCCTAGAGTGAATAAATACTTGAATTACTGGAAGAACAATATAGAAGCCGTAATAGCAGATATAGAAATAGCAGAAACAAAACAAACACAACCAAAGATTAAATCTCTCGCAGATATCTTTAAATATTAATATAAATAAAAGAAAGGGGATGTGTTTGTATGTCTATAAGTTCTGGTGCGGTAAATCCACAAAGAAAAGAAATAGTATATAAGGATCTAGGTCTATCTTTTATACCACATCCTGTAACTAAAAACGTTGCTGTACTTAAAAATGAAGATGCTGTAAAAAGAGCTATTCGTAATCTTATTTTAACTAATCAAGGCGAACAATTTTTTAATGAGTTGTATGGTGGTAATATAACTTCTTTACTATTTGAAAACTTTACTCCTATTACTGTAATGGAAATTAAAGCAAGTGTTATTGATACTGTACAAGTTTATGAACCCAGAGCTACAGTACTTGATGTAGATGTTATAGCATATCCCGATAGCAATTCCATTAAGATCAATATAGTATTTCAAATTAATGATAGTCCACAATCTAGTCTATTAACATTCACAGTCGAAAGAGTCCGATAATGGCGACTTCTAGTACCTTAACAGTTTCAGAACTAGATTTTGATAAAATTAAAACTAATCTGAAGACTTATTTACAAGGACAAACAGAGTTTAGCGATTACGACTTTGAAAGTTCTACCCTATCTATTCTACTAAATGTGTTATCGTATAATACATATCATAATGCATTCTATCTTAATATGGTTGCAAATGAAATGTTTCTAGACTCAGCACAACTGAGAACTAGTGTCGTGTCACGCGCTAAAATGCTGAACTATATACCAAGATCTTCTACAGGTGCTACGGCTGCTGTTAGTGCTACTGTCACTCCAGGTGATACGCCAACAAGCATTACTGTAGATGCTAATACTCAATTCACATCTTCCGTGAATGGTATTAGTTATACATGGGTTACCTCGCAATCTACTTCTCTGGTTAGTCAGCCCGACGGAACCTTTTTAGGTACTTTGAATATTGTAGAAGGTACTCCTTTACAACATAGATTTGCAGTAAACACGACTACTCCAGTACGTTATATTCTTCCTAATGAAAACACCGATACTGGTAGTTTTACTGTGCGTATTCAAGAATCTTTATCCAATAACGCAATTACATCCTACTCATTAGTATCAGATCTTTCTACAGTTAATAGTATTTCTACAGTTTATTATTTACAAGAAAACGAAGATAGCTTATACGAAATATATTTTGGTGACGACGTATTCGGTAAAAAGCCTATTAATGGAAATATTGTAATCATAGATTATCGTGTAGTTAATGGTACAACTGTCAATGGCACGAATACATTTGTATCACCATCTAGTCTGGGTGGATATACAAATTTTTCTATTACTACTACATCTGAAGCTCAAGGCGGTTCTCTACAAGAGACTATTGATAGTATCAAATTCAATGCACCTCATAAGTTTCAAGCACAAGATAGATTAGTGACCATGCAAGATTATAAAAATATTATATTATCTGAAAATGGTGAAATAACTTCTATTAATGTTTGGGGTGGTGAAGATAACACTCCACCAATTTATGGTAAAGTATTTATTGCTGCTAAACCTTCTAGTGGCGCATTGCTTTCGACTCAAAAGAAAGAAGCTATTCGAGCAGGTTTGAAAAGTAGAAATACTTTATCTATTGATGTAGAGATGGTAGACGCTACTTTTATGTATATTGTTCCTACAATCAGCATTCGATATAATCCTGAACTTACTTCACTTTCCGCGGCCGCGTTGAATAAAAAAATACAAGATGCATTGATTTTGTTTGAAGCAGATAATCTAGGCACTTTTGGTAATAAATTTTATCTGTATGAAATGATAGCGAAGTTAAAGGATTCGGATGCTAGTTTTATATCTGTAGATGCGGAGATACAATTAGAGAAACGATTTGTCCCTATTACTACAACCACTTCTACTTATCAAGTAAGTTTTCATCAACCTATTCTACGACCACATGAAGGACATCTAGGTACTATATCTTCTTCTACATTCACAGTAGATGATACTAGTGGATTATCAATAGATCATGATGGTTATAATACATTAAGAACATTTACAGTAGATGTTGGAGATACTAACTATAGAGATACTAATTTTGGTGCTATCGATTATGACGTAGGTCAAATTACTTTGATTAATACATTAATGACTGCTTATAGTGGTGATTATTTGTCTGTTAAAATGCAGCCTAAAAGTAAAAATATATTTGGTTTACGAAACCAAATTCTTTTAATATCTGGTGCTAGTATAGTAACAGTAAACGATAATACAGAAGAAGTTACTTCTTCAGTTGGTTTGGTGGCTACTGAAGGAGTTAGTACTACTATTATAACAGATAATGCTGTTGCAACTGTCGGAACAACCTTGAGTTATAGTATCTAAAATGACTACTAATAGAAAAATATCAACACTAATAAATGAACAACTACCGGACTTTGTTACTGAAGAAGGTCCTAAATTAGAAGCATTTATTAGGGCTTATTATGAATGGATGGAGCAAAGTAATAACGCCATCGAAGTTTCTAAAGATTTAATTTCACGGGCCGAACTTGATACTACTCCAACTGATTATTTCCAGTATTTCAGAGATGAAATATTTAAAAATGTACCAGATGATGCTGTTGTAGATAAGTCTCTTCTTGCAAAAAATATTCGTAGTTTATATTATAATAAAGGAACTGATAAGTCTTATCGGATTCTTTTCCGAGCTATGTTTAATGAAGATATAGATGTTTATTTCCCAGGCGATTATATTCTTAAAACATCTGACGGTAGATGGAATGAACCTACTATTCTCCGATTAGTTGGATTATCACCTACAAAAGCTTCAGAACTTCTGGGACAAGTAGTAACAAATCAAGTTACGGGTGGTACGGCTAGAGTAGAGGAAGTAGTTCAAACTCAAGAAATTGGCTCTACTATTACTGAAATCACAGTTTCTAATATTGTAGGTAGTTTTGATGATGGCCAATCAGTAATATCAGATATTACTAGTACGGTCGCTGATATTTATGGATTATCTGGTCCATTACAGGATGTTGCAATTCAGTCTGGTGTCGTATCTTTGCCTCGTGGTTTTGGTGCAGGAGTGTTTCATCAAACAGGCGATTTGATCACATTTACATCGGATGCTGGTAGTGGTGCTAATGGTGCTATTATATCAACAAATGACCAGTCTTCTATTAATGTAGCTATTATATCTGGTGGTAGTGGTTATATTAATAATATAGCTTTAACATTTTCTGGTGGGTCTGGATTAGGTGCTGTAGGTAAAATTAGTAGTATCGGCAACACTAGTGTTCAGAGTATTTGTCAAGATACTATTAGACCTGTGTCTAACATTCGTCTCAATCATGGATTAAGATGGGTGACAGGGAGTGGTAATACTGCTTCTGTTTCTGCTAATCTAGCTGTAGCAAATATATCAAGTTCAATTATTACTGGTCTATTATATCAAAATACTACTACAGGTACTATCACTTCTGTATCTATGAGTAAATATGGTAGTGGTTATACCTCTTTTCCTGTTGTAACAGTAGTAAATCCAACAATTGCCGCAGCAGGACTAGCCGATGCACACGACGGTGGTATTTTAGGACAGAATGCCGAATTAAATCCTGTTCATTTGCCCGGCTCTATTACAGAAGTTAGTATAAATGAAAAGGGAGCCGGATATAGTAAGTTTGAAAATATTGGTATCACAAACAATTCCCGAGGAGGGACAGTAAACGCTATAGCAACACCAATCGTCTCTGGTGTTGAAACCAGACAAGGTAAATATCTATCTACTAAAGGCTTTTTAAGTAACGATCAAAAACTACAAAATGATTTTTATCAAGATTTTAGTTATGTTGTTAAGTCATCTAGAGGTATTAATACATATAGAGAGACAATAAAAAAATTATTACATCCTGCTGGAACTAAGTTATTCGGCGAGACTACAATTATATCTAATATTGGGAACGTTCCCTCTATAGAATTTGATCCCGACATATTTATATATCTAGGTGCTATTAATACTGCTAACTTTGCTAATACAGTATCAGCAATAGAACCACCGTTTAATGAAACTTCTGGTAGACTATATGTTTACAATTATACCACATTAGCACCTTATCTAACAGCCAATTTAGGCCATGGTACAGTTCGCCCATCTAAAACAATACCAACCACACTTAGTGTATTTGGTAGTATACCTATATTAGATTTGAATAATCATAAATTAGCATTTGGTAATAATACTCATTTCAATCCTTCATCGGCCGCCACACCTGCTTCAGGGCAAACTATGCCTGGCTTTATTCGTACACTATCACATAATGCTAATGTAGTTGTTGGTAATGGTGGAACTATATTTAATAGTAAACATCAAGTTG
>Ga0209402_10006307_pt1 | contig 10380 bp, 19 predicted proteins | sample ArcticOcean_MG_C_3_FD_187437 | JGI IMG/M metagenome (GOLD analysis project Ga0209402, IMG submission 187437) | Marine microbial communities from western Arctic Ocean - ArcticOcean_MG_CB8_126 (SPAdes) (version 2) | ecosystem: Environmental > Aquatic > Marine > Oceanic | place: Arctic Ocean... | reverse complement strand
ACTATATCAAGTGCTAATTATCATCACGGTGATGCTTCATTAAACGAAGCTATTACGAAGATGGTTCAAGTTCATTCAAATAATATACCATTGCTTGAGGGAGAAGGAAGTTTCGGGTCGAGATTAGTGCCAGATGCGGCCGCACCACGATATACGTTTGTCAAGATGAGTGCTAATTATGACAAATATTTTGCTGATACTATGGTCGCAGATAAGAGTGCCGATCCAGAAGACCCTGAACCAGAATTCTATTTACCTATTATTCCCTGGGTGTTAGTGAATGGAATTAAAGGAATCGCTGTCGGCTTTGCTACAGAAATACAACCGAGAAATCCAAAAGAAATTTCAAAGTTGTGTCAAACATATCTTCAACGAAAGAACATAGATAAAGAAAAACTTCTCCCATACTATCCAGAGTTTTCTGGAAAAGTCTATGAGGAGAATGATGAAATCTATTGTGAGGGCGAATTCACTCTAACAGGACAAACCAAGCTAGAAATTACTGAAGTACCAATTGGATTCAATAGAGAAACATACGTCCAAATTCTAGACAAACTAGAAGACACGGGAAAAATTGTATCATATACAGACAAATGCGACAAGACTGGATTCAAGTTTGATGTCACGTTAAAGCGTGCCAAAAAATTGACCGACCATCAAATTGTCTCCCTATTCAAATTGAGAAAAAAGATCAATGAGAATATCACGGTCATTACCGCCAAAGGGAATTTGAAAGTCTATGATTCTCCTATTAATATCATAAAGGATTTTTGTGACTATCGTATCCTAAAATATGATGAAAGATATAAGTACCTCATATCAGAAGGCATCGAGACTCTTAAAGTCATTCAAGCAAAGATTAAATTTATTGAAATGGTTATCAACGGAACTCTCGACTTCAAAAATAAGAATCGCCAAGCTATCATAAAAGACTTGACAATGACCTTTAAACCTAGTATAATAGACTTATTAATAAAAATGCCAATATACTCTCTTTGTCAAGATGAAATGTCTAAACTGATAAATGAGGTGAGAACATTATGGAATCAAGTTGAAGAGTGGAAAAAGACTGATACCACCAAAGAATTCATCAAAGAACTGAAAAGGCTATAGTATGGATTTTGTAGATGAGATCCCAGAAGAAGAGCCTAAAGATGAACTGGTCAAAGCTATTGACCGGTTGACACAGGCAATACGTGAACTTAAAGAGGCAATAAAAAATGATATTGATTGACTTCAATCAAGTAATGATTGGAAATTTGATGATGAATGCTAAGACTCAGGCAGATGTATCAGAGGACTTGTTAAGACATATGATATTGAATACTCTCCGGAATTATAGAAAGCAATTCAATAAGACATATGGAGAATTAATTATATGTAACGATAGCAGACACTACTGGCGAAAGGATGTGTTTCCTCTTTATAAAGCAGGTCGAAAAGAAGGTAGAGCAAAATCTCCTTTCGATTGGGAAATCATCTTCAAAATCTTTGATCAGTTACGGTCAGATTTGAAAGAACATTTCCCTTATAAATTCATTGAAGTTATGGGAGCAGAGGCAGATGATGTCATTGGTGTGATATGTAAATATCACCACGCAGAAGAGAAAATTTGCATTCTGTCATCCGATAAAGACTTTATTCAATTACAGAAATACAAAGGAGTTGTGCAATATTCTCCTATGCAAAAGAAGTTTGTACGACATCCAAATCCAATAGCGTATCTTAAAGAACACACTATCCGTGGAGATAGGGGTGATGGAATACCAAATTTCTTATCGCAAGATGATTGCCTTGTAGAGGGCATTAGACAAAATTCTGTTGCTCAAAAGAAATTGGACGTATGGTTGACCCAGAAACCAGAAGAGATTTGTACAACTGCGGAAATGACTAAACGATGGGAAAGGAATGATGAACTTGTTAATTTTGATAAGATTCCAAAAGACCTTGTCAATGATATAGAAAATGCATATAAGAAAACACCACCCGGTAGTCGTAAGAAATTATATAACTATTTTATTATGAATCGATTGTCTAAATTAACGGATGTAATCACAGATTTTTGATATGAAATATCTAGATTTATTTGCGTGTCCAGTACAATTAACGGAACACGAATTAAATGTTGATTCTTTGATTGAATTTTCTTATGAAATGAAACGTAAAGATCCAGAGGGAGTCCATCAAACAAATATGGGAGGATGGCAAAGTAGGGATATTATCAATGAAACACATCCGGAAGTTGTAGAACTTAAAAATAAAATAGTAGAATCCGCAAATGCTTATTGTGAAAATATAGATTTAAAAAAGGAGAAGAAACAACGTATTACCAGTATGTGGGTTAATATAAATGGAAAAGGACATCTAAATGATTTTCATTGTCATCATTATTCCATCTTGTCCGGTGCATTTTATTTAAGACCAGGAAATGCACCTATTGTTTTTCAACATCCATATCGCTATATTAATTCATTTTATTGGGGACCAGATATGATAGAAATCTGGAATCCAGTAAATTCAAGTATATTTACAATAGAACCAAGTCCAAATCTTCTTATTTTATTCCCTCCGTGGATAGAACATAAAGTTCCTATGAATATAGAAGATATAGACAGAATTTCATTTTCTTTCAATACACACTTTCACTAAGGTCGATATGGATGATCAAAAGGATATTAGGGATATGAGACTAAGATTAAAGAATGAAGAAGAACGAGAAGCAGAAGAAAAACTGGAGCTGGAACTAAAACAGCGGAAAGATCATCTTAAAAGATTAGAAGCATTACATAAAAACTCAAAAGGATGTAAATGGTAGAAGTATTTGATATTTTAGTCGATCTCGAAAGCAATAATTCCCGATTGTTTAAGGAGTCTGTTCTTGAAAAGAATAAGGATAATGAGCAATTAAAACTTGTTCTGAAAGCCACACTAGATCCATATATTCAATATTATCAGAGAAAAATTCCTCACTATGTACAGAGAGAAGATCAGCCCATTAAATCGTTAAGGTGGGGATTAGAAGGACTAAAGACTCTAACAAACAGGGAATACACTGGTAATGCCGCTATTGAGCAACTCCAGAGGATTTTATCAACATTGACAGAAAATAATGCGGAAGTTATTAAACGAGTGGTGACGAAGGACCTGAAGTGTGGTGTAAGCATTGCTACTGTGAACAAAATATTTGGTAAAAAATTCATTGAAACATATCCTTGTATGTTAGCAAGTGCTTTTAATAAAAAGGCTTTCGAGGCTATTAAATATCCTGCTCTAGTACAGACAAAATTGGATGGTATGAGAGCAAATATTATTATTGATTCGGAAGGCATAGTCGATGTTCGCTCAAGAAATGGTAAACAGATTAATCTAGATGGACATTTTGATGAATTTATAATGAATGTATTTTACAAATCTCCCACTTTAGCAAATCTAGATGTATTTCACGGTGCTGTTCTTGATGGAGAATTGCTTGTACTAGATGAGAATGACCTGTTTATTCTTGATAGAAAGACGGGTAATGGAATACTAAATAAAGCAGTAAAGGGAACTATATCACCTGAAGAAACCAAACGTGTTAGATTTGAATGTTGGGATATGATTCCTTTAGAAGATTTCAAAAAAGGAATTTGTGAGATACCGTATTTTGACCGAGTTGATGTTTTAGAAAAAAGAATGGAAGGAATATATAATGCCCAAGAAAAACATCTTATTAGTATCCTGCATACTGAAACTGTAGCAAGTTATGCTGATTGTGAGGAAATCTTCAATGAAGCATTAGGAGCTGGAGAAGAAGGAATTATTGTAAAGAATGGTGATTCTCCTTGGGAGAACAAACGTTCTAAATATCAAGTGAAGATGAAAGCAGAACTTGAAGCAGACCTTTTAGTCGAAGGATTTCTTGAGGGTACTGGCAAATATGAAGGTTTAGTGGGTTCACTTTCTTGTACGACAAAGGATGGAAGTCTTAAAGTTAATGTTGGATCGGGTTTGAGTGATGAACAACGAAAGATGGATCCTGCTGAATACATTGGAAAGATAATTACCGTTAAATATAATGAAAAAATCAAGGATAAAAATAGTGAATATTGGTCGTTGTTTTTACCTATCTTTCAAGAATTGAGATTAGATAAGACTGTGGCTGATAATATATGATAAAAGGATTAAATATAGTGAACATTTCAGAAATTGTCCCAGAACAATCCATCGGATGGTTAGAAATAAAGTTATCTCAATCTGTAATGACAAGATTGGAGAATTATATTGAAACTGCGAAAGAACAGGGGGAAGATCAGTTATCACAACTACCTGATAAGACACTATATTTGAAGGACAAAGACGGATGGTTTTATCAAACCGTTTTAAGTGAACTCATTCATAAATTTTCAAAATCTTATCCTTCATATGAAATACAACAATTGACACATAATAGTATTCCAATTGGAAAAGCACAATTCGATATATTAACGACAAGTACATCTTATTGTCTAGAATCATTTTGGGTTAATTTTCAAAAAGAGAATGAGTTTAATCCTCTTCATAATCATACTGGAATATGGTCATTTGTAATATGGGTAAAAATTCCTACTGATTATAAAGAACAACACGCAATACCAATTGGTGCTAATAATGCCACCGGCAGAGCATCCAATTTTGAATTTCATTATACTCAAATATTAGGTGATATTGCATATCATAGTTATTTTTTAGATAAAGAATCAGAGGGAAATATGTTATTTTTTCCTTCAAAAATGATGCATCTTGTTCAGCCTTTTTATAATTGCGACAAAGAAAGAATTTCAATTGCTGGAAATATTTATTATGATACAATCTCCAATAATAACTGATACTTTCATACATCCGGACGATTTTCAAAAACTTCAAATGATAATGCTGGGAGATGAGATTCCTTGGTATTATATGGATAATATTGATTATTTCGATGATGAGAATAAATTTCAATTCACTCACTTATTTTATGATATAGCAAAAGATAAAGAACTACCAGAAATTTGCTCACGAGTTTTTTCCTTCATTTCCACCGAACTAAAAGTTAAAAGCATTTACAGGATAAAAGCAAATTTAGTACCAAGAACATCAGAGATAGAAGTAGGTAGATTTCATACTGATATTCCGCACAAAAATTTGGAAGGAGAATGGACTACTGGAATATTGTATATGAATACTAATAATGGATATACAGAATTTGAGGATGGAACAATAGTCAAAACTGAAGCAAATAGATTTGTTTATTTTCCAGTGGGAATGGAACATCGGGGTACTTCTTGTACTGATAAAAAAACTAGAATAGTAATCAATTTTAATTTTCATATATAGTGGAAAAATGGCAGTAATAGTAACTAATAGTCCAACATTTCCAGGACAAAATATATATAGTGTTATGGACACGAAAGTCAAAAAAATAGTCGCTGTTGGTTTCGATAATAAGATGGACGCCAAAGATAAGCGGAACGAATTGTCTAAAGATGCTTGGACGTCCTGGGAAAAGAAATGTAAAGACCATCCAAATACTTCTAAACCGCTACCGTATGTAGTAGTTAAAGGCGAAGATCATCCAAAACACAGATTATATACTAGCAATGGCAAAAAAAACTAAAACAGGAACAAATCCTTGGACGGGACAGTCTTATGAGATAAAAGATAAGAACTTACAGCCGAATGTTCCTTGTCCTGATTGCAAGGATGAAGCTGGCGTTTGGGGAACAGTTAAATCTGTAACAGGTTATATGTCAAGTCCATCAAAATTGCTCTCAAACGAAAGGTTAGCAATTTGTAAAGAATGTCCTGAATCAAGAGACTTGTTTTCACGAGGTTGGATTAATTATTGTAATAAATGCGGATGTATGCTCAAGGTCAAAACGAGATTAAAATCAAGTAAATGTCCTTTAGGAAAATGGTAAAAAATGGATTATGAATCAGTAGGAGTAAGTCTTCACGAGCAAGAGATATTTAATGTGAAACTGGCCGCAAAAATGCCGTGGCTAGGCGGACACGCCGGGGCGGTCGATGTGGGAGGAGATTATCTCGTATCAGGTTGTGACGGAATTGGCACAAAGATTAAGTTATATCTAGAAAACAAAGACGTTGAGGGGGTGTCCATCAAAAATCTTGGACAAGACCTCGTAGCAATGGTGTTCAATGACATAGTATGTTTTGGTGCAACTCCTTTGTTTATGAATGATTATCTAGCCGTGCCCGTCATTAACGATGAATATTTTGAATTGATAGACGGCATTAATGATGCATTAAAAGGACTTGAAGGGAAACCACCATTAATCAGCGGAGAGACTGCAATACATCCTGATATAGAAACTTTTGATATCGCTGGATTTGGTGTAGGAGCTTGTCCTAAAACGAACTACATAGATGGGAAGAACATCAAAGAAGATGATGTAATACTTGGATTGAGATCATCCGGTTTCCATTCTAATGGTTATACGCTTATTAGAAAAATCTGGCTTGAGAAGGAGTCTTTTCGTTCTAAGGATAGAGATGAAATAATTAAACGACTATTAACTCCGTCACGTATCTATGTTAATACGGTATTGGCTGTGCTACGTAAGTATGCTCCCTCTATTAACGGTATATGTCATATTACTGGTGGAGGTCGAGAAAATCTTAATCGTCTAATGGGAGAAAATTTAAATTTACGACCAAGATGGAATGATAATTGGACTAGACCGCCGGAATTTGAGTTCATACAAAAAAATGGTAAAATAGCCGATGGAGAAATGAAGAGAGTATTCAATGATGGTATAGGAATGATGATGGTCGTTGATCCTGATGGAATTGTAGGTGTTGTTGAATATCTAGAGAAACTTGGAGAAGGTGTGGTCGTATGTGGTACTATCTCAACGAGATTCACGCAAACTAGAAATCCGGACACTGGCCGAGTCAATGAACAACCTTTACTAAATTAATGGAAGAAATAGCCGGTAACAGATTAGTATGGTTACACATACAAAAGGAAAATCGGAAAATGTTTTTAGATCCATTAGGATATGATGCCATAAGAGACATAGATGAAATACATTTAAGGAATAGAAGAAAGACCGATGATCCGTACATTAGAGCAACCAGTGCTAAAATTAAAGACCGCTTTCCTAAAATAGATGATGCAGAAAGGAGATAAATGTATTTAGAAATAATTGATGATTTTTTGACCGAATCATATCATAAGAATATACTAGAACTTTTGCTTAGCCAAAAATTTAATTGGATGTATTGCAGTGATATGACAGACTCAGCCAGAAAGGAAGAAGAAGGAGGACCATACGGATACGGATTTGCACACTATTTTTGGGATGAGGAGAAGGGATCGCAGCCTCCACTCGGAGGTTTTATTGAACCGGCGTTGTATCAAATGATGGATGTTGCTAAATGTAAAGGAATTTTAAGAGCGAGAGCAGATTTAACTACTTGGTCAAAAGATGAATATATACATCTCCCTCACGTAGATTATTTCTTTCCCAATGTAGGTACCGTGTATTATGTAAATGAAACAGATGGAGATACTATACTTTATAATGTAAAACCAGAGACTGCTTCAAATTCGTGTCATCCCAAACAGGAAGATTTGAAAATAGTTGAAAGAGTATCCCCAAAACCAAATAGATTAGCTTTATTTGATGGTTGTCTCTTACATACTGGAAGTTCTCCATCAAAACATAAAAATAGAATTTTAATTAATTCTAATTTCAGCTACGAGCCAGGTTTGCCATTGCAGGGAGAAAGAGGAGCTGAGTTACCCCCATTATATAATGAAAAACTACGGTAGCAGAAAAGGATGGCGTCCACATATGGAAGAAAAAAGACAGCCCACAAACGTAACCCATATGTTGAGCGATACTATGTGGGTTTTAACGGAAAATATTGCAGTAGATAGAATCGCAAAAAAAGTGGCTGAAGAACCTTTAGGCTCTGGGATGCTACACGCCCCAATGGCTTTAGCCTGGCGTAAAAAATCGAAGATGCATTTTTACAGCATTAATGATGAATTCAATATACCAAAGTTGTCTATGGTGGAAAGAATCGCAAAATATGTTGCGGAAGAACCTCTCGAAGCTGGAGCTAATAGGGAAGATATACTACTATGAAAGCAAGTGATTTAGATTATCATCTTCCTTCTGAAGAATTTAATAAAAAATATGGTAATGAAAAACCCCCAATAGAAGGAGATGAAATGAAACCAAAATATGTATTATTAGTAGATAATGGGACTTACTCTGAGGATAATCTGCTGAAGTTGTTTTATAATGTCATACTTCACAGAATCAATCATTTCCTAAAAGGTGAGGGATTTCGAGATTAGTCAGTTTACTTGGGTCCATTGGATTATCCAACATTGTATTACATTGATTAATTAATCTTGCTGTTAATTGTTTAGCTTGTGCTGGTGTTGAATTTTTTGCTTCAGAGGCTGTCAACAAACGTCTTATAACATCCACATAACAGTCACATACTTTCCATCTCAACGGTTGAGGTAAGGCTGGATGTTTAGTCTGGAAATTCATACTACATACTTGCCATAGTTCTCTAATTTCCGATGCTTTATAATTCCCATCAAACTCTCTATTGTCATAATATTTCTGGGACATATTGTCGTGAGCCCTCACTCCTTTAACGACAAAGAAAATAAGAAATGTAGCAACAACTAAAATAATGGCACCTGCTATAACCTTTCCAAAAATATTTTTCATTACATCGATTCTCTATTTGTGTAAATCTGTATTAATCAAATCATATGTTTTATATTCAATCCGTCCATAGAACCACTCTTTTCCAAAATATCCCACAAGTCTATCTAGCTCCACCTTCCGTTTCTCATCCCATAAGATAAATGTCGGCACTTTTATAATAGGCTTAATATCTCCCTTTTTATATGCGGCAGCAAACCACTTGGGAACATATTTGGGATATTCATCAGCATTAATAATAATTAGAGGAAGATACTCTGCATATTCCGAATCATTGTATGTTGGTGTTATTTCCCTGTGAAATGTTGTACAAAATCTACATCCGCTTATAGAAAACATCAATAATTCGTATGCTTTTACAGGTAAAGATAATATCAGTAGGATAGATAATACGAAAAAGAATTTCACGATTTATCCGTATGATGATTTGCAGAGAACCAATATTGTACAGCATCTTTCTGACTAATAACCAGCATTCCAGTTATTGCCGAAACTAGATCCCTTGAACTGTCAGGTACCATTGTATAGAACAGCAAAATCAGCATTAGAACCAGCAAACAAAATTGAGCGATTGTAATCAAAAATCTTGCAACAAAATGAAGCCGTCTCTGTAGGTCAGGTTCTGAAACCCCTACGTTTGGAGACACTATGTCTTGCACGAAATGTTTTCCTTCTTTCACAGTTTCTTTTGTAGCCATATCACATCCATTTTGTATTGACGCCAGCGCCAGGTTTTTTAGGGTTACATTTTAATATTAACAGTTTAGCCATTCTCTCATTTTCCTCTTTAGACAATTTTGCTAAATCAGACTGTTTGTGATTTTCTCTTAAAAGATCAACATAACAGTCACACATACTTCCAATTACAGGCTGTGGAAAGAATGGATTCTTCGCCGCAGTAGATTGAAAACAATATGCCCAGATTTTTCGCATTTCAAATGTCTCATAATCGCCTACAAATCTTGCATTTACCGGACAAACCGTAGCAACGGCTTCAGGCTCAGGAACAACAGGTACAATCTGGTAATTACAACCGACTATTAATACCACTAAACACATCAATCCTAATTGGATATTTATATATTTTGTCATAACTTTCTCCTTTTAGTGTTCTTCTAAATAAAACTTTTCACACCTTGTATGAGTGGACTCTTAATCCTTTGTGCATCCGCACAAGCCCTAGTAACATCGTATACATATTGAGTATTTTCTGGTGTGAGTACTGCCACATCCGCAAGATTCTTACGAAACCATTCCCACGAATTATCCTCTTCATATTTGTCCATAGTACACTTGACTATTGCAAATACATCCACTGGTTTTATTCGCCGTTGAATACCTGGATGACTTGCCATAGTATGAAAGTATCTTGCATACCAATATTCTTTACCATCTTGTGGCCACGGAGAGTGTTTACTCTGTTCAGCCTGCTTCATCTCTATTTTAGCAGGAACTTTCTTTTCTTCGGTGGGTGATTGTGGGGTCATATTTATTGTACATCCGACTGCCAATAAAATCACAAACAATAATATGAGCCTGAGCAAATTTGATTTGAGATTGTTCATATGTTCCTTATTTATATTATTATTAACTATTTATATAAAAGACTTGACTCTTTTAGCTGGATTTGATACCATAGTAGTAGAGAATGAAAAAGATTAACCCT
>Ga0209402_10006304_pt1 | contig 10386 bp, 12 predicted proteins | sample ArcticOcean_MG_C_3_FD_187437 | JGI IMG/M metagenome (GOLD analysis project Ga0209402, IMG submission 187437) | Marine microbial communities from western Arctic Ocean - ArcticOcean_MG_CB8_126 (SPAdes) (version 2) | ecosystem: Environmental > Aquatic > Marine > Oceanic | place: Arctic Ocean... | reverse complement strand
TTGGACGAACTCGGCATAGAGATCCATAGCCGAGTTGTGAGCGTGGGCTCGATCACCGCTCCAGACACGCCATCGTCCGAGATCGACTGGGACGTGGTGGAGGAGTGCGATGTACGTACAGATGACCCCGAAACGGCGAAAGCGTTCAGGGCCGCGATAGACGCCTCGAAGGCAGATCGAACCACGATCGGCGGCGTATTTCAGGTAGTGGCGGAAGGTGTCCCTGTTGGACTTGGAAGCCACATCCAGTGGGACCGGAAGTTGGACGGAATGCTGGCGCAAGCAATGATGAGCATTAACGCCGTCAAAGGCGTCGAGATCGGCCATGGTTTTTCCAACACCCGGCGTCCCGGGCGCGAGGTTCATGACGTTGTGGTTCCGGCGCCGGATGACGCCAGGCGATTTCGGCAGACGAGTAACGAGGCGGGCGGTATCGAAGGTGGAATGTCTAACGGCAACCCCATCGTCGTGCACGTCGCAATTAAACCGATCGCCACGATGACCGAACCGTTGCCGTCTGTGGATATCAATACCGGCAAGGTTATCGAAGCTCCGTACCACCGTAGTGATATCTGCCAGGTACCACCGGCCTGCGTAATCGGAGAGGCGATGATGGCACAGGTGCTTGCATTGACGGTTCTCGAGAAGTTTGGTGGCGATCACATCAGTGAGACGCGCCGCAACCTTGATGGCTACATCGCGAGTCACCAGGAATTCGGCCAACCGGGATCCTCAGCGGGCGGAGATGACTGAGGTGCTTGCTCCTGAAACACGGCCGGAATCATCTGACGATGTCTCCCAATATAAGGTCTATTTGATCGGGTTCTCTGCGACCGGGAAGTCCCACAGCGGTCGATTGGCTGCGCAGGAACTCGGCGCGATGTTCATTGATATGGATCGGCTGATTGTTCGACGTGCGGGGAAGCAAATATCAGCGATATTTGAAAATGATGGGGAAGATGAGTTTCGACGTATGGAGCGAGAAGTTCTGGCGGAACAGGCGGAGGCTTCCGGCCAGCGCGTGGTTTCCACGGGAGGAGGAGTTCCGGTTGATTCCCGGAATCGTGAAGTAATGGCAGGTTCAGGGTTAACGATCAGGCTTGTGGCGTCACCAGAGACTATTTACTCCAGGATCAGTGGCTCAGCCTCTCGTCGTACGCAGAGATCAAGCCGGAGCCCCGAGACCCGTCCGATGCTGGCAGGATGCGGTGACGATGACACAACCGTAGAGCGTGTGCGCGAACTCCTTTCTGAACGTGAAGGGGCATACGCTGCCGCGGCTGATGTCACTGTAGACACTGAAGGTCGGGAACCACCTGATGTGGCCGCCGAGATCGTGGCCCGGGTGTTGGAATCGAAATCTCAGGGCTAAACCCCGGCCGTTTGAATTTCGGCAATTATCCAGATGTGACCAAATCCCGTCAAAATTCGTGAGTACAAGGGAGCTAAAGCGTGGCCGGTGCACCGGAATCAAATCTCGCGGCGATGGTCCACACCTCTCAGGGCGACTATCGTGCCCTGGTTGGCCGCGGTCTGATCTCGCACCTCGGCGACGAGGCGCGTAACGCGGGGTTGCGTGGGAAAGCGTTTCTGATTGCAGACGAGGCTGTGTTTCGGGTTTGTGTGCGTCAAGTACAGGAGTCGATGGAGGCCGCCGGGTTTGAGACGCATGTACTTGTTCTACAGTCCGGTGAAACGACCAAAAATCTGGACAAAATTAGAGATATCTACGCATGGTTGGCCCGCCTGAGGGCTGAACGGCAGGATGTTGTGCTGGCGGTCGGCGGCGGTGTCATGGGGGATGCTGCCGGGTTTGCGGCAGCTACTTATCGGCGCGGAGTACCGTTCATCCAAGTACCGACCACTCTGGCGTCCATGGTGGATGCTTCGCTTGGCGGTAAGGTGGCGGTCAACTTGCCGGAGGGCAAGAACCTGGTCGGAGCGTTCCATCAGCCCAAACTCGTGTTGTCCGATATCGATACGCTCAAAACACTGCCGGACCGCGAGATGGCTGCGGGGTGGGCTGAGGCTATCAAACATGGCCTCATCATGGACCCGGAACTGCTATCGACCTTTGAGACGGAAGCAGACCGTCTGCTCAGCCTCCAGGACGATCTCGCTGTAGATGTGATCCGCCGTAGTGTGGCGATCAAGGCGGATGTAGTGTCTGCGGACGAGTTTGAGACGGGCGACGCGCGAGTGCTGTTGAACTACGGCCACACGATCGGCCATGCACTTGAATCGGTAAGCGAGTACGGACAATTCCTGCATGGCGAGGCTGTGAGTATCGGCATGATGGGTGCTGCGCGCATTTGCCGGGACCTTGGATTAATTACAGACGAACTGATCGACCGGCAAAGAGCTGTGCTAGAGCGTTACAGATTGCCTACGTCGGCTCCAGGCATGGACGTGGATGCCGTGTTTGAGGCGACTAAATCTGACAAGAAATCGGCGGGTGGTGCAATTAGGTGGGTCGTGCTTGAGGGATCAGGCATATCGTCCACACGGAACGATGTGCCTGACGACATAGTTCACTCTGCAATCGCATCACTGGTAGGGTGTCGCAATTAGGGCTACCCAAGGAGATTCGCTATGTCTCTGAGACCAACGGACGACCGTGAATACATCCGTGATGCGGCGCGTACACATAGCAGGCGAAACCTAACTACCGAGACAGATACGACCAAGGTAGTGGCGATGTCGGGTGGTGAGGGGGCGGCGCTTCCGCCCGCCGGGACGATGTCCCGTGAATTCACCGAAGTATTCGGCTACCTGATCCGAAGGTTCTTCGGGTTCTTTGTCTTCCCGTACAAGATCGGGCGACGAATAGGTGGACGGCTTGCAAAAAATGAGGACCAGCCCAAAGATCGTGGATTCCTGTAAAGATCCGGGCCTGATGACGTGGCTAAACCTGGCATCAATCGGCTGGCGGTATGCCTCCCGGAGCGCTCGGCGGCTTCACGGGACCACGGATGACTCCCACGATCAACCCGAAACAAAGTAATAGAGCGCCGATGACCAGCATGAAGAGTATGCCGGCGGGGCCGCCGATCAAAAATGCCACCAGCACTAGAGTTCCGAAGCCAATACCCTCGTAAATCGGCCCGCGCGTCGCTGTGCGGTGGGCGTGCTCTCGTCGTTCTCTAGGTGTCATATCGTCCTCCCGGTAAGACTGTAACGACCGGGCTTATCTCGCGTACCCCTTATTCCCGAGCAGTCGGGAATGCAGTGGGGGTTTTTAGCTATATGACTAGGGTGATGGCTAATTCATGATCTCTAGATTCCCACCTGCGTGGAGGTGGAATGCCCGTGGAGGTTAAGCGGGCGGTGCGGGCCATGCCTGATGTGCGATGGGGCGGCTATCTCACCCACCCGCCATTGATCGCCCTTGGTGTTGTCGAGCACGTTGGGTAGGAGTGATCTTGTCCTTTCGGCGCATTATTCCGATTGACTTCCGCCTACCAACACGTCTGAACAAAAACAGAGGCGCCCTTGCCGGCGCCTCTGTTTCATTAGCAAATTACGACTGGGCTGCTTAGCAGCCTCCTGCCACTGCGGGGACGATGCTGATCTCATCTCCGCTCTTCGTTGGAGTGTTGAGCCCGTCTAGGTACCGGACGTCCTCACCGTTCACGTAGACGTTTACGAAGTGACGAATCTCGCCGTCTTCTCCGCAGATACGGGCTTTGATCCCGGCGTGAGCAGTTTCCAGAGCGTCGATGACGGTCGCGAGCGTGTCCGCCTCAACCTCAATGCGATCTGCGTTACCGGTCAACCTGCGGAGGGGAGTCGGAATTCGAACCATTACTGCCATATTGATTTCCCTTGATCGTTGCTGGGTTGGTTACTGGGACTGTTATCGATTCCGGATCCCGGATATCTCCGCGGACCCGTAACCGAGTGTTGTTAGGTTTTGTTATCTGGCCTGGATGAGCGGGCCCGTGAACCATTTGATGCGGGCAAGACGATGAGATATTAACCGCTGTGAGCCGATCCAGGGGTTTAACCTTCCATCACATTTCCCGAGAGTGGATCGACACGGACGCCTTTCCCGGCGGCCCAGGCGAGGGCAAGGTCAATCTCCGCCTCCGCTCCGTCAAGCTCTAGGATGACCCACCCGACATCTGAGTGGACCTCCGCCCGGCGGATGTTGGTGATGATTTCAAAGTCTTTCCCGAGCTGGTAGATCACGGGATCCGTAATCTGCTCGCCCTCGAAAGTAAGTCTGACCCTTCGGATTGCCACGTGGCTATCTCTCCCCTGACCGAGCGGACTGCCGGAAAGTTACCGGCGGCCTTATTCCGATAGGAAATGCTAAGACGATGTGGACTTGCTGCCAACCGCCGATTCAACGTCTACCGACTCTTCGAACGAAGATACAGTCGCATTGATGTTGACGGGATTCGCTAGGTGCTGGACCGCCTCGACGGTTTTAAGGCCGTTGCCGGTGATGAACGCCACTACCGACTCGCCCTTCTCGAATCGACCAGCCTCGGCCAGCTTCTTCAGATTTGAGATAACCACGCCTCCGGCGGTCTCCGTAAAAATTCCTTCGGTTTGTGCAAGCATCTGGATGCCTTCTACGATCGCCGGATCGGGCGTAGATCCGACGGTAGAACCCTCGGCTTGCTGGGCGATCTTGAGCGTGTAATAGGCGTCGGCCGGGTTCCCGATTGCGAGCGACTTGGCGATCGTGTCAGGCACGACTGGTTTTACGTGAAGCTGCTCGTCGGCGAAAGCCTGAGCAACGGGCGAGCAGCCGTCGGCCTGAGCGCCGTGCATCTTTGTGCGCACGTCGTCGATCAGACCGAGTGTTGCGAACTCGTTCATGCCCTTCCAGATCTTGGTGAACAGGGAGCCGGATGCGATCGGGACCACGGCGTGGTCCGGGGCCTTCCAGCCCAGTTGTTCAACGACCTCGTACCCAAGGGTTTTTGAGCCTTCAGAGTAGTAGGGCCGCATGTTGATGTTGACGAAGGCCCAGCTTTCGTTGGCGTCCGCCAGCTCACTACATAGCCGGTTCACGTCGTCGTAGTTGCCGTCCACCGCGACCACAGTTGGTCCGTAAATAGCGGCTCCGACGACCTTTCCGCGCTCCAAGTCGCTCGGTATGAATACGAGCGTGCGCATGTTGGCTTTTGCGCCGTGTGCCGCTACCGCACCGGCAAGGTTGCCGGTGGAGGCGCAGGCAAGCGTGTCGAACCCGAATTCGAGGGCCTTAGTCGCCGCAACAGAGACGACCCTGTCCTTGAACGAGTACGTCGGATTGACGGCGTCGTTCTTGATCCACAGGTTGTCGATGCCAAGTTCACGGCCAAGATTGTCGGCCTTGAGTAGGGGCGTCATGCCGGTACCGATGTCGACAGCGTTTTCACCGTTCACAGGAAGGAGGTCTGCATACCTCCACATCGTGAGCGGGCCGTCTTTGATCTTTTCACGACTGATTGCGTCGCCGATTGCGTCGTAGTCGTAAGTGATTTCGAGAGGCCCAAAACACCATTCACAGACGTGAATCGGTGCAATTGGATACTCGTTGCCGCATTCTCGGCAGTGAAGAGCAGAGGCGTATGCCACCCGGTAATCCTCCGGTGCGTTGTATATGCAACTGTCACCGGGCCCGGGCGATCCTTGCCGGGAGTGACAGCAGCAACTTTCTTCAAAGTCCGCTGATTCACCGGCTGCGACGGGGCTCTCGGTAATCGAGGCGAGCGCTATCGCAGCGTGGATCTGGTGCTAAATGGTACGGCCGGCCGCGCAGTCAGTCAACGCGCTACGTTTGCAAACAGGTGAGCCCAGCCACTTAAGCGTACTCGCACTTTATGGAAAACTCCGCCAACCATTCGCCACGTATCGCCGCCATCATCACGGTGTCGTGGTATTCGCCGTGGTGGTATTCGGCCTGTTTGAGAACGCCTTCTTTGCGGAATCCGACCTTCTCGTAAACGTGAACTGCGCGCTCGTTTGCGGCGCGGGGCTGGAGGAAGGCGCGGTGAGTGTTCGTTGATGTGAACAGCCAGTGGAGCAATCCCAACAGCGCCGCGCTTCCATAGCCGCGCTCCCACTCGGACGTCTCGCCGATGCATATGTCGATCTCGACTAGGTGCTGGTAGGTGTGGCTTTCTGGATATCGAGATAGCTCGATAAACCCAATCGGGCGCTCTACAGTTTCGATGATGAGGCAATCAAGAGACGCGTCATCGCCAACAAATCGTTCGACCCAACCCGCTGACTCTGTTTCCGAGAGTGGCCGGTTTGCACCTTCCCATAACGCCATGACAACGGGATTGTTCAACCAGCGGTAAATCAACGTACGGTCGTTGTGAACGATTGGTCTCAGGCAGACCGCGCCGCCGTTGATCTGATCCGGAATGCCGAGTGCGTGCGTCATAAAAATGAGGATACCCGCTTCATCCTTCTCATAACGGGAGCGAGGTGAGGCGGAGCAACGGTTTCTCGCCTGCACAAATTCAGTTTGCCTGCGGACTTGATATGTCGCTTGACGGCGCGATCCATCCTCACTGGCAGTGGTTCTTCGCATCAGGTATGGCTTTGTATCCGATTCCGAGTTTGGTCGCGTGGCCTAGATATATACCCAACCTAAGTGCATTCGCCTTTCATATATGGGCAATCACATACAGAATGAGTAGTGGCGGCGCGTTCCTGCAATGGCACTGCTCCGCCGTCGCATATGGTTTATAGACACGACGGGACAGATGATCAAGATAGTCATGAAATCGAACCTGAGTTCGACGATGATTTCGCGCCCGATGATCCCGAATCCGCACCGGGAATACCGGAGTACGGGTACCCGGGCCCTTCCGCATACGACATAGCGCTTTCGGAAAACGACACACTTGACCGTCGTGATGGACGAGATGGCCTCCAGTGGTTGAAGAGCGCCGGTGCAGTGCTACTGATTTTCGCGGCGCTCGGGCTATTGATACCGCTCGTCGGTCCGCTGGCCTTTTCGGGCGGAGGTGACAACGCCTCGGAGATCACCCTCCGTTCGGTGCGGGTCAGCGAAGTACTTGATGGCAACACGATTGTGGTCAATCTTGATGGGGAGACCGAAACGGTCCGTTACATCGGCGTCTCAGTAGGAGTTCCGGGCGAGTCGTTCAACCGGACCGCGAGCCTCGCGAATCAGAACTGGGTCGAGGGCCAGATCGTTATCCTTGAGCGCGATGGGGACAATCGGGATGGAGAAGGCCGATTACTTCGGTACGTGTATATGGACAACGAGATGGTGAACGCAGTTCTCCTCGCCAGCGGTTTGGCCCGTTACCAGCCTGACCCGTACAACAGTCGGTATAACTCGCTTCTGTTATCCGCCGAAGACGCTGCACGGGTTGAACGGCGAGGCATATGGGCGGGGAACGACACAGGGCAAGTGAGCCCGGCTTGAGTCACTACTTCTTCCGCTCACAATTCATCCGAATAAGGCGCTCTGGGACACAGAGGGCTGGGTCATAGCCTCTCAGAAAGTACGCGCTTTACGAAACTCCGGCCCGACTCGGCCGAATTCGTACGAACCGTCGGTGCCGGTCTTCAAGAACCCGGAGTTCAGACGTCTCTGGGTTATAGGCGCGTTTGGTGGGATGATGCGCTGGTTGGACACACTGGTTCTCGCACTTGTGGCGCTCAACATGACCGGCAGTCCGACCCTAGTATCGCTCGTTTTTTTCTTTCGAATGGCACCGATGTTGTTTGGTATCGGCCTCGGAATATTCGCCGATCGCGTTAACCGCAAGCATTTCCTTGTGATCGGGCTTTTGATCCAGGCCTTGATCGCATCGATTATGGCGTCGTTGCTCATCGCAGACGTGCTCGAGTACTGGCACTTGGCAGTTGCGACCTTCCTGTCTGGCATTGTCTGGGCTTCAGAATTCCCGGTTCGCCGGACATTAATTGGCGAACTCGTACATCCGGAACGACTTGGGAAGGCGATGAGCTTCGATTCTGCGACAAACGCTTTTAGCAGAATTGTTGGACCATTCAGCGGCGGAGTGTTCATGGCGACAATAGGTCCTGAGGGCGCGTATATAACCGGTATAGTCCTGTTCCTGGCCGCAGCACTTGTAGCTACCACCCTAAAATACGAGCGCCCAGCTGCTACAGGCTCAGGGCGGGGCGTGTTTGTGGACCTGGCAGAGGGATTCCGGTACATCCGTGCCAGTCGTCTCATGGTCGGCACTCTGATCGTCACGATGTTGATGAATCTCTTCGCCTTCCCTTACATGAGCCAACAGCCGATCATTGCCAGAGAAGTGCTATCGGTTGGGGACGTGCTGGTCGGATTGCTTAACTCGGTCGAGGGCGTCGGGTCGTTGCTGGGGGCGATATTGATCGCGACATACGCGCTGCCACGTCACTACTCTCGGATTTATCTTTATGGTTCGTTGTTATTCTTGGTAGGAATACTTCTGTTCTCGCAATCGTCCTCGTACTGGATAAGTTTTGTGATCGTGTTTATCGGAGGGTTTGGGATGTCCGCCTTTGGCACGATGCAGAGCACGATCATGGTGTCCGCCGCGTCGCCTGAAATGCGATCGCGTGTGATGGGCACGGTGGCTGTGTTCATCGGCGCAGGCCCAATAGGGCAGTTGAATATCGGAATGATGGCCGGGATTTACGACTCCCAAACGGCAGTCATGGTCACTGGACTTATGGGGATGACGGCGGTACTGGCGTCCGCCGTGGCGTTCCCGATATTGCGCCGTCCAGACTCGATGCGAATAGACAGTCGGTTAAGGGCCATGCACAGCGCCGATTTGCGAAGGATGGGGGAGAGTCCAGGCGGGGATTAATCGCTGTCAAACAGTCCACATTGCGGTGGCCTGTCCCTTTCACACCGACATTGCCCAGTGAAGGGACCCAAGTCTAAATTTCTTAGTTATTCCCCAACTAAACGAGCGTCCGACATGTTGTCGGACGCTCGGATGTGCAAGGACCCGCTCAGTCGCGCGGCCCCATCGGGGGGAACACATCATCGCCCTTGTAAAGGTTCGCCTCTACGACCTCTTCGTCGAGTTCGTATCCGATTCCGGGGTCGGTCGGCGGGATGATGTAACCATCTTCCCACTGGATCGGTTTCTTCAGGATGTCGGCGAAGAAGCCGGTAAAGTTCTGGATACTCTCCTGGATCAGGAAGTTCGGGCTGCAAGTAGCTACCTGGATGTTCGCCGCGGCCTCTATAGGACCGGTGTACAGGTGTGGGGCCATCTGGACATAGTTCGCTTCCGCCATACCGGCGATCTTCTTCGCCTCTAATATGCCGCCGACACGGGCTAAGGCAGGCTGCAGGATCGCCGCGCCCTGCTTGCTGAGCAGATCCCAGAAGTCGTACTTGGTGACGAGGCGCTCGCCGGTGGCTACCGGGATTGTCGTCATGCGGGCGACACGGGCCATCTCGTCACGATTCTCTGGCGGCACCGGCTCCTCAAACCAGAGTGGATCGTACTTCTCCAACCGTTTGGCGAGTCGGATCGCGCTCGATGTCGTCATCTGTCCGTGCGTCTTGATCAGGAGATCGACCTTGTCGCCAACAGCTTCCCGGATGTTTTTCGTGACCAATTCCGCGTTGCTGAGTTCCTCAAGCGAAAGTTGTCGAGGGTCGCCCATGGGCATCACCGGGTCGTACCCGACAGCCGTGAACCCCATTTCCATGTAATGCACGGCCCGTTCAGGCGCGATATTTGGATCGCCGTGGATATTGGCGAGAGCCATGAGGTCGGGATCGGTAGTAGTGTCCGGGTACAGGTATGTGTATGACCGCAATCGCTCGTTGAACTTGCCACCGAGGAGGTTGTAGACCGGCTGGTCCAGCGCTTTGCCTACGATGTCCCAGCTGGCGATCTCTAATGCGCTCAAGATACCGCCGACGGTGAATTCAGGGTGCTGGTTGAAACCGCTGCCGTAGATGGACCGCCACATGCGCTCAATCTCAAATGGACTATTGCCGACCAGATATCGCGCTGCAACATCTTCGATCAATTCGCAGACCCTGGCTGGAGCGAACGGTACGCCATAAGCCTCACCGTAGCCGACGATGCCGTTGTCTGTGGTCAATTTAACGAAGACCCAGAACGGGCCGCCGAAGTGGGGCGGAGGGTTCGCAACGGCCCAAGTTTTGACGTCCGTGATCTTCATGAGATGCTCCTGATTCCTGTGCGTAGTCCAGTCCTGTTTTTTTCCGAGTTGGCGCAGGATGGCCCTAATTTCGAACGAAATCAAGCTATTGGGCGTCTCAAGCGGTCCACTTAGGGCAATGTTCAATTCGGTGGGTGGCGAATCTCTTGGAGGATGGGGTAGGTGATGTTGTAGTGTGGCCGGAAAGGAATGTCTTGACTGCGTGAAAACCGGAGCAGTTGACAGTAAATCAATGAG
>Ga0209402_10006300_pt1 | contig 10389 bp, 12 predicted proteins | sample ArcticOcean_MG_C_3_FD_187437 | JGI IMG/M metagenome (GOLD analysis project Ga0209402, IMG submission 187437) | Marine microbial communities from western Arctic Ocean - ArcticOcean_MG_CB8_126 (SPAdes) (version 2) | ecosystem: Environmental > Aquatic > Marine > Oceanic | place: Arctic Ocean... | reverse complement strand
ACAAGCAATGCCTTTGAGAATCCAGTATCAAAATGTTGGATCACAAGTTGATTTTTTGGAAAAAGATTCAAAAATTGTAATAACTATTATTGGAACAATGGACAAGAGAAGGTATTCTAAAAAAAAATATATTCCTAAAATATCAGATTGTAATGTATTAAGAAATTTACTTTTTTATAGAAAGTACGGATATAATATTTTTCAAAAGAAAAATTTGTCATTAACAGAAAGTTATATGACAAATGATTTTAAATCTTCATTTTTAAGCAATTTATCGTTATCAGATAAAGAACAGGATTTTATAGTCAGAAATATTAAATTAAAAATTAACATAATAGACCCCGTAAGAGAAAATAATTTATTTTGCTCAGGGTTGTTAACAAAAGATCTTAACTGATTTAATTTCTAAGATAAATCAATTGCATATTTTTTTAATTTTTCAATAGGAACAATTTTTAAAGTTTTAATATTTGTTCTTTTCAAATAAATTTTACAAGCAGCGCCTTCATCAATTGATCGAGCGTAAGTACTGGCACATACACACCAATTGTCCCCATCTTTTAATCCTGGAAAATCAAATTCAGGGTGTGGTGTAATCAAGTCGTTACCATTTTCTTTTGCCCACTCTAAGAAAACATTTGTTACTTTAGCACAGACTGTGTGCACACCTTGGTCTAACTCATCTGTCTTACAGCACCCATCTCTAAACCATCCCGTTACAGGATTATTTGAGCATGGTTCTAATTTTTCACCTAATACATTTTCTTGAGAATTTTTTTTTATCATTATAGTTTTGTTGGATTTGGTACATTTTTGTATATAATCTTAGGATCAAAAAGTTTTTTCTTTTCTTTAAATTTAATTTTAATTTTTTTTTTATTTTTTATTTTACCCAAAGGTACTGATCTGTAAAAACAAGATCTATAGCCTACGTGGCAACTTGCTCCGTTACCAATGTTTACTGAAATCCATACTGAATCTTGGTCGTCATCTATTCTTATTTCTTTTATTTTTTGAATAAAACCACTAGTTTGACCTTTGTGCCATATTTTTTTCCTAGATCTACTCCAATAGTGAGCTTCTTTAGTTTCTATTGTTTTTTTTAAAGCTATGTGATTCATGTAGCCATGCATCAAAATGACCCCACTCTGATAATCTGAGGTTATTACAGGAATTAAGCCATTTTTATCAAATTTAGGTGCCAAGTATTGGCCTTCTTCAACTTCTTTAATATTTTCTCTTTTTTTAAACATTGGTTATATTATATAGATATTTAAAATAATAATTAAGTAAATAAAATGAAATTAGTAAAAGGTGAAAACCTACCAAAAAATAAAGAGAAAGAAGTTTCAGACGAAGAAGCTGAAGAATCAGTAAGAAAAATTATTCAATGGATTGGTGAAGACCCTAATCGTGAAGGTCTCCTGTCGACACCAGCAAGAGTAGTTAAAGCTTTTAAAGAGTATTTTCAAGGTTACAAGCAGGATCCAAATAAATATTTATCTAAGACTTTTACAGAGGTAGATGGTTACGACGATATGGTAATAGAGAAAAACATTAGTTTGCAAAGTCATTGCGAACATCACATGGCTCCAATTATAGGTGTGGCTCACGTGGCTTATATACCATCAAGTAAAGTTGTTGGATTGAGCAAGTTAGCAAGGGTAGTGGAAGTTTACTCAAAAAGACTACAAACACAAGAACGCTTAACTATGCAAATTGCAAAAACTATAATGGACGTCCTAAAACCTCGTGGGGTTGCGGTAACATTAGATGCTACGCATCAATGTATGACCACCAGAGGTATAAAAAAAGAAAAAGCTACAACAGTAACAAATTACTTTTTAGGTGCCTTTAAAGACGATTTAAGTTTTCAAAACCGATACTTGGGATATATTAACAAAGATTAGTTTTTGTTAGTAAATATTCTTAATTTTAACAATGACTGATAAGTTTAAAGCAATAGTCCTAAATCAATCTGGTGAAAAATTTTCTAGAGAAATAAAAACATTAGATAAAAGTTTTTTTAAAATTGGAAATGTTTTTGTAAAAGTCGAGTATTCAAGTTTAAACTATAAAGATGCATTAATTTTAAAAAATGGAGCTAGACTTGTTAAAGAATATCCACATATTCCTGGTATAGATTTTTCTGGAAAAGTGATTGAAAGTGAAAATCAAGATTTTAAGCCTGGAGAAGAAGTTATTTTGACTGGTTGTAGAGTTGGTGAAATATATCCAGGCGGATATTCACAATTAGTTAAAGTAAAGAGCGAACTGTTAATAAAAAAACCTAAATCAATTTCAAATAAAAATGCAATGATTCTTGGCACTGCAGGGTTTACCTCTTTACTTTGTTCTTTTGCAATTAAAGCAAGGGAAGAACTCCTTCTGGGAGAAAAAGTTAATGATGTTTTGGTAACAGGAGCAACAGGTGGTGTCGGAAGTATAGCTGTAATGATACTTTCTAAATTTGGTTACAATGTTACAGCAATGACTGGCAAAGAAAATAAGTCAGATTATTTAAAAGAATTGGGCGCCAAAAATATTATTTTTAGAAAAGAATACGAAGGAGAAGCCAAGTTATTAGACAAAGGTTTGTGGGATGGTGTTGTTGATACTGTTGGTGGAAACATTCTTTCGAATGCAATTTCACAGACTAGGCCAAATGGAATTGTAGCGGCTTGTGGAAATGCAGGTGGCATAAAGCTAAATACATCAGTAATGCCTTTTATTATTAGAGGTGTGAAATTGTGGGGAATAGATTCGGTATTAGTAAGTAGAAAAAGAAGAGAATTTATTTGGTCACAAGTAAATGACCTAGTTAATTTTGAGCTCTTAGAAAAAAAAGTAAAAACTGTTAATTTAGAGGACCTAATAAAAATTTTTCCAGAAATGTTGAATGGCAAAACATCTGGAAGAATTTTGGTTGATTTAAATAAATAATATGGATTGGGATAAACTTAAAATATTTCATGCTGTAGCAGAAGCTGGAAATTTTACCAAAGCAACTTATTCCTTAAATTTAAGTCAGTCAGCAATAAGTAGACAAGTTCAGTCCTTAGAGTTGGAATTAAAAACAAAACTTTTTGAAAGGCACGCAAGAGGCCTATCATTAACTGATAATGGACAATATTTGTTTAAAACTGCACATGAGGTAATTTCTAAATTAAAAGATGTTGAATCTACCTTAATTGATAAAAATGATAAGCCAAGTGGAAAACTAACTGTAACAACATTCATTAGTTTTGGAACCACATGGCTGACTCCAAGAATCCAAGAATTTATGAAACTAAATCCAGAAATTGAAATTGAGTTGATTTTTGATGATAAAGAATTAGATTTGAGTACCCGTCAAGCTGATATTGGAATTTGGTCCAGAAGACCTAAACAATTAAATTATATTCAAAAAAAATTGATAGATATTAATTATCATATTTATGGCTCCACCAAGTACTTAGAAGAGTATGGGTATCCAAAAAATTTAACCGATCTAACTAAACACAAATTTATTTCTTATGGAAGAGGGACTCCTTCACCTGTTTTTAACCCTGATTGGGCTTTAAAACTTGGAGGAAAAGATAATAAAAAAATAAAACCAATTATGAAGGTAAATAGTGTTTATGGGTTGTTACTTGCTGTTCAAAGTGGCGTTGGCCTAGCAGCTCTTCCCGACTATATAACTGCTTCGGTTCCAAACATAATTAGGATTTTACCAAAGATAGAAGGACCAAAAACAGAAGCACATTTTGTATATCCCCAATCTTTAAAAAATGTAGCGAGAGTTGTAGCTTTTAGAAATTTTTTATATAGCAAAGTTAGCAAATGGTCTTTTTAAATATTACTTATAAGTCTCTGTCTTGATTTTTAAAGAAGCCCCTTCTTCAATTGATAAAGATTTTTGATTAAGAACACCCTCAATTTCTGCTGTTTTTCTAATTTTTATCTTATCTGAGTTGACGTTTCCTTGAAGTTTTCCACCCAAAAAAGCTTTTTTTGAGTTTATGTTTCCATTAATATTTGAATTTTCACAAGCATCAATCTCATTTGCTTTTACATCTCCATTTATTTTTGCATCTAATATAATTTTATCTTTTTCTATCAAATTACCATCAACAGTAACGTCTGATAAGAGTATTGAGTTTTTTTCATCTGTCATATTATTGTTCCTTGCAACCAAACATATACATAGAATAACTTGTAGCATATACACTTTTTGGTTGAATTAAGTGCGACATATTGATATTGATAATCATTATCATTGACAATGTTGAATAGAATTAATATAAAACATCTTAAATATGGAAAATTTATTAACACCTTTTTTAAGTTCCTTCTTCATACTTTTAAGAGAAGGTTTTGAAGCAATGCTTATAGCTGTTTTAGTCTTTATCTACTTAGATAAAGTAAAAGCTAATAACAAGCGCCCTGCAGTATTTTGGGGAATTGTGGCAGGTGTTGTTGTGTCAATGTTTGTTGCGCTGGGTTTTAAAAAAATAGCTGGAATTACTCATGCACATGAAGAATTGTTTGAGGGCGGCGTGATGTTAGTAGCAGCAGGAATGCTTACCTACGTTGCTTTCTTTTGTCACCATGCCAAACAACACGTTGAAGGCAAAGTTGATAAGGCAATAGCAACAGGAAACTCTTTTATACTATCGTTTACTGTTTTTTTAGCAATCTTAAGAGAAGGTTTTGAAATAGTATTATTTTATGCAGCACTAATAGGTTCTGGCATGTATAACACGGGTCCAGTTTTTATTGGGGCAATGTTAGGAGTGATAGCTCTTATCGGAATTTACTTTGGTTTAAATAAAATTACTAAAATTATTCCAATAGGAATGTTTTTCAGAGCATCAAGCATTTTACTTTTTGCATTAGCTATTTATTTTGGCTATGAAGGTATACACGAGCTTTCTGAAGGCTTTAAAGAATTAGCTTTAATCACACCAAATATATTGTTATCGTAAATTCATTTTGAGGGGTGTCTTAACAGACTGAGATTATACCCTAATAACCTGTCCGGTAATTCAGAAAGGGAGCGTAATGGATAAACTATATTTTATAAGTCAATCAACAGCATTAATATTAGTTATAACAATAAGTTTGATTTTTACGCTTATTGGATTGATTTACTCAAAGAAATATAAAGGACTTAATAATTATTTAACAGCAAATAGAAGCGTAGGATTTTTTTCGTTAACAACAAGCTTAGTTGCTTCAGCACTTGGAGCCTGGATTTTATTTGGTCCAGCCTCGGCAGCAACATGGGGAGGAATAGGAGCTGTAATTGGTTATTCATTAGGTACAGCGCTTCCTATGATTTTTTTAATATTTTTAGGAAAAAAAATAAGAAGTGAATTTCCCAAAGGATCAAGTTTAATCGAATTTTTAAGAAAAAGATTTAAAAAAAGTTTATTTAAATTAATTTTACTTATGAGCATATTTTATATGTTTATATTTTTATGTGCTGAGCTGACCGCTGTGGCAATGTTAATTAATTATATTTCTGGAACTGCTTTTTGGATTACTGCTCTAGTAATTTTAGTAGGAACATTAACTTATACACTTTATGGTGGATTAAGAGCTTCTATATTTACTGACACTATTCAGTTATTAATAATTTTAGTTTTACTTTTAATTTCTGCCTTTTATTTAACTTCATTTTTAGGTGAACAATTTTCATTTGATTTTATTAATGAAAAAAAACCTCAGTTGCTAAGCAGTAGTTATATTCCAAATTATACTTCTGGTTTAACCTTTTTTATTGCAGTTGCAGCAACTAATCTTTTTCATCAAGGTAATTGGCAAAGAGTTTATGCTGCAAAAAATAATGAAGTTTTAAAGAAAAGTTTAACAATTTCATTTTTAATAATAATACCCATAGTTTTATTTATGGGATTTTGCGGACTGGTAGCTGTATCAATAAACCCTAAAATTATCCCTGATTTAGGTTTTTTCTCTTTACTATTGATAGATAAAAATATCTTTTTACCTATAATCATAATAATTTTAGGACTTTCATTAACTATAAGCACGGTCGATACTTTAGTTAATGCAATTTCAAGTTTAGTTATCGTAGATGTGAAAGCAATACTTGGCTTAACAAATAAGACTAATTATCTAAAACTTTCAAAATATTTTATAATATTACTATCTATTATTGCTTTTGTTATAGCTTCAAAAGGATTTAGTGTTCTGTATTTATTTCTGCTAGCAGATTTGTTTTGTTGCGCTTTTGCATTAACAGTTTTTTATAGTTTTTATAATAAACACCTAAATGAAAAAACTGCATATATTTCTATAACGTTAGGACTAATTGGTGGATTACTGCTGTTCCCGTCTCCAGACTTTTCTAATAGTTTATTAGTGGGAATTATATTTTCTGCAGAAATATTTCCGTTGTTTGTCTCACAGTCGTTGCTATTCTTATCTTTTTTAGTAGCAACAGCTGGGCCAGCAATTGTTATAATGATTCATGATTCCTTTAAAGGACGATAATCCAACTTCAGGAAGACCAATTGTTACTTATTTTATAATCGGTTTATGTATTTTAATTTTCTTATTACAACTTAGTTCTCAATCTTATAAAACCGGACAGCTGTTTTATTCCTATGGATTAATTCCTTCAGTATTAATGAATAAAAATCAATTACCCATGGATCTTTATATAATACCTTCTTGGATAACTATTTTTACTTCTATGTTTATGCATGGAGGTTTTATGCATTTAATAGGAAATATGCTTTATATGTGGATCTTTGCAGATAATATTGAAGACGACTTAGGATATATTAAATTTCTAGTTTTTTATCTTTTGGCTGGCATAGGAGCTGGAATGACACAAGTTTTAATAGACACTAATTCACAAGTGCCAATGGTTGGGGCCAGCGGAGCTATAGGTGGAATTCTGGGCGCTTATTTAGTAAACTACCCAAATGCAAAAGTATTAGTTTTAATTCCATTTGGTTTTTTCAGTCAACTAATTAAAATAAAGGCTTTATATGTGTTGGGGTTTTGGTTTATTCTGCAATTTATCTCAAGCGGAGGAGGAGTCGCGTACGCAGCACATATTGGTGGTTTTATTTCAGGAATTATTTTGATATTATTTTTTAACAAAACAATTAGAAAGAAAAATAAAATTAGTAAGGGACCTTGGAGTTAATGAATTATTTAATACCATTTATTATATTAATTACTGTAGTTGTATTTATTCATGAATATGGACATTATTATTTTGCTAAAAAATTTGGGGTTGGTATAACAGATTTTTCTATAGGTTTTGGTAAAGAGATATTTGGTTGGAATGATAAAGACGGCACACGTTGGAAGATTTGTTGGATTCCTTTAGGAGGGTATGTTAAGTTTTTTGGTGACAGAAATGTATTCAGCCAATCCGAACAACAAAAAGTTATCAATAGCTATGATGCAAAAGATAGAAAAAAACTATTTATTTTAAAACCATTATATCAGAGATCTATCATTGTTGCGGCGGGACCTTTAGCTAATTTTGTTTTAGCTATATTAATATTTTTTTTTATTAATGTTTTTTCTGGAAAAGATTTAACCCCAGCAATTATAAATGAGGTTCAAAAAGATAGTCCAGCTTTTTCTTCAGGTTTAAAGAAGAATGATGTAATTTTATCAATTGATAACAATAAAGTTGAAAGTATTCTTGAGGTATCTACTTTTATAAACACTTCGACAAAAGAGGTAATCGAATTTATAGTTTTAAGAAACGATAAAAAAATTTCTAAATTCATTAAACCAATTACGGTCTCTGGAAAAGATTCGTTGGGTAATAAAGTTAATAAAAAAATTGTTGGAATAAAGTTATCTCCTTTGAATAATAAATTTAACAAAACTACCCTTGGGCCCAGTAAAGCAATTTACTATTCGTTAAAAGAGGTTTGGTTTGTAACAACCACTTCACTAAAATATGTTGGTAAAATGTTGACCGGTTCTGGAGATTCTTCACAGTTAGGTGGGCCAATAAAAATTGCTAAAATAACTGGACAGGTCGCTGAGCATGGAATTATGCCATTTTTAAGCGTCATGGCCTATATTTCAATTAGCCTAGGTATAATAAACTTATTTCCTATACCTATGCTTGATGGCGGCCATTTGATGTTCTACTTTTTTGAAAAAATTTTTGGCAGACCATTAAGCCAAAAAACTCAGGAAAATTTTTTTCGAATCGGTTTATTTATGCTGCTTTCGTTAATGTTTTTTGTGACTTTTAACGATTTAAAAGAACTTAATTTATTTTAAAAGAAATTTATAAAATCGTAAAAAAGCTAATAAAAACAAGGCTTTTAATAGACTCAACTATATATAGTGTTGATATCTTGCACGTGTACTAAAAAAAGTGTTGATTTTCCTAGTATTTATGAGAGAAGTAAAAAACCACAAAAAAGGGGTAAAATGAATAAAAAACAACTAGTTGGTAAAATCTCTTCTTCAATGAATCTCAGTAAAGCTGATGCAGAGCGAACTTTTGACGGAATTACTGAAATTATCCTAAGTTGCTTAAAAGGCGATGAGCAGGTGAAAATAGCAGGATTTGGCACTTACAAGGTAGCTAAAAGAAAGGCTAGAGTTGGACGAAATCCAAGAACAGGGGAGCAAATACAAATCGGCGCTTCTCAGAAAGTTAAGTTTTTGCCGGCTAAAGCTTTGAAAGAAATGTTTAATAAATAAATTCGCAAAAACAGCCTTTTTTCTGGACTAGATCAAAGGCTGTTTTTTTCAAAAGTTTAATAATTTTCATTTTCATCCCAAATTTTCTTCCAGTCCACACCAGGAGACAAACCATATATAGAATTGATATTTGTAAAATGTAATGCAAGAGAAGGTATTGGAGACAAACAATATTCAGTTTTATAAATTTCATGGAGAGGTTTTTCAAAAGGATAATGTTCGTATTCACACATTGATATAAATTTATCCCAGTGTTTTTTTATCATTTGAGAACTTGTAAAAAAAGTACACAAACTTTCTTCGGTAGTTCTCCAATGTTTAGATGAACCAAAAAAGATATTTGTTGGTTCTACTTTACTATATAAGTAAGGGTAATCTATTGGGATTAAAACTAATTCACTATTCATTTGTGATGAAAAACGTTCATAAGTAAAAATCATCTCTCCTATAGCATTTGATTGATGTAAATAATCATCTTCAACAAAATAAATTAAATCACTACATTGTTTTCTAGCTATTTCTAAAGATTTATAAATATTAGACATGTTTGAAATTTGATTTTCTGTAACATTTTTATTTTCAGCATTAATTTTTTTAATTTTCCCTTTGAAATCATTAACATCTAATGAAATAACAGAATTAGCTATACCTGAAAAACTTAGAATTTTTTTTATTTGATTTAAATCATTTTGTTCAGAAATATGGTCTATTACAATGATATTTAATTTGACGTTAGGTAAAGATTTTTTAGCACTAATTAATGAAACAATTATAGAGTTCAGTGATCTAAATGTATATTCAGATTTCTTTTCGTCAAATATTCTTTTCTTACTCTGCGTTAACATATTGACACGAGTACATGATCTAAAAATAACTGTTAACGAGGTAACCTTGCGTGTTATTTTTGTTTCTCCCAATGGAATTGCGATTGATTTTTTACCTGGTACGTTTAAATTTCTATTAAGAAATTTATCTTGAGTGGGAACATAAAACTCACTTTGGTCTATTATTTCATAACTCAGCAATCTGCAAATTTTAATAAAAAGTTTTTTTAAAAAAGACTTTGTTTTAGGATTTTTTTGTTTTTTCATAAAACTTATATATTATTTTTTAGCCTCAAGAAGAACAAACTCTAATCGGTCTTGTCCCCAAAATATTTTATTATTGATAGCAAAAGAAGGAGTTCCAAATATTCCTTTGGCAAAAGCATTGTCGGTTCTATTTTTTAAATCCTTTTTAATTTTTTCATCCATAGCATCTGCTAAAAATTTAATTGCGTTAACATCCATGTTTTTAAGTAATTTCTCAAAAATTGTTTTATCATTTAAATTAAGCCCATCTTTCCAAATTGCATCAAATATTTTATTTGTAAAATTTTGTAAAAAACCTTTTTTTTCTGCAAGCAAAGAACATCTCATCAAATTTAAATTTATAATTGGAAAATAACTATTAAACTTAAAATTCATATTATATTTTTCTGCCCATAATTTACAATCTTTGATCATATGTTTTCCCTTTACAGGGACATCTTCAATTGCTTTAATTCCCGCTGACTTTAAAAGCCCACCTAATAAAATTGGTTTATATTTAACTTGAATTGAATTTTCATTTTCAATATTTCTTATTTGTTTGTGAGCTAAAAAAGAATATGGGCACGCAAAGTCGAAATAAAATTCAAATGTTTTAATCATG
>Ga0209402_10006296_pt1 | contig 10392 bp, 4 predicted proteins | sample ArcticOcean_MG_C_3_FD_187437 | JGI IMG/M metagenome (GOLD analysis project Ga0209402, IMG submission 187437) | Marine microbial communities from western Arctic Ocean - ArcticOcean_MG_CB8_126 (SPAdes) (version 2) | ecosystem: Environmental > Aquatic > Marine > Oceanic | place: Arctic Ocean... | reverse complement strand
ACTTCCACTATAGATACTTCTTTTCCCAAAATGAACCCAATAGATAATAAAAGTGTTATAATATGCTTAATCATAACCAAATCTACTCATCATCCCACAAACAATATGAGCAGTAGGTGTTTCATACATAAAATTACAAAAAATAAACAATCAATGTGTGAGTCCCTTTTATTTGAAGGGTACACCCCCCAAAGGGTGTTTTAGGTTGAGTTTTTTGGTTGAAAAAGTGGAATTGGTGGAACCATCCCAAATAAGTAGCGTTTTAGTAGCTGTAATTGCCTAAAATGGGCAGTTTTTTGATAAATCAGACTCTTTAACGCTAAGCATAAATTGAGTGGTTTATAGAGGATAAATCAAAGGTTTTTGAAACATATCGAACCGACGACCTCTTGACTGCCAGTCAAGCGCTCTCCCAACTGAGCTACGGCCCCTTATTCATGGTGCAAAATTATAGTTTTATTCCAACATCAAACAATTAATTCTTCCGCTCTACCAGTGGTCTTCCCAAAAGATTATCTTTAAAATAAGTAATCATCTTTTTATAAAGATTTTTTCGCGCATTACCGCCGGACATCCCATGGGGACGATTTGGATAATAGAAGATATCCAATTGTTTATCATGCTTCACAAATTCTTCCACTAGCCAGGTCGTATTTTGCGAATGTACATTATCATCACCTGTCCCATGGATAACCAGTAATTTCCCATTAAATCGATCCACATAGGACAAAACCGAGGTAGAGTCATAGCCGGCACCATTATCCTGTGGCAATCCCATGGAGCGTTCGGTATAAATAGAATCATACAATCGAAAATCCATCACCGGCGCCACGGATACTCCCACATCGAATAAATGGGCATTTTTGGTGAGCATTAGTCCGGTAAAATATCCACCGCCAGACCATCCCCATGCACCAATGCGATTGGGGTCCGCGATTCCTTGTTCTACTAAATATCGTACCCCAGCAGCCGTATCCTTCGCCAGGTACTGAGCCATATCTCCATAACTTAAATTTTTAAATGCTTCTCCTCTGCCACTCATTCCCCGGGCATCCATAGAGAAAATAATAAATCCCTGCTGGACTAAATATTGGTTCCACAAACCACTCCATCGGTTATTCACGATCTGGGTGCCGGGCATACCATATCCATGAACAATGACAGGGTAACGTTTCCCTTTTATATAGTCCGGCGGATAGGTCAAAATACCATCCAATGTGGTGGAACCATCTGCCGTGTTGAAGTGTATAATTTCGGGATAGGACCAATCATAAACCTCAAACTGTGATTTGTCCGTTTCATCCAGAACCATTAGTACGTTTCCATCCATGTTTTTCAGAATATGTTTTGTTGGCGTTTGTATACTTGAATAGGAGTCAATAAAGGCATTGCCTTTTGGCAAAACTTTTATGGAATGTGAGCCTTTTTCTTTGGTTAACAGTTTAAGATTGGTGCCATCAAAATTGACGGAATAAAACCGCGTTTCAAAGACTGATGCTTTATTGGCGGTAAAATAAACAATTTCATTTTCCTCATCTAAGTGTATAATCCTTTTTACTTCCCATTCGCCATCTGTGATTTGCTGCACCAATTCACCGGCGGCAGTATGGATGTATAAATGGTGCCATCCAGAACGTTCAGACATCCACACAATATTACCATTTTTTAAGAATTTATAATTTCGGTGAAGTCCGACCCAACCAGCTTCATCCGATTCACTCAGACCGCTAATCGATTTTCCGCTTTTTGTGGCTACCGTCAAAAATTCCCAGTGTTTTTGAAGGCGATTCATCCGCATAACTGTTAACTTTTTCTCCGCCGTCCATTCCATCCACGGATAGTAAGTGTCTTTTACATCGCCAATATTCATTGATTTTTGCCGACCCCTTTTAACATCCACCACGAATATTTTCATAGAAGGATTTGGTTGCCCTGCTTTGGGATAGCGTATTTTTTTCATGGTTGGATACAATTCCATTTCATCAAACATCGTGAATATGGGTACTTGAGATTGATCTTCTTCCCAATAGGCGATATACCGGCTATCCGGCGACCAGCGATAAGCATCAAATGAACCAAACTCCTCTTCGTATACCCAACCAAAATGGCCATTTGAAATCACATCCGAGCCGTTGGATGTAAGCTGTTTTTCTCGATATTTTACCAAATCATAACTATAAAGATTTTGATCTTTGCGGACATACGCAATTTTATGGCCATCCGGTGAAAACTTAACATTGCGCAATTCAGCATTCTTTTCACCGACTTTTTGTATTTTTTTTGACTCAATATCCAATACATGATAAGTTCCATAATAAGAATGTCGCCAGATTCTTTTTCGATCCGAAAGCAATAAGAGTTTATTTCCCGATTTATCAAAACGAAAACTGCTTACTTTTAGTTTTTGCCCTTGAAGATAAAAAGTGGTACTATCTATGAATTCTATCGTATCCCGTTCCGGAAAAGTAACTTTCACAATATCGCCTTTAAATGTATCCTTTCCCCAAGTTAAAAATGCATTTTCATTGGGAAACCAAACCATCATTCCCAAACGAGCATATTTAAATGGTGATTTTCCTTGAACCTGGTCAAAAGACAATCGTTTTCCTTCCCCGAAAAGATATGTAGCCAATAACAATGGTATTAGTAATCGAATCATTATGTTAAAGTCCTTTTTATTTTTCTTAATAATTCAGTCATCATTTTGAAATTCATTCGTCCTGTATTCACATTCCTCGGGCTTGGATGGTAACATCCCCATAGTATCATTCCATTCGGTAAAACATATTGTTTATCATGCCCAAAGGGATAATCCTTCATTTTAAGATCAAAATCATGTCGAAAATACTTTAGACAACCATCAAATCCTATTTTGCCTAAAGCCAAAATCACTTTTACTTGTGTCAATAATTCCATTTCTTTTCGAAAGAATGGAGCACAATTCTGTAATTCCGCCGCCGTTGGTTTATCTTGAGGCGGTACGCATTTCAATACGGGTGTCATGAATGTATTATTCAACTCCAAACCATCATCTAATGCATCAGAATTGGGTTGGTTAGATAAGCCTTCTGCGTGGAGACAATTTACCAAGAAATCCGCGGACTTGTCGCCAGTAAAAACGCGGGCAGTTCTATTGCCGCCGTGGGCCGCCGGTGCCAACCCCACCAGTAATAGTTCACCCTTGGGATCGCCATATCCCGGGATGGGTTTCCCCCAATAGGTCCAATCCCTAAACTGTTTTCTTTTTTCTCTCGCCACTTTTGTTCGGAAATCCACAATCCGTGGACAACGATCACATGTGATAACGGATTGATACAAGCTGGATAATGGTCCCGATTGAATAAGAGGATGTTGTTCAGGTGTGGGATGAAGATTCGCCAATGAAATTCCTTGAATAATGTCCTGGAAATTAGATCATTAAATATAAAATAGTAAAGGTACCATTGTTCATTGCGTTTGGGCGGGTTAGACACATAAATTCGCAACCCTTCAATTGAAGGGAAAAAACCATTTTTACTTAAGGATATTATTTTATGGGAATGATGACAACCCTTCGCAATCGAATGCACGTCGTATTGTGGGCACTATTAGCGCTTTTTATATTAAGCATGACTGTGGGAGGCCTGGTGGGAGGCGCCAATATTATTGACCAATTATTGGGCCGCGTCAGTCCGTCTGAAGCTATTGGTGCAGTAAATGGATCATTAATCACACCGGATCAATTTAATCAGGCTGTTAATGCACGGATGGAAGCCACTCGCAATTCCGGTGCGCAAATCACTGATCAGCAAATGGATGGAATACGGGAGGAAGTTTGGAACGCATTTATTGAAGAACGATTAACGGAACAAGCCATTGATGATCTTGGCATCACTGTCGCTGATGATGAAATTATTTACCAGTTGGAGCATAATCCGCCCAATGAAATTCAACGGCTATTTTATGTCAATAACACATTTGACAGGGATACATACAATCAAGCATTGAATACGCCAGGTATGATTGACTGGGCGCCAATCGAATCATGGATGCGCCATTTTTATATTCCCCGGTTTAAACTCCAGCAGTTTATTAATATGTCCGCTATTGTGTCGGATGATGATGTGAAGAATGAATTCATCAAGCAGAATGTCGATTTTACCATTTCTGCCCTTCATATTACCTCTGGTGCGGTTGAAGATGCGGTTCAAAACCCAACCGATGATGAAATGTTAGCAAATTATAAATCACGTCTGGATGATTTTGCACAGGATGAGAAACGACATCTATCTTACGTTAGTTGGGCAAAAGCACCTAATGCAGAAGACACCCTAAACGTTATGGGAGAGATTGAAACCATTATGGCCCAAATCAGCAATGAACAGAATTTTGTTACATTAGCCAATATCCACACTCAGGATCCCAGCAACCAGGTTTCTCCAGATTCCGGTCGCGGTGGTGATTTAGGGTGGTTTGGAAAAGGTCAAATGGTTCCCGCATTTGAAACAGCCGCTTTCTCGGCTCAAAAAGGAGATGTCGTGGGTCCGGTTCTTAGTCAATTCGGGTATCATATAATCAAAGTGGAAGACTTCCGAAATAAGGGAGAAGAAAAACAGGTAAAAGCAAGACATATTTTACTGAAGGTAAATATTGGACAAAATACACAATCCAACTATCGTAGAAAAGCCACCCTTTTCAGTTATGATGCGCAGGACTATGGATTCTCCGCAGCTCTGGATTCACACAAGGTTCAGCCCATGTCTGCAAAATCCATTGGTGAAAAAGATGTATTTTTAGGCAGACTCGGACCATTTCGTTCTGCAGTCCGCTGGGCATTTAATGCTGAAGAAGGGGCTATTTCTGATCCCATTGAAAGTAATGATTATTATGCTGTTTTTTCTCTGGATTCTATTACGCCTGCTGGTGTAGCTCCATTTGAAGAATCAAAAATACAAGTACGCGCTTTCCTATCAAGGGAAAGGGAAAATAATGCTGCTAAAAAGATGGCCTTTGAATTGAAGGCTATTTTGGATGGGGGTGCATCTTTTTCCTCTTTGAAAAAAGATAATGATAAACTTGATTTGATACCTTCTGATATGAAAAAATTATCCGGGTCGTTTATTTCTCTGGGCAAATCAGACCAGGTAACAGGCGCATTACTTAATGCCAAAGCAGGCGATTTAATTGGACCGGTTAAAACCTTTCGTGGATATGGTATTATTCAAGTCAAAAATATCAGTTCCTTTGATTCCACCGCATGGAACATTCAGAAAGATTTGATTCGACTTGATTTGGTTCGTCAAAAACAAAACCGTAAATATCAAAGCTGGATGACTGATTTGAGAGACAACGCCGATGTTGTGGATAACAGAAAGTATTATTTTTAGATAAATTTTAGCTTGATATGATGAACGCTTTTCTGCCTAACGATTAGTGAAGTCATATGGTGAATCATTTCAATTCTTTTGCAGTGAACCAAAACTCTCTTTCAAAATTTAAACGTATTATAAATATAAAGGGCTTCGGCAACCAACCGAAGCCCCCTATTATATGCCATTGATTCTTTACACAGTATATTTAGCAATCAAAGAATCTCGGGATTCTTGTTGGAGCAAAGAGAGGTAATTGAATCCCATACGCTGTGATTTGAGTATCAACTCACAAAGAAGACCTTTAAATGCCTGTCTAATATTAAGAAATGGGTCTGTATAGCCGTCCTAAGAAACTCCTTAAAAATACCTTAAAATATAAAAAAAACGTTTTTTATGCAAATCGAGCTTGAAAACCTTTAAAGTCAAATTCAGATTGAGAATCAAGTATATTTAAATAGTCTTTTGCATACCTATCAAAAACAGATTTGGCTTTTGCCGTATGTTGACTTTTAAGCAATCCCTCCATGGCCCATTGAAGCCCATCTTCGTCCAATGGATTCCAAGATAACGTTTGTTCACCTAAATCGCCTAACTTCCGCCAATCCTTCAATCCTCGATAAGGCGTGATTAACGATTCAGCGATCCGCTTTGAATTCGCACGCATTTCTTGACGTATATCTTCCATCCATTCATCAACCACATCATGGCATAATTCGCCATGACCATAGAATTTTAACGCTGTTTCCCGCGTCCGAATATCAGCATGAGAATTGGCTTTTAAAACGGACATGAAATAGTGAAAATCTGAAAAATGCTCTTCCTCAAGTTTGATAAAAATATTATGATCAAAACTTTTGATTATATCTGAGTAGGATTCACCCAAAACACTCCTAATTTGGGACATAGCGACATAACGGCTATTGGCTGCGCTTTTTTGGTTAGTATTCGGCCAAAATTCTACATAGATATCATTAGGAGTTGCGCCGTCGTTTCCTTTCAAAATAAGATAAACAAATAAATGGCGTGCTTTTTTTGATATCCATTCAGAAGGTGCAACCTCTACTCCTGCTTTATATAACTTAAAATTCCCAAAGCATTGAACGGAAAAAGCGTGCTGCAAGTAAGGATTCTCATCATCAGAAAAAGTGGAAATATGGATCAGTGAAGACTGCGTTACCTTTCCTTGCCCATTTTTTTTCCAACGAAATCCGATAATGCCTAATGATACAATTAATGCGGCGATACCAAACCCATACCGGCCCCATAATTCAATAAATGATACCGGCGGGGGGTCCATGGGTGGATAATTAATTGTATGCATTTGGATTAAAGTCTCATTAGAAGCGGATTCTCCTTTTCGAGTTATTATCGTCAATTCCCCTGTTTTCTTACCTATAAACGGTTTGATTAGACTTCCAACCTGTAAATGTTCGCTGTTGGGAAGGATTGATTCATTCTCTATCTCATAAGTTTCTGCATTGATAGAAAACAATTTAATGGGTGCATTATTGTAGGACGTTTCCGATAAAGTAAGGAGGAAATGGTTTGTTTCATCTGAATATCCAAGTGATATGTTCTTATATTTTTCCAGTGATTCAAATGTACCTACTTTTTTTAATTCCAACGTTTTTCGATTGAATTTCCAAAATCCAGTAAAATAACGCCATCCTCGCTCCTGCATTCCACTTTCATTCCCTATACCTCCAAAAATATAAATGCAATTCGGGTCCGGCCCCCTGGAAGTGGTGGCACCAAACCTTGGATGGAATTGATCGCCCCACACGGCTAGTGTATCCCAAGTGGTACTGACAAAATCAAATTGTCTAATATGGTTCTTTGTCCGGTACCAGCCATACCCACCGATTAAATAAAGTTCATGGGCCTCCATATCATAAAAATGTGCCGGTGTATGGTAATGATTTTCCTCCCCGGGTATCGTGTAATTTGTTTCTTTATTGTTTCCCAGATCGATTGTATAATATTCAGTCCCATTTCCATGAAACCCATATATTTTTTCTTGAATTGAATTAAGAAAAATATAATACCCTTCCTTTAATGCCATTTCCACATTAGGATATATTTGTATAAAACTATGGGTTTCTATATTATATGTTTCAATAATATCTGAAACGAAGGTGAGCATAGCTGGATTTTCCGTTACCGCATACACTTCCCAGCCGGATAACTTTATTGAATCTTCTAATTGCCAAACCGTATGGGACTCATATTGCCATTGGGTGTTGGTTGCTTCAGCCTGCCGACCCCCTATATGGTCGTAAGCAAATGCCTCGGAATATTCGTTGAGCCGCCAATGATGGCGCAGACCTGTCTTATCCGATAGTTTTATACTTTTTAAGGTCATACTGGGTACATCCTGTGTCTCAGGTGTATGACCAAATATGATGCGGATATCCTGTTCATTTAGCATGGGAACCTTTATCACACGAACAACGTCATTATTTAATACCATTCTCACTTCATCGAATAGCATATTATAGGTAACGGATAAATGAAACCAATTCAATGGCGTTAATTCCGATTTAGGTATTGGTATAGATATCATACTTTCGAATTTTTGAAAACTGAGTTCCAAATAAGTTGTATCGGGGTGTTTAAAATCTACATTAGACAATAGACTTATAGGCAGGGAATCTGCCTTGAGTTGGAAAATAAATCCAAATGGCTCGGGATTCCTCAGGGAAAAGTCGAAAGAAAGGGTAAATTCATTTTGAAAATGAATCGGATCCTCTAAGGATATATCTAAAGACGAAAATTCACCATTTTTAACAAAATCATGCTTATTATAAAAACGGAGTCCAGGACTATAGTCCTGTCCGATGAGGAGTGAAAAAAACATACAAAAAGCTAACCGGCTAATTATACTTAAATTAGTCTTAAAATGGAAAATAAGTAATCTAAAAATAATCATAAATAATAACCTGATGTGAAGTTTAAAACCATTAGGGCGATAATTCAAACTATTTCCCTACTTTTTTACAAAGAGGTGGAAAACAAAAAAGCCCCCGTGAGGAGGCTTCCTTGTCGCTATTGTATCACTACTTCAATAAGACCATCTTTCGGGTCTTAACAAAGTCTTTAGTCTGTAATTGATATAGATATACTCCTGCACCTACAGGGTCACCATAGTCATTGGTTGCATTCCATTTAACGGAATGATAACCAGCGGAAGTATTCTGGTAATTAAAGGTTCTCACCTTTTGTCCCAGCATATTGTAAATAGTTAGTGTAAGGTTACTTACCTCTGGTAGGTCAAAGCGGAGCGTGGTGGTAGGGTTGAAGGGGTTCGGGTAGTTCTCGTGTAAGGCAAACTCTACTGGCACTCCTTCGCCTTCAGTTGAGAGGTATTCATAGCGATTTACATAGATAACTCTATTATCGCCCGTTACATCTACCGTATCAACACCATCAGTAGCTTTTACATTGAATCTTACGGTTGCACCATTAACGAGACTCCCTTCAAATACTCCTTCTAATATTTCTTGATAGGTTATCGGAACCGATGTACTGGTTGTGTCATATATTTCTTCCGCTGGATAAACACCAATTTGAGCATAGAGAAGATAATTAATAGAGTCACCATCCACATCCGTACTGGCGCTCCATTGAAGCGTATAAGTGTCAGCAAGATTTGATTGAGTGATATTAATAGTATCTAAAGCAGTGCTAACCCAATCGAAAGAAGTAGGTCTATAGCAACCTATACCTCTTGCACCCATATTCGAACCATTTTCGCCTGTACCTACACATGGAGAAGTATCTCGAATTAGATAATTAATTGTATCACAAAATATGGGATTGGTATCAATATTGCCAGTACCTGTAAAACCGCCTTCAATATTTGAATACGTTATATCAATAGAACCTGAGTTTTTTTGTATATGATTATCCCAAATAATTGAATTTTTAATAATTATATTACCTCCATCAATAGCTATCCCTTCACCAGCTGGTTCTGGAGATGAATTCCCAGATATTGTCACTGCATTCATTGTTAGCTCAACGTTCTCAGAAATATAAATACCACCTCCAAAATTATCTACTGATTCATTATTAAAAATCCCAACATTTTGAATATACCCTTCCGAATTACCAATCCATAAAGCACCGCCCAATGTTCCTGCTTTATTATCTATAAAATCAGAATTTTTTATTTCGAAATATGCTGAGATAGTACCATCAGCATTTATTGAAACTGCCCCACTGGAAGAAGATACATTGCCATCAAAAGTGCTATTATCAATAAAAAGAGAATCAGTATTCCAACTGTTAATTGCACCTGCACTATTTGATGAATTATTTGAAAAGGTTGATTTTAATATTCTAACAAACTTGTTTTTATCAGATAAATGAATCGCTCCGCCTTCACCACCAGATGTATCCGCAACAAATGAACTATTCTCAATCAATAATGAATCAATTTCCCTTGCAAAAATGACTCCTCCCGAGGATTGTGAATGATTCCCATTAAATAATGAATTTGTAATACTTACTTTCTTTACCCCATTGAAATTCATAGCGTGCCCCCCAGAGGAAGAGCTATTTATAGTAGTATTGGAAATTTCTACTGAACTACTTTCTGATGCGTCTATACCTGCATTACCATTTTCGGAAATTATGCTTGAGATGTTTCCATTACTCAAAGTGAAAATAGATTTATTGACGCGGATGGAATGTGATTCCCAATTGCAATTATTTATGTCCAGTGTATCAATTGTTACTGTGGCATCATCAATAAATAAACCAGAAAAATCTGAAGTCTTAGAATTAGATATTATTAAGTTATTAAAGTCAATTTTCGAACCTTGCTCTATTTTTGCAATCGCCCATCGACTTGTATCTCGTTCAATAGTCAGTCCCGATACATTTCCCTTTGAACCAATAAATAAGAGGGAATGACCGTTATCTCTAATATCTTTTAAGGATAAATTTTCAATATTCACATAAGAATTATAAAAACTACCTAAGCTCCATTCCGTTCTGATGTTACTGAAAGATACATTTTTCACCGTCAAAGAACAGT
>Ga0209402_10006294_pt1 | contig 10394 bp, 6 predicted proteins | sample ArcticOcean_MG_C_3_FD_187437 | JGI IMG/M metagenome (GOLD analysis project Ga0209402, IMG submission 187437) | Marine microbial communities from western Arctic Ocean - ArcticOcean_MG_CB8_126 (SPAdes) (version 2) | ecosystem: Environmental > Aquatic > Marine > Oceanic | place: Arctic Ocean... | reverse complement strand
GTCACATCTGTTGATGAACCAGCGTTGATATTTTCTGCTCTTTGAATAGATTTAGATCTACAATAGTAAAGACTCTTTAGTCCTTTTTTCCAAGCTTGAAAATGAATATTGTGTAGTTCTTTTTTATGAATATCAGCAGGAATAAATACATTTATAGACTGTGCTTGTGAAATGTAAGGTGTTCGATCAGCACCAAGATCTATTATCCATCTTTGGTCAATTTCAAAAGCTGTTTTGAAAGTTTCTTTTTCATCGTCTGTTAAAAAATCTAAATGTGAAACAGAGCCTTGGTTGGTTGTAATACCTGACCAAGTTTCGTCATCATTTTTACCGTGCTTTTCTAAAATCTTAGCAAGGTATTTATTTCTAACATTATACGAACCTGAAAGTGTTTTGTGAGTATAGCTATTAGCGGCAATTGGTTCAATTCCTGGTGAAGTTCCTCCACAAATAATAGAGATAGAGGCTGTTGGGGCTATTGCTGTTTTATTTGAAAATCTTTCTTTAATTCCATAATCCTCTGCATCAGGACAAGCGCCTCTTTCTTCGGCTAAAAAAACAGAAGCTGCGTCAACTTTTTCTTGTATGTCTTTAAATACTTTTTTATTCCATACTTTGCTCATCACCGAACCAAAAGGAATTCCTTTTTGTTGAAAGTAAGAATGTAATCCCATAACACCAAGACCTACGCTTCTTTCTCGCATTGCAGAATATTTTGCATCTTTAAAACTATCAGGTGCACGATCAATAAAATCAGTCATAACATTATCTAAGAATCTCATAATGTCTTCTACAAAGTTTTTGTTATCTTTCCATTCATCATATTTTTCTAAATTCAATGATGACAAACAACAAACTGCTGTTCTATCTTTTCCATTGTTATCTATTCCAGTAGGTAAAGTAATTTCGCTACACAAGTTTGAAGTTTTAACTGTAAGTCCTGCTAACTTATGGTGTTGAGGAATTTGTCTGTTAACGGTATCGATATAAATAATGTATGGCTCGCCAGTTTCTACTCTTGCAGTTAAAAGTCTGATCCATAAATTACGTGCTGATAAAGTAGATTGAACCGCTCCATCTTTAGGGCTTCTTAGTACCCACTGCGTGTCTGTTTCAACGGCTCTCATAAAAGCATCTGAGACTAAAACTCCATGATGTAAATTTAATGATCTTCTATTTACGTCTCCACCTGTTGGTCTTCTCATTTCTATAAATTCTTCTATTTCAGGATGGTCAATTGGAAGATAGCACGCTGCTGAACCTCTTCGTAATGAACCTTGACTTATCGCAAGGGTAAGTGAGTCCATTACTTTTATAAACGGAATTATTCCAGAAGTTTTTCCAACTGAACCTATTTTTTCTCCAATAGATCTTAAATTTCCCCAATAACTTCCGATACCACCTCCTCTTGCAGCAAGCCAAACATTCTCGCTCCATAAATCTAAAATACCTTCTAAGCTGTCTCCAGCTTCATTTAAAAAACATGAAATAGGCAATCCTCTTTTAGTTCCACCATTGGACAAAATAGGTGTGGCTGGCATAAACCATAAATTACTAATGTAATTATATAATCTTTGTGCGTGCAAGTTATTGTCAGCGTAAGTGCTTGCAACTCTTGCAAACAGATCTTGGTAAGATTCGTTTTGACCTAAATATCTGTCTGTTAAAGTTGCTCTACCAAAATCAGTTAGATTAGAATCTCTAGATCTATCAATCTTGATTGTGATCCCTTTTTCATTCTGGAACAGTTCTGTTTCACCAGATAGTGAAAAAAGGTCTGGTTTTTTAGGGCTATTATCTTTAAATTCATTAATGTGCTTTGAGCTTATAGAGTTGACAGCTTTTTCTATGGCTAAAGATACATTTTTGTTCATAATTTAGTGACTTTTTTGTTAAAACAACTATATGTTGTGTTCAATAAGCTTTGATACACTACACAGAATATAACATCAATAGAACATTATAAGAACTTTTATTTATTTTTTCAAGTGGAAAGTTTTGTTGATAAACAATAGTTAAAAAAAGACTTATATGCTGATTAATCCAAATGGTTTTAGAGAATACGATGCCAGGTGGTTGTATAAAAAAGATGTAGACCTAGAAGGAATCGAACATCTAGGTAAGGGCTTAGGCTCTCAAATTATAAATCATACAAAAAAAACAAATCCAAGAGTAATTGTTGGCCATGATTACAGGTCATACAGTGAAGAAATTAAATCAGCTTTAAAAAAAGGTTTAATTTCAACTGGTTGTTTTGTGGAAGATATTAATTTAGCGCTCACACCTACTGTTTACTTTGCACAGTTTAATTTAAATGCAGACGCAATAGCAATGGTAACCGCAAGCCATAATGAAAATGGTTGGACGGGTGTAAAAATGGGTATCACAAAAGGTCTAACTCATGCACCGGAAGAAATGAATGAATTAAAAGATATTACATTAAATAAAAAATTTATATCAGGCAAAGGCAGTGAAAAAAAAATTGAAAACTTTAAAAAAATATACATTAACGATTTAATCTCAAAAAATAAAATAAATAAAAAAATTAAAGCTGTCGTTGCGTGTGGTAATGGAACAGCAGGAGTATTTGCACCAGAAATTCTAAGAGGCATTGGTTGTGAGGTTATAGAACTAGATTGTAATTTAGATTACACATTTCCAAAATATAATCCAAACCCAGAAGATTTAGAAATGTTACATGAAATAGCGAAGACAGTTAAAAAACACAAAGCTGATATTGGTTTTGGTTTTGATGGAGACGGGGATAGAGTTGGTGTTATAGATAATAATGGTAATGAAATATTTTCAGATAAGATTGGGTTATTAATTGCAAGAAATTTGTCTACTAAACATAAAGGATCAAAGTTTGTTGTAGATGTAAAATCAACAGGTCTTTATGAAAAAGATAAAGTTCTTTTAGAAAATAAATGTGAAACTATTTATTGGAAAACTGGACATTCACATATTAAAAGAAAAGTTAATGCAGAGAAAGCATTAGCAGGATTTGAAAAAAGCGGTCACTTCTTTTTTAATCAGCCGCTTGGTTATGGTTATGATGATGGAATAAATTCTGCTATTCAAGTTTGTCATTTATTAGTAAGTCAAAATAAAAAAATGAATGAAATTATTGAAGAATTACCTAAGACATTTCAAACACCCACCATGGCTCCATTTTGTAAAGATGAAGAAAAATACAAAGTAGTTGAACAATTAGTTAAAGAAATTGAAGTATTAAAATCAAAACAAACTAAAGTAGATGGACTTAATATTGAAAAAATTTTAACAATTAATGGTGTGAGATTTAGTCTGTCTGATGGTTCGTGGGGTTTAATTAGAGCTTCATCAAATAAACCTTCTTTGGTAGTAGTAACTGAAAGCCCAACTTCAAACGAAAGAAAGAAAAAGATCTTTGATTTTATTGATAATTTACTCCAAAAAACGGGTAAGATAGGCGAATACGACCAAAAGATTTAAACTTACCAGAACGCCCCTTAATATCAATTATGCTGTTACAAAGCGCATTGAATGCTAGCTTAGGTTAGCCCGAATTATTATATTAAATAAAGGTTTTATTAATATTTATCAGCCTTTCTCATAAAGTTTTAGGGCTGATCAAGAGGCACCTATATTCCGGTTAGTATGATCTAAAAGTTTCGGTAAGTTACTCTTACTTACTTTTAAAAGTAACCTAATAGTTAACCTATGTTAGCTTTAGTTCGTGATTAAATTTCCATGATCAAAGCACCTGTAACCAAGGGAGGCCTTCGGCCAATATGTTCTTGGTGTTTAATTGTTTTATAAACACTCTTGGCGCCAGATTCTGGGCTCAAGATTCAAGATGCGAAAATACAGCCACGTTTTTTTTATTTTTGCTAGACTTGACAATTAGAATAAATTTCATTATCTATTGAGCATCCTTTGTTAGAAATTTTTAATATTATTTTGAATATACCAATTTCATTTAATTTTCCTGGTCTAAAAGCATCAATTTTTCCAATAACTTTTGCTTGACGCCAAATAATAGTTACTAATTTGGGGTGCATCGTGGCATGCAAACTTCAACGATGCTATTGGGAACATATAAAAAATAATTTATGGATGAAATTAGATCACTATTAATCTTAATTGTCGGAGGTCTCTTATTAAGATTTTCTTTGACATTAACGGGACAAAGCTGGGCTAAGTCGCACGCTCAAACGGTGTCCTTTTTATTACTGCCAGTAATTACTTATGTAATAACAAATACTATAACAGGAAATATAGCTCTTTCATTGGGTATGATCGGTGCTTTATCGATAGTTCGATTCAGACATCCGGTTAAAAGCGCTTTAGAACTAATTATGTACTTTGATTTGATAACTATTGGTATTGCAACAAGCGTAAGAACAAAATGGTCAATCCAGTTAATTCTTTGCAGTATAATATTAATATTTGCGGTTAAATTAATTCAGATAATTTCTAGAAAGTTTGGTCGATCTTTTTACAACATTTCTTTTAATGAAGGGATATCACTTAACACTATTGAAGTTTTTTCAAATAAATCTATTGAATTATTAGAAAAAAATAACAATTTAACTAATTCTTTAAATGACAGAAATGCCAATGAATATGTTTATAGATTATCTTTTTTAAACAAAAATGATTTAAATGAATTAAAGAAAAAACTAGATAGTCTGCAAGATATTCAAAAAATAAATATAGATCTAGTGTAAATTCTATGAAAGAAAAATTAATTTTTTTTTTCATATTAATATTAATTCCTAATTTTCTTTATTCCGCAAATAAAAATTTGAAAAATTCTCATTGTAATTTTAATATAGAAAAATTAATTAATGATAAAATTAATTATCCAAAAATTAAAAAAATAGAAGTCGAAGTTAATAAAAATAAAAAATGGTTAGTTAACAGTCTAAATATCGCTATCGGAAATTTTAGATATATTCCATCTAAATACAAAAAAAAATATGGAGCTAAATTAAAAATTGAATATGAAAATAATTTATATTGTAATTTTAAAGCAAAAATAAGGTTTAACGGTGATGTAAAAGACCATGTTTATTTAGATTTAAAAAAAAATGAAATTAATCAAAGTGTAGATGTAGGTATAATAAACGGACACATTAATGGAATAACAAATTTTAAATTACTCCTTCCAAGAACAAGAGGTGAAGATGAAATACTTGTATCGGAAATATTAAATGAATTTGGATATATAGTACCAAGAACTTACTTAACCGAAGTTAAGATGAACAACCAATCTTCTAAAATGATATTTCAAGAAAAAAGCCGAAAAGAGTTGCTCGAACATAGTGCTAGAAGAGAATCTGCAATTTTTGAAGGTGATGAGAGGTTTACATTTTTGTTAAGCCAAAAAATTCCCAGTGATAATTTAAGTAATTATTCTTCTGGAATTGTTCCCGCTATAAAAACAGGTTTTAAGTCAATTTTACCAAGGCAAATAAATTTTAATATTATTTTAAAAAATAAAAATTTGAAATTAATGTCTTTTAACTCTTTATCTAATTTAAATTATATTTTTTTAAATTATACACAAGATTTTGATGAAAAAACTCTTCCACAATTTAGTTACGAGTCTTATAGGTATTACACATTAGACAATGAGTTGTTAGGTTTTGATAAAAAAAAACATATACTATTTTTGGATATTTATAATTTATTAATAATGTCCACAAGTGATGGCCATTCTTTAGCACCTAATAATCGTAAATTTTACTGGAATCCAACTGACCACTTTTTTGAGCCTATAAGCTATGATGGTAATTTTGGCATTAAAACGAGTCCAAATCATTTAATACTACCGACAAGCCGTTATTTTACTGAGTCTTTTGACCAGTTAATTTCGATGTTAGACGACATCAACGAGCAAAAAATAAATGAAAATGTTAATAAAAAAGGAATGTTGCAGTCTCTTCCTGAGACCAATGAAAAATTAACAATCTTAAAAAAAAATATAAAAAAAATAAAGAAAACTTATTTAGACAAATTAAAAAATGAAGATTTTAAAATTAAAAATAAAAATTTGGAAAAATTAGTAGAAAAAAAATGGACTAAATTAATTTCTAATACTAAGAAAATAGATAGCAGTGTTTTATTTATTAAACAAAATTTTGATAATACTTACAGTGTCTGTAAAGAATTTAATAAATGTGACAAAATTTATTTTAATGACATCGAAGAAACAAAACTCTTAAGTGGCAAATTATACAAAGATAATATAGCGCATCAATACATAGGCAAAAATTTTGAGAATAGTAAATTAATTAAGAATCTAAGATTTGAGAAAATTATTTTTAAAGAAAGTGAATTTTATTTTAGCGATAATATAACTTATAATTTCAATGATTTGAAAAAAGAATTCAATATTTATCAATCAAAACCAAACGCAAGAGCATTTTTTATCAATGGTTTGTTGAGCGATATCAAAATCAACTTTTATGGTTTTGAGGGAAAAAATATTTCACCAAACTATATTTCAACAGATATTAACAGTTTAACTGGTTGTTTATCTTTCATCGATTTAGAAGTGAAAGATTTAGAAATTAAATCAAGCCATTCTAACTGTGAAGATTCTATTAATCTTATTAATGTCACAGGAAATATTAATGAAATAAACATCAAAGATGCTTTTAGTGACGCCTTAGATGTTGACTTTTCAAAAATTAAAATAAAAAATGTTTATATAAATAACGCTTATAATGATTGCGCAGATTTTTCGTACGGAGACTATGATGTAGAAAAATTAATTTTGTTAAATTGCGGCGACAAAGCTCTTTCTGTAGGAGAAAAATCTATTTTTAAATTAAATGAAATTATATCTTCAAGTTCAAATATTGGAATAGCCTCAAAAGATAGCTCTTTTGTAAATGTAAATAATATAGATTTAAAAATAGTTAAAACTTGTTTAGCAGCTTATAATAAAAAAAATGAATTTTATGGAGGATATATTAAAGTTAAAAATTTTAATTGTGAGAAATATCAAGAGTATGTTGATATAGATGCAAAATCTTCAATAACAAAAGATAATAAAAATTTGAAAAATAAAGGTTTCAATAACAATTTAAATAATAATAAAAATAATTTTATACATAATTATAAAACATTTAAATCCGAAAAAACAATAAATGCTATTGTAGAAATTCCTCGTGGAAGTAATGAAAAATGGAAAATTTCTAAAATTGATGGAAATTTGAAACAAGAATATTTTAAAGGCAAACCTCACTTAATTGCTTATGGTTCTTATCCTGTAAACTATGGAATTATACCACAAACTGTTTTGCCTTTAAGAAATGGTGGAGACGGTGACCCCCTAGATATATTAATTTTAGGTAAAGAATTAAAGCAAGGTCAAATTGTTGAAGTAAAACCAATAGGCATTATGAAGATGAGCGACTACGGTGAAAAAGATGATAAAATTATTGCGGTTCAATTGGATGATAACTTTAATAATATTAAAACTTTAAGTGAATTTAGCGAAAAAAATCCTAATACATTAAAAGAAATTAAAAAATGGTTTGAAAACTACAAAGGTAAAAATATAGTTATATTTAAAAGCTTCAATGATTCAGATGAGGCAATTGAATTGATTAAAAATACACAGTCATATTACAAAAAATACGGGGTCAAACAAAGAAGTTAAAATTTATGTCTTTTAGAATTGAAGAAAAATTATTTATAGATAAAAATTATATTTTAGATTTTAAAAAACTTTTAAATTTAAAATCATCTAATAAAATTTATGAAACTAGAAATATTCAAAGTCTTTATTTTGAAAATAAAAATGATGATATGTACAGAGACTCCATTGAAAGTATAACTCCAAGAAAAAAAATTAGAATAAGAAACTATCCAAATCAAAGCTCAAAAGAATTTTTTTTAGAAAAAAAAATTTCAAGTGTAGAAGGTAGATTTAAGAAAAGAACAATAATTAATTTAGATAAATTTAATGAATATAAAAAAATTGGTATTTTTGACAAAAATTATGGCCTATGTTTACCTAAAATTTTGATTAACTATCAAAGAGAATATTTTAAAATTGGAGATGTAAGAATTACAATTGATGAAAATATTACTTACAAACCTTATAGCAAAGAATCTATTAAAAAAGATATAACCTCAATAATAGAATTGAAAACTTCCATTAATAAAAATTTTGATGATTTGATAAAAGAATTTCCATTTCATAGAAAAAGATTTTCAAAATACTGTAATGCTATAGATTTATTAACTTAGATATAATATTTTTTTATAATTTTAATTAAATGAATAATTTTAAATGAGTGCTAAAGAAAAAGAATTTAAAGCAGTCTTAGGTTTATTTAATAATTGGGATCAGGTGTTGCATTAAAGACTCAATAAATATTTATTTTTATGTCCCTTTGGTACTAGTTTGGTACTAGTTTGACCCCTTAAAATCCTACAATTATACACGACTGACATACAAAAAAATTTGGTATACGATTTAGGGAAATGAAAAAAATTCTACGTCAGTATCATAAGATATTTCCAAAAAAATTTGGTAACTATTGGAAAAAAAATAAATCTATTTTAAATATACATAATGATTTAAAAGAAATTACTAATAGTTTTGTCCAATCAAAATCATATAATTTTGTTTCAAATTATTGGCATCATTTAAATATTGAGAATTATAAATTTTTAGATGGAGTAGATCAAAAAAAAGGAATATCAGTAATCGCCAGAAATTTCTATATATTTACAGATTTATATGACCCGTGGATAGATGGAGCGATAAAAAATTTATCAGATATCAAAAATATTAAAGTTAACTCACAATTATTTAAAAAACAAAATGAGTTTACTCACCGACAAAGCATATTTTATAATTACCTTTGTTTTTTGCTCTACTATAATTTAAAGAGAGGGAATTATTTTAAATTTTTAAGTGAATTACAGGATAAAACCTATTTAGGCTTTAATGATCCTTTTGTAGAAATTGATAATATTAATATAACTACAGATAAAATTGTTTCTTTGCTAGACTGTGAAAAAATAGATAAAGCATTTAATTTTGATAAAATTAAAACAGTACTTGAAATTGGTGCGGGTTCTGGAAGAACTTCTGAGGCAATAATGACAATAAATAATAATTTGAACTATGTAATTTGTGATATTCCTCCAGCAATTTATATTTCCTATATTAGATTAAAAACAGCATTTCCCAATAAAAAAATTTCGTTGTTAATAGATATTAATGATAAAGATGAGTTTCAAAAAAATATAAAATCGAATGATATTTCTTTTGTTTTTCCACATCAGCTCAAGACTATTGATGAAAAATTTTTCAACTTTGTGTTAGCAATTGATTGTTTACATGAAATGGATAAAAAAACTATTAAATATTACTTTGATCTAATAAATGATTTAACTAACAACTTTTATTTTAGTATTTGGAACAAAACAATAGTACCCCATTCTAAGACTTTTTTTAATTCTGGTCAGAGATTAGATTTTAATAAAAATGATTATAATATACCTGAAAACTGGAAGTGTATTTTTAACGAAAATTTAATTTTTCCTTCAAACTTTTTAAGCTTGGGTTATAAAATTAGATGATCAAATTGACTGTATTAAAATTAAGCTATGTCTTAGATTACCAAAGCACCTCGAAACCAGAGGCGGGATAAATGAAAATTTTATTTTTTTTATAATTTTAATTAATTTTTTGTTGCCTACGACTGTCTAAAACAAGGTATATAGGTAAGACTATTAGGATCCCTACTTGTTTACCTTGACGCCCCTTTAACAGAACTTTGTAATTTCCAATCTCGAATGGGTCCTACTTATTTGTAGGACTTACCGAGGATGCGTAGCATCCGAGGTTGAGAGAGTTGCTGCTGTTGCAGCAACAATAAGTAAGTTGCCGACTAGGCAGCGCGATTTAAAAGCTGTTCAACTATAGTGTTTAAAGATTCATAGATGCGCTTGGAGTCCGTTACAGGAAGAAAATGAATCTACCTAACAACTTAAATTATGTGTCAATCTCTGTGCCTCTGTGGAGTCTTTTCTAGAAATTTATTTCCAATAATTACAACAGGAATTTAAGAACCAGGAGCTGATGGCACAACCATCTGCGACTGTTGGAAAACCTAGTCTATTGAGTTTTTAGATTGGAGAAATCGGTGTTTAATCGGTGTGGAAAATTTATGGATCTTTTTGTGTGTAATTATGTTAGCCTGTGGGAATAATAAAATGAAATTTAGACAGCATAATGATTAAGTGTCGTCCGCTCTACCAACTGAGCTAACAGTCCATCAAATCCAGAACCACGATCTCTAAAAGGTTTTTCATCATTTATTTAAATTCTTTTATAATTTTTTCCCTGTGTTCATCTAGGTCAGGAATATCTCCTCTGG
>Ga0209402_10006290_pt1 | contig 10399 bp, 10 predicted proteins | sample ArcticOcean_MG_C_3_FD_187437 | JGI IMG/M metagenome (GOLD analysis project Ga0209402, IMG submission 187437) | Marine microbial communities from western Arctic Ocean - ArcticOcean_MG_CB8_126 (SPAdes) (version 2) | ecosystem: Environmental > Aquatic > Marine > Oceanic | place: Arctic Ocean... | reverse complement strand
AAGCGCATCGTTTGCAGTGACTTTCCACTGTTTCAGCATTTTGTGTATACCTTTCGGGGACGGTTTTGGTTCCTCGCACCAGCGTCCGATAACAAATTCTTCACTGAAGTACTGTGCTAAACTGAGAGCTTCAAGCGTAAACCAGGCATTTTCTCTTGTATTCAAAGTGAGGATGCCTAGGCTGTAATCCCCGCGTCGCAGGGTTTCCAGTAAATTTGTAACACCCAACGCAGGCTTCGCGTTACGCGCAAGTTTTTCTTCAATCGCATGTAGTTTGTTCTGTAATAGTATTGATTCGTTTTCCGGAAGAGACTTGATAGTTTTGATAATTGGCAAATCTGCTGAAATTCCGAGTTCTTTTCGGATAGCAGCAAAATCATGAACTGCCACAGTAAGCGTACCATCAAGATCAAAAATCCAGTGCTTGCGTTGCAAAATAGCAGAATTAACTGACATAAAGACTGACTAGGAAAAGAAATAAGAAAAGGCTAAAGTGTTGCATTCTACTGACATCACAACAGGGAGAACAAGTCAAAAATCTGAACCGCTGCTCTCTGCGGATAATTTAAGCCGTCAAATTTCAGCAAACTGGATCTGGAAAAATATTTCTATTGATTTAGCATCCGGAGAGCGACTAGCTATAACCGGAGCCTCCGGAAGCGGAAAAAGTCTGTTGCTGCGGACATTGTCTGGCTTGGATGAGATAACTTCCGGACCTTCCGGTGAAAACGGTTCTCTAAGTTTTGCAGGCAAATCACTGCAGGAATGGGAAATGCCTCAATATCGCAGTCGCGTCTGCTACATCCAGCAGCTTCCGGCTTTTTTTGAAGAAACGGTTGAAGAAAATTTGAAACGTATCTTTCGCCTGAAAGCACATCAACATCTACAATATGACCGTGAAAAAATTCTAAACTGGCTCAAAGAACTGGCTCCGCCTTTAAGTTCTTCGAACTCTTCCGGAATTGCGGATCCATCAGGATTTTTGGAACGTCCCGCAAAGGAACTTTCTGGAGGAGAAGCACAATGTGCAGCGCTGCTCAGAGTACTGCAGTTAGAGCCGCAAGTGCTTTTGTTGGATGAACCTACTTCATCCCTTGACACAGAATTGACTAAACTCTTCGAAAAATTGCTCGAAAAATGGCAGACTAAAATTCCGGAAGATCAACAAAATCCTTCAAGTTCAACAATTCAACGCGCCTGGATTTGGGTCAGTCATAATCCGCAACAGTTACAGAGAATGTGCAGCAGAACTTTTTGTTTGGACAGAGAAAATGGAAACTAATTATATTTTTCTCAGCAGCGGACAACTGCTTTTTGCGTCGCTGCTGATGGCAGTCAACATTGGCTTGTCAATCGTTTTAAAACTTGGTTTGACAAAACAGTGGAGTATCGCTTCCTTGAGAATGGTGGGGCAGTTGCTGATGGTTGGATTTTTACTAGACTGGGTTTTTGCACTCAACAATCCGCTCTGGATTCTTGGAGTTGCATTATTCATGGCGACCGTCGCCGCCATCACAGCAGTTGGACGTACAGGAAAACGCTTCAGTACAATTTACCTGAACAGTTTTATTTCGATCCTTGGGGCAGCTTTTTTTGTCATGTTTTTCGCTCTTTCAGGAATTCTAGAAATTGATCCGTGGTATTCACCACAGTACCTTTTTCCTCTGCTAGGTATGGTTTTGGGTAACACGCTGAATGGAATTTCACTGGCACTGGAACGTTTTATGGAAAGTTTGTCTGTGCGTCGTAAAGAAGTGGAAATGCTGCTCAGCCTCGGCGCAACATCCTGGGAAGCAGCGCATGAATTGATGCGTGATGCATTACGTACCAGTATGATTCCCACGCTGAATTCGATGATGGTGATGGGAATTGTAAGTTTGCCAGGAATGATGACAGGTCAGATTTTGGTAGGAGTCAGTCCGGGTGAAGCAGTACGATATCAAATAATGATGATTTTCGTGATTGCGACCGCAGCTGCAATAGGCGCTACTTTAATCGTTGTTTTAGCTTTCAGGGCATTATTCAACAATCGTCACCAACTTCTGCTTGGACGACTGCGGACTGTCACTTGAATGTTTTTTTTAAAAGCGCACACCAAACCTCTCAAATTTGCAGTTTCAATATTTTAGGCAGGATTTCAAAAGTCGCTTCGAGATAACCCGGAGACTCGCCATCAATATCCAAAATAACCTGTTCCGAACTTATGGCAGTGAATTTACGTACTTTTCGAAAATAGATTTCCGGAAGTTCTAAGTGTGTTCCTCTGTAAATTTTAGGCAAATGCCAGAGAAATTTTGCCAGAGAAATTTCTTTCAGCATTAACAAATCAAGCAGACCATCATCCAGTTCTGCTTGAGGAGCCGCGTGCATCGCACCACCAAAATAACGGCCATTGGCCAATAAACCTAGTCTTGTGCAAATTTCCTCCTGAGGTCCATCGTCTATGCTGTAGAGGATTGTCTGATTGGGGTGAGTGAAAACGGTTTTGATTGTGGCCCACAAAAACAGCATTGTCCCGCCCAGAAAGTTACCCAGCCGTGAATTATCAATGTAATGATCAACCGCACCGCTGAGTCCGAAACTCGCAATGTTATCAAAATAGCGGATTTGTTTTGTTTTATCCGCAGCAGTGTAACTGACTTTTCCGACATCAATTTCGCGTATTGGAGCATCTTTCAGCTTTTCTACTGCAGTCTGCCATTTACCTGAAATTCCAAACGAACGCTGAAAATCACAACCGGTTCCGCTCATCACAAAACTCAAAGTTGCCTGTGGATTAAGCTGTACATCATTTTGAATAAAACCATTCAGCACTTCGTTGAGATGACCATCTCCTCCAACCGCCACTATTCTTGTCGTGCCGTCTTCAAGAGCCTTTCGAGTCAAAAGAACGGCATCGCCCTGACACGCCGTCTGCTCTGTTTGAAAAGAACCGATGCTTTGTTTTAATGCAATCTCAATGTCCGGCCAGAGCTTTTCCGTTCTCCCGTTTCCTGCATATGGATTAATAATGACAGTAGTCTTCACAAAGCTCCTTAAAGAATTGCGACAAAAAACTTGCTACAGTAGACATAGTTTTTTAGAGTGGTTACATTAACAAAAATGAGTATATTAAACAAAAGGAAAAACGGAATGAAGATTAACCTTACAATCAGTCTGCTCTGCGGAGTAACACTGATGATGCTGTCCGCCTGTGACTGGAACAAAACAGAACTGGCGCAGCAACAGAATTATGCTTCAGGACCTGATGCACCTTCCGCGCTCAGCGGAACTCTTCAGCGTAACCAGGATTATTTTAAAAAATCCGATGGTGACTTGCTGAAAAAGATGCGCTGATTTCAGCTTCCATTTTCCAGTTTTTCAAACCGGGTCCGGATTTTTTCTACCCGTTTCTGGTTTGCTCCAAAATCATAATATCCCAAGCGTGACGCCGAGCGCAGATGAATCAGCGGCTCGGATTCCACAAAATAAAACTCAACATCATCAATAAAACGCAGCCAGCGTGAGGTGAATTCGACGTGCCAATAGTCTCTGTTTTGAATGATTATTCGCGTGTTTTCGAGTGACAGAATCACCTGACTAAGTCTCTCCTTTGCGACTTCCAAAGATCCTGTATAAGCTAGTGGCTGAATCCTGTGTTTTTCATCACTCTGCTGACTCAAAACACAGTTTGGACTTTCCGGACAAGACAAAAGCAGATTATTTTTCAAACCCAGATTGTCCGGACGACTTGCTGAACAACCGCTAATTTCCAACAAAATTATTACTACTCCGAAAATGATCGTTATTTGTTTGAGTGAAATCTTAAATTTGTTCAATATCTTCATAAGTCATTTGATGAAATAAAAATAATCATGAAGTATTGATAAACCATGTATACATCAGAGTACACACAAAATACACAGAGAGCTTTTTTAATTTTTGTCTCTGTGTTCTCTGTGGTTACTATTACATGATGCTGAATTTTTGCGTAACTAAAATTCTTCAACATCTATTCTAAAAGTAGTGCCCGATGGAGCCTGATTTGCCACTGCTTCTGTTTGTATAAAGTCGCAAAACCCTCAATTTGTAACAGATCACCTTTACGTATTTTTTGCAGTCCCAGCCAGTTGCGTTGATTTTCAAAGCTGATGACTGGCAGTCCTTTTTTCATACGCTGATGATACAAAAAAATCAGCTTTGCGCCTTTTCTGAGAGTCTTTATTTTTTTTATTTTACCCCGTACCCTGACAAAACGTCCATTGTATTTTGACAAATCGATACTTTCCGCCTCTTGTATTTTTGAGACAAAGTACGGATTCTTGTGCGAATAGACGGTCTTTCCTTCTTTGCGCATACGCAGTAAATAACGTTTGCGTGATTTTCGAAAACTCCAAATTCCAAGGTGTTTTTCAAAAGAATACGCCTCTGCTTTCGCATATGTTTTGAAATTTGCAGGCCAGGAGTAACGAGTGTCAAAATAGCTGTGTCCCTGTTTGATCAGCGCCAAATTGATGTTATGACCTTTAACTTCCAAAACTGCCAGCATCCGCCCATAATTGCCGGTACTGTTGCTTGAATCAACCCACAAAATCGCTGTTGTTTTCCTAAGTGCTGAGCTTAAATATCCTTTGGCTGGCAAACCGAATTTCGGATCTTTTCCTTTGTGAGATTTTGATAATTCAGGTGTATCAACATAGAGCAAACGAATCCGCTCTTCCGGATTAGAAAACTTTCCGTTACGATTGAGATCCACGTCAAAAGTATCTCCGTCAATAACCTCAGCCTTCATTTTCTGGAGGGGAATTTTATTCCAGTTCTTTGGCAGAGCCTGTCCTTCAAGCGCAAAAGTTTGCTGTACGGTAAAAGTCAGGCTGAAACAAAAGCCAAGGCCTACAATGCAAAGAGTTAAACGCAAACAGTAACGGGCAAGTGATTTCAAATTTCTAAAATGGATTTTGAGTTTGTGTTGAAATTTCTTGAAATAATTTTCCAGTCTAAAGGCCAAGGACATGACGTCTCAAATCATAACCGGTGAATTTGGCTGGATTCTTGTATTAAACGGAGAGCAACTCACACTATGACGAACAAAGCAGGAACCATGCAAGTATCCTCAAATACACCTCCGGTAGTAAACAAGTCGACTACGGAAAGGCCTAAAGCGCCTCCTGAAAAGAATGCGATGGAAGAGCGATCACCTAATTCGCTCTCGAAAAAAACTTCGAATTTTCCGGGCAACTCCAGGTTAGGCAAAAAAAATATGCCGCCTAATCCTGAACTGAACAACATCCTCCGAGCAGATACTCACAACAATACCATGACTCTGCGGCGTTCCTACGGAATGGTAGTTTCAGGTTTTGAAAATGTGGCCAAACAGCAACAGCTAACTTCAGGCGCAGCTGAACAATTTGGGAAAACTGTAGACTCGCGTATCAAGGAACTGAACGGTGAGTCGATCCGCCAGATTAAAGAACTGCCGGAATATAAAAGTTTTGCGCTGGATGATATGAGCGATTTGGGTGATGAAATCAGTGACTTGATGCAAGATCCGGAAAACTATCTCAAAGCTTTTGCCCTGCTCAAGAACTCTAAATTTGCTGTGCTGATGGAATCAACTGAGAGCGTGCATCGCTCCTTTGCAGAGTCAATGAAAGATAACGGGCAGGAAAAATTGTTATTCGGAATGCTGGACATGATCAAAGATTTAGGAGGTTTGGTGGGTTTTCAGGAGTCCACTCAAGTCAATCAGAATAACAGCAGCGTAAATATCCGAGTCTGAAAAAAGCAATTATTTTTCCGTTCCAGCCAGTTCCAAATCCGTCACCGTCCCCTGCTTCAAGGCTTTTAGAAATAAAATCTTACTCACTTAGCATTTCCCGCAGTTCTATAACAAAATAAATGATTACACATGCTTCTGCAAACCCAGTCGGAATTCTTGGATTAGGTTTTTTGGGGAAAATTCTCGCTGCTCAGTTGACAACTTTTACGGAGTCATGGGGCACATGGCATGAAATTCCGCCTCCGGTACCAATGCTTTCAAATTTTTCCTTTGATTGGGCTAACGAAAACAATTGGACTGCCTTACCTGAAACTGCCGCAACGTTAGTGCTGACCATTCCGCCGCTACAGAAAAATCTGGAAACAGAAGCAGAGCGTCTGCACCTTTGGGCTAAGTGGATGACCCATAATCGCCCTGAACTAAAACGTATGATCTATATTTCCAGTACCGGAGTTTATCCAAAACGCAACGGAAACTGGAGTGAGGACACAGAATTTGAAGCAGAGACAGATTCCGGAAAACTCCGCCTTTTAACCGAAAAAATTCTCGCCCAATATTTTAGTTTACAAGTCGTTCGTCCCGGAGGAATTTACGGTTCCGGACGTGGAATTGATTTCCGCCTCCAGTCCGGAAAGTCGATTCCTCTTTCCAGCACACCAGTTCATCGCATTCATGTGCTGGATCTGGCGCGGATTATTATCCACCTGCTCGAAAATCCGAAATCCACCTCCTGTGTTAACGCTGTCGATCTTGAAGCAAAACCGTCGTGGGAAGTCGCAAAGTGGCTGATAGAAAACCGTGCTGATTTAACTCAAGAAATGTTTCCGGAAAATAAAGCAAATCTTCCGGGAACTCCGCAGCGGATTATTTCAAATCAACGTTTGCTGAAGCTTGGTCTAACCTTGTGCTATCCCACTTTTCGCGAAGGAATGGAGTGAACCAGAAAAGATCCTTTTTATTCTCTTGTAATCTCGTTTATATAGCTTTGTTATGTAATTTTATATCTTGTTATAATATTGATTAAGTCCTTTCTACTACTCGTTAATGCGCTTCAAATAACGAAATTTACCAAGGTGATAATATGAAAAAGCTAAGATAATTAATTCCCATATTGGAAATTATCAGTTCTAATTTCCTGCGGTTGTTCCAAAAAGGACAGCAGTTCTTCTTCTACATTTACTTCATCTGACTCAGACAATGACTCTGCGGGCAGTGATTCAATTTCACTTTTTGCAAAAATTAGTGTGGTTGAAGCCAATTTCTCTGTCTCTACCAACCGATCGGCAAACTAAACTGCGTTTGCTATTGATACATCCGCTTTTGCTTCTACTGTAGATTATAATGTGGATGAAACCCGCAAGTCTGGACCTACAAATGGATTACAGTTCTACATGCCGATGACTCTTTCAGGAACAGATTATAATTATACAATCGCTGGTTTTACAGTTCTAATGAGGCTGAATAAGCAATCAAATCAGCTTTTAATTGCACTTTCTCCAGAGGGAAGGTAGGCTTTTAGATACAAGCTTGCCTTCCCTATTTTTGTTTTTTTGCCAAAATGCCAATCCTATCCAAACATCTGTTTTTTAATTTGAGTCGTCTTCTTTTTTTCAGCATTCTCTTGTTAGGACTGACTCAGGAATTGTTTGCACTACCGCTCAAAACTACGATCCTCAATCCTGAAAAACAACCCCTTGGATTCGCCCTTGTTTACATTGACTATGTTGAACTTCAGGAACTGGACGGTACTCCACTGGGACGACTGGGATTCGTTAACATTCAGGGCGGATTCCAAATGTTTGTTGTACGTGATGATGGAAAACAAAATTTGGTTGGCAGCGCGAAAAATCGGCGGCTTTATGACAAAGAGGGAAAATTGATCGGACATTACGACTGGACAACTTTCTGGTCCTACGTTTATGCTCCGGACGGAAGGAAACTCGGTGAGGCTAAGTGCATTGCTTTCCGCGGTATTTGTGCAGCCGGAATAGCGAGCTTTCTGACAGGACTTTTAAATCCATAATCTATTACTTTTGGCCAAGGATTACACGGATTACTTTTTATCCGTGATCCGATGTGAAAATCAGTAGCAAAATAAAGATATTGCAGAGAATAAAAAATGAGAGATATTTGGGAAGAGCAGCTAAAGTGGCTTGAATCAGGAGAGCCTTTTGTGCTCGCAAGGGTGATCCGGACGTGGCGCTCCGCTCCCAGAAAAAGTGGTGCCGGAATGCTCATCGGAAAAGGGATGGCCAAAGATTCTTTACCAAAAGTGCTTGGTTCAGTAAGCGGTGGCTGTATCGAAGGTGCGGTTATCGAAGAAGCCCTGTATACTCTGGAAAGTGGTCAATCACAACGGCTAAGTTTTGGAATTGAAGACGACCTGGCCTTGTCAGTTGGTTTGTCATGTGGAGGTGAAGTTTCGGTACTGCTGGAAAAACACTGGGCTTTTTCAACAGATCAAAACACACAAAAAGTTTGGAACACACTTCAGAATTGCATCAGCAACAATATTCCGGCAATTTTAATTTCACCACTTCCTGCTGAAAATGGAGCACAAGCTGAAAATAAGACTCCACTTTTAATTCTTCCAGAAGGGGAAAATGTAGTTGGCAAGCAGAATATTCTTGAAGAAACGTCCGTGCTGGCGGAAGAAGCCTACAAGGAACGTGAAAACAGGGTTGTGGAAATAGAGGGGAAAGAATATTTTATTCAGGTTTTTCCACGACGTGATAAGTTGCTGATTATCGGTGCGGGACACATCACAATTCCGCTGGTACGTTTTGCGATGGATTTGGATTTCCTGACTATCGTGATTGATCCACGTACTGTTTTTGCCAATCCGGAACGCTTTCCTGTTCCTCCGGATCAGCTCATTTCAAAGTGGCCGGAAGATGTTTTGCCTGACATACCGCTTAATGAAGACACATACGTCATTTTACTTACGCATGATCCGAAAATCGATGACCCCGCCTTACACATTTTTCTTAAACAGAACCTTCCCTACATCGGTGCTCTCGGCAGCAGCCGAACCCACGCTAAACGTTGTGCACGACTCGAAGACGCAGGATTTGATGCTGCATCAATTGCACAAATCAAAGGCCCCGCCGGAGTGGACATCGGCGCACAAACCGCGGCCGAAATTGCGCTCAGCATGATCGCGGAAGTTGTGGCAGCAAAACACGGGAAACTGTAGCTGTTATGATTTCTATGATAAAACTTAGTGTCATTAGAAACAAAACGATTACGGAATAATCCAGCCTTTGGAACGTTCAACAGCTCGGCTCCAAGCTTCCATTTTTTGATCAGCATTTTCTCTGGAAATATTTGCTGAAAATGTCTTTTCTTCCTGCCAAAGATTGCGGATTTGGCTTTGATCTTTCCAAACTCCAACTGCTAATCCTGCAAGAAAAGCGGCACCCATCGCGGTAGTTTCAAGTATCTGCGGTCTTGTAACATTAAGTCCCAAAAGATCAGCCTGAAACTGACAAAGAAAATTATTGGCCGCGGCGCCTCCGTCAATCCGAAGTTCTTTAATGTTTGTTCCGGTATCTTTGGCAATGCTGCTGAGAACCTCCGCTGATTGAAACGCGATTGCTTCAAGCGAAGCCCGTACAATGTGATTGCGGTTTGTATCACGCGTAAGTCCGACTATCGTTCCACGGGCGTAAGGATCCCAATGCGGCGCTCCAAGTCCTACAAAGGCCGGTACCACAAAAACACCTCCGGAATTCGGCACAGATTCGGCCATGGCCTTTGTTTCAGCAGCATCTTCAAAAAGCTGTAATCCGTCACGAAGCCACTGGATCAAAGCACCGGCAATGAAAACAGAACCTTCAAGTGCATAAGTTACTTTATCACCAATTTGCCAAGCGATGGTGGTCAGTAATCCATGCTTGGAAAAGACCGGTTCCGAACCGGTATTGGAAATCATAAAACAACCTGTACCATAAGTGTTTTTTGCCATTCCAGGTTCAAAACAAGCTTGTCCGAAAAGCGCTGCCTGTTGATCTCCGGCGACACCTGCGATCGGTGCTTCTCCTCCAAACAGTTCCGGATTTACTGAGGCAATCACACCACTTGATTGTTTAACTTCCGGTAGAGTTTCAAGTGGAATTCCAAAGCGCGCAAGAATTTCAGTGTCCCATTCACAGTCTTCGATATTGAAAACAAGTGTTCTCGAGGCATTGCTGATTTCCGTCGCGTGAACACGTCCGCCTGTCAATTTCCAGATCAACCACGAATCAACTGTTCCGAAACAGAGCTTCCCCTGATCCGCCAGTTTCCGGGCCTGAGGAACATTTTCCAGAATCCAGTGCATTTTGGTTCCGGAAAAATATGGATCAGTAACTAAGCCGGTTCTCTTTCTTAAAAGACTGTCAAAACCTTCTGCTTTTAATTCTTCGCAAAAATCCGCTGTACGCCGGCATTGCCAATTAATCGCTGGGCCAAGTGCTTCTCCGCTTTCGCGATTCCAGGCAATGGTGCTTTCACGTTGATTAGTTATACCAACCGCGCTGATGTCTTTCATGGTCAGTCGCGCTTGCGCCAAAGCAGCTTCGATGGTTTGACGCTGACTGTTCCAGATCTCTTCCGGAACTTGTTCCACCCATCCGGATTGCGGAAAGTGACAGTCCAGAG
>Ga0209402_10006285_pt1 | contig 10405 bp, 20 predicted proteins | sample ArcticOcean_MG_C_3_FD_187437 | JGI IMG/M metagenome (GOLD analysis project Ga0209402, IMG submission 187437) | Marine microbial communities from western Arctic Ocean - ArcticOcean_MG_CB8_126 (SPAdes) (version 2) | ecosystem: Environmental > Aquatic > Marine > Oceanic | place: Arctic Ocean... | reverse complement strand
CACTTGTGCAGCAAACGGCGTTGATTTTCGTGAGCCACGAAAGCCACATCCACCAGCGGTTGCCCACGACAAAGCATTACCTTGACGATCGGTTATCGTAATAATTGTGTTATTGAAGGACGCATGGATGTGTGCAATTGCATCCACCACATGCTTTTTAACCTTCTTCTTCTTTGCTTCTGCCACGGATGGCTCCTAATCGTTCTATTCGTCTATTGCGTTGCCAACAAATGTCGGCACCGTACAAATACAGTACTAATATTTAAGTAGATCTACCGCTTAATGGGTCGACGCGGACCTTTGCGAGTGCGCGCATTTGTTTGCGTTCGTTGTCCACGCATTGGTAACCCACGTCGGTGTCGAATGCCACGATAACAACCCAAATCCATCAGGCGTTTTATGTTCATGGATGTTTCGCGACGCAAATCACCCTCAACAACAAATTTCGCAACAGCGCTACGAAGTTCCGCGACTTCAGGTTCAGCAAGATCCTTTACCTGAGTGTGCGGTGCAATTTTGGCTGTTGCGCAAATTTGCTGCGCGCGAGTACTTCCAATGCCAAAAATTGAAGTCAACGCAATCACGATATGCTTGTTGATTGGTATGTTTATGCCTGCTATTCGTGCCACTTCGATTACCTTATGTTTTTCTGTCTAACGACTTTTTCACCAGGTCCGCCTGGCGTCGGAGTCGTCAATTCAAATTTGTTCGGCGTGGACCTTCTAGCCCTGCCGCTGTTTATGACGCTTGTCACTGCTGCAGATCACGCGCACCACGCCATGTCGTCGCACGATCTTGCAGTTCCTACACATTTTTTTAACCGATGCTCTGACTTTCATGAGTCGTCTCCAAAATCATTCGCGACTTAGCGAACAGTGCCACCGCGGCCGTAGTTTCGCAGGTTGGCTTTCTGCATCATGCCGTCGTACTGATGACTCATCGAATGCGCTTGTAATTGCGACATGAAGTCCATCGTTACGACAACGAGAATAAGTAGTGATGTACCACCGAAGTTAAACGGAATACTTGGGTAGAACATTCTGAAAATTTCTGGCAGCAGACAGACACCTGCGATGTAGAGCGCGCCCCAAAACGTCAGGCGGGTCAATACTCGATCAATATATTCTGCTGTTTGTGCACCTGGCCGTATACCCGGTACGAAAGCGCCGGATCGCTTCAAATTATCGGCTGTATCTTTCGAGTTAAATTGGATGGCCGTATAGAAGAAGCAGAAAAAGATTATGAGTGCCGCGTAGAAAATTACATACACCGGCTGTCCTGGCCCGAGATTGGCGCCAATTGTCTGCAACATGCTTTGTACAAATCCAGGATCCGCAGACTGACCGAAAAACTGTGCGACCGTCGCTGGGAACATCAGGATGCTCGAAGCAAAAATTGGAGGAATAACACCCGCCATATTGATCTTGAACGGCAAGTGGGTGCTTTGGGCCGCGTACATTTTGCGCCCCTGCTGACGCCGCGCGTAATTAACGGTAATTCGCCGCTGTGCCCGTTCCATGTAAACCACAAACGTCGTTGCAGCGATGCTACCGACAAGCAAAAGAATGGCTGTCGCAGGAGACATTTCACCCGTACGTACGAGCTCTGCGGTTCCTGCAACCGCGCCAGGCAAGCCCGCAACGATGCCAGCCAAAATGATCATGGAAATACCGTTGCCAATGCCGCGTTCAGAAATTTGCTCGCCAAGCCACATCAGAAACATAGTGCCAGTGACCAACGTAATACAGGCTGTCACAAGGAACGCCGGGCCCGGATTAACGACTACGCCAGGCTGGCTTTGCAACCAGGAAGCGGCCGCAATCGACTGGAAACTTGCCAATCCGACTGTGCCATAACGCGTGTATTGAGTGATCTTACGGCGACCTGCCTCACCTTCTTTACGCAGCTGCTGCAGCGGCTCAACCAAGTGGCTGGCCATTTGCATAATGATGGATGCAGAAATGTACGGCATGATGCCGAGCGCGAAGATCCCGAATCGTGAAAGCGCGCCACCTGAGAAGAGATTAACGAGCGCCAACATATTACCTGCTTGCTGATCAAAAAATGAGGCGAGCGCAGCCGGATCCACTCCCGGTACGGGAATGAAGGTACCAGCTCTAAACACGATCAATGCTCCAATTAGGAACAAGATGCGGTGCTTCAGTTCGGCAAGCTTACTGCCTTCCTTCGCTGCATCTGATGCATTTTTCTTAGGGCCCTTTGCCACTTTTCTATTGCTCTCTTTTTTACTCAGTTAAATCTAAATTAGTTCGGTAATCCGAAAATCGGCCTACTCGACACTGCCGCCGGCAGCCTCGATTGCCGTACGTGCGCCCTTGGTGACAGCAAGGCCTTTCACCTTTACCGCTTTATCCAATACGCCAGACAAGATGACTTTCACTTTTGATACTGTCGCCGGCACTAGGTGCAGTTTCTTTAGGCAGTCCATATCAATGATGTCATCAGTCGGAATTGCAAGTTCGTGCAAACGAAGTTCTGCAGAGTTTCGCGCCATACGTGACGTGAAACCAACTTTTGGCAGGCGTCGTTGTAGGGGCATTTGGCCACCCTCGAAACCGACTTTATGGTAACCGCCAGAGCGCGCATGCTGCCCCTTTTGACCGCGACCACAGGTTTTACCCTGACCAGCAGAATGACCGCGACCAAATCGCTTGCCGTTACTTTTTGCACCTTTAGCAGGCGCTAATTCATTGAGACGCATCTCAGACTTCCTCTACCGAAACGAGGTAAGAAACCTTATCAATCATGCCGCGATTCTCAGGTGTATCGAGAACGGTCACGCATTGACGGATCTTCCTCAATCCAAGACCCGCTATGCAGGCCCGGTGATTTTTCAGCCGACCGAAACGGCTCTTCAGCAACGTTACTTTCAACTGTTTTTGGCTCGCCATCGTTCTAATCTCTTATGGTTAAATTCCTGACTATATTACGCCAGGATTTCCTTAATTTTCTTGCCACGCTTCGCCGCGATTTGTCGCGGAGAATGAATATCCTTCAATGCGCCAATGGTAGCTCTGACAACATTGATTGGATTGCGTGATCCGTAACTCTTCGCCAGTACATTACGCACACCTGCACACTCAAATACTGCACGCATCGCACCACCCGCAATGACACCGGTACCTTCAGATGCCGGTTGCATGTAAACGTAAGTCGCGCCGTGTCGACCTTTCTTCGCATACTGCAATGTTTCGTTGGTCAGATTAACTTTGATCATATCTTTGCGCGCAGACTGCATTGCTTTCTGAATTGCAATGGGTACCTCGCGTGCCTTGCCATAGCCAAAGCCAACATGACCCTTGCCATCGCCCACAACAGTCAGCGCGGTGAACCCGAATTGACGGCCACCTTTTACGACTTTTGCAACGCGATTAACAGTGACCAACTTCTCAATGAAGTCGTCGGAATTCTGATTTTGATCCATTCTTGCCATTTTGTTTTCCCGGCCAGCGACTCAACGCAGGCCAATAATTAAAACTTCAATCCAGCTTCACGCGCTGCATCTGCAAGCGCCTTAACACGTCCGTGGTAGCGAAAACCTGATCGATCAAACGCAACTGTGTCGATACCGACAGCCTTCGCCTTCTCCGCGATCCGAGCGCCAACAATCGCAGCTGCCTCAGAATTTCCCGTGCCATTCGTGCCCTTGCGAATATCCTTTTCCAAGGTAGACGCCGAAGCGAGAATGGTGCCGCCATCCGGAGCGATCACCTGCGCATATATATGTCGCGGCGTACGGTGGACGCTCAGACGGTTGACCGCTAGTTCGTGGATCTTGGCACGCGCTTTTCGGGCGCGACGTAAACGATTTTGTTTTTTGTCGAGTTTCATATCTAAACCTAGTTACTTCTTCTTCGCTTCTTTGATTACGACATTCTCATCCGAATAACGAACGCCTTTGCCTTTATATGGCTCTGGCGGACGAAAGCGTCGAATCTCGGCAGCCACCTGGCCAACTTTCTGTTTGTCCGTGCCCTTTACCCATACTTCAGTCTGGCTGGGTGTCTCGACCGATACCCCTGCAGGTACGTCGTAGACAACAGGATGTGAGAAGCCAAGCGTCAAATTAAGCTTGCTTCCCTGTGCCTGTGCGCGATAACCAACACCACGCAATTCCAGCTTCTTCTCAAAACCTTCGCTAACGCCTTTAACCATATTAGCGAGCAGCGCTCTAGTGGTACCAGAGATCGCCGTTGAAAATTTTGATCCTGATCGTGGCTTGACCTGTAAGGTTGAATCTTCTTGCGACAACTCAACCTCAGAATTCAGATCCATCGATAATGACCCTTTCGAGCCTTTAACCGACACCGTCATTCCTGATTGGCTAAATTCGACGCCTTTTGGCAATTCAACCGGTTCTTTTGCAATTCTAGACATAGTCGTGTCTCAATCTCATCCAACAAGTATCCACGCGTTACGAAACGACGCAGATCACCTCGCCACCAATACCTTTTTCCCGCGCCTGGCGATCACTCATTACGCCAGCGGAGGTTGAAACGATCGAAATACCCAGGCCTCCAAGGACTTTCGGCAATTCTTCCTTGCCACGATAAACCCGCAAGCCTGGCTTACTCACACGTTGTACAGTCTCGATGACTGGTACGCCTTCGTAATATTTCAATTCGACTTCCAGCGCCTTCGTCGAGCCTTCGCCCGACACACCGAAACTCATGATATAGCCTTCATCTTTCAGCACTGCCGCTACCGCTTCTTTCGCAGTTGAGGCAGGCATCGATACCGTGACTTTGCGCGCCTTCTGTCCGTTACGAATGCGGGTCAACATGTCTGCAATAGGATCCGTCATACTCATATTTTTTCTCCCTACCAGCTCGCTTTCGTCAGGCCCGGAATCTCACCGTTCATCGCCGCTTCACGTAACTTATTACGGGCGAGGCCAAACTTACGGTAGACACCATGTGGTCTGCCAGTGATCGCGCATCGATTGCGCTGCCGCGACGGACTTGAATCCCGAGGCAACGAACTTAACTTGGCAACTGCCACAGCACGATCGTTGTCACTGGTGTTCAGGTTGCGGATAATTTTCTTGAGCTCAACACGCTTCGCAGCATGTCGTTTAACGAGTTTTGTTCGTTTTAGCTCGCGCATGATCATTGATTTCTTTGCCACGTATAAAGTCTCTTTAGTTATTTCTTAAACGGAAAGCTAAACGCTTCTAAAAGCGCTCGACCTTCATCAGCGTTTCTCGCCGATGTCGAAATAGTTATATCCAAACCGCGAATTGCATCAATCTCGTCATAGTTAATTTCCGGAAAAATAATCTGCTCGGAAACGCCCATGCTGTAATTGCCCTGACGGTCAAATGACTTCGGATTCAAACCACGAAAGTCTCGAATTCGCGGAATCGCAATGCTCACCAAACGATCAAGAAACTCGTACATCCGCTCACGACGCAACGTAACTTTGCAGCCGATCGGATAGCCGTCACGAATCTTGAAGCCGGCAACTGATTTACGTGCCAACGTCTTAACCGCTTTCTGGCCCGCGATTTTTTGCATATCTCCGACTGCGTTATCCAACACTTTTTTGTCCGCAACAGCCTCACCCACACCCATATTGAGTGTGATCTTTGTGATGTGTGGTACCTCCATCACGTTCTTGAGGCCGAGCTTTTGCTGAACCGCGTCGCGGATCTCGTTGTCGTATTTTTCTTGTAGTCTTGCCACGTTATATGCCTTTCTTTTAGGTCTTCACTGGTAAATCTAAGTTTGCCAATGAACCACCAACAATATCTCTTATATATCTACGGTCTCACCCGTTGATCTAAATATTCGTTCCTTGCTGCCGTCATCGGCAATCTTAATGCCCACGCGATCGCCTTTTTTCGTCTTTGGGTTAAAAACCAAAACGTTAGAAATATCAACCGGCATTGCCTTATCTACGATGCCGCCCTCTACTGGCGGAACAGCATTCGGATTGCCCTTCTGATGTTTCTTAGCAATGTTGATGCCTTCTACCAGCACCCGCTCGTCTTCAAATATTTGCAAGACGGTGCCTCTACGGCCCCGATCTTTGCCGGTGGTTACGATGACTTCATCACCTTTTTTAATCTTATTCATCTCTTCTAATCCAACTGCGCTAGAGCACTTCCGGCGCCAGCGAAATAATTTTCATAAACTGGTTTGTTCTTAGCTCGCGTGTAACTGGCCCAAAAATACGCGTGCCAATCGGCTCCAGACGGGCATTGAGCAGAACAGCGGCATTGCCATCAAAGCGAATCAGAGATCCATCTTTGCGGCGCACACCCTTACGTGTTCGCACAACAACGGCGTTGTAAATCTCGCCCTTTTTAACTTTTCCTCGTGGAATCGCATCTTTGACACTGACCTTAATCACGTCGCCGACCGCAGCGTAACGCCGCTTCGATCCACCAAGCACCTTGATGCACTGAATGCGTCTTGCGCCGGAATTATCGGCTGCATCTAGTACTGTCTGCATCTGAATCATGGTTTTATTCCGTTATTCAAGCTTGTCGCTTCCGACCAAAAGTCGCTTATTGCTCGGGCGCGCGTTCGACTACGTCGACTACACGCCATGATTTGTTTTTTGCGATTGGGCGACATTCACTAATCGTAACCCTATCACCGGCCTTGCACTGATTCGTCTCGTCGTGCGCCATCAATTTGGTCGTGCGACGGATGTATTTGCCGTATACCGGATGCTTAACGCGACGTTCAATCGCGACCGATACCGTCTTGTCCATCTTGTCGCTGACGACTCTGCCAATGACTGTTCGCTGACCTTTCTGCTCAGCTGGTTTCGCTTCTTCGCTCATTCGGCTTTACTCTTTTTCTTCAGCTCATTCATAACTGTCTTAATCCGAGCGATGTCTTTTCTGACCCGACTGTATTCTGAGTGCCGTGCTAGCTCGCCAGTCGCTCTTTGCATACGCAAATTGAACTGCTCTCGCCGGAGCACCAACAGGTCCTCGGCTAAATCCTCGGTCGTTTTGCCTCTTAACTCATCCGCAGTCATCACATCACCTGTCGCGATACAAACGCTGTCGGAAACGGCAGCTTCGAAGCGCCCAGTCGAAATGCCTCTCGAGCTATTTCTTCCGATACGCCTTCCATTTCATAGAGCACACGACCGGGCTGAATCTGGCATACCCAGTATTCAACGTTGCCCTTACCCTTACCCTGTCGAACTTCGAGGGGCTTCTTCGTTATTGGTTTATCCGGAAACACACGTATCCAAATTTTTCCGCCACGCTTGATATGACGTGTCATCGCACGTCGCGCCGCTTCAATCTGGCGTGCAGTCAAACGACCACGCTCTGTGGCCTTAAGACCAAATTCACCGAATGCCACCGTGCTGCCGCGAAGCGCCAGGCCACGATTGCGTCCCTTCATTTGTTTGCGAAATTTTGTTCTTTTCGGTTGTAACATGGCTAATCCTGCCTGCTGGCTACGCGCCGGCAGCTGCTTCCTTCTCTTCCGCTGGTACTACTTCAGGCTTGTCAAATACTTCGCCTTTGAATATCCAGACTTTCACGCCGATCACACCATACGTCGTGTGTGCCTCGGCGAAACCGTAGTCAATATCTGCTCGCAGCGTATGCAGCGGCACTCGACCTTCTCGATACCACTCTGATCGTGCGATTTCCGCGCCATTCAATCGGCCGCCAACTTTAACCTTGATGCCTTCAGCGCCTACTCGCATCGTATTGGTAACAGCGCGCTTCATGGCACGTCTAAACATTACGCGTCGTTCCAGTTGTTGCGCGATACCTTCCGCCACCAACTGCGCGTCCATTTCCGGCTTTCTCACTTCGGAAATATTGATGCGCACATCATTGATATGCATACCGATCAGCGCTGATATTTCCTTGCGCAATTTTTCGATGTCTTCGCCTTTTTTGCCAATCACGATACCCGGGCGTGCCGTGTGAATGGTGATGTTGGCTTTTTTGGCTGGTCGCTCGATCCCAATGCGACTAACAGACGCATCTTTCAACTTTTTCTTGATGTGACTGCGAATCAAATAGTCCGAGCGAATATATTCAGGAAAAGTTTTCGTATCGGCATACCACGTCGACGACCAGTCCTTGACGATGCCTAAGCGAATACCTGTTGGATGTACTTTTTGACCCATACTATTCGTCCCCAACGCGAATGGTGATGTGACTATTACGCTTAATAATGCGCGTGCCACGACCCTTCGCTCGTGCGCGGTAACGCCTGAAAGTCGGCGCCTCGTCCACTTCAATTGTCGAAACCTTCAATTCATCTATATCCGCACCTAGATTGTGCTCAGCGTTGGCAATTGCCGACTCCAGCACCTTCTTGACGATACCGGCACTTTTTCGTGGTGAAAAAGCAAGCGTCTTCAGCGCGTCGTCCACATTCTTGCCACGAATGGCATCTGCCATCAGTCGACATTTCTGCGGTGAGATCCGCGCATATCGAAGTTTTGCTGCAACTTGCATGACTTACTCCCTCGACCTACTTGACTTTCCGGTCACCGGAATGACCTCTGAAAGTTCGGGTTACCGCAAACTCACCGAGCTTGTGGCCAACCATATTCTCAGATACCAAAACCGGCACGTGCTGACGCCCGTTGTGAATCGCGATGGTCAAACCAACCATGTCCGGCAATACCATTGAACGACGCGACCATGTCTTGATGGGTCGACGATCATTCGCTTTAGCTGCAACGGCCACCTTTTTCGCCAAATGCGTATCGACGAATGGGCCTTTTCTTACACTACGTGGCATTGCTACCAGCTCCTATAAACTTCGAGAGTACGAATACTCAAATTCTGTGCATTAAAAGTTCGCAATTCCTGCTATTTACGCTTGCGTCGACGAACAATCATACCGTCCGTGCGCTTGTTCGATCGCGTTTTGTATCCCTTGGTTGGCGTGCCCCATGGGCTCACCGGATGTCGTCCACCTGAAGTACGACCCTCACCACCACCGTGCGGGTGATCTACCGGGTTCATCGCAACACCACGCACCGTCGGTCTAACACCTCTCCAACGCTTCGCTCCTGCCTTACCTAACTTGCGAAGATTGTGTTCACCGTGGCCGACCTCGCCTACCGTCGCTCGGCATTCGACGTGAATCTTGCGCGTCTCGCCGGAACGTAGCCGCAGCGTCGCATATGCGCCATCGCGAGCCGCCAATTGCGCAGAGCCACCTGCTGCACGCACAAGTTGTCCACCCTTGCCTGGCTTCATCTCTACGTTGTGTATCGTCGTTCCAATCGGAATGCATTTTATTGGCAATGCGTTGCCCGACTTAATCGGCGCATCCTCACCGCTGGCTATTGGTGTTCCAGCCTCAACGCCTTTCGGAGCAAGAATGTACCGGCGTTCACCGTCGGCATACTTGATCAATGCAATATGAGCACTACGATTTGGATCATATTCCAAGCGCTCAACGACGCCGGGAATACCGTCTTTATCGCGCTTGAAATCGACAATGCGGTAACGTTGTTTGTGCCCACCACCTTGATGGCGAACCGTAATGCGACCAGTGTTGTTGCGTCCGCCCGATTTCGACTTCTTGTCGAGCAACGCACTATGTGGCTTACCCTTGTGCAGGCCAGGCGTTTTTACTGCGACCTGAAATCTGCGTCCGGCTGATGTCGGTTTGGATTTATGTAATGACATTATTCTTTACCGCTCTCTAATCGCCGCCGATAAAATCGAGATGGCTACCTTCAGCCAGCTTCACGTATGCTTTTTTCCAACTTGCGCGGCGACCTTTGGTCGTGCCGTGTCGTTTACTTTTGCCCTGATAGTTGATGACTGTTACGCCTTCAACAGAAACCTCAAACAACAGCTCAACTGCCTTTTTGATCTCTGGCTTCGTCGCGTCTGTACGAACCTTAAAAACAACCTGGTTGTGTTCGGCGACAATATGACTCTTTTCCGAAAGATGCGGACCCTGGATGATCGTCATCAATCGTTCTTGATGTGCGGCAACAGTCATGTCAGGCGCCCCTCGATCAATTTCAACGCAGGTAGCGTGATCAACACCTTTTCAAAGCGCATCAGCACGACCGGATCGACAGCTGCCGCGTCGCAAATTCCAACATCGGCCAAATTGCGTGCGGATAAAAATACGTTTTCGTCGAAAGCTTCGTTAACGATCAAGACGTTGGTCAGCTCGAGAGCTTTAAGCTTGGCCGCCAACTCTTTCGTTTTTGGCCCATCCATCGTGATGGACTCAGTGACAATAACTCGGTCCTGACGAACCAACTCAGAGAAAATAGACCGTAATGCAGCACGATACATTTTCTTATTAACTTTCTGGCTGTGATCGCGGGGCTTGGCCGCAAATGTCCGACCTCCGCCAACCCAAATTGGGCTACGGATTGTGCCAGCACGCGCTCGGCCAGTGCCCTTTTGGCGCCATGG
>Ga0209402_10006281_pt1 | contig 10410 bp, 15 predicted proteins | sample ArcticOcean_MG_C_3_FD_187437 | JGI IMG/M metagenome (GOLD analysis project Ga0209402, IMG submission 187437) | Marine microbial communities from western Arctic Ocean - ArcticOcean_MG_CB8_126 (SPAdes) (version 2) | ecosystem: Environmental > Aquatic > Marine > Oceanic | place: Arctic Ocean... | reverse complement strand
GCCAATACGTCAGTTATAATGCTACTTAGATCAATGATTTCGTGCACCAAAATATTTTTGATTCCAACATAGTTTTCAGGTGGTTTGATAAGGTCAATTCTATCAAAGTAATTTTTATAGAATTGTTTAAATGGAGTGGCAGTACAATGAATCTCTATTGTTGCATTTAGGCGTAGCGGATGTTTATATGTTATATCAGATTCGTCAAGTAATAATGTGTATTGGTCAAATGTATTGAGAAGCTTTTTGTACCGATTGAGATGATACTTGTTATTCATCAACAACACATTTCGTTTTGTTATCATATCTGTATCAGACTCTAGGCATTGTATTTCAACGTTTTCATTCAAGCATCGCTGGAGGAACTGTAGTTTAAGCAAAGTGCTATTCTGAATTACAATAATGCAAGAGTGTTGAGACGTCTTTATAGCCTCTATTAATTTGGCAGTTTTTCCAGACTGTACTTCTCCATATATTAATCTACGTCTAAAGAACGAATCGTATTGCATCGTAGTCATGGCATGTTTTAGTGTGTGAATCACGCACCAATCACCAGCAAATGCACAGATGGCAAGGTATAATTCAGACGAAAACATCTGTGCATTTTTTTCAAATAACAAATCACATGAAATATGTTTCATTTTTAATTACATTTTTATTTCATAAATAGAAAATGTATGTGGTTAACATGTCAAGTGTATTCGATCAAGCCTTAATTTCTTATAAATTAAATATTCCCATGGAAGAATTAGGTGGTGACATTGAACAACTTTTACAAAATAAATTAGCAAGAATAGATGGGCAATGTGTTGAAGAAGGATTTATAAAGATTGGTTCTACAAAATTAGTATATTATTCTTGTGGCAAGATAAAAGGTGGTCGAGTAATTGTTCAAACCATGGTAGAGTGTGCCATAGCAAATCCATACCCTGGAGATGTATTTGAATGTATTGTAGAACATAATACACATGCTGGTATTATTGCAAGGCTAAATTCAAAAGATGTTCCCTTTTTATTTTTTTTAAATAGAGATCACCATAATTTAGTTTCAAATTTTTCAGACATTAAAGAACATGATATGATATCCGTAACTGTTTTAGGGCAGAGATTTGAAGTAAAAGATTCAAAAATATATATTATTGCAACATTAAACCAGAAATCAATTGATAAAGAGACGCCACCATATCGAGTACCTAATAATTCTCCGTTTGAAGAAGAATCGCCATATAATCCACAAACTCCAACTTCACCCAGAACTCCATCACCACTATATCAAGCACCAAGGTCAAATGAGTCGTCGGAATATTCTCCTCATACACCAACATCACCACCTCCTCGTTAGACTACACTCGACTAAAATATGTATATATTACATGAAATTAAATGGGACGAGAAAAAATAGACAACTAAAAACAAAGACTAAAAAAATAAAACCACTTGCATTGAGATCTTGGATATCTATTAAAAATATTGATTGGAATAACATGTCTATGAATCCAAATGCTACAACATTATTAGAGTCTCATAAAAGTAAAATTAATTGGTTAAATTTAACATTGAACCCAACAAGCGTTAAGCTATTAGAGGAAAATAAAAATAAGATTCAAAGATGGGATATAGTGTCAGAGAATCCAGGAGCCATAAAGTTATTAGAAGCAAATCAAACTAAAATTCATTGGGGTGCATTGTCAAGAAATCCAGCTGCGGCACATTTATTAAAGGCAAATTTAGACAATATTGACTGGGACTATTTAACCCATAACCATTCCATGGCAGCAATGGAATTATTAGAGGAAAATCCATCTAAAATTATATATAATTTTCATTTATCACGTAACCCATTTGCAATAAAGTTATTGGCAAAAGCAAAACAAGACCAACTTTTTTGGGATCAACTGTCAGCAAATCCAGCTGCAATGTCATTAATTGAAGCAAATCGTAATAATATTAATTGGTCCATGTTGTCAAAAAATCCCAATGCTATGCATTTACTAAGAGCTAATCAAAAAAGAATTGACTGGTCAATGTTATCGCAAAACCCTAATGCTATAAAGTTACTGGCAGCTAATTTGTCAAAGATTGACTGGTCCTATCTATCGATGAATCCTAATGCTATAAAGTTGTTGGAAGCAAATCAGAAACAGATTGACTGGATTAGTTTATCGACGAATCCTAATGCTATGCATTTGTTAAAAGCTAATCAGAAAAAGATTCATTGGCCTAGTATATCAAGTAATCCAAGTATATTTAAATCATGAAAAGATTAATGCAAATAAAATATTTATGTATACATCAAGTCTACGAATTTTTTAATATAATATGTCGCAGATAGTAACAGCATAAATGCAATACTAAGATATATATGCTTGGGGTGAATCATGTAATTTGCTTTTGCACCCATCATTGAAAAGAAAAAATAAACAAATACAATCGTAAGTGCAATGGGTACATCTACATCACCCTTACTGTAATATGTACCAACAGCACCAATAGATATGGGAAAGACGATTGTCAGTAGAGTTGTACCTGCCGCCTTTTGTTGCGTTTCTTCAATGCCAAGACATAATAGGGCTGTTAAAATGTAAAAGGAACCAGCAATTCCCTGCAGTCCAGCTATAAAACCAGTGACTGCACCAATACATGCGGCAAGCATCATTCTTGTCAATTGATCCATAGTACATTAATATATATTTAATTGGGTTTTATTTTGTATTTTTGATACATGATTGGTGGAATAAGTTTATCTTTAAGAGTATCCATTTTTCGACAGCACTTGTTGATTGTTACTCCACTAGTGTCACTAATCAATTGAATATCCTTTTCCGATACATTAAGGTTAAATTCGTGTGCAATGAACAACATGATTCCAGCGGCAACAGACTGTGGCGTATTTTCTGGAATCATGTTATTCTTTTCAATTTGGATAGCAATAAATTTTGCCAATTGGGTAAGTTCAGCATTCATAAACAATTGACTACAATACCTATCGATAAAGGAACTGGGATTTGTAGCTGCATAACTAGTTTGTTCTAATGGAGTTGATTGTTCAAGTTCATTAATAATAGACATTGCGTTTTTACACCCTTTGGTAGCACTGGTAGAATCTAAATGGAATATACGTGCAATTTCTTTTGCTGTGCGCGGATAATTTTCAATACGACATGCAATGTAAACAGATGCAGCAATAATTCCATCACGATTTAGGCCTCTAAACGATTGTTTTTCAGAAATCATTTTATATTGGACACAAGCTGAATCTATAATCATTTTAGGCATACCAGCATTTGATGATGTGCCAATACGTTGAAACACTTCGTACATAATTTTTTCACGATATGGCATGGAATTCCATTCTGCATATCGACCAATCTTTCGCATTTCAAAAGACGAATTACCACGACACAATATTTTACACCCAATGGATGATTCTGGTAGCAAAGGGTTTATTGGCATACCACACCGAATAGGATTAGATTGGTAAGAGTCGTCCCCATAAAAGCGCCATTCAGCAGAAAGATCAATGGCGTTTAATTTTACTACACTACATGTGCGATTAGTACACGTTTTGAATCCATCCTCGGATAATTGCATACTATTGTTACAAGCCGAACAAACATCATCAGATGATTGTTGTGACGGCGGAACAAGTTGAATTTCAGAGTCAAACAAACACCAATCAGACTCCATATATATTCTTTATAACAGTGTGTTTATTTCGATTTTAATTATATATTTATTATTTATGGAATTTAATCAATTATTTGATGTTGATCAATGTAATGAATTATTGGATATACATTCAAAAAACGTGGGAACACCAGACGCAAGAAAACGTGTCAAGACAATGATTCAAAAACTCCAAATCAACATGGCTGTAAAAAGCGTATTAGACATTCCGCACATGGATTATTGCATTGCTACTCTGCGTATACTTGGCCCTGAATCAACTGACCCAGAGTTTATGGCTGAAATGGTAAATTATTTTGATACAGAGTATGGAGATAATGTTGCTGTAAATTATGCCATTGCATTAAAGCAAATGTATAGTTCATTTGATCAGCAACAAGATGGATTATTGGAAATGTTAAGGATAATTGACGAAACAGAAATAGGTCAAGCTGTGAATGAAACAAAGAAACGAATTACAGAATTTGACAACACAATAAAAGAACAACGTCAAAATGCGTTCAACAGATTCGAACTATTAGTCGAGCATAATAAATATGACCGAATGATATCCATCATATCTGGAAATATAATATAGTGATGTATTATGGTTTTCACAGAGTTGTTTAGCAAATTTGGTGGAGCAAAAAGTCGACGCAGAAAGTCTCGCAGACAAAAAAAAGTAGTAAAATCATTAAAAGTACGTAAAGCAAGCCGGTCGTCTAGTCGTCGTCAGAAGCAGTCGAGACGTCGTCGCACTGGAGGAGGGCCAGGTGGATTTAGAGCACTTGAAAGTGGTGGAGGATTAATTTAATTTAACTTTTAGCACCTTTCCGACGCTTAGTTATAACTACTGGTTCTTCAACTACTGATTCAACTACTGGGTCTGCTACTTCAACTACTGGTTCAACTACTGGTTCAACTACTGGTTCAACTACTGGTGCTACCGAATATTCGCTCTCTGGATCAACTTCTTCGTCAGATTCAATAATCCCGCATGATACTGGTTCTTCGTCTTCGACGCATTCAAATGGCATGTGACAAACACCTTTCGCCAACATTTGTTTTGGCTTTGATACAAGTTGTACAGGCTTCCACGTAATTCCACACTTTCCACCAACTACCCAAATTCCGCCACATTGAACAATACTTGCCACAATCTCTCCTTTTGGGATAGCATCCAATACGTCAATGTCGGGTTGAGGGAAAATCAGCTCCCTTGACGAGTTAAATACTTCAAAGTTAAACTTCCCTTCCCACATAGGAAGTTTAAGTTGAAATACAGGTGGCTTACTCCTATCAATTGCTGCCTCGCCCTTGACCAACTTTGGGTACCGTAGCATGGGCGTCCACACGTAATCAAGTGAATCCATGTTGAATTCTTTGCCGAGCCAAGCAACTGAATTATCACATACATGTTGCTTGACCATTTCTTCAAAATGAATAAGATTTGATAGAAACCTCGAGGCATCCTCAGTTGCATATTGTGCGTCTGGAAATTGATACCCCATGTTGTATGAGAATTTAGATGGATCTGTTTCATCGCTCCACATGGACGCACCATATGTGTTCATTGACGGTACTTGAATACGCAGCATGGAATTAATATGTTTGTTGAATACACCAACACTCTTACCTTTACCGCCCTTGTTAATTTTAATTTGGCCGAATGAAGTTGCTGAAGCAAATTCGTCAGTAGCATTGATAACACCGGGGATTGAGTTCTTAGTCATGGAAGCCATTGGATAGATACAACAGACAGATTTAGACGGATCAATTTTTTTTTAAACTATAATGTATTTTGTGAAAAAAAATACATTATTTACGTGTTGTTTACATGAGTATATATAATTGACATCAATAGTGGAATGTCAGTATCATTAACATTTAATCCTTTAAGATCAGCTATGCAAATATCTCCAAATATAGACATGTCAATTTCCTCGTTAATAAATAATTCAACATAATTATGTAAATTTGCTTGTTCGAGTAAATAGGTTACTGGATTTATATTATTATATGAAATCTCGCACAATAGTTGTTGATAAGACATTATAAAAATTACGCGAACTTTATCATCAATTTTTATTGCATTAATTAGTCAAGTGTTTTAAAATTAATTGACTATATCACTTGAAACTATACTCTATAAATTAGATATGGATGCTAAATGCAATAATTGTGGGAGACCAAGACATATATATAAACATTGTCGTGCACCAATTACCAGTATCGGTATTATAAATAGAAATGATCAAGGACAATACCTTATGATTTGTCGTAAACAATCTCTCGGCTATGTTGAATTTTTACGAGGAAAATATAATGTATCACCGTCTTCAAATGTAAAGGATCTTATTGATGAAATGACAATGACCGAAAAATCTGATATAGTTTCCAAATCCTTTTTATACCTATGGTCTAAACTATGGAATGTTGCTCCGACTGGAAACCACGAAGAACAAAATGCTAATAAATTGTTTGATGCAATGACCTCTGGATGTTATATTAATGACGAATGGGTTACCATTGCATCTCTTGTCGAGCAGTCAACCACTAAATGGCTTGAACCAGAATGGGGGTTTCCAAAAGGAAGGCGCAACAATTATGAAACAGATTTAGCTTGTGCCATTAGAGAATACGAAGAAGAGACTGGATATATATGTACTGACCTAAAATTGTTTAAAAATATTATACCATATGAAGAAATTTTTGTTGGGTCAAATTATAAATCATATAAACATAAATATTTTGTAGCTACTAGTAAATCGTCTGTCAATGCTAGACATCCTTTTCAAGTCAGTGAAGTGAGTGCATTGAAATGGTACACATTTAATGATGCGTTAAACATTATGCGACCATATTGCGATGAACGCAAAGAAGTATTAACTTTAGTCGAGGACATGTTGTCAGACGATTATATTATTTGTGACTGATATATTTAAAGTATATCCATACTATAATGTCGAAAATAGTTAAACCACAATTTGTGGTAGGAAAAGTTGGTGTCATGGATATTTCTCAACGTATAGCATTAAGACATTTTTCAGTGCCGATAACTACAAAGACAAATTATACCTCTAAATCGACATCAATGAATGTTGTTACGAGCACTCTTGGACGAGTACGAAGGGTTGGCAGTGTACCTCCCAAAAAAAAGGGGGCACACTAGATAGATTTATCTACTCGTCTTCCCATTTATCAATATTTCTAGGATGATAGATATATTCCATTAGCTGATTAGCTAATCCATTCTCTTTCCACATTGTTTTATGCATTGACTCATAGTCATATGTAAATATACCTTTATTTTTTGATATTCCAAGCCAATCAATTTTATCCTGATTAGCTTCTAATAAATGTATAGCAGATGGATTTCGAGACAAGTGGTGCCAATCAATCTTGTCAAGGTTACATTCTAATAAATGTATAGCAGATGGATTTCGAGACAAGTGGTGCCAATTAATCTTATCTGGATTGGCTTCCAATAAATACATTGCAGATGGATTTCTTGATAATACATCCCAGTCAATCTTGTCAGGGATGGCTTCTAATAAATGCATAGCAGATGGATTTCGAGACAAACACTTCCAAATAATTTTGTCGGGGTTAGCCTCTAATAAATGCATAGCAGATGGATTCATGGACAAATGATCCCAATAAATATTGTCTGGATTGGCCTCTAGTAACTTGATGGCAGATGGATGTTCTGATACATGATACCACATAATTTTGTCTGGATTAGCCTCTATTAAATGCATTGCATTTATATTTGTTGACAACATTGGCCAATAAATTTTATCTTGATTAGCCTCCAATAAATGCATAGCTGACGGATTTCCAGACAAACTATCCCAATCAATCATGGTTGGATTAGCTTCTAATAAATGTACTGCGTGTTGATTTTCAGATAAATACAAGTCTGAAAGTTTATTACTATCTATCCATGTTCGCAATATCATTTTAATATAAAATAATACTTTTATGATTTCATTTTTTATTTTAATTAAAAATGAAATAAATCGTACATCAATAACACTTACACATGGAGGTAATCGTTACGCCAAAGGCTGAACTTGATGAAATAAAAGAATCCATCCACAAACTTGAAATTAACGCCGAAAATCGTCATACTACAATTCTGTACATGGCTGTGACAATACTTACCACATGTGTTGTAATTGTTTATATTATTAGCTCACGATAGAGTAGTTTGTTTTAATTAAAACTGAAATGAATCGTACATCTATAACACTTAAACATGGAGTCAAAGGCTGAACTTGATGAAATAAAAGAATCCATCCACAAACTTGAAATTAACGCCGAAAATCATCACACTACAATTCTGTACATGGCTGTGATGATTGAATATACAATACTTACCACATGTGTTGTAATTGTTTATATTATTAACTCGCGATGAATTTATATATATTTAAAAATTCTATGAAAAAAACATTTTTTTACTATATCTGAATAAACTATTTCTTTTATAAATTCCTTCTTGCAATACTTATTTAAAATATGTCCAATGTGTGGTGCATTACTATCATCAAAAATCATCAATGTATTTTTATGAGAAAACTTTTTACAATTAATTAAATCATTTTCAACGCATTCAACAGAATGTCCACCATCTATATGTATAATATCATATTTAATAGTATTGTCATATTCTTTTACTGTTACTAAACTATTACCCTTTATAAATTTAAAATCATATTTATTTTTATAATAGTTTGAAACATCTTCAACATATTTATGTTGACATATATCAAATGAAAGAACCTTTAAATTAGGATTAGATAATAGAAAAATTGCCATAGAATGTCCCCCATTTAATCCTATTTCAAATATATTTTTAGCACCCTTTACTATATTATAAAAATTTGTTCGTAGTATTAACTTGTTATCGTACCGCAATCCTTCTTCAAATCCTATAAAATTACTTTTATGTTGGTATAAACAATTGCCCTCAATTATGTTTGTATGTTTTTTTATAATAGTGTTAATATTGTTAACATCATCTGTCAATTCCAATGCATTGTTAGACAAGTCCATTTATATATTACTCAACTTCTTTTAATATTTTTAATATCATTCCATTTTATTTCTTTAATTTCATTTTTGTATTTTTGTGAAAAAATGCTCCAATAAATTTGACATTCTGGTTGTTGATGTTCATTACATTTTTCATAGACATTGATAAGTAATTCCTGAATGTTTTCCCTATTAATATATATTAATAATCCCGTGTTGCATATTCTAACAGTTTCACAAACTTCTTTTGTCAAGGTCATGTTTTCAATAAATTTTTTAGTTTTATCCATATTTTTTACATATCTTTGCTGTCCCATGGCAGCAATAACTTCTTCATGTATAGTAGTTTTAATTGATGGAGTTTGTCTTAGTATTAATGATCTATCAATAGTATTGCTTATTAATAATTTTATTTCATTCAACGCAATTAAAGACACATTTTCTTTATGATCAAAATAAATAATTGTTTTTACAGGTTTAAATTCTGGAAAATCTTCTAAAAATATTAAAAACTTTATATATTTTGACTGTAAAGAAGATATAATATAGTCATCACTTAATAGTTTATTTACATAAATATACTTCCATCCCTTGTATATTATTTCTGTTTCAAGACTAGGATTATTTGTAAAAAAATAACTATTTTGCAAATCTGGAGCTGAGTGAACATGTTTAAATGTTTTTCCAAAAATACAACTTATTATCAATAAGCTATCCATTATTATAATTATATATTTTAATAGTCTTTAGCAAATTTTATACATATTTTTTGCATCGTGTTCCTCCAAGCTAATATATGATTAGTATTTTTTTAGTTAAATTGGGAACAAATACAATGGCAATTATATATAGTAAATACATGTATGAATATAAAATAGAAAAAATGGATATGATAGTCATACCACATGAAGAATTATATCCTATCATAGAATCTAAAAATTTTAACTCGTCTCTAACGCGATTCTCAGACTTTAATATAAAGGGAAAGGTATATAATCCAACAAATCAACAAGACATTGAAGTAATTGCATCAAAATTATCAAACACTGAAATAGAATTATCTACGTATCAATCTGTTGTCCACAATTTTTTATCAAATAATACACCTTATAATGGATTACTACTGTTTCATGGTCTTGGATCAGGTAAAACGTGTTCTGCAATTACAGTAGCTGAAGAACATCGTAAATTTTTAAGTCATAGTGGCATGGTAGTTAATAGACGGCATGGTAAACACATTTATATTCTTGGTGGTCCAATCATTAAATCAAACTTTAAAAAACAATTGTTTGATGCATCACAGTTAAAAAAAGTAAATAACGAGTGGCAGGGATATGGATGTGTTCGAAATGCATTGTTACGAGAGATTAACCCAACCGGCATTGACCTGAGTATACAAATGTTAACCAAACGCATTGAAGACGTTATTAAAAAATATTATAAATTTACAGGATATTTAAAGTTTGCAAATATGATCAACACCATAAAGAGTCAAGCAGATGCAATTGTTAATACATATAGGGGTAGCGATTTGGAACTAATTCGAAAACAAACCTTTGACACACTGATTAGTCGAGAGTTTGAAAATTCAATGATTATAGTTGACGAAGTTCATAATATTAAAGATGCTGTATCAGAAGAAGATAAATTGACGCCCAGTGCTGCACTGGATTTAATAACAAAACACACCACTATAAAATTACT